>ERZ1740060.576-NODE-576-length-18053-cov-11.065730_pt1 | contig 18053 bp, 17 predicted proteins | sample MGYA00581743_ERZ1740060 | MGnify/ENA primary metagenome ERZ1740060 (study PRJEB43018, sample SAMN04849235) | marine metagenome | isolation source: floating plastic debris | place: Pacific Ocean | collected 2008-08-27 | study: EMG produced TPA metagenomics...
ATATAAACGATTTGTTTTCCAGTTTTAATCGTTCCTATTTTTGGGGAAGCTTACAATAGATCCTAAACAACCTGTTGCAGTTCTTGAAAAGAAAACTCCCACTCGAATAAAGCTAATTAAAATTCATGGGAGTTTGAATTGGAAATATTGTGATTGCTGTGCCCAGGTTGGTCTTACACCTTGGCAACATCAATTTAATTTAAAATCAGACTCTTTTGAATCATTTATCGATAGACAAATAACAACTTGTCCTTTCGATCAAAATAAGCTTTCATCGTTAATTCAAGTTCCTTCTCATATTAAAACAAATCACAACTTCATATTTAATAAACTTTATGGTGAGGCTGGTTACACAATAAGAAATGCGAAACGATTAATTTTTGTTGGCTATTCGTTTCCCGAAGCTGATGTTCATATTAGAGCATTGATAAAAAGAAATTTTAATCCCAAAAACGAGATTATCGTTATTAACAAAAGTTCGGCAAAAGATTTAATTCATCGATATGAATCGTTATCGGAAAATGTGAATTATCAAGAAATGACATTTGAAAGATTTCTAAAATCAAGAATTTTTAAAGGAATATTGAAAAAAAATAGCTAATACAAGGCAAGTAGTATGGCTGATTGATGTTACAATGGCATTATCAATGCGAACAAGTAATTGAAATACTAAATCGAATAAAAAATGTACTAAAGCCGTTACGCTGCCTGCCCTAACCGTTACCAGCAAAAAAAGAAGATAAGGTAAAAGTGGATTAAGTGGTGGTAGACCCGTCTTATATCAAATAAAAGCCGTAATCAGGAAAATTAGGCTAATAGCGGTAGTGGCGAGAATAAGCGTTCCTACGCTATGCGCTTGATATCCTTGTTTGATATTCATTCCGGTGAGTTGGGTCATCGCCCAGAAAAAGCTGTCATTGGCATGAGAAGGAGCAGTTGCTCCAGCTCCGGTAGCCAATACGGTAAACACCCGCATCGTAGGCGTGTCTAACCCTAAAGACGGCAGCAGCGGGGCAACAATAGAAGCTGTAGTCACCAAAGCTACCGTAGAAGAACCTTGCGCCCCTTTCAAAGCCAGTGCCATGACAAAGGGTAGAAACAAGCTGAGGTTACCTCCACTAAGGCTACCACTTACTAAGTCGGCAATGCCTGAGTTTTGGAGCATTTTACCAAAAACTCCACCAGCACCCGTAATTAGAATTACTGGGGCTGCAATAATAATCGCCTCGCCAAACCAACCGCTGGCTGAGAGTAGTGATTTATCAAATTTTGCCGGAAGCGTGAAAGATAAAAATGCACCTATTAACAACGCAATCACCGGGCTACCTAGAAATGATAGCACGGTAGTAAAGGTATTTTCTCCGAAGGGTTGGGTGGGGTATTTAGCAATAGAAGCTAGTACAATCAGCAGCAACGGGATGATAATTGGCAAAAAACATTTTCCCAGCGAAGGATATTTTTTTTCTTCAGTCGTTTTTTCTTCTTCGGCAAACTGGGGCACTAAGTCAATGCGCGAAGCGAAATATTTAGCGTAGAAAAAGCAAGGAATAAGTGAGGATAAACTAATGATCAGTCCCCAGAAGATCACCATACCTAAGTCAGCATCTAGAATTCCGGCGGCAGCAATCGGACCAGGAGTAGGAGGTACCAGTGAGTGGCTAGCGGTAATGCCCATCGTGAGGGCGATGGTAGTAGCCGCAAACGGTAGTTTACCCTTAAACGAAAGTGACTTGTTAATGGGGTTAAGCATGATGAAGGTGCTATCTCCGAATACCGGAATGGACAAAATATAGCCCGTAACCATCATTGCCAGCATTACCGATTTTTGCCCAATCCAAGCCAGTATTTTTTGAGCGATGACGAACGCTCCGCCCGTTTTCTCCAGAAAAGTGCCGATAATCACTCCTAGGAGAATTAATAAGCCAATACTGCCTAATACTCCGCCAAAACCCTCTGAAATAGATTGTACAATTAGCTCGGGTGGCATTCCTGATAATAATCCATAGAAGATAGCTCCTACTAAAAGAGCCAAAAACGGATGGATATCAAACTTAATTATGGCAAAGATAATGAATGCCAGAGTTAGTAAAATAATCAGGAGAGTGAGCATAGGGAATGGTCTCGGTAGCGGTTAGTTTGTTGTTAGTAGTCAGCGATGCTATTTATCTGGTAATTAGCGGATTATTTTAATGAAATCAAAAGTTAAGGCTGTTCCAAATGGACTACAAGGTAGTTAAGCGAATCTCAATGATATTTTGAAAAAGAGGGTTGTAATCATGATATTGGTACGACTGTATCAATTAAAGAACATGAAAACAACTCAACACTTCGTGACTCTGAGCCTTCTAACTTTTTGCTGTTCCTGCCTCACTTATGCTCAGAGCACTACTTTTAAAACCGAAGAAGCAAAACTGATTACTTCTGATATTACCAATTTCTGGCGTATGTACGATGAGCTCCCTAAGGCGGAGAGTGCGGAAGACAGTACTCGAGTGTTACATGAATTTTACCTCAATAAGGCAAGCACTGCTTTGCAAGAATATTTTGAAATTGAGCGGAAAGGGAATAATAAAAATATTGAAGAGGAGTACCTGTTTATACTAAGGCAATATCCAAAATACCTAGCATCGATAAGAGGTAATACCGAAGGCATTCAGAGAAATAAGGACAAAATCTATAAATACTTTGCCAAGGCTAAAAAGCTTTATCCCGACTTCTCGTTTCAGGATACTTATTTCTGCATTGGTTTCTTCAACTCAGGGGGTAGAACTATGCAGAAGGGAGGCTTATATATTGGCACTGAGATCTTTGCTCTTTTTGATAATGTAGTTCTTGACGAGTGGGAGGGAAGTGCCTGGTTGCAGTTTTTTACTCCTATTACCCATATTCACAACATAGTTCTTCATGAACAAGCTCACTTTCAGCAATCTCCACCGATTAATAATGACTATAATCTACTTTATCAGGCTATTAATGAAGGAGCTGCGGTATTTTTAGTTGACTTAGTTACCAACGGAGAAGGGGTTACCAATGGTGGAGGCTTTGGGCAGAGAGTCTTAGATTATGGAGAGATAAATGAGGAGAAAATCTGGAATAGATTTAAGCAAGATATGTACGGTTACGATCAATCTGATTGGCTTTACAATGCCGGAGCAGAAGATTGGCCGAAGGATTTAGGCTATTACGTAGGCTATAAAATTTGTAGGCATTATTACGACCAAGCTAATGATAAAAAACAAGCTTTAAAAGAGGTTTTTGAGGTGGCTGATGCTCAAAAACTCCTGGAAAAGAGTGATTATAGTTCTAAGTTTTAAGGGGGAAACTCTGCCGAAGATGATTCATTTACCTCACACGAATAATACTCTGTTCACTCACAACTCCATAGACCTGATCTCGAGAGCTGGCATTCATTCGCACACAACCCGTAAATTGACCGAAGGCTGGAAGTAAGCCAATAGTTGTACCGAAGAAAAAGCTGGGCATTCGCTGGCTTTGGCCTAGTCCCAAGCGCACCGTAGCTCCCGGATGAATATGTCCTGCTAGATTATAAAAATTAGTGATTTCGGTTAAAGCGGAGGGAAATGTCCAGCCACCCCGTTGGTTTTTGGGCTCAATAATGGGTTTGTGGGATAAGAGAAACGGGTCAATATGCCATTGCTCTGGAATTACTTCTAATTGAGGTAAATCGTAGGCTGCATCTGGGAGTACGTCGTGGTTTCCTTTTATCAGTACAAACGGAAGAGGTTGGTACTGCTGCATCCATTGAGCGAAATCCAGCCATTCATTATTTAGGTCACTATGAAACAGATCGCCCAGTAACACTACTTTCTCCGGTTGGTAAGTTTCAATCAATGTTCCTAGTACTACTAAATCTTTCCAATGAACCGCCGCAGGTATGGGTGAGCCATTTTTTCGGAAGTGTCCGGCCTTGCCCAAGTGTAAGTCAGCTAGTAATAAAAAACGCTTTTCTTCCCACCAAATAGCCCGTTGAGGCAGTAAGGTAAGCTGTTGTTCTCGCAAGCTGATTTGAATTTGAGAAGGTAATTTTCGGGTAGAGGTAGCGTTAGGCATTTGGATAAACTAGCAAACAATTATTGCTATGAGCGATTTATTTCAAGGAAACATTGAAAATACAACGAATATGATCAGTAAATCAATCCTGACTGGAGCTTTTTTTGTATTAGGTAGCGGGTTAGTTGCCCTGGCTCAATCGGCTGAAGCGGTGGTTGGTACCTGGTATACTACCGACCAGCGAGGTAAAGTAGAAATTTATCCGTGCGATGATGCCTACTGTGGTAAAATAATATGGCTGAAAGAACCTAAAAACCCGGATGGAACCCCTAAACTCGATAAAGAGAACCCAGATGAGACTCTACAAGACCGTACTATTGTTGGAATAAATATCTTAGAGGGACTGACCTTTGAGGGTGAAGGCGAATACGAAGACGGAGAAATATATGATCCCGAGTCAGGCAAAACCTATAGTTGCCTAATGCGACTCAAAGAAGGAGGTAACGAACTTGAAGTACGGGGCTACATTGGTATCTCGCTTGTGGGGCGTTCTGAAAAATGGACCAGAGCCGAATAAAATTATGAAATGCTAAAAGTTACGATCAAGTTATAGGTTATCGGGAATGGGAGACCAGAGTCTGAAGTTGGAAGCCAGAGGCTAGAAATCAAAGATGTGTACAGAGTGAAGATAAATGGAAGGAAAACAACTGTTGGCTGTGGACTGTCGACGATCTACCGATAAAAACAGCCATTGAACTCTCCCCTCAATCATCTACCTCTAATTTGGAATTTACATTTCGTCGTCGGTAATTGCTAAAAATTTTTTCTGATGGCAAAACTTTTTCAAGGCACCTATACTGCGATTATTACCCCATTCACCCCCTCTAATGAAATTGACTGGGAGGCTTTTGAGAAAATTGTGGAGCAGCAAATTGCAGCAGGTATAACTGGGTTAGTATTTGTAGGTACTACTGGCGAAAGTCCAACACTTACGCACGATGAGCACCAGGAAATTCTTCGCTGGTCGGTAAATGTGGTAAAAAAGCGCTGCCAGGTAATTCACGGAACTGGTTCTAATAATACTCGGGAAACCATTGAATTTGCCGAGGTGGCGGCAGAATCAGGGGCAGATGGCCAGCTGGTGATTAACCCTTACTATAACAAACCAACCCAGGAGGGGCTGTATCGCCATTTCTCTGCGGTGGCTCATGCTACGGACTTACCCATTATCATCTATAATATCAAAGGTCGCACTGCGGTCAATTTAGAAACTGAAACTCTACTTCGTTTACTGGAGCATAAAAATATCGTGGGAGTGAAAGAAGCCAGTGGCGATCTGGCTCAGATTATGGAAGTCATTCAACAAACTCCCGAAGACTTTTGCGTGCTCTCAGGCGACGATGCTTTAACTCTACCGATCATGGCCTGTGGTGGCGACGGAGTAATTTCAGTGGTATCGAACTGTGTACCGGCTGGCTTCCGTAATTGTGTTCAAAATTGTCTAGACGAAAACTTTGGGGCGGGGAAACAACAATTTTATAATTTGCTATCATTGATGCGGTTAACAATGGCAGAGACCAATCCTATTCCTATTAAATCTATAATGCATCAGTTGGGCTATTGTTCTCCCCAAGTACGACTACCCCTATGTGAACCGACTGCATCTACCCAAAAAGCGATTGCGGAAGCTTTGGGTAGTATTCGTCAGATGGAGCTATCTTAACGGGAGTACTCTTCATGAGAAACCTGAATCTCTTTACACTGGTTATACTAGGTTCATTTGTGTTGATGGTATCTTGCCGATCAGCGAAGGTGGGAAGAGCAGGAGAAGACTTTTCAAACTTCTATCAGCGTTTTCTGACTGATAGTGCTTTCCAGATGAAACGAGTGCAGTTTCCGTTATCGGGAAAACTAATTACGGCAGAAATTCAGGATTCAACCTACCAGTGGACACCAGATACCTGGGTGATGCTTCAGGAGTTTGATCTTGATCCGGTATTTTACGAACGCAATTTGCAGGTGACAGATACCTTGGCTACGGATGAAATTTACACGCCCAACACTGGGTTTTACTTCAAGATGGTATTTGAGCCAGCTAAGCGGAAGTGGTATCTGGTCTACCTAGTTGATCAGAATTTGTGAATAGCTCAATTACTGAATTATTGAATGACTAATTGATGATTAATGACAATCATCATTCAGTAGCTCTTTCAGCTTTTCACATCATATATTTCACATTTCGTATTTCCCTTCTCTATCTTTGAAAGATGAGCACGTTTCTGGAAGAAGTCAGTCAAGCTATCTTGGAGAAAGATGGTTCCGATTTGGAACAACTCACCGTAGTTTTTCCTAATCGGCGGGCTGGGTTATTCTTTCAGCACATTTTGGCTCGTCAGGTACAGCAGTCGGGCTGGGCACCCCAGATTGTTACTTTTGAAGAATTTATTGCTGAACTGTCTGGGTTACGTACTCCTGATCACCTCACTCTGCTGTTTCATCTTTATCAAGTGTTTATCAAAGAGAGCAAAAGTACTGAGACCTTTGATCACTTTTACTTTTGGGGCGATCTGCTACTCAGTGATTTTGATGCTATTGACAAAGCTTTAGTTAAAACTGCCGACTTATTTGCTAACCTAAAAGACCTGAAAGAACTGGAGGTGAATTTTGATTATCTAACCGATGAGCAGCGTAGTGCTATTACCCGTTTCTGGAAGAGTTTCCAACATGGTCAGCCAACATCTTCTAAAGAGCAATTCTTGCAGTTCTGGGTGATCTTACACAATGTTTACTTATCATTCACTCAATTTCTTCAGGAAAAGGGCTGGGCTTACGAAGGGCTGATGCTACGCCATATCGCCGAGCGTATTGAGGCTGATAATCTTGATTCTCCTTTTTCTCAAGTTGCCTTCGTGGGTTTACACGTGCTAGCACCAGCTGAAGAAAAGTTGATCAAGTGGTTTATAAAAGAACGTCAGGCATCGGTCTTTTGGGATGTAGATGATTATTACGTTAACCACCCCCAGCATGAAGCAGGAACTTATTTTCGTCGGTACCAGCGCAACCCAATCTGGCGCAAAACTTTTCCAACTAAGTTACCCCAGCATTTTTTCAATCAGCCGAACAGAAACATCCAGGCGGTAGGTATCAACTTGCACGTAGGGCAGGCTAAATACGCGGGTGCTGTTTTGAAAAAGATCAGTCACCAACCCGGATTTATTCCCGAAAAAACGGTGGTGGTACTACCTGATGAGAACCTTCTGTTTCCTCTTTTACACTCGTTACCTACTGAAATTCAAAGAGTTAATGTTACCATGGGCTACCCAGTGAGAAGCACCGCCCTCTACAGCTTGATAGAGCATACGCTGGCTTTTCAGGAAGAGAAACGATTCAATTCTACTACCAGTCAGTATGAGTTTCATCATTCGGGTGTCTTATCACTGTTACGGCACCCTTACCTACGGCATTTGTCTGCCGAAATAGCCGATGATTTTGGTCGGGAAATTGAAAAGCAAAATCAGGTTTACGTAGGTGAGTCTTATCTAAAGCGGCATCCGCTATACTCTTTAGTATTTCGTCCGATTACCCAGACCGAGCATACATTTGATTATTTGCTACAACTGCTTCAGCGAATTTACCAAGGCACTGATGAAGTCGATTCTGCCAGTGAACAACTTGCTATACCATTGCTGGAGCAGGAGTTGGTTTACCAATTATCCATTCAAGTAAATCGATTGAAAGCTTTGGCGCAGGAACATACATTTGCACTGACCCCCCAGTTGCTGGTGCGTATTTTTCGGCAAATGATGCAGGGACTACGATTACCATTTACGGGTGAGCCGTTGCGAGGCTTGCAAGTGATGGGGGTGTTAGAAACCCGTAATCTGGACTTTGATAATGTGATTATTCTTTCCTTCAACGAAGGCGTATATCCTAAATCTGAGTCTATCAATACCTTTATTCCGGGAAATCTGCGGCGGGGTTTCGGGTTGCCTACGGTGGACGAGCAGGATTCCTTTTATGCCTATACGTTTTATCGGCTATTGCACCGAGCCAAGCAAGTACATTTGCTGTACAATACCGAAGATAGTGTAAATCAACAAGGAGAAATGAGCCGATTTCTCTATCAGTTGATTTATGAGTCTGATAGCAGGGCTGATGGTGGGTTTCAGTTTCCGAACCAACGAGGCGATTTTACCGTAAGCCGAGATAGCTTGAGCAACCCAGTACAAACTATTCCTGCCCAACCGATTACTATTGAAAAAGATGCTGATGTGCTGGCTCGGTTGTATCGTTATACTCGTCAACCAGATCGTCCACCCCAGCGCAGTCTTACTCCCTCAGCTCTAAATACCTATCTTGATTGTCGCTTAAAATTTTACTACAAGTACGTCGTCGATCTCAAAGAGCCTGATGTAGTACAGGAAGAAGTTGATCCAGCAGTATTTGGTAATCTTTTGCATCGGGTAATGGAGCTAGTTTACCAGTCCGTAGTTACTAAAGAAAATTGGGTTATCACGGAAGATATTATCCGTCAACTCAAAAAAAAGCCGCTAACCAATGCAGTAAAGTTGGCATTTCGGGAGCACTACAGTCAAGAAGATGATACCCACTTTGCGCTGGAAGGACGCAACCTTATTGTCTACGATATTGTGCTGAAAATGGCGCGACAAATTTTAGCAATGGATGAAAAGCACGCTCCATTTAGCATCATTAGTTTAGAGCGGGATGAAGGGCGAGGCTACTTTTGGGAAACTACCATTCAGTACCAGAATAGTGAGTCTACTACTGTGAGTTTACGCGGGATTATTGATCGTATTGACCAGAAAGATGGGGTAGTACGGGTGTTAGACTATAAAACCGGGCGGGATGAAAAGCAGGCAAAAGATATAGATGCTCTGTTTGACCGGGATGATATGAAGCGTAATAAAGCAGCTTTTCAAGCTTTGTTTTACGCGCTCTTGTATCAGCAGTATTCTGATGAAGGGCGTATTGTTCCTGGTCTAATTAATGCGAAGGATTTATTTAATCAGGAGTTTGATTCGCGAATTTATATTGGCAGAGAGGCAGTAAATGACTTTTCCTCCTGGCAAAAACCATTTACCGAGAAGCTGCATATTTTATTGTTAGAACTATTCAATTCTTCGGTGGCCTTTAATCAAACTGATGATTTACGCAAATGCTCCCTTTGCCCCTACGCTAAACTATGCTATTAGCTTGAAAAGCTAGCTTTTTGTTGAATCTCCGAAGAAACCTACGTTATTTTACAGTCTGGACTTTTTTTACCTAACCCAATACGTCATGTTAGAAGCTAATGGAATAGGCATTTCTGAAAATCATCATGCTGAAAATAAGAAAAATTTGGTACTTCAGCGAAGGCTCATGTACTACGCCCACCACCCTCAGTTTATCAATCATCGAATCGGCCAGCTTGAACGAGAAACTTCCCTGGAAAAAGTAATTGAGAACAGCTCCGTTGCACTTTCTCTTACTGGAGTACTGCTGGGATGGTTAAGTAACCGTCGCTGGCTCTTCCTATCGGTACTAGCTACGGGATTATTTTTTTTGAGAAAATATCCGAAGAATAACCAATTGCAAGAATTGCTACGGGAGCAAGGATACCGATCTGAGCAAGAAATTCAGCGAGAACGACAAATCCTCCAGGCCTTGCGGGGCGATTTTGATACAATTGGAACATCTGAACAGTCGCCAGAAGATCGGGTTCGGCAAATTGTAAATAGCCTTGATGTATAGTTTTGGCTCAGGTTAGCCGAATTGTCGATTGAAGTACCTAAGATTCTTCAGACATACTTATTTTATTACATCGGCTTCTCAGATTGCTGAGACTGTTTAATTTCTTTTACAGAATACGCAGGACAGGTGTATTTGGGGGCACAAGCGTAAAATCCGGTGGCTATTGCCAGGGCGATGATTAACATTGATTTTTTCATAATAATCTTGTTTTTATACAAATATACATAAAATAGTACATATGTAAAAAATAATATGAAAATAATTATGACTGTAGCATAAGATTACAGCCACGTATCTCAGAATTATCATATCGCCCCAAAACCTCAAAATATCCTTCCTGTAAAATCCGGCCTAAGTCTTTAGTCTCGATAAAAGCGCAGGAGTCTACATTAGCCAGATCAATAACATTGACTCCGCCTTGCTTACCATTTTCTAGATAAGTGAACGGGTCATAAATATCCCGAATCAGCACTTTCATCCAATGGGGCGAAGAAAATTGCCCTGCCTGCTTGGCATAAGCTTGAGAGAGTAACTCGGTCATACCGTATTCAGAGGCTACCGCCGATACCCCAAGTTTCTTGGTAATTATTTGATGAACTTCAGCTCGGGTGAGTTCTTTTCTTCGACCCTTCATTCCGCCGGTTTCCATAATAATTACTTCGGGCCAGTCAAGTACGAATTGTTCGGCTAAATCCAGGAGAGCAAAAGTAACTCCCAGAATCAGTACTTTTCTTTCTGTCTTCCGGGCTTTCTCCATTTCATCTACCAGTCTCGGAAAATCATTAAGGTAAAAGCCAGAATGGGAGGATTGACTTTGCCGAATGAAATAATCCGCCATAGAAACTAGTGAAGCATTTTGCCTTTCTAGGTAGGAAGGGAGCAGAGCAAAAATGTGGAAGTCCTGAATTTTACCCCACTGCTGATTAAAAATCGAATAGCAAACGTTGTGGTACCAAGCTACGTCTGGCACATAATGTTTGCTTCGCGTTTGACCGGTGGTGCCGCTGCTTTCAAAAACTTGCAATGCTTTAGCATGGTTGCCACTTAGTACTCGGTGATATTTGAAAAACTCAATGGGTAAGCAGGGAATCTGTTCAATATTTTTGATTGTCGCCGGATTGATTTTCAGGTAGGATAGGTAGGTACGGTAAATGGGATTTTGTTGGGCTTGCCAGTGGAAAAGCTCCAATGCCAATTCATCAAAAGACTCGGGGCTAGACTGTAATAATTTATGTTTAAACTGAGTAGAAAAATGCATCAAGAAAAGTAGTGTAGCTTATATCAAAAACCAATTCAATTGCGTTATAAAGACATAAAATTTCACTGGTACGGTAATTATGAAACTGAGCTTTTACTTATTCGGGTCGCTTTTCATGATAATGGGACTATCAGCCTGTTTCAGTGAGCCTGAATACGGGGAAGCACCCGTTATTACCGCTATTGAAGATCTTTATTTTGTAGATGTTCCAGTAGGACAAGATAGCGTAGTAATAAGAATTGCCTTTACGGACGGTGACGGCGATTTAGGATTGAACGCTCGAGATTCTGATAAATTCGGACCGTACAAACTGCCTCTGCCCCGAGAAAACGGTGAGTTAATTAAATACGATCCCAACCGAACTGATCTGCCTCCTTTTAGCTGCTCAGAATATGCTTTTCCTGCGGGATTAAATCCGCTAGTAATTGATGGGGAAGAAATTATAGACACAGTACGAGCCGACCGAAACCCTTTATTCAAAAATTTTGAAGTATTAGTTTTTAAACAGCAAATCGGGGGTGAGTACGTAGAATTTAATTTTTTAGATTCGCTTTGTCTTGACCCATTGGGAGGACGGTTTCCTTTTTTTAAGGAGCCAGGAGATATTAATGATGGAGCTCCCCGAGTGGGTAGTATTAGCCACTTTATCCGATCACTTGAGCTCAAAAGTTTATTTCGTAATGATAGCATTAAATTAGGAGTGCTTATTCGTGATCGAGCTGGTAATGAAAGTAATATTAAGATGACTGATGCTTTCACCCTTAATGAAATCACTCGGCTGTCTGAGTGAACTTATTACCCTCGAAGAGGGAAAGAGCCACCTCTACTTCCGATAATTATCGAACGAAGTCCATACACCTCGTAGTTTCTAACGCACGCTTAGTAGTATTTTCTGCCCTCTTTGTATCTGATTAAAGCAAAACTTATATCAAAAACCGATTCAATCGCGTTATATTGGGACAAAAATTCATTGATATGCCCGGTTATATGAAACCTAGCTTTTATTTATTTGGTGTAATCTTCTTAATAATGGGTTTAGCCGCCTGTGTAGATGAAGGAGAATTTTCAGATATCCCCGAAATTACCGCGATTGAGGAAATTTATTTTGTAGATGTTGACGGGGGTTCCGACTCACTGGTGATTTCTGTTGCCTTTACAGACGGCGATGGTGATTTAGGTATCTCAGCCCGGGAAAGTGAGTTTATTACTCCGTTTGAAATAGTCAGAGATAACCAAGGGGAGCCAATCAAATTTGATCCAGCTAATCCTAATAACCCACCCTTTAATTGCTGTGACTGGGCTACGCCTAGCGGACTAAATCCAATAATTGTGGGGACTGATACCATCTTTGATACTATTCAGGTGATTCAGAACCCTTTTGTTAGAAACTTTGAGGTCACAATTTTCCGTCGGGAAGAAGATGGTGTTTTCCGAGAAGTGGACTTCTGTAATCCTCAGGTTTCAGGTTGCCGACCGCCACTGGGCGGGCGTTTCCCGCCTCTAAAAGATGACTTTTCTAACGATAAACCTCGTGTAGGCACCATCACCCACTTTGCTCAATCCCTTGTCTTTAAGCCGCTATTCCGAAATGATAGCATAAAAATCGGTGTGGTGATCCGAGATCGTTCAGGGAATGAGAGTGATATGTTTATCACTGAGGATGCCTTTGTATTGAATGACATCACTCGGCTGCCGGAGTGAGGTAATTGCTTTTAAATAGATAGAATGCTTTAACCAGTGCCGCTGGGGTGGTGATTTTTAGAGAAAGCGAGCTATTCCCGACAGCTATCTGAGTAAGATTTTTACGCTCAATGATTTCTAACGCTTCCCAGACGCTTTGTTCTGGCGCAATCTCAACAATATCTTCTGCCTCTCCCGTATCAGATTGAAGTACAGGGTAAACTTCTGATAGGCGAACAATCTGCATCTCCAGGCGAAGGCGTTGAGAATCAAAAAACTCTTTTACAAATTGGGAGGTCGGGTGGAACAATAATTCTTTCGGGGTGCCAATTTGCTGTGCTTTTCCCTGGTCTAGTAGGCAAATAGTATCTCCCAGAGTAATTGCCTCAAATACATCGTGCGTAACAATCACTACCGTTTTATCCTTAAAAAGCTGCTTAGCCACTAGTTCTACAATTAGGTTTTGCTTGGTAATAGGATCTAATGCTCCAAAGGGTTCATCCATGAGAATAACGGGTGGGTCATTAGCTAATGCTCGGGCGATGCCTACTCGCTGTTGTTGTCCGCCGCTCAATTCATGAGGGTAGCGGTCACCATCTTCTTCACTCAAGCCAACTAGTTTTAGTAATTCTTGGCCGCGGGATTGTCGCTGGCTTTCCGGCCAGTTGTTCAATTTTAGTGTCAGCTCAATATTGCGACGGTTGGTATAATGAGGGAATAAGCCTACTTGCTGGATCACGTACCCGATAGATCTTCGTAATTGGGCTGGATCGCTTTCAGCTACATTCTTATTATTTAGATGAATAGTACCTGAAGTTGGAGCAATCAGAAAGTTAATCATCTTGAGTAAAGTAGTCTTACCCGAACCACTAGTTCCTAATAATACTAAGGTTTTTCCTTGACCTACTTGTAAGGAAATACGGTCAACTACCCACTTATTTCCGTACTTCTTGCATACATCCGTAATAGTTATCATAGCTGGCAGTGGTTAGGCTGGCAAGTGTAGTAAATCAGTAGATTAGGCAATGATTTTTATAATGATCTGATAGACAGAATATTATATGGTCTATTTTCGTTGCTAGGCGTAATATACAACTTTATAAATTATAAAAAATATTCAAATAAATATTATATTGTTAATAATATCATGTTGAAACCTACCCGAGTACGGTAATAAAAGCGAAGGGTTACTTTTTTACAAACGATTCTGACTTCTTGCTAACAGGTTTTCTTATCAATAAAACAGGTTATGATTAAAAAGTCGAAAATTGCCCTTTCAATAGGTGCTGGTTTGGTGGGAGTGCTGGGAATGAGTGGCTGCTTGCCCGATGAAGACTTTAGCGATGTAAAGGTCAAAGCCCCTTCACCTCAAGTTTCGTTACCACTCTTTAATACTACGCTCACGATAGAAGATATGTTGCAGGCCGATGAGGAGACTGGTACTCTTCGCAAGAATGCGGATGAGTCGTACAGTTTATTCTATCAAAGTAGTATTCAGTCTGACCAGGTAAAAGATTATTTTCCTCAAATACCTGATCAGCAATTCTCTGAATCCTATTCACTAGGTTTAGATGCAGAGCGCTTTTCACTAACGGGAACTCCTCCCGCTACTTTTGAAGGATCTATTCCCTTTGATCTTAACGGGTTGACTATCTACAGCATCGAGAGTAGTCAGGGAAGTTTGATGATAACGATGCAATCTGATTATCAGCACGATCTGGATGTAGAAGTGTCATTTCCCAATATCATAAGTCCAGCAGGTGAATCCCTAACACTGAATTTTATATTGCGTTACTGGAACGGTCCAGGTACCAGTGAACAAGAAATTGATTTATCTGACTACGAGATTAACCTAGAACACGGTGAGGTGGGTTATCGTCTACAAGCAAGCATTGTAGGCTCAGGCCAACCCATTAACTCTAGCGATGAATTTACCTTTGACTTTGCGCTTAATGGAATAGAGTTCAACTATTTATCAGGAAGCTTTACCGATATACAGGTGCCAGTTGGTGCGGATACCTTAGAAATTCCTGCTTTGAGTGGCGTTGTTGATGGTACTATTGCTACTAACCCGGGAATGTCATTATCATTCTCAAACTCTTACGGAGTACCCATTTCAGCAGATTTCAGCCGTTTGTATATCCGGCGGGTGGATGGTACAGTAGTCAGACTGCAAGATGCGGATGGATATGATTTTTTTAGTGGCGGCTATGTTTTTCCATTCTTAGAAGAACGATCTTCTGAACCAGCCACCGCTACTTACAATATAAACGAGGAAACTTCAAATATTGACGATGCATTTGCAAACATCCCTACTGGTGTGGCTTTTGGATTTGGGTTTGGGTTAAACAGTAACCAGACTGATACTAGCTTCATTAGCGGTGAGAGCCAAATTGGAGTAGATCTCAACTTAGAATTACCATTAGAAGCCGGGTTTGATATAACCTTGGAAGATTCAATTGAGGTATCGTTTTCAGAATTAGAGGATGTAGATCAACTGAAACTGCTACTAAAAACGGAGAACGATTTTCCGATTGATGCTGATCTACAAGTTTTCTTCCTTGATACGGAGGGTAACATCATTGAAAATAGCGAGGGTGAGCAAATCCCGCTATTTGAAGGCGAAGATAAGTTCCTTCAAGCTGCGGAAATAGTTAACTCTGCTACAGGAGAGACGATGCCAGCCAATACTGATTTACCTATTTCAGCAACTATCAACCGAGAGAAATTTGAAAGTATTCGGGATGCTAGCCATTTATTGGTACGTGCTAGGTTCAATAGTGTTAGCGACGAAAGTAACAACCGGGTTAAGCTTTATTCTTTCTACTCTATTCGCTTTAGCCTGGCTACCCAAATAAAGGCTTCTATCGATTCTTCAAATTGATCTGAATTACTTCATCATGAAAAATATATACGTTTACACCATTTCTCTGGCGCTTTTACTTCTTGCCTCGCCGGTATTGGCTCAGCAGGAGTTAACGCTTCACTTAATGAATAATGTGTTCCAGTCGACTCATACCAACCCGGCTCTTCGGTCTAGGAATAGTATCAGTGTTTCAATATTTTCTTCTTACCATGTGTCGCTCAAGAATTCAGGTTTTACCTATAATCAGTTGGCAGCCAATATTGAAGAGGACGAAACCGGGCAGCGAGTACTAGACTTAGGACAGTTGTACGATAACTTAGACTTGAACGGTAGAGACTATTTACACTTTAGCGCAAATGTTGACTTATTCGCTTTATCATTTAGAGCGGGTAAAAATCGATTCTCACTTAACGCGACTGAGCATATTCACGGGCGTCAGCGTTATGATGGCAGTATTTTCCAAATTGCCGTAGAAGGAAATTTACCCGGTCAAACCTTACAGTTTGGGAACTTTGAGGCCGATGCTATTCACTATCGGGAATTTGGCTTAGGGTTTAACCGCTCATTTCTGGAAGAGGATAAATTAGTAGTGGGAACTCGAGTGAAAGCCTTATTTGGATTAGGTAATATTCAGACTCAATACGCCGATGTTTCACTAACGACTGGTACAGAGCAAGAATTGTATGCTCTAACTACTCAGGCTAATGTTCGGGTAAATACGGCAGGAACCACCTATTTAGATGAAGATCAGGAAGCTTATATCTATAATATGCAGAATCGAGGTTTTGGAATTGACTTGGGAGGAACTTACCAACTAAACGATCGGATTTCATTTGCTGCGTCGGTGGTTAATCTAGGAATGATTAACTGGAAAGATGATGCTAAAACGTATACTTCGGATGGTGAGTTTACCTTCAATGGGATAGATAATGATAATCTTCTCACCGAGGGATTCGATATAGACGTTACCCAACTCACTGATTCTATTGCCGATATTTTTGAGGTTGAAGAGGAGTCAGCTCAGTATGCCACTGGCTTACCTACCCAGGTATACCTGACAGGTAACTATCAATTGGCCACTTGGACTACGGCATCAGCTACGGTATATTCAGATTTTTATCAGTCATTTCGGCGAGGAGTTTCTCTGGGTATTCGGCAAGATGTAGGCCGATGGCTACAAGCCGCAGCTACGTATTCAATACAAAATCGCTCATTTAACAATCTGGGGGCAGCTCTTTCTTTGACTACTGGGCCGGGAGGTATTCAACTGTACGCAGCAACGGATAATGTACTAGCGCTGGTCAATGTTGGTAATGCTAAAGTAGTTAATGCCAGAGCTGGATTTAATTTCGTCTTCTAAAAATAGCATATAGTAAAGTAGCTCCAATGGTTGCTCCGGCAATGTAAAGGGCATTTTTAAGGGAGGGGTTGCTTGAAATGTAAGGAAGCACTAGTCGGCGATAGTTGACTTGGGGAAGTGGTGATTTACCTAAGGTAATCCAGGTACGACCCTTTACTTTAATGGCTAGTGCTTGCTTATTGCGGTAAAGCTCTCTATTCGTATTAATCAGCGTTCGCCAGCTAACTGACTGAGGTAATTGAGCATCAAGCAGCGCGAAAAAGGGCTGTTTGTGAGAAAAGCGTATCTCTAAACTTCCGTCTGAGTCATTCCCTACCTGAATATTGCCTTGTGGACTAGTAATGGTAAGGTCAGCTAACACACGAACATTCTTTGGTAAAGTAGCAGATAGCATACTAAAAAAGAAAAGTTGAAAAAATGGAGGGAAACAGATCATTCTGTTTCCCCTTATATATTTTTATCCGTTTTCAGTATCGGCAGTGCGAACCCGGATAGTTCCGTTCATTTTCCAGTGAGCGTGGTCGGCTGAACCGTTACCACTGGCTTTACTAGGAACGTACAAATCAAAATCATCGAACTCGTACGTGATTTCAGCATTCCGCCCAGTCAGTTTGTCATACAAACCAATCGCTAACTCCGGCCATGTTTTGGTTTCCTCTTGTGCCATTTCTAAAAATTTTAAATCAAAAAAAATAAAAAGTTATTTCAGTTGTATAAGATAATAAGCTTCCATATTGTTTAATATTTGTTGCTGATAGTTGAAACAAAAAGGTTGCTTTATTGAAGCGATTTAAAGTTTTGGTTGATTTGGTATAGAAGACTACGGAAGTTTGTGAAAACTTCACTTTACACAAAACCTTCCGTAGTCATGATTCGAATCTTGATCGGATCGCCGAGCGGTAAAGAAAGCATGATGCAGTACATTTTACCTCACCTGAGTAGCCCTAAACGAGGGGACAGTAGCGTACCTACTTGGGAGATAGTGAATGCTATTTTCTATAAGTTCAAAAGTGGGGTACATTGGCATCTACTCCCTATTAAGTCGCTGATATACAGGGAGCCTATTAAATATGGGGTAGTCTACCATCACTTCAGGAAGTGGACTAAAGACGGTAGTTGGCAGAAAG
>ERZ1740060.577-NODE-577-length-18052-cov-5.178808_pt1 | contig 18052 bp, 11 predicted proteins | sample MGYA00581743_ERZ1740060 | MGnify/ENA primary metagenome ERZ1740060 (study PRJEB43018, sample SAMN04849235) | marine metagenome | isolation source: floating plastic debris | place: Pacific Ocean | collected 2008-08-27 | study: EMG produced TPA metagenomics assembly...
CAACTGCAACTGCAACTGCAACTGCAACTGCAACTTAGAATGCGTGGCCGCTAAGGGCCGGGCAATCTGTTAGACTTTCTTTCACAAAGGTTCTTATGCCTTTATTGGCCAGGTGCTAGAGTTACAAAATGGACGTCTTGTTTGATTGGTTTATCAATTTGCCACCCGCCGGTCAGACTACTCTGGTGGCTGCCCTAGTTAGCGCGCTGGTGGGGCTTATTGTTGCATTTACGAGCCCATTCGCATCGCGCCGCTTGGAAAGGTTGAAGGCGGAACTTAATGTCGAAGTAGAAGAACTCAAGGCAAAGCTGGCTCAAGAAGCTTCAATTAATGACGCTCGCACATCCTACGAATTCGATGCCCGAAAGAGGTTGTACAGTGAGATTGAGCCTCTGTTTTTCAGTTTGTATGAGGCCACGGAAGGTAGCTACTACCGAGTGGCGAGTTTGGTGCGCACGCAAAGGCAGGGCCATCTAGGCAACGAAGATGGGAGTTGGCTCGCAAGGGAAGGCTATTACCTTCGATCAACGATATACCGTCTCTTTCTGCCGCTTGCCATTTTCAGGCTTATTCAGAGGTCCGCGACTTTCGTCGACATCGAACTGGATGAGAATATCCGCACGAGGTATTTCTTGCTGAAGCTCTCTTACTACGCCTTGACTGATGACTTTGTGCTCGCACAGCTTGATCCTTCATTGGCGTACTCTCCTAACGTTCCAGATTGGAAAGAGAAGATCCTTGAGCAGCCAGCAAAGTATACTCGACAGGGGTTGGTAATCGGACACATGGACCGGCTGATTGACGCTCTGCTAGTAGATGACCGGGGAACTCGACGACCAATCGATTATGGAGAGTTTGAGGCACTTTATCGCGACGACCAAGATTTCAGAAAAGCCATCGCAGAACCTACAAGGCTCTTCTTGGATTTTGACTTCGTAGGGCGGCCTGTTTTGGCCAGAGCTCTCTTGGCGCACTCATTCGCCATGAGACTATTGCTCTATACCTACTCTCATGCTTCGCCAAGTAGCGAGCTTAGCGCCGTTTTGCGGAAGTTTTGTCAGTCAGATGAAGTTATGACTGACTTAGATTGGCGATCTTCGGGTTTTGATGAGATATCGTCATCGGTTGCGGAGTATGTAGATGAGCGTTTGTCTTGGATTGGGGCAAACGACTACGACATTCGATAGTTTTTCGCGAGTGATGCCATAGCGATCGTGGGCCACATCGCAATCTTATCGCGAAATTACTGAAAACCGATGACTCGGCAATATGCCGTCACGATGAATGTCCGCAATGCGGGCTGCCAACGCAGAAACCAAGGGTAACGCACAAGGTCCGCTTAGGGCCGTCTTCATTCAAGCGACCTTCGCCGTGCCAGCATATACTTCGATGCATCCGACGACGGCAACGAGCCCAAAGTGCCGGATGCTGCAGATCCGACGAAGAGCTGTTTGCTTGCAAACCGACCAATGGTGGACGAGTAGAGATTGCTTTGCCCGTATCTGGACGACCAACCACACCCAACAAATGCGGATACCCTATCTGACAGGATCAAGAATCTTGCGACGACCCGGTGTAATAGTAGATCTGGCCGTGCAAATCTTAGGCCAAACCAGTCTCGGTTTTCTGATTTAGTCTTTAGAGGAACGGGGCACCCGTCGACCTTGGCCGCATCTTTTCTATATGCAGTCAACGTCGTGATGTACGCCGGCAGTCTATTCCTGCCGGCGCGCGTCTCCGGCAAACGGCGCTATACGATCAAGCTATCGAATTGGAAATCAAACACGTTCAGCAGCAGAACCGTGCCATCTGTGTCACCAATCGCTGTGATTTCCGTTCCAGATGAGGTTTCGATTTGGCTGAGCTCGGATATGTCCGTATCAAGGAATATCAGCTGATCACGATCTTCATTGAAATCGACAATCACATCGTCGCCGAACAGGCCCTCGAAGATGAATTCATCCCGGCCGTTTCCGCCCGACAAAGTGTCATCGCCTTCCCCGCCGATCACGGTGTCATTTCCGCGACCGCCATTGACGACATCATTTCCGTCGCCGCCATCAAGCAGATCGCGCCCTCGACCACCGAAGAGCAGATCGTCGCCGGCGTTGCCTTCAACCGTGTCACGACCGCGGCCGCCGAACAGGGCATCATCCCCATTGTCACCTGTAATGAAATCGTTTCCCCGGAGGCCCAGAAGAAGATCATCACCGCCGTCACCTTCCAGCGTGTCACGACCCCGCGTGCCGAAGGCAAAGACGTCATTGGCCTGCTCTACAAGAAACGTGGCCACGACAGGTTCGTGATCTGACGCGAACTCTGAAAAATCGACATTCACGTGCACAACATCGACCTCAGCTTCGGTTGCCAGATTTTCTGTAGCAAAGATGTGGTCCAGAACCTGGCTGTTGCCCTGGAAGTTAAAGGTGTACGCCTCATCTCCGTCCAGCTGATCGATCAGGTTAGTCAGAACCTGATCTTGGCCCATGCCCGGCAGATCCTCGGTCAGTTCATCGGCGAATTCGAAGGTGTTCAGATCGCCCAGAACAGAGATTTTTGCATCCGCATCCTCTGTTAGCAAAGCATCCACCACCTCGTTCAATGTCAACGCTTGATGTTCACGCTCATCGTCGCCCGCCTGCTCGAACGGTTGGGAACCGCCAAAAATCGGGTCGGAACCGAAGCGAGAGCTGAGGTGGTTATTGATCAACGTGACGTCTTCGCCGTTGAACTCGAACACACCCAGTAGCGGGTCGCGTGTCCCGTCAAAGGCATCGGGGTTCGTCACGCCAAAGCTTTCCAGCACATCCGATTCCAGCGTTTGCACGTCTTTGAGGTCAACGCGTTCGGGGTTGTAGAGAAAGGCGTTGCGGATATTGCCACCGGGCACGCCACCATTCTCGCCATCCTCGTCCACCACAGCGCTGACAAATTCATAACGCGGTCCACCAGCGGCTTCGATCGCGTCGACGATGGCCTGCAGCGTCTGATCCGCACCCAAAGTACCGTCATCCAACACACCGCTATCATCCTGTACTTCCTGAAGCGCCAGGATATCGGGGGAGCCCAGACTATTGGCAATCTGAGAGGCAAGTTCCGCGATCTGATCGGCATCACCATCGGCTTCGGCGGCCGTGACGTTGAATAGATTATACGTGGCCACACTCAGTCGGTCGTCGGAGCCAAGCACCTCGGTCGTTTCGCGCGCGGTGGTGGAGGCTTCCTCAACCTCGAAAGCCTCTTTCACACGAAGCTCGAAATTGCCGAAGCCGTAATCGACCACGCCAGTGATATCGGACAGATCATCACCGACTTGGACGTCGAAAGGCTCAAATCCGTCCGGCAAAAGGCCGCTGTCATACTGGACCTGAATGCGTTCTGGGTTGAGGTCACCCAAACCATCCGCATCGGCATTGAGGTTCAGACCGCCTCGATCATTCAAGCCCGGGGTGACATTGTCGCCCTCATCCGCTGCCACCCAGGTTTCGCCAAAACGATTGGTGGCAGAGATGGCCACCGGGTTGTCGACCGTGACAAGCATGCCTTCGAGGCTTTCATAGAAGTCGATGCCGTCTGTCTCAGGATTGAATGCGCCCGGGTCCTCTTGAAGATTCACCGGTGTTTCGCTGTCTGAAATGACCACTTGTGTTGGTGGCATACGTCCGGCCTGACCGATGATGATGGCCTCCGGTAATGCGTTCCCGCTGCTGGTCACCTCGATCTCGGCATCACTGACTTGCGTTGTCGAGAGGTTTCCGGTGTCTGCGCCGCCGGGGATGAATTCCGTCACGGTGCCTTTCAGTGTCACCGCATCACCCACCGCAACACCGTCCGTCCCGCCAAAGCCGGTAAAGACGAAGATGGCATCGGACGTGGCCGCGTCGCCATCTCCTTCTGGATCCTGCACGTAAAAGCCATTGCTATCGATCGCCGTGACGATGCCGGTGGTCTTCACCTGCTCGCCTTCCAATGCCGACACGTGGCCTGCCCCCTGAATTTCAGCAATGCTTATCAGCGGGAAAGCGGGTTCGAGATCATAATCATTCGTGCTGCCCGAAATCTCGTAGGCGACAGCGATCTGGGCCTTGCCGGATGTGCTTTCTTCGGCGGAGATGAACGTGATGGTTTCAGGGCCATGACGGGCCACATCCCCTGCCTCGGTGGTGTCGACAAAGGCAGGTGGTATATAGTTCACGAACTCGGAATTCGCCGGGTCGGACACATCGTAAATCATGATCCCGCTGTCCCGCTCCAAGCCGATGAACGCGTAGGTTGCGCCATCTACCTCGCCGATGATGATCGCTTCCGGTTCGGGGCCTTTGGCGTCAGACCGGTCCTCGCCATCATCCCCATCGTCGTCATTGAAGCGCTCCGGGGCGAGATTGGCGATAATCTGTTCAAACTCCGGGCCGGAATCGAAGATAAGATTGCCTTCCTCATCGAAGATAGAGAAGGAACGCGAGGAGAATGTATGCAGTGTGTCGATATCGCCATCACCATCTTCATCGCCATCGATTGTGGACACTTCCAGGCGCTCTAGACCGGTGATATCGATGCTTTCATCAAGCAGACCGTCATCAGCCAAGTCTTCGACTCGGTCCTCGTCAAAGTCGCGGCTATCGCCTTCGTTGGCTGTCGCGATATAGGTGACACCGCCAATATCGAAGCTGGCAATGGCATCGGCCATTCGTAAACCAACGAGATTGTCGAAATTGTTGATATTGATCTCACCATTGTCATCGGCATCGAGCTGGCTCTCGCTACTGAAGTCCACGGTTCCCAATGAGAAAACATCGACGATCTGACCGGAGATAAGGTCAACCGTTGCAATCGCATTGTTTTCCTGAAGCGATACAAAGGCTCTTGTCCCATCAGGACTAACGGCGATGTATTCAGGCTCCACATCCTCGGCTAAGCTTAAGCCCTCCTGAATGCGGATACCGGCATCGCGTGCCAAATCTTCGAGACCGTTGAACTGGGTGAAGTCGAGGATATCGGCAACAGGATTGACCGGATCGCTGGTGTCGATGAGCGCGACCGTGCCCAGCGGGTTGTCGTCATTGTCGCTGCCGTCGTTCTTCTCGCCTTCCCCGGCGACTAAGAGTTGCGTGCCGTCCTCGTTGAAGGTGAGCTGATCGGGCAGGTTGCCCACATCAATGCGTGACAGCAGAGCACCCGTTGCCGCATCAAAGAGCGCCACGAAACCGGGCTGTGATAGCTCACTCTCCTGGCCAAAGATGTTCTGCTCGACCGTCCCCCGGGCCACTGCCACTGCGACGACACCGTTCTCTACCGCGACGGATTGCACGCCGTCATAGTCGTCGAGCCCGGCTAGGTCGATCGACCCCTCCTGGGTTTCGGAGGCAATGTCGAAGATGTCGATCCGGTCCAGTGCGCCGTTGGTGACATAAAGCTTGCCGCCTTCATGGGCGACCACTTCAGATGCGCCTTCTGTGTCGCCATCAACGCCATCGCCCTGAAACTCAGCCACGATGGTGAAGCCAAGCTCGTTGTTAGCAATCGGCACATCGACCGTATCTTCGCGTTGGGACAGATTTTGAATACGTGTGTCAGATTGCGCGTCGGTGTCAGCCTCCGAGAAGGTCGCATCGCCTTCTTCGGGGAAGTTCTCGGTCAGGAAATCAGACAGTGCCTGCTGTTCTCCGATGCCGAGATCGGTAACGTCTGAAAAGGCGCTGAAGGGATATCCGTCCCCGCCACCGGCAAGGAAGTCAAGTGTGACGACTTTGATCGAGTCGGGCGCGCCATTGGCGACTTGGCCATTGGTGATGATCTTTTGCGTCGCGGTACCGGTCTCATCAATCAGAACGACGTTCTGGATGCGCGTGCCTTCCACTACAACATTGCCGTCACCATCAAGTTCTTGTGCGGTTTCGCTAGGATCGAACGAGAAGCGGATGCCGCCAACCTGTGGGAACTGGCCCGGGGTCGCCCCGTCTTCGGTGGCGGCCACGCCGTGCTCGAGGATAATCTTAAGCTCCGCGGGTGTCAGCTCTACCAATGACAGGCCGTTGTCAAAACGCAGGGCGTTGTCGATATCCAGCTCGGAAATCTCACCCTCTTCCTTGCCTGACAGTGGGTTCGCGGCCGTTGGTAGCAGCGATGAGGTGCCATCGCCGTTGTCCACCAACTCGCCGATAGAGGCCCGGATGCCGCCACCATTTTTGATTGATACCACGACATCCGCGTCGACCTCCTGTGCCGCGGCCAGATTGGCATCTGCTGTCAGATTTCCAAAGTTCGTCTCTTCGGTGCGCACAGATTCCCGTGCGCCGTTGAGGAACACATCAGCCTGTCCTGCGATATCGCCGTCCAAGGCGGTCACAATGTTGGTCACCTCGTTCGTCAGGTTTTGCACGGCTGTGGCGCTCTCTGACGCGGCAATCGCCTCTTGCAGGCTTGCGGCACCAGTGACGTCCAGAACACACTGTTCATCCGTTGCAATGGCACCGGATACATTTTCATCAATCGACGATGGAACAATGTTTCCGTTGGCGTCGAACTCGACCACGAGCCGTCCGACATAGGCATACTCCCCATCGGTTGACACCACCGCAGTGGGATTGCCGTCTGCATCGTTGACGATGGTCGGATAGGGTTGATCTGCCGTATCACCGGGGCGCAGACGGTCTTGCGGGTCCGCGTTCAACGTGTCCGACCCACCGGCCACGATCACATCCACGCCGCGCAACAGGCTTGCCAATTCTGTTTCCAGCGCGAATTGCTGCAGGTGGCTGACCAGCACGACTTTGTTAATGTCATCGGCCGTACCAACCATGTTGTCGGCTCCATCAAGCAAGTCGTCGATCACTGGTTGCAACGCGGCCGCAAGGGCCACCATGTCATTCGAACCAGGATTGGAGATGTCATTGATTGCCCCAGGCGAGGAGATCGAGGCGATAAGCTGCGTCGTGGCCCCAACGATACCCACCTGCTCACCATCCACCTCAATGACGCTGGCCTGCGCCAACTTGACATCATTGGAGTCGGAGCCGCGAAAGGCCGGGTCGTTGAGATCGTCACGCGCACTGCTCAGGTCAGATGCAAAGGCCGAGCTGGACAGAATTTCATCTGTGAACAGAGGGCCTACATCGAAATCATCCGAAAAATCTAGATTGGCGCTCAGATACGGGAATTGCGCACCGGGTGTATCAACTTCCTGGAGAAAGTTGATATTTCCATAGCGCCCGGTTGAAAGTGAATTTCCCTCTTCGCTATCGTAATTTACAATGTTTTCAAAGGCATCCGTGCCAGCATCAAACTCATGGTTTCCAATTGCGGACGCGTCAAACCCCATCGCGTTCATGATGGCGATATCCAAACGACCAGACGCCGTATCGATTTCTTCGAAGTAGTCTGCGAACCCGTCACCGTTCACATCAGTGGTGTAGACTTGTTCAAACGTTGTAACACCAGCCGTGATCTCCGCTTCGATCTCCGAATTGTCAAAAAACCCATCACCATTGATATCCGCCGTCGCGCTTAGGACAGAGGTATCGATCAAGCCAAAGAGCTGATTGTAAGACCCCTCATAGGTATCGGCCAAACCAGAATCTCCACCCGCATTGAAGAATGGCCCGGGGATGTAGTTGTCGCCTGCCGATAAAAGGATGGACGAAACGTTCATTGCGTCTGCGTCTGATTCTAAAGCATCGACAAGCGCTGCAAAATTTGGAGCATTATCAATCGCATCCAATCCACCTTCCAGATCCGATGCATGAAGAATTTGAAGTCTAAATACCATGTTGCACGCCTTTTGCTTTCAGCTTTGGCCGAGCGTCACTGAGCAGTGACCGGCACAAACCAGCCACTTCAGCTCACGTATCGCGCGGCTGGAACGTCACGTTTCAGATTGTGGACAACAGAAAAGCGTGCCCCGCGACACACCTGCTAGGCAAAGAGCGTGACAGAACTGATTCAGAACTAGAAAAGTTTTGTGAATAGCGTTCGATGGACAGCATACGGAGGACTAAATCGCGAAACGCACAAATGTCTCAATTGGAACCATACGTTCTCAGCACGTTGGACAACGGCACTGAACGCAACGGTGGCCTGCTAACCTACCAAGTCGCTTCATCTACTTTCGTTAAGCGCGTAAAGGAGAACTTGAGGTGCAAAACCTGGACGGCAGCATTGTCCGCAATGTGTGAGTTCGACCTTTGCAATGACCTTGCGCTCGCAGCGAATGGCAGGAAACCGGGATGCGACCGCAATAACTTGAGGGTGTGGTGAAAGGCAGCTAAGAGCCGTCATCCCTATGAAATAGTAGCTGCGCCAAATCAGTTTCGCGGTCATGGCGAACTGTGCAGTTCTTGAAATGGCAAAAGTGCTCTTTCCTAAAAACATCCTCGAAGGCCAGCTGGCAAAACAAGCCACGCGCCCTTCTGGTAGAGGCTCAGGGCAAAATCGGTTTCGTTCGATGCCAGCGTGATGCTCAAGGACGTTGCAGAGACGATCGCGGTTTCCGAACTCAGCTTTCCTAGAAGGGCTTCGTTTGGGAACAGCACTACCAAGGCGGGGGCCGCATTGGTCAGGACGGTGACCGCGACGATGATTGTCAGCCACCCTGTAAACAGTAATCCTAGGAGGCCTATCGTTGACCTAATAGTCATGGATATGTTCCAGCCAGGCAGGCGCATTTTGAAGTATGCGCAAAGCGTCGCCAAGTTGAGCAACATCGAGCAGCACCAGATGACGATAGTCGTCACTACCTTGCAGGGCGCGGCTGTATATGGCCTGAGGATACGAGGCGTTGTTGCTGATCACCGTGAACATGATCTGATCGTTTCCCGCGATCTCCAGAAAATCAACTCCCCGATTGGCAAGCTCCTGCATCAAAGATGTCAATGCGCGGTAGCGAATCGTCTCGATCTCGATCACTTCATCATGCACCGCTATGACCTTGATGCCCTCTATCTGGTCCAGCCCCTCTTTGCTGGCGCCGGTAATGATCATGCGCAACGTCAGCGCATCCGGTCCAACCTGCGCGACAGCGGCGGCAATCACCTGGGCGTAGGCTGCCTTAGCTTGGTATTCGATGCCTAGCGCGAAGTTGCGCTCGCGGTCGCGCCAAGTGGATGTGGCTTCATCGGTCAAAGCCGCTGCACTGCCTTTGAAATCCCATTTGTACCACGGTTTTTGCTGCAGGAAGGTCGCATAGTTCTGTGCCTGAGCCGCAGAGAGATCGTCAAGCGGCGCCCGGTCGACGCCGCGCAGCATAGCAAAGACCCGGCCGAGCGTTTCCTCATATGCTGCCTTCAGCAGCAGTTCGGCCGTAAAGCTGACCCCGATCACATAAACCATCTGCTTGGTGGCGGTATCGACCTCGCCCAATTGTCCGGAGGCTTTGGACAGGGCGCAAAGTGAGCCCCAGAACCCCGAAATGCTGCTCAGAAACCGGTAGTTATGAGGATCGCCTGAACCGACCACACGGCCATAGTCCTCATAGGCATGAACGATGTGCCATTCCGGGTACGTCAAAAGCGTCCGGCTTTCGGGGCGGTGATCTTCTGGTGGCAGGATTGCTTGATATGCCGCAGGTTGCCCGGTCGGGCGACATGCGGCCTCTGTATAGGCAACCGGAACCAGAAGGGCCACAACGACAATGATCAAGGCGAGAAACGCCCGCTTCAGCCACCTCCAGACAAACCTCATACGGGCTGTCCAGTGTTCCTGATCCCGACCCAGGCAGCAAGGCCTCCAAGCGCCAAATGGGGCAGGTTCGCCAGCACACGGCCCAGCGAAAAGTCCAAACCATCTGAGCCATTGGTGAAAATGCCAAGGTCCAGGTATCCATAGCCGGTGAAGAAACCAAATATGCCGTCGCCGAGATAGGCGAGACCAAACAGAACCATGATCATCCGCGCGGCCTTGTGAGAGGTCCATCCCGCAACCAACGCCCAGATGGCGGAAGCCACGTGCAGAGCATCGTCGTAGATATCCAGCGCAAATATGCCGAACGCCAATCCGTTTTCGTCCGTCAGACCGGGGATGTAGTTCAGCGATGCGGCAATCATCAGAACTACAAAATAGCCAAAGCACAGTTTTTGAAGGAATGTCATAGGCGGCCCAGATAGCTGTCCCAGAGGTTATTGCGCAGAACCAGTTGCGGATCGATCTCGCGCTTACGAGCCGCAAAGTCTGATGCGCCTTCGTAAACAGTTGCCATCTGGTCCACCCGCGCGTGTGGTCGGTAGGGCAGATAGTAAGCGCCACCGATCTCTGCGATGCGATCAATCATCATCTCGGTCATCCGTTGCATGTCTGCTTCGGCGCGGGTTGTCATTTCCTGGCTAAACGACATCACGGCAGCAATGCGCGGCGTGTTCGCGTAGGACAGCACACTCTTATCGTCCTGCGCGACATAACGGAGGGTGACGTTCAGGAATTCCTGATAGGAAGATGGGATCACATCGCGGCACGCCTCGAGGAATGCGCCGAAAGCGTCAAAGCTTACGAAGTACTCGGGAAGTATGTCAGTCCGGTTCGGATCGCGAGCGTCTAACGTGACGACGGGCTCGTTGATCAATGAGTTTCGTGTTGTCGCGCCGCCACCGACCGCAGGCCCTAACGTGGTTTCGTTCCACCAACGGAAGGATTTGAAGGCCTCATTTCCAAGCTGCGCGCGGTAAAGTCGACTGGCCACATGCGATAGCCAATCGGATCCTGCAGCAGCGGGAAGATCAGTTTGGTCCGTGTGCTCGCGATACGTGACCAACAGCGCCTGTTCAAAAAAACGATCCCGTTCCACATTCAGGCGACCATACGCCATGGTCACGGCGGGATCATCAAGCGCTTTTTGAAAGGCCGTCGCAAAATCCTCGGCAGCCATCTGATCGAAACTAGGGACAAGGCGTGCGTTGGGGACCATATCCACGACCAGATCAATGATAATGCCGATCAGCCCATAACCCCCCATCGCAAGACCAAAGAGATTCTCATTTTCGGTCGGAGAACAACTGACCACGTCACCCGACGGCAAAAGCAGCCGAAGCGAACGCACCGTTGCGCCCATAGGTCCGAATGGCACGGGCCAGCCATGCGCATTGACTGAAAACGTCGCGGCCACGCCAAAGTCATTGTTGGATTGCATAACTGCGGGCGACCATCCCTGCGGATCCAACGCCGCGATCACCTGCGACCAACGCGCGCCGGCGTGCACCCGATACGTTCGGTTGGCGCTGTCCAGTTCAATAGCATCATTGTCAAATGTGATGGCCGTGCCAGCGCGGGGTATCGCCTGCCCGCCCATCGAGTGCCGCGCCGCGCTAACGTTGACAGATCGTCCTTCGAACGCAGCTTCGTCCAGCTCCCTACGCAGAGCGGATACCAGTGCGTCGTCTGCGTTTTCGGACAAGGTCAGATGCTTTTGGATTGGTATTGGCGAAAGACCGCTGGCGTCATTCATAATCCTGTCGGACAATACTACGCGCGAGTTCTCCGTTCCGTCATAAACTGGAAGGCTGCTGCCAAAGATGCGTGCGGCTCCCCAGCCTAGGGCGATGCCGCCCAGAGCAATTGAAGCGCGTCGGGTAAAGTTTTTCATTGGATCCTGCGATGCCTTCGATTGCATTAGCGATGCAATAAACCAAACCTGAAAGTGCCCTATTCACAAGTAGTGAATTCCGGCGTGCGCGCCAAGCTCATTGCTTCACATGTGCCAGTGCCTCACGCCATGATCGACACTGAGAAATTAAAAAATGGTGAGATCTTGCTGTGGCACCGAAAGTCGGCTTTGACGGGCTGCAACGCAGCGAAAGCAGATAGTGCCCAATGGCAGGTATGGGCCGATATCCGCTCCGAACTCTTAGCTTCGGATGCCGCAACGATTACGACTGACTGCGAGACCATGCACACATCAGATCAGAACCCTTTCAACAGGCGAGGTCTCTGCATATAATCAAGTTGTGTTCTTAAGCCTTATGCCCGCCGGGCCTACAGACTGAAAGGAGATCGATTTGACCAAAGTTGACAAGTGCGCTTGTGATCAGTGTTCCCCGAATTGTGGGTGCTCCCAAGAAGAGCCAACACAGGGAAAATGCTGCTGTGGCGATAAATGCACCTGCACGGACTGCGATTGCGGTCCTAGCTGTGGATGCCCTGAGACTTAGAATATGGCAAACATCGCCGTTCTGGTCGCCACCGATATGGCCGGGCGCGGTATCGATGTTCCGGGCGTCTCGTACGTCATCAATTATGTCCTCCCGGAAGTCCCCGACAACTACGTTCATCGCATTGGCCGCACGGCCCGCGCCGGTCGCGAGGCGAGGCCATTGCTCTGTGTGCTTTCAAAGAAGGAGAGCTTTTGCGGCAAATCCAGAAGTTGATGAAGATTGATAATCCTGTGGCGAGTGGTGCCGCTCCGAGCTCGGTCTTGCCTGGCAGGGTATTCATCGTAAAGTTGTTGGAATTCTCTTAAAAGTTGCTTTCTTTGATCTGTGTCAAGGACGAGTCGGTTTTCGACGTCAAAGTGATGTCCAAGAAACGTCTTAACCACATATCGCGCAAGCTGGGGTTCCGCTGTTACTGTAGTGATTGTCGTCATGGTGTCCGTTGGTGATACGACAGGAGGAAAACTACGTTGCATGCGATTACCAAACTCATCGAGAGCGAGCGTGCTTTGGCTCAACTGATTTCGCAACTCCTTCAAGAAAGAAGCTGGTTCAATGGGTAATTCTGACAAAATGGTTGGCACAAGTGACGCCGTTGCAGAACCAGTTCAGAGGCTAAGGATGCAAGAGGCTGCGCCCTTTAAGGAACAGGATGTTCAACCGTGGAAGAGCTTACTCTCTCAAAGAGTGAACGTTCAAGCCTCGCCCTGGTTCGTGCGCCGGTCTGAACCGAAGCACTTGGCACACCGTCCAAATGCAACAATACGGAACACCAGTGTAAAAGGCGGAAATACGACTATTAGCAGCGCGTTGCAACGCATAGCTGAACTAGAAAAAGAGCTTGCCGTCGCTGAAGAGCGGAAAACCGGCCTTGAATGCCAACTACACCATCTCTCAGATACGGTTGATGATCTTCGCAAACGGCTCGATCAATCAGAAGGGCGCGTGACAGCTCTGTTGAGTGACCAACGGCCCAAAAGTATATGGAAAAGCATGTTTGGCTGAATATGTGTTCCAAACACTGATGACATTCACCATCTCCATCTTTAACCTTAAGTTGTTTCAAAAGGTGAAAGTGAGACAATGACCGAAACTATTTCGATAGATGACGATGCCTTCATTCGAAATGAAGGCCATATTCTTTACGCTACGCCAGGTGTTTCGTCGAAGCTTCTAAAGGCTGTTGAAGGCAAAGTATACACTAGTGATTGTAGAATTTTCTTTGATTCCAAACCAGCACATATCGGAGAGTGCCAATTTAAACTTAAGAAATCACAAGACAATTCACCACTCATTGTGATCAAGGTCGCCGGAGAAAATCTAGGTCATAGCATTGTGGAGAAAACCATTGAAATTTCTGTTCCAAAAGAATTGGAGCAGTCAAATGGTTGATGTATCAACAATTGCAAGTGACCTTCTAAGTGTCGGCTACGCAAATATAAACATAGGCGGACGCCCAGTAGAGGTCAGTGTTCCCGGGTTAGACGTTATCTTTGACAGCGATGCTGCAGCAGAAAATGCTCAAAACCTTGCGGTAGTAACAGCTTTCGCTTCAACGTCACCGACGCTCAGCAACCTTGCCGCCAATTCGCCTCCTGGAACTCAGGTCAATATTATCATCGAGTACGGCGATGCTGGAGAAATAACTGGCGAGATGCGATCGCAGTCACGCCCAGGTTTTGGTGACGATTCTTGGGTTGTCAAAATTTATGTGAATGACACAAACTACTTGTACACCACAGTCGATGGAGGCGTAGATCAGTTCACGCTTCAGCATCTTGTGAATCATGAACTCGCTCACGCATTCATGGAAAACGCTCCAGACAGCCCCGAATTTCTTGCACTGGTAAACCAAATCAATAGTGAAACTGAAGCAGGGGGAGCAAGAAATCTAGACTACGAGATACCACCAATACCGATAGATTCTTGTTTCGGCCCTGAAGTTCCTATCGACATGTGGCCGCTTGATCCTGACCTCAAGCCCGGACCGGATGGCATCTACGATCAAGACGCGGTCCGCGCGAAAGTCTGGAAGAAGCCGATTGAGCTGATCCGGGTGGGCGACCTCGTTGTATCCTTTGACGACAACGGCAACCTTGTGCCTGGCCCGGTGACCCGCACGTTCCAGAACAACGCCAAAATCCTGCTGAACTTCCACGGCACCCGCGTGACCCCTGGCCATGTCTACTACCGCCCGGATAGCAAGACGTCTTATAAGTTCGAGACGCTGATCGACGTGCTGCGCGACGATGGCGTGGTCCAGAAACAGGACGGCACACTGATCCGCGCAGCCACGAACGTGCCCGTGGACAGCCCCCGTGACGGGTTCGTCCGCGCAGTCGCCGGAAGGCGCAAAGCAGACGGCACATTCGAACAGACCGACGAAGGCCGCATCCGCCTCGGCACGCGCTTCCTCGTCGGCACCGGCAAGGAGCGCAAATCCTGGGCGGTGGCCGACCTAATCGAACAGAACGGTGGTGTCGTCAGCGAGGACGAGCTGATCCATGTCGGCGATGGCCCTGGCGTCCCGCTCACCTGGGACTTTGGTGACACGCTGCCCAAGCCGGAAGACTTCGTGCTGGCTTGCTCCGGCACCACGATCGAGGACATCTACAAAGCCGCCGAATGGGAAGGCCAAGGCCCCCGCCTGCCTGCACCCATGGTGCTAGATCGTGGCCCGGTTCAGCCGCTCACGGGCGCGGCGCTGTCCGCCATGCCCCGCAATGAGCCGCTGAACGTCGCACATGCGCCGATGGCCGCGGCCAAGCCGCAACGGACTCTAAACCGCAAACAGCGCAAGGCGATAGAGACCAAATGGCGTAAAGCGGCACGGGTGAAAACAGTCAAACTCAATTGACTTCGTCGTGACGCACCATAAACAAATCCTATAGTTGGCCCACCTTACCGACGCCTGATTTAACCCATGCGCCAGATCTGACCTTCGTCCAATTCAGTTTTTATGACAGGGACAAGGCCGCCTTGATCGCTGACACTTCCGCGTCTCCGCGCGGGATCAAGCGATTGCGACACCGGGAACGGAACATTGCATTTCAATGCTTCGTGACTTTTCGGGGCGCGTCCTGCCTGAAAAAGATCTCCCACTGAAAACATTGCAATTCATGTCGGTGACGCATTTTGACGGAGATCTATACTATACAATTTTGAACGCATCTCAAGATACCTGCAGCACCACAAAAATAAGCGCTTGTCTCCAGAAAATCCTATTTCAACTTGATCTGCATCAAAGCGCCTCATGACCACTTAGTGACTACTGAACTCACTACCTCTCCCAAGCCAACGCCACGCTGCATCAGTCGGGTCAATCCTCCAGTTTACATATTGGACAGAACGCGTGAACCAAAGCAAAAATTCCAACCGCGGAACAACAGTTCCCACATCTGAAGAATTCGTCAAAACCCTGGGACAAGTGACTTGGTTAATGACGCAATCAAAATCGCACAGGGACAGCGAGATAAGCTTAATCGAAGCCCATGTCGTAGCACCACTTATGTTCAAGCAGGTGCGAGTGTACTCAAAAAGCAAACAACCTTTAGCGGCGATCATCTGGGCTTACGTGTCCAAGGACCGTAAGGAAATACTATCGAAAGATGGGTACCGAATGGTTTTGGAGGACTGGCGCTCGGGCAGCGAAATCATGATCGTCGATTGCATTTCTCCCTTCATCGACTCGACACCATTCATTGAAAACTTCATGGCCGAGATAGCTGAGATAAAGAAAAGAAATTCTTTGGGACAGGAGGAGTAAATTCAAATGATTATTACAAATTCAATCCCTCCAAAAGCACTTCTTCCCAATGATTTCTCAAAATCTCCCATAAAAAACGTCACGCAAAACAACGACTTCTCCTCAACTGTTTTTAACACTTCCCACTCTGTCTACAATTTTGAAGTCAAAGGTCACCATTCCTATATTGCCGACGGCGCACGCGTTCATAACAAGTCAGTTCTCTCATTTTTAAAGCCACATGAATACGCCGGCGTCGATTGGAGTTCGCTCGCAGATACCAGCGATGACGGAAGTTACGATTATGTTGAGATTGATCGAGTTGTAAATGGCAAACCTGCGGGGACTACAGCATACAAACAAGAAGGTTCTGGTGTCGTAAGGGGATACACGACCTATACAGATGAAAACGGTCGCCTTGTTCAAGTCCAGTTTTTGCGTGATGAATCTGGAACACTTCAAGAGCGCACAATTGAGCTGACCGGCGCCCAATTCGGAGAGAATGTCGGTCGCATCGTTACACCATTTTTGACGGCGGCAATTTTAGGAGACGACGCGTCGCCGTTTGAACGTTTTGCTTCTGACACCATAATTGGAACTTTTGCCCAAAATGTGTTTGAGTTTAGTGGTGGCTATATACACGATCAAGCTATTTCAAATGGAGAGCAGAATAATAGCCTCGACGCGATTGCAGCGAACACATTTGGTGACTTTGGAGTTGAACTGGCTGCCAATGCGATCGATGGAGCTCAAAACTTACTTACAAATTGGGTGCTTGGTGAGGTCTTTGAGAGCCTAAACGCAGACAGCTTTGAAGGAAAACTAGCGCTAACACTAGCTGATCAAGGTGCTGATTACATCATTGACATAACGATTCATGAAATTGCCACAGATGTGTTGAATTTAGATACTGAAACGATCAGAAACCTTGGACTTTCAACACCCGACCTTAATAATATCTTCGCAGGTTCAAATGTTCTTGGTTTGGTTTTCGCCGCTTCAATTGGAACCCTTCTTCCAGACCTGGAATCAACGGAAGCACAGATTGGATCCAGCCTGATCACATTAGGGTTGGAATTTTTCGCGGGTGTTACCGGCATATGGGGTGCAGTAATCGGCTATATTGGTGGCGTCGTGCTCGACTTCCTTTTTGGAGATGATCCGGACCCACAAGCCTACAGGAGTGTTTACTTCAACGACTTCATCGGAGAACTCGACGTTGGCGGGATTTTCTCCGATGATGGTGGAAACCGTGCCTTGGCTGGCAACATGGCGAAAGCCTATGTTGATTTCATCAACGGACTAATTGATCAAGCCGGTGCAAAATCCCACAATCTTAAGCACCTTTCTCAAACAATGAATTTGACATTTGGTCATCTCGAGGAAGGATTTGTCAACGGAAATGGCTTTAGTTATCCCGATGCGCAACAAGCAATTGTGGCGCGTGTAGTTGAAACTCTTGGAGCATTAGAACTTCGAGACGGTGATGCAAAGTTTTCGGTTGCAATCGCTTATATGGCGGCGAATTCGACTGGCCTAAATCCGCAGCAGTTTTTGAATGAGCTTTCACTACGCACGCAGATTGCCGCGGATTATCAGAGTTACCTAGAAAACAAGGAGCTTTACGACGAGTTGATTACCGCTGATCCGGAAAGTGCATTCGCTGCGGGCTGGGCAACGACGTTCGCGTTGGCCGCACAGTTTGGGTACACTCAGGACTTCAATGTGACTGGAGATTCAACTCACAGCGTACATGTAACGTCTTCCGGCAATGACGTTGTCAGTGCAGATGCCGGCGACGATGTCATCCGTACCTATGCAGGGAACGACACTTTACAAGGCGGCGATGGGAATGACACCCTTTATGGTGGCTCCGGCAACGACAGCCTTAGCGGTGAAGAAGGAGATGACGTTCTTTATGGCGGCGGTGGTGACAATACCCTTAAAGGCGGTTGGGGATTGGATGAATTCATTGTAGGTCAAGGTAATAACTCTATATTTGGTGGCCAACAGGAAGACCTTGTTACCTTTGAATATGATTTCATCGAGTATTCGGTAGAAGACCTCGGCGACAACCAAGTGGTTGTAACGCACAATCAATCAGGCGCTGTAAACCAGCTGTTCGATGTCGAGTTTCTACGCTTCAACGACACAGTTCGGACATACGATCCAGGCT
>ERZ1740060.578-NODE-578-length-18030-cov-26.034214_pt1 | contig 18030 bp, 16 predicted proteins | sample MGYA00581743_ERZ1740060 | MGnify/ENA primary metagenome ERZ1740060 (study PRJEB43018, sample SAMN04849235) | marine metagenome | isolation source: floating plastic debris | place: Pacific Ocean | collected 2008-08-27 | study: EMG produced TPA metagenomics...
AGGCTGAACTGCTTCGAGACTAGCCGATGATTTCGGGAGCCTCAGCAGAAGCCAAGTCGAGCGGGAAGTTGTGCGCATTACGCTCGTGCATCACTTCCATACCCAGGTTGGCCCGGTTGATCACGTCAGCCCAGGTGCCAATCACTCGACCCTGAGAGTCGAGCACCGACTGGTTGAAGTTGAAACCGTTCAGGTTGAACGCCATGGTGCTGATGCCCAAGGCGGTGAACCAGATGCCAATTACCGGCCAAGCACCCAAGAAGAAGTGCAAGGAACGGCTGTTGTTGAACGATGCATATTGGAAGATCAAACGACCGAAGTAGCCATGAGCTGCCACGATGTTGTAGGTCTCTTCTTCTTGGCCAAACTTGTAGCCGTAGTTCTGCGACTCAGACTCGGTCGTCTCACGCACCAAGGAGGAGGTGACGAGCGAACCGTGCATCGCGGAGAACAACGAACCGCCGAAGACAGCGGCCACACCCAACATGTGGAAGGGGTGCATCAAGATGTTGTGCTCGGCCTGGAACACCAACATGAAGTTGAAGGTGCCGGAGATACCAAGAGGCATACCGTCAGAGAAGGAGCCCTGACCCAACGGGTAGATCAAGAAGACTGCGGTGGCTGCCGCAACGGGCGCGGAGTAAGCGACACAGATCCAAGGACGCATGCCGAGGCGGTAGCTCAGTTCCCACTCACGACCCATGTAGCAGAAGACGCCAATCAGGAAGTGGAAGATCACGAACTGGTAAGGACCACCGTTGTACAACCACTCATCAAGGGAAGCGGCTTCCCAGATGGGGTAGAAGTGCAGACCAATGGCGTTGGAGGAAGGCACCACCGCACCAGAGATGATGTTGTTGCCGTACATCAAGGAGCCCGCGACAGGCTCGCGGATGCCGTCGATGTCGACGGGAGGAGCGGCGATGAAGGCGATGGTGAAGCAAGCGGTCGCAGCTAAGAGAGTGGGAATCATCAACACGCCGAACCAGCCAATGTAAAGGCGGTTTTCGGTGCTGGTGACCCACTGACAAAACTGTTCCCAAAGGGAAGCAGATTGCTGTTGTTGGAGAGTCGTAGTCATGATTAATTATCAGTACGGGTTTACAGATGCCTGGCTCTTGAGGAGCGCAAGCGGTATGTATGTCTTTACATTAACTGGTATGTAACGCAATGTAAACCATCGATCGATAGAGATGCCGATGTTGGTTGTCGGCATTAGTTCAAAAACGCTGATGTTTTCTGCTCTCGCAGGGCGATCGCGATTTTCCATGTATCCACAGCAGCAAGGCGTTACTCTCGGCCTTCCGAGCGATCTCCGTCCATTACGTTTGTGCTGTACGTCAGCATCGAGAGGCACCTTCTAAAAGTGTTGAAAGATGATGCAGAGGTTGACCACCCGCTTTAATCAGTCTGTATGGTTAAGGTGACTTGCTGCTCCCTCATCTCGAATCGTCAGAACCTCATGAATCCTGAACCTTCTCCGGCTCCGGTGTCTGATCTTGAGACCTATGTTGACTGCATGGCTCAGATTCTGCAGTTGTCCATTCCTTCTGAGATTCGCCCCAGTGTGATCGAGAATTTTGCGCGAGCCAGGGCGATCGCTCAGCCGCTGCTCGACTTTGAGCTGCCGGATGATATCGAGGCGGCCCCGATCTTCAAGCCTTAATGTCGGACCAGAGGGCCGTATATCAGCTCGCTCACGATCCACATGGGTATTCAGAACTGCTATTTAGATGTGTCTTGAGGGTTTGCGCACCATGGCTACAGTGGGGGATGGGCTCGCGATTGCCACTGCTGTTCGACAGGGCGAGATGACGGCACAAGCCGTCATTGAAGATCGACTTAACACCCTTTACCACCGCGATCGCGCCCTCAACTGTTTTACCCTAGTTGCTGCTGACCGGGCGCTGCAGCGAGCCCGAACCCTTGATCAGGCCATTCAAGCCGGGCAAGCCGTCGGTCCCCTGGCAGGGGTACCTTTTGCCGTCAAAAATCTGTTTGATATTGCGGGAGAGGTGACGCTAGCGGGCTCTAAAATCAACCGCGATCAGGCTCCGGCGTTGCAAGATGCCACCGCGATCAGGCGTCTTGAGCAGGCCGGAGCCATTCTCATGGGTGCCCTCAATATGGATGAGTATGCCTATGGCTTTGTCACAGTCAATCATCACTATGGCGCTACGCCGAATCCCCACGCTCCTCAAAGAGTCGCGGGGGGCTCATCGGGGGGATCGGCTGCTGCAGTTGCCGCGCAGTTAGTGCCGCTTACGTTAGGGTCTGATACGAACGGCTCTATCCGAGTACCGGCAGGATTATGCGGCGTATACGGGTTGAAACCCACCTATGGCCGACTGTCACGCGCCGGTACTCAACTATTTTCCAGCAGTCTCGATCACATTGGCCCGTTTGCTCGTTCGGTGCGCGATACCGCTGCCTGCTTTGATGCGCTGCAGGGGGCTGATGCTCGCGATCCGGTCTGTACTGATCAGTCGATCACCCCAACCCTGCCAGTTCTAGAGGACGGCATCGACGGGGTGAAGATCGCGATGCTAGGCGGACATTTTGAGCGGGGCATGCAGCCGGAGGTGGCCGCCGCCCTGAGTCAGATCGTTGAGGCTTTAGGCGTTTCGCAGCGAGTGCTGCTGCCGGAAGTGGAACGGGCGCGGGCCGCCGCTTATGTCATGACGGCTTGCGAAGGCAGTCAACTGCATTGGCAGCGGTTACAAACGCGGCTGATGGATTTTGACCCAGCGACGCGCGATCGCTTCATTGCCGGAGCCTTGATGCCGCAAAGCTGGTACCTGCAGGCGCAGCGATTTCGTCGTTGGTTTCAAACTCAGGTGCGCGCCGCGTTGGCGCAGGTAGACGTGTTGTTAGCCCCAACCACGCCCTGTGTTGCGCCCTTTTTGCACCAAGACACCATGACCCTGGACGGCGAATCAGTGCTGGTGCGTCCCCATCTCGGATTTTATACACAGCCTCTCTCGTTCATTGGGCTGCCCGTGCTCTCAGTGCCCGTTGCCCAGTCCGATTCCTTGCCCGTTGGAGTGCAAATCATTGCCGCCCCTTATCAAGAAGCCACCATTTTGCGAGTCGCTCGCTGGTTAGAAACCCAGGGAATCTTAGCGCCCTTCCCCTATGACGCTGCTGTCACAGCGGGGAGTGCGCCACCACCGTCATCCCTCACAAAATCGCCCTGAATCGCTGCGGTTGTGGTGAAATTACTGTTGCCATGACAGGCATCGTGGGAGGTGTCAACCCTCGCTAACAGCAGGGCACTCTATGCAAGGAATTGGGTGCTCACCACACATGAATTATGGGCTCAATCAGGCTTTCAAGCGACGCCGAAACGCCAAGCGGAATCCAGGGTTTACGCTGTTAGAGGTATTGGTCGTTTTGGTCATGATCGGCATTTTGATGGCGATCGCGGTGCCCTCTTGGACTCAGTTTTGGGCCAACCGTCAAGCCATCGCCGCACGTAACGAACTCCGACTCGGCATTCAACAGGCCCAGCAAGCAGCCATTACCCATCGCGGTGCCTGGCGCTTTAGCCTGCGTGAAGTCGATGGCCGTATTGAATGGGCCGTTCATGCGAACGAAATTGAGGCGGAGAACGTTACCGTTTGGGAGTCGCTAGACCCCAATATCGTCCTCAATTCAGCCGATACGACGCTAGCAAAGAAAACCGGCATCTATTATGTGCGCTTCGGCTTTAGAGGAGACGTTGAGTATCGCCTCAGCACGCTGACGGTAGATACCAAAAACGGCATGGCGAAAGATGAGTGCGTTGTCATCTCCACCTTAATCGGGGCGACGCGCAACGGTGAGGAGCAGCTTTATGCCAATGGCAACGGCCGCTATTGCTATTGAGGCCGCGATCGCGGTGAAAGTTAGAATATGCCTACTTTGAGCAAACCCAGGGGCAGGAGTGACCGATGAACGAAGCAACGACTTGGTACATCATCAAAACGAATACGGGCATCTGCCAGATTGCAACGGCTGGTGAGGCCAACACCCTTGAGCCCAAAGAGCAATGGGGCCCCTTTCCGTCACAAGGAGAGGCGATCGCGAAACGAGTCGGATTGATTCGTTCGGGCAAATGCCAGCCTGCCTAACCCCTGTAATCCCTCTCAATGATAGGGATTGCAGGGGTTTCTAAGCAATGGTGAGCTACTGCACGCCAGCGGCAGTATTTTGCTCGGCTTGCACGGTTTGCAAGAGAAGCTCTTGCGCCTGTTCGTACTGCGGGTCTTCTAATGTGCCAATGAGGTCGCGATTTTCAGCTAAGCTCTCGCGCTCTTCTTCCGACAGTTCGACTAAAACATCAGGATCAATGCCCTGCTGATTAATGTCACGGCCACTCGGGGTCAGATATTTGGCGATGGTGATGGCCACACCCGAGCCATCTGGCAAACTCCGCACCGACTGCACGAGGCCTTTGCCAAACGTTTGCGTGCCAACTAATTGCGCCCGATCATTATCTTGCAGAGCGCCCGATAGAATTTCGCTGGCGGAGGCAGACCCCCCATCGACTAAGACAACCAGGGGTTTGTCAGTGAGGGCACGGTTGTTGGCTACTTCTTCGTCGACGATGCCTTGGCGATTGACCGTAGACACGATCGCGCCGTCATCTAACCACATGCGGGCAATTTCGATGCTGGAATACAACAACCCACCAGGATTTGAGCGCAAGTCGAGAATGTAGCCAACGACGTTCTCTGCTTCTAACGATTCAATCGCCTCTTGCATCTCACCAGAGGCATTGCTGCTGAACTGGGTTAATCGAATGTAGCCAATTGGCCCGTCAGGCTCTTCTTTGATGGAATACCGGACGGGGTGAATCTCGATCCGAGCCCGCTGGAGGGTGAAATCTATCAGTTCATCGTCCCGGCGGATAGTGAGGGTAACGTCAGAACCTACCGGCCCCCGAATCAAACTGACCGCGTCGTTGAGCTCTAGCCCTTCAGTACTCTCGCCATCGATTTCCATGATGACGTCTTTAGACCGCAAACCGGCCTCAAAGGCGGGGGTGTCTTCAATCGGGGCGACGACGATAATCTCGTCGGTTTCTTCTTCTTGGGTAATCTGAATGCCGACACCGGTTAGTTCACCAGAGGTATCGATCTGCATGTTGCGAAACTCTTGGGGATCCATAAACCGGGTGTAAGGATCTTCCAGCAGCTCCAGCATTTCGCGCACAGCATCGTAAGCCGCATCTTGAGAACTGTAATCACGACCAAGATAGTCAGTGCGCACAGCTTCCCAGTCCGTCTGGTTAAAGGTGGCATCAACATAGGTGTTGTCGATTAGTTGCCAGACTTCATCGATGACTTCTTTGGGACTTTCTTCGAAGAATGCTTTTCCTTGTGACAGATGTAGACCAGCTCCCGTCACAATCACCCCAGCGACAGCTATAGCAGCTGCGCCTAAAACCAATCCTCGCTTTGCGATCGCCATAAACCTATTTCCGTCGGCAATTTTGCCCAATCTAACACAAGCTCTTCGCAGCCGTTCTGTCAGATAAAGCGGTGAACGATGGCCTCATCATAGCGGCCCAATATGAGTCTTTCTTGAGAAAAAACACAGATTGTAAACCGTCATTTCAAGGGCCGGGTAGATGCATGGAACCTCTATAATGACACCCGATACCGCCAAGTATCCGTCAATTCGCATCCTCAGGATCGACCCAACGGCCATCAGACTTGATCAGGTCAATCAATTCTGCCACGCCCTGATCTTCGGGCACCTTTTTGATCTCTTCGCGACCCCGATAAAGAGAGATGTAGCCAGGCGTTTTGCCGACATAGCCATAATCAGCATCGGCCATTTCACCCGGGCCGTTGACGATGCAACCCATCACCGCAATATCTAGCCCGGTGAGGTGATTGGTGGCTTCGCGTACTTCGTGCAGCACATCTTCCAAGTTGAACAGGGTACGCCCGCAGGAAGGACAGGCCACATATTCCACCATAGTTTTGCGGAGACCAAGCGCCTGCAAAATGCTGTAGCAAACGGGAATTTCCTTTTCGGGCGCTTCGGTCAAGGAGACCCGAATCGTGTCGCCGATGCCCTCAGCTAAGAGCGTCCCAATGCCTGCCGTTGACTTGATGCGACCATATTCACCATCGCCCGCCTCCGTCACGCCTAGATGCAGGGGATAGTTCATGCCCAACTCATTCATGCGCTTGACCATGAGACGATAGGCCGCCAGCATCACTGGCACCCGAGACGCTTTGAGCGAAATCACCAGATTTTGGAAGTCGAGCGATTCACAAATGTGAATGAACTCTAGGGCTGATTCCACCATGCCCTCAGGCGTATCGCCGTAGGTAAACAGCATACGTTCCGCCAGCGAACCATGGTTGACGCCAATGCGCATCGCTTTATTTTGCTCGCGTAGGGAGACCACTAAGGGCTCTAACGTCTCGCGAATCTTGTCGCCAATGTCGGCAAATTCTGATTCTGAATATTCGGTGCGACCCGATTGCGGCTTCTCAAATACATACAGGCCGGGGTTAATGCGCACCTTATCAACATGCTTCGCCACTTCGAGAGCGATTTTCATGCCGTTGTGGTGGACGTCAGCAACCAGCGGCACAGTTTGATAGGTGGCTTCGAGCTGTTGGCGAATGTCAGCCAGCGCTCGGGCGTGGGCCATACTGGGTACCGTCACGCGGACAATTTCACAGCCGATTTCGTGGAGGCGACGAATGCCCGCGACGGCTCCTGCCACGTCTAAGGTGTCTTCGTTGATCATGGACTGTACGACCACCGGAGCGCCGCCGCCGATAGTGACACTACCGACCTGAACGGGACGAGTTTGGCGGCGGTGAATCGTCGTATCGAAAGCTGCTTCGGTGGGTGCGGATAGCGAAGGGGGGGAAGGTAGGGTTTGCATGGCCCTTAAGTCTCAATGAATGTTTGAATACACCACCTTCAGAGTGCCATAGAAGCTACCGTTTCGGCGCATATCTGAACTGTGGCGGCAAGCAATTTCGGTCGGTGCGATCGCCCCGCTGACCTGAAACTTTCCTTGATATACCTACCGGACTGGTCCTTGGCGCTTCTCAAGTCACCTTCTCAGACAATGAATAGGATTGATGCTGCGTATAGCACTCGCCCCAACTTGTCGATCACGCCGGTTTCAGATGGCGGGACAACTTCGCCGCTGATCAGCTTCGGAGGTCCTGGGGCAACCTAAGACGCATCTCCGATTAAGGGAATTACGCAAAAAGCGTATTCCATCCCTTCATTCCATCTTCGATATCATCGCCTCCTTCACTGATTCCCCTTTTCACATGAACCGGTATCGCCGCAATTTGTTGCTCAGTATTGCTTTCATCGTGCCGTTTGGCCTAGCGACAAAGTTTTATCGAGGTTTGGGACAGGCCTGGCTCAATGATGCGTTTGGCGGCATTCCCTACGAAATCTTTTGGCTGCTGTTGGTGGCGTTGATTTGGCAAAGATTGCGTCCGGGGGCGATCGCCCTCATCGTGTTGATATCCACTTGTCTGCTGGAATTTCTGCAGCTCTGGCAACCAGCTTGGCTACAGGCGATTCGGGCGACACTGCCGGGACGGCTCGTGTTTGGCAATACGTTTACCTGGGGTGATTTTCCCTACTACGTAATTGGTTGCTGGCTGGGCTGGCTCTGGTTGAAGCAGATCTACCCGGCTCAGAAACCAAGCTAAGGCGAAGGCTGTGTGGCTGTCAGCCTACACGATTGCGAGATTTAGAGTCCTAACGTGGTGAGGCGATCGCGAAAGGTTTCCCAGGGAATATTTTGTTCCAGATATTGCGGCTGGTCAGGATTGTAGGGGCCTTGCAGCCGATCAATCGCAGTAATCGTCGCGTCTTGCGTCAAGACGGGAATGTCGGGATCAGCCGCGGTCGGATTGACCAGCGAACTGGCAAACCCGCGAAACACGACGACAATATCTTCTTCATGGTTGACTTGAGCGGTCACCATCAGCACCTCTTGTGGAAATCGAAAGGTGTATTGTTCAAGCCGCTGAATGGGCAGTGGATCAGGCATGGGGCAATGACGATGACATCAGCATGCTGGCTCGATAAAATTGGCGATCGCTCGCCCCCTGCCGCCACGATACTGCCTGGCTCAGGGCCGGTATCAACCGCTCTAGCTCATGGCAGAACGCCCTTGGCGGCCGAGTCGAATGAATACGAAGTAGGCCAGCACCAGCAAATAAACAATCAGGCCCACAATGCCAAAAAAGGCCACAAAGCCATTGGTGTAGCTGCCATGCAAGATCTCTTTATAGAGCAGAGGTGGCTGTCGCCAAGCCTGGCAAGTCGCACTGGTCAAGCGAGTGGCCGAAAAGGCACAGGGCAAAAAGAAGGTAAGGAAGACGGCCCCGATCGCACTATAAACGGTGACGGCCCAACGCCAGGCGACAAAGACAAACCGTAGGGCTGATGGGCGTTGTTCGCGGATCTCTTCGTTCAGATCTTCCCAAAACCACAGGCTGATTGGAATCAAGAGACGCGCCATCAGGCCCGCCACAAAGCTAAAGGAAAAGCCACCAATCATCAGGTAAACCGTGATCATTAGCAGGCTAGCCACCTTCCAATAAATGGTTAGCAGCAGTTGAATTGCCGCTGCCTGCTGCACAAAGGCCCACACCAGCAGAATGAGCGGCAAAAAAACGGTAAAGAGCACTGCCAGCCGATAATCTGCCCACACAAATTTGTCTAATGTCCAGAGGTTGGCAGTGACAGGGGCCCAGGAAAGATTGAGAAGAGGGAACATCATGAGGTGGGGAAAAAGGTGCAACGTCTGGCAGCGTGATGAGCTTTATCAGCGTATCACTTGTATTTAGCAAAGAACTGGCCAACACTTAGGAGTCTTTTATCCGTCATTACTCGGGGGGGCAATCCTGATCTGGGAGCCCGCCTCTGATCCAGCGGCTTGCCGCCGCAATCCGCATGCGCTCCCTTCGCAAAGCTGCCTGCAGATAACGAAAGGCTAAGCCCAGCATCGGGCGATCGCGACACGAGACAGCCGTTTTCCAGCAATCAACTGGGTCTATCGCCGCTAGAACCGAGCGACCTAGATGACAAATACTTCGCAGCACTTCGATCTACTTCGTAGTGCTGCGACGACCTGCTGCGAGCTGCCTAGATCTGCCGCTTACTCATTGGCAATGCAGGGATTGAATGTCGAGAATGCGACTAACAGCAGCAAACAAGACCGTACTTTGTTTAGGAGGCCTGACACCATGCCACCGTTCTCTCCGCAACCCGCAATCCCTGCGTCGGCGCCCAGTCGATCAGCGTTTATCACCCACATCGGCAAGTATTTGCCAGGTGAGCCGATTGCTAACGATGAGATGGAACAGTATCTCGGCAGAGTGGGCGATCGCCCCTCTCGCGTCAAGAATCGCATTCTTAAAAGCAACGGCATTCAGCAGCGCTACTACGCTCTAGATCGTCAGCAGCAAACCACAATCAGTAATAGTCAAATGGCGGCCGCCGCCGTGCGCGATGCCCTGGCCCAAGCGCAACTCAACCCGCGGGCGATTGATCTGCTGGCCTGTGGCACCACCTGGCCTGACCTGCTGGTGCCTGGCTTCGCCAGTATGGTGCATGGCGAACTGCCTGAATTGGCCCCATTGGAAGCCACTTCGCACCAAGGCGTGTGCTGCGCTGGCGTCGCTGCCCTTAAATACGCCACCTCGCAGGTACAGCTAGGACACAAGCAAAAGGCGATCGCCGTTGCCTCGGAGTTGGCGTCTCGCCTGTTTAAACACACTCGCTTTGAAGCCGAAACGGCCCTCCAAGCGGGCGACAGCCTGTCTTTTGATACCGAGTTCTTGCGGTGGATGCTGTCGGACGGGGCGGGGGCCTGTGTGGTCAGCGATCGCCCGGCGGCCCATGGTCTCAGTCTCAAAGTCGAGTGGATTGAGTCTATTTCTCATGCCAACGCGCATCCGGTATGCATGTATGCCGGAGTCGAGCATCCTGAGACCTTGAAGAGCTGGATGGATTTTTCTTCACAGGCAGCGGCGGCCCAGCAGGGCGCGATCGATCTGCGGCAAAACATTCGCCTGTTAGACAAGGTGGTGCAGCTGGGGGTGGAAGGTTGGCTGCGGCTGATCGAAGCCGGTCGCGTGCGCCCCGACGAAGTGGATTGGCTCTTGTGTCACTACTCGTCGCACTTTTTCCGCAGCCAAATCATCGACCTGTTGGAAAAAGCAGGCTGCATGATTCCTGAGGAAAAATGGTTCACCAACCTCTATACCCGAGGTAATACCGGCTGCGCCTCGATTTACCTGATGCTGGAGGAACTGTTCAACTCGGGCAAACTGCAGCCGGGGCAACAGATCTTTTGCTTCGTGCCAGAGAGTGGCCGCTTCACCACGGCCTACCTGATGCTGACAGTAGTGGATGGCACTGAGCCAGACCAGGCTCCAGCCTGGGTGCCATCATCCGTTCAGGTTCAATCACCGATGGTGGCACCGGCAGCTGCACCGCTGCCATCCGTAAATTCAACTGCCACCTCTGTAGATCTCGTCAACGCTCCAAATCCGGCTACTGCGCCAGTATCCTCTACGACCCCAGACCTCGCAATCTCCCCGGAGGTGCCCGCGTCTGCTGACCTGACCGTCTCTGCCGAGCTGCTACGGCAGTTGATGCTGGTGTGGCTGACCTTTGAACGCGAACTGCGATCGGTGCCCATTATTCAGCGGCTCTACCAAGGCAACTTCACCCTAGAGGATTACCAAGCCCTACTGCGGAACCTGCGCCCCCAAGTTGTAGACGGGGCTCGATGGATTACGCGCGCCGCCTCAAACATGACGAACTTTGCGCTGCGATCGCACCTCATCACCCACGCCCGTGATGAGCACCGCGACTTTCAAATGCTCGAGCGCGACTACGTTTCGGTGGGTGGGCTGCTCGACGAGATTTTGACTGCAGAGCAAAACATCGGCTCAGAAGCGTTGTCGGCCTACATTTTTCAGCGCGCCTCGGGCGAAAATCCGATTGATTTGCTGGGCAGCATCTTTGTGATTGAAGGACTCGGTAACCGCATGGCGGGTCAGTGGGCGGCCCAAATTCAGCAAACCCTGGCGCTGGATAAAACCCAGGTCTCGTTTTTGACCTATCACGGTGAAAACGACGAGGCCCATACGCAAAAGCTCGATACGTTCCTCAATGCTGACTGGATGACGCCCGCGATCGCCGCCCGTATTGTCAAAACCGCGCAGACTACCGCCCGCCTATACCGCCTGCAACTAGAGGAGATCGACCGATGACCGACATGCCCCACCCGCGCAATCGCCAAGACCCGAACTATTGGGATGCGCTGTACTTTGATGCCGCGATTCCGGTTGACCCGACGGCCAAAGCCTACATGATTAAAGACTTGCAGAGCTGGTCGCGCAACTATTTACTGATGCCGATCAAGGTTGTCGCCAACGTCAGCATGGCCGCGATTATGACCGTGAAGCGACTGCTGCCCTGGCAGTTTCGTTCGTACCGGTTGATGCATGGCCTAGCCGTCTGGTTTCTCAAAACTTTCACCACCCCTGAGGCGTGCCATCTGATCGTGCGTCACTTGGCGATCGGCTCTAACATCGTCAATTTTTTAATCGACAATGGCCCCGATCCGGCGATCTCCCGCTCTAGCCTTTATCCGCGCACAGTGGAAGATTTGGGCGCGAATGCATTCTTAGAACACGACATCAACCTCTATAACTTTGTGCTGGATTATCACCAAGCCCAGCAAAGATGCCCTCATTGGCTGGAGGAGGTGCAATCGCGGGGCATTGACTACAGCGGTCTGCGACCGCTAGAGATTGACGTGGACGTCACCCAACGCGGCTGGTTGCAAGTGCTGGATATGGAGTCAGCGCTGGAGTTATTCAAAATTTGCTACTCCCTGTTTGTTACCAGCGACGAGTTTCAGCGAGCGGTGCTGTCGCTGCAGTTTGACGAGAGCTTTGCACTGTATTTTAGCCAGCTCACCGGCGACTACCGCTGGAACCACACCGTTACCAACCGCCATCCCCTCGCACCCAACAGTCCGTTTGACGCCGCCCATAATCTACTGCTGCATGGCCTGCTGTCGGAGTATTTGCACCGCTATCTAGAACTGCAGGCGGCGGCCCAGACCGCAGCGATCGCGCCACCCCTCAATCGACAATATGCTCAGGACTCAACGCCATGACCCGTTCACAAACTTTGCGGCAGGGACTAGAGCGCTACTACACCCAGAATCCGGATTTTGTGCGCGATCGCGACCTGCAAGTGGGCTGGATCAATGTGCCCTGGCGCGACCTGCAGCGCCACGACATTATGCATGTGGTGACTGGCTACAGCACCGCAATCGATGACGAGATGCGCCTGATCGGCTTCTTGCTCACGGCGCTGACCCGCCGCCGCCCCTGGACCTACTACCTGCAGAGTTTGGGCGTTTTAGTCGAAGTGCTCTGGCGCGCCTGCTGGCACCAGACTATCGGCAGCGCCACCGTGTATCGCCCCGATGAAATTCTGCGCTTCTACATCACCGGCGCGCGCCAGGGACTGACTGTTCGACCTGCGATCGATGCCTATATTGACCCTAAAACGGTGCTCGACCAAGACCTCGACATTCTGCGGCAGCAGTACGGCATTGCCAACGCGGGCGCTTGGGATGTTTGAATTTTGAGTTTGGAATTCGGAGTTCAGAATTCGGAATTCGGAGTTCGGAGTGCCCTCATTTCCAGTTTGGTTGCATTTTATCCATGCTGAACTCTGCAATTCTCATTGCTGATTTTGAGGTTTGAATTTTGAGGCTTGAGCGCTTCTTTCCGCGAGTGCATCCCACTTTTGTTTTCTAGTCCTGCTCGCGGGCAAGATGCCCGCCCTAAACGCATTGATGGATTGACAAATTTGGGATGCACCCCCTTGCCGACTTTAGAATTCCGACTTCAGAATTCTGCCTGCCACATTCCCCATTCCTATGCCCTCTACTCGCCACCCTCTACCTGCCTAAACCATGTCACCTTTCCCCGCCTCATCTCTGCCCTATCAATGGCATTTAGATGGCAACTATTTAGTCGGCATTACAAGCGATCGCTGGTGGTCGCTATTGCAGCAAAACCATTTTCGCGTTTCCCCGGCCTATTGGCATCGCATCGCGGCAACGACGCTGATGAGTGGGTTGAGTACGGTGCTCAGCAGTGTTGAAACTTGGCGCTATGACCGCGCGATCGCCGCAACCGAATTACCCGCCGACCCCATTTTTATTCTCGGCCATTGGCGCAGCGGCACGACTTTTTTGCACGAGCTGCTGGCCTTAGATACGGAGCAACTGGCCTATCCCAATACTTTTGAAGTGATGAGTCCGCAGACTTTTCTCTCGACTGAACCGCTGTTGAGTCGCTGGCTGGCTCAGCTAGTGCCCGATCACCGCCCGATGGACAACATGCGCATCGGCATCCATTCCCCGCAGGAAGACGAGTTTGCGATCGCCCTCACCACCCTGCAATCCTACTACCTAGCGCTCTCTTTTCCTGACGCTGAGCAGCATTATGAGCGGTATCTCACCCTGCAAGATTTGCCGCCGAATGAATTGCAGCAGTGGCAACACCAATTTCTCTGGTTTCTCAAAAAACTGACCTTCAAATACCAGCGACCGCTTGTATTGAAATCGCCACCCCATACGGCCCGTGTTCGCCTATTGCTAAAGCTTTTTCCGCAGGCCAAATTCATTCATATTCATCGTCATCCCTATGATGTCTTTCAATCGATGCGGCACTATTTTCACACCGCTGGCTGGCTGACTTATCTGCAAAAACCTGATCTAGAAACTCTGGATCAAGCAATTTTGCGTCGCTATCGCCTGCTCTATGATGCGTACTTTGCCCAGCGACAGCTGATTCCGCCCGACCAGTTCTACGAAGTCAGCTTCTCAGCGTTAGAGCAAGATCCGCTCTCTGAGGTCAAGCAAATTTATCACCAATTCCAACTCTCATATTCAGACACCCTAAATGTCCGATTGCAAAGCTATCTCGATGGCCGTCAAAATTATCGCAAGAATCGTTTTTCGGCCTTGGAAACCCAGACTCAGCAGCGGCTTCAACAGGAGTGGCATGAGGCTTTTGCCGCGTGGGGCTATGCCTCTTAACTGATAAGAGATTGCGCTCAGAGCCCCCAATCTATGGACACTTTGAGCTTGCTGCAACACGACTTTTACTCATACATAAGGAGACTGACCCATGACTGCCAAACCAACTCCAGCCTTTATCGGGGCTTCCTATGCGGCCCTGTCGATGGGCATGGCTGCCTTTCTCACGGGCCTGTGGAAATCCTCGATGGGATTAGATGAAAAGGGCTTTTACTTCACTATTTTGATGTACGGCTTATATGCTGCAGTGTCTGTACAAAAGACGGTGCGCGATCGCAATGAGGGCATTCCTGTCACCGATCTCTACTACGGCATCTCTTGGCTATCCACAATTCTTTGCATCTCGCTACTCATTATCGGCTTGTGGAATGCCAATTTGATTTTGAGCGAAAAAGGCTTCTATGCCATGTCATTTTTGCTCAGCCTATTCGCCGCGATCGCCGTCCAAAAAAACACCCGCGATGTCGCCGCCCTGTCTCGACCCAATTCCCCGCCGATCAGGCCAGACCGCACCCGCCAGTCCTAAAGTAAGTGGGAGTTTCGCCGCTCCTGTGGGCAAGGCCGAGCCCCAGAGCATCGGAAGTCCAGAATTCCGCCTTCCGAACTCCGAACTCCGAATTCCAATTCTCCTCTTGAGTTCCGCGATCGCCGCTTCCTACAATAGAGCTTGCCCTTTTTACGTTTTTTGATCATGACAGTGACCGCCGCCACGGCTCCAACCTCTAAAACCTTTAAGAAGCTGCAGGCCGGACTGCGATCGCGCGTGGGCAAAGCGATTCATGACTACAACATGATTCAAGCCGGCGACAAAATCATGGTTTGCCTGTCAGGAGGCAAAGATTCTTACACCCTGTTGGATCTGCTGCTCAGCCTGCAGCGCAACGCCCCCGTTGAATTCGAGCTATTTGCCGTCAACCTCGATCAAAAGCAACCGGGGTTTCCGACCCATATCTTGCCGGAATATTTGACCCAGTTGGGGGTGCCATTTCGCATTGTCGAGCAAGATACCTATAGCGTGGTGAAGCGGGTGATTCCCGAGGGCAAAACCATGTGTGGGCTGTGTTCGCGACTGCGACGCGGTGCCCTGTATCGCGTCGCCGCTGAAGAAGGTGTGACCAAAATTGCCCTGGGGCATCACCGCGATGACATCGTCGAGACCTTCTTTCTCAATTTGTTTCACGGGGGCGGTATGAAAGCCATGCCGCCAAAGCTGCTCACCGACGATCACCGCCATATCGTGATTCGCCCCCTGGCCTATTGTGTGGAAAAGGAAATTGCCCGCTATGCCCGCCAGCGCCAGTTTCCGATTATTCCCTGTCAGCTCTGTGGCTCTCAAGACAACCTGCAGCGGGTGCAGATCAAGCAGATGCTGGCGCAGTGGGAGCGCGACTCACCAGGCCGAGGCGATGCCATCTTTCGTGGTTTACAGCATGTTATCCCCTCGCATCTGGCCGATCGCGAGCAGTTTGATTTTGGCGGCCTAGAGGCTCTGCGAGCGATCGCTCAGTCCCAAGCCGCATCGGAGGCGAGTGAGGCTTTACCGTGGGAGCTGTAACGACTCAGCGAAAGCACGGGCTCTTTAGACAACTTAATACAGAAGTTCTTGGTACTTACCGATATGAGTGTAGATAGGCTCAAGGCGTATGGCTCTCGCTAAAGCGGCTGAAATGTCTGCAGGGTAATGCTTTGATGACTCATTTAGAGGGTGGATCGAGCAATCAAGAATCTTGCCTAAAGCGACGGGATAATGGATACATTGAGGCCTGAGTAATCTCGACACTTTACCGACCTGTGGCGTTGGAGTATCTTTTGGGTGGTTTGATACCTGACTAGCTGTCAACTAGGTGAGGGTGTCATTACCGCATCTGCCAACGTTTGGTTTTTAGAGTCTCTTAGTAATAGGATGATTGTGAGATTCGTCGGAGCTGTTGATATCTTGAAAGCCCGTTGAATGCAGAGCCCCCTTTTGAGTCTTGCCCCTTTAAATGAGATCGTCTTCGTCATTCAGCATGAGTAAAAGGCTCATGCCATCAGGCAGTTTCACTGTGTTAGTGCAGATTCCTAAGAGTGTGAATCTGGTGTCTACAGGAAAATTTTGACACCGCACTGAAACTTCGTCGAGAAGACATCGAGTCAATTGTCAGCCTGTTCCTTCGCTAAGGGTGAGTCACCCAATGCATGGCTACTTAAATTGACTGCGAGCCCCACAGGAACTTAATTTAAGCTGTTTTAATTCGTGCGTCTGATGGCGTCACTAGACTGGTATCTCAACCGGCAGTGCTCTGTTGAAACCGAAGATGGATAAAGCATCTTGGGTCAGCCGATTGCGCCATTCAGACTAGTATCCTATTTCGCTCAATATGCCAACTCCTGACTTTATTTCAGGTTTACTCCAGCTATAGCTTGCTGGTCTTTAGGTGAAAAATCTAGAGACGTCTTTGGCATTGCTATCGCTCACTCATTTTCGACTCCCAACGGAATTTGTTCGATTGATGTGCAAGCTAGCTGGTTTGCTTTTGGATCGGCAAGAGCCCTCGTGGAAAATTTTCTGCAGGTCATTTTTGCCTGCGCTCGTGTAAGGACTTGAAGTCAATGAATATGCCACTCAGCGTTGCCTCAACAGATTCATCTGCTGTCACCCCTTCGCCGGGCCTCATAACGTTTGCCTTGGTTGATGCTGAAAGCAATGAACTTGTTGCCGGCTATGAAGATTTAGCCGTTGATGGCCAGATCAATTTGGCTGAATTAGATCTGTCTCGCTACAGCATCGTTGCCCAGATCAATGCTGATCATCCCGAAGCGGATGCCGTACAAAGCGTCAAGTTTGAATCTTCCTTAGGCAACCAGGTCGAAAACTTGGAACCCTATGCGTTTTTTGGTGATACAGACGGTAATTATCGTGGCAAAGCCTTAACCGCTGGCGACTTTACCCTAAAGGCTACGGCCTACAGCCAAGATTCCGCTAAGGGCACTGCGATCGCCGCCGTTGACCTGAGCTACACCATCGTTGAAACTGACCCATCGCCGAATCCCGATCCTGATCCCGATCCCATCCCTGATCCCGATCCGACGCCTGATCCCGGCCCACCGTCTGACAATCCGTTTCAGGATTCGTTTATGGGGGAGTTTGACCACATCATCTCCCACTTTGATGGCAACAATAATGACCGCGACGACATTGCCGCGCTGCCGATGGCTGCAGCCATTACCAACGCCGCTGGTTTTCAAGACAAGTCCACCTTTTTCTACAGCAACAACTTAGGGGAACCCAGCCAAGGCCTCCGCGAAGAATTGATGCGTGAGAGCGCCGCCCTGGCGGAGGAGCTGGGGATACAGACCTATGACTATCAAACTGATGCCGACCAGGCAACGGCGGAGCTGGTCAAGATTCTCGGTTCTGGCAAAAAGGTGCTGGCGATCGAGGGTGGGCCAATGGAAGCCATCTACCGGGCTTTAGACCAGGTGGATGTGTCGATGCATGCCAACATCACCCTGCTATCGCACTCTTCGTGGAACGAAAATCGCAACATTGCCAGCAAACCGGGCGTCGATGATGTTCGCACTTGGCAAGACATCAAAAATGATTTTCCCCAAGTGACGACGGTCGATATCAAAGACCAAAACGGTGCGGGAGATAGTGGCTTTAACAGCTCTGATTGGGCGTGGCTAGATAGTGCGTCAGATCCGGTTTTGCAAGACGTGCGTGACCTGATGAAGAACGCGGCCAATAAGGTCAATGACCCCTCTGACTCGGGCATGCATTTTTATGCCTTGACGGGTAACGAGACGGCTAATCCGCTGGATGCCAAAGCCTTTTTTGACGAATACCCGCCAACCTATACGGAAACGCTTGACCCCGATCCTGAGCCAGTTCCTGATCCTGACCCCATCCCTGATCCTGACCC
>ERZ1740060.579-NODE-579-length-18017-cov-8.269291_pt1 | contig 18017 bp, 12 predicted proteins | sample MGYA00581743_ERZ1740060 | MGnify/ENA primary metagenome ERZ1740060 (study PRJEB43018, sample SAMN04849235) | marine metagenome | isolation source: floating plastic debris | place: Pacific Ocean | collected 2008-08-27 | study: EMG produced TPA metagenomics assembly...
GGCTAACCAATTTACTTTGCATATTTTCTACGCGCAGAGTTTGCCAAGTCGTGTAGAAAGCCGAAAGCAATAGACCAGGGACTTATATATAAGCAGTATCAGAGTAGGCGAAGCCAATCTGGGTTAGCGAGGTATTTTGAGCCCGAAATGCATTTTTTTGACGCCATATTCTGGGTAACCTCAAGTGGATTAGGAAACGGGCACCTGATGTTCTGCAGCCACCTTGCGCCCCATCGGAATACACAAAGGGGTGCCAGCGACTGGATCGCTCACCACACGGCAATCTAAACCAAAGACATCTCGGACTAACCTCTCCGTCATCACCTGCTGCGGATGTCCTTGGGCATAGACCTGGCCTGATTTCATCGCAATCAGGTGGTCACCATAACGGCAAGCTTGGTTCAACTCATGCAGCACCATCACAATGGTGCGACCTTCTTTTTGGTTGAGGTCATAGAGCAAATCTAGAACCTCGATCTGATGGGCCAGATCCAGAAACGTCGTCGGTTCGTCCAGCAGCAGGGTCTTGGTGTTTTGGGCCAAAGTCATGGCAATCCAGGCCCGCTGCCGTTGCCCGCCCGAGAGGCTATCGATGGGTCGGTTCGCCAGCGCCTCTAACTCAGTAATGGCCAGTGCCGCTTCGACTTGCTGCTCATCTTCTAAACTCCACTGCTGCAGCCAGCTCTGGTAGGGATAGCGCCCCTGGACAACCAGATCCCGTACCGTTAACCCTTCTGGGGCAACCGGGCCTTGGGGCAATAGCCCCATTTGCTGTGCAACCTGCTTGGTAGGCAGCTTGGCAATTGATGCCCCGTCTAAATAGACGACTCCACTTTGCGGCTTGAGTAATCGCCCTAACCCTTTCAGAAGCGTAGATTTACCGCACCCATTAGGGCCCACCAGTGCCGTGATTTTGCCCGCCGGAATCGCTAAATCAAGGTCGTTGATGATCACCGTGCCGTCATAGGCCAGGGTCAACTTACGGGTGTTTAAAGCGACTGGCGCATCAAAGTCGAGGGTCATGATCTTAGGGGGCCTCAGGTGAGTCAGCCCCTGGGGCAGCTTCTTCCGGTTCTGTGGCAATCCCTAACTGAACCCCTTCAATCAGGCGTAATTCATCCATTACAGCGATCACATCACCGTGATAAACCTGTTCATCTGCGTTGATAGTTACTAACGCAGTTTCAGTTTCAGCGGCGCTCATGGCGTTTTCGACCCGATCTTGCAACTGGTCCAAAACAACAACTTGCTGATTTAGGGTAATTTGCCCGTCTGGATTGACTGTGACGTTGAAGTCAGCCTGTTGCTGAGGCTCTGCACTTTCAGCATCCGGCAGATTCACCGAGAGGCCCTCTGTACGGGTCAAAAATAGAGTTGACAAGATGAAGAACGCCAAAATCGCAAAGATGACGTCGATCATGGGCAGAATATTCACCTCTAAAGGCTCTTCTGGCTCGTTATCCCACACTCGCATAGGTCTGCTCCGTTGATGAATCCCCTGTAGATTGCATTGGCGCGATCGCCTGGTAGTGCCACTCATACAGAATTTCGAGCTGGCTACCGTACTCCTGCAATAGGGAGACCTGACGCTTGTACAAACCTCGGTATAAATTGGCGACTAGCAGCGCAAAAATAGCCACCATCATGCCAGCGGCGGTAGATACCAGCGCTTCACTAATCCCCCCCGTCACCGCTTCAGCATTAGAGCCAATTTCTCCAATTTGGATGGAGGCAAAGGAGCGGATTAGGCCCAAAATAGTTCCCAGCAGACCGAGTAGCGGCGCAACCGCAATGATGGTCTGAAAAAGCGTATTGAAGCGCTTCAGCAGAGGCAACTCGGCTTGGGTCGCGCCCTCCAAAGCCAAGCGAAATTGGCTGGGGGAAGCCCCTTCAAGTTCTAAAGCTTCCAAAAAAATCCGGGCAATGGGCAACTGCAAATTTGCTTTGAGCTTATCAATCACAGCCGGAGGGTTGGCGCGATAGGTTTGCAAAATCCCTTTCACCAAAGGGCGCTGACGACGGCTAATGCGCAGCCAAAATACGGCTCGCTCAACCGATACGGCGATCGCGGCAATAGAAAACAGCAACAGCGGCACCATGACGATGCCACCGGCCCTAAAAATCTCGGTTATGGACATAGCCTAGGCCTCATTAGGGAAGCGGGAAGCCAGAATCAACGACGACTGAACAGGCAATACAACGCTTTCTAAGCCCTCCCAATAACGATTCAACCTAAGCTTCTTGAGATTTTGTGTCAAGTGATGGGGGCAAAGCGATCATTCCTTCATGCCTATAAGTTGCTTTAATGTCGCCACTCTTAATCGGCTAAAGCCTTTATTCCAAAGTGCTTATATTCACTGGGCAAGGATGATAAGCTATGGCTTTAAAGAGAAAGAAAGTCATCTTTGATGATACCCCTCCTTATTCCTCTATACATTAGATAGATTTTTGTCATGGCCCTCTCCAAGGATTGCCTCGAGCAACATCAACGAGAGACTAAGTTCTTTTGGCGCTGGATAGCCTTCGCAACTTTAGGCGCAACTGGCCTGCATTTGGCTTTGTTGCCGTTTGTGCGTTTGCCAGGCAGCCTAGCTTTGCGTCCTGAAGAGGAACCGCTGCAAATTATCGTCACCTCTGCGGATATTGAGCCCGAACCCGAGGTTGAGCAGCCAGAATCGACGCTACCTGAGGAAGAGCCGCCACCATTAGATAAGGAGGAGGAGGAAGAGCCTCCTGAGGAAAAGGAAGAAGAGCCTGAACCAGAAAAGGAAGAAGAGCCCGAAACAGACGAGGAACCTGAAACAGACGAGGAACTCGAAGAAGAGGCGGACTTGGATGAGGAGGCTCAAGCGCTAGGAGACGCGGAAGAAACCGAAAATGCTGAAGCCCCAGGAACTTCTGGCGAGACAGTCGGCCCAGAGTCTAGCGGAGGTCTAGAGGGCTCGGAAGGCACTCAAACTGCCGCTGCCCCAAACGGTACGACCGTGTTTGGCGATGGTGGTAACAACGGTGACGATGACGACGATAATGGCACAGGCCCAGACTCGGGACCTGGCACGGGCAATACCGGCGATGGCCCTGGCAGCGGCGGACCTACAACGATTAGCTGCAGCCGCTGTAGCCGACCTGATTACCCCGATTCAGCCTTAGATTCAGGCATTGAAGGCGAACCTAAAGTGAGCGTGCAATTTGATGCCAATGGTAATGTCATCGGCGTCACCCTAGAACGCTCTAGCGGTAATGCTGCGCTTGATCGCGCCGCCCTTGCCGCCGCCCAAGACTGGCAATTCAATACCGCTGGTCAGGGGGGATCCGTTTCTGTAGAGATTCCCTTTGTGATTGAGGGCAGCGATCGCCACCGCGAAGCCCAAGAACAGGGCGATCGCGAAACCGTGACTGTGCCCGACGCTGGCTCCACAGCCAGTGGTGGCAATACAGGATCAAATGCATCGAGCAGCGAGGGTAGCCAACCCGCTACGGGTAGCGCTAGCGGGGTTTCTACTGGCGGAGGGGAGACCAATAGCGCTGAAGGTACCTCTGATTCTGATGATTCCTCTAGCGATGACGCAGAAGCATCCGCCGAACCGGCAGAAGCCTCTACGGGTGAGGCCGCAGCCCCTGCTGCGGATGAAGACGAGGGCAATGTAGACGCCCCCGCAACTGAACCGGCCCCCCCAGCCGCCGCCTCTGATCCTGAACCGGCTCCTGCAGCTGAACCGGCACCCGCCGCGCCGCCAGCTCCAGAACCCGCCCCTGCTGCACCATCAGCCCCAGCTGCGCCACCGCCAGCTCCCGAACCGGCACCCGCAGCACCGCCGCCACCCGCTCCTGAACCGGCTGCTGAGGAGTAAGCGCTAACGGCGATTGGAGCGGATTAAAAGGTAGAGAAAATAGGGCGCTCCTAGAATTGCGGTAATTAGGCCACAAGGCAGCTCAATCGGGGCGAACAGCAAGCGACCGATCAGATCGGCTAGCACCACGACCATCCCGCCCGCAACGGCTGCCACTGGCAAGAGTCCCTCGTGGGAAGGGCCAACCAATTGACGGGCAATATGGGGGGCCATTAGCCCCACAAAACCAATACTTCCCGCAGTCGCGACGGCAGCGCCTGCCAAAGCCACGCTACTGAGCAGCAGCCAACCTCGCTGCCACTCTAAGCGGCTGCCAATGCTTCGGGCGACGTCATCTCCTAGTTGGAGGGCGTTGAGTTCGCGGCTCAGCAGTAACGCCATTACCCCAAACACCAATAGCCAAGGGGTAAACGCAATCACCTGAGACCAACTGCGACCGTAGACGCTGCCCGCTAGCCAAACCAGAGCCTGACTCACATCGTTAATATTGCCAAAGGTGATCAGGACTTGTTGAAAGGCACCGGTTACTAAGGTGAAACCAACGCCCACCAGAATCAGCCGCAACGGCGCACTCCCATCTTTCCAGGCCAATAGGTAAATGAGTAGGGCCACCGTTAGCGCACCCCCAAAAGCTGCCAAGGGCAGTGCTGCGACCGGCGCACTGGGGAATAAGACAATTAGAGTAACCGCGGCCAGTGCCGCGCCGGCATTCACCCCAATAATGCCAGGGGCCGCTAGAGGGTTACGGGTAATGCCTTGGGTAATCGAACCCGCAATCCCCAGCGCCATACCCACCCCAAAGGCGACTAGGGTGCGGGGGAGCCGCAGCGTATTCACGATAAAGCTGTAATCAGCGTTATCCACCGGCAGACCAAAAATGGTGCGGATCACATCCAGCGGGGGCACCGGATACTCGCCTTGGCTCACGCTCCAAACCATGGCGATCAACGTTATCAGCGTCAGGACGAGCAGCACTCTGGGCACCCGCCGACTGAGCCGCAGGGATAGTTGCTGGGTCCGAAGCACCAACCATTGGGGTTGGCCTGAAGACTTGAAATCGAAAGTCATGTCAGCGCTTAATCCGAGAGCGGATGAGGTAAACGAAGAAAGGTGCCCCCAGTAGCGGCATGATCAGCCCTACAGGAAGTTCTAATGGCTGCAAAATCAGTCGGGCGACGACATCTGCCAGCAGCAGAAAAATTGCTCCAGCTAGGGCCGAGTAGGGCAAAATCCACCGATAGTCAGCGCCGGTCCAAAAGCGCACCATGTGGGGAATGATTAATCCTAAAAAACCGATCGGTCCTGCGATCGCCACTGAGCCACCGGCCAATAGCACCACACTGATGGCCCCAAGCCCTTTGACCCAGGCGGTTTTTTGGCCCAATCCCTGAGCGATCGCCTCTCCTAAGCTCAGGGTTGTCAACTGTTTGCCCAGGGTCAACCCCAGCAACAAACCAACAGCCAAGTAGGGCAGCACCTGCAGAATCAAGTCCATATCTCGCCCTGATAGAGACCCGACCATCCAAAATCGGATTTCTTCCATGGTGCGTTGACTCAGAATCAAAAACCCTGAGGTTAAGGAAGAAACTAAAGCCGTGAGCGCTGCTCCGGCCAGGGTCAAGTTCAGTGGCGTCATCCCCCCGCGCCCCAAGGAACCCAAGCCGTAGACGGCCACCGCCGCGATCGCCGCACCCACTAGAGCGAACCCAGCATACAGGCCAAGGTTGCCGATACCTAACCAGAAAGTCGCGGCGACCACCGCCAGCGCGGCCCCAGCATTAATACCCAGAATGCCCGGATCGGCCAGCGGATTACGGGTTAGCCCTTGCATGATGGCCCCAGCCATCGCCACTGCAGCACCCACGAAGAGGGCGGCAAGTGATCTGGGGAATCGCACCGTGCGAATAATTAAATGCTCGGTAGAGCCATTGGGTGCAGTTAAGGCCTGGAGTACTTCCCCTGGGCTAATATCAGCGGCCCCTAGAGCGATACTGGCAACAAAACAAACTAAAAGAAGAATGCATCCTAGAACGATTCCTAATATCAGCATCAGAGATGGCATTTTAAGCCTTGGAGAAGCTATAGCTGACACTTTAAGAACCCACTCGTCTAGTCAGAAATATTCTCATCAAGAACCTAGAAAAGCAAATCGATATTTGACCTCATAGCGCATTCAGTTCGCTGCTCAGAGAACGAACGCCACTCAATCTGTCTCATTCGTTTCGGGTGCTGGGTTGAGTTGCCTAACCACCAGCATGCCTAAGCCCCCAAGCCCCACCAAGAGACCAATCAAAGAAAATCCCCGTATCGTCTGCTTCCTCTACCACCGATGGCTAGGGACATTGTGTCAAGGGGGGAGGATGGCTTGGCCTATGGGACGGTTATTAATTGTCACAGGATGACCTCAGTCCCGTCGAGGCGATCGGTTATGTTACTTAGATATCTCAATTGTCAAGCCTTTGAGGACAAGATTGTGCTGTAGCGCTGCCTCGAAGGTTCTGTCTTAGCGAACTAGGAGCCACCCCTATGTGCGGAATCGTTGGATATATCGGGACCCGCCCCGCCAGTGAAATTTTAATGGAGGGACTCCGCAAGCTGGAATATCGAGGCTATGACTCAGCGGGGTTAGCCACGGTTCTAGAAGGCGAACTGCACTGTATCCGCGCCAAAGGTAAGCTGCAAAACTTGCAGGACAAGCTAGAGGGCCTAGAAAATCCTGCTCGCCTAGGAATTGGTCATACCCGCTGGGCTACCCACGGTAAACCCGAAGAGCACAATGCCCACCCCCACACCGATACCTATCGCCGCATTGCCGTAGTTCAAAATGGCATTATCGAGAACTATCGGGAGCTGCGGGAAGAACTCAAAGCTAAGGGGCATGAGTTTCGCTCCGATACTGACACTGAGGTCATCCCTCATTTAATTGCTGAACACTTGCAAAACCCGCTCAGTGTTGACGCTTCCCTGCTAGAGCGGGATCCGTTTTTAGAAGCGGTTCGGGCCAGTGTAAACCGCTTAACTGGGGCCTTTGCCCTAGCCGTTATCAATGCGGATTTTCCCGATGAACTGATTGTGGTGCGGCAACAGGCTCCCCTGGTGATCGGCCTCGGCCAGGGTGAATTTTTCTGTGCCTCTGATACCCCGGCAATTGTCCCCCATACCCGGGCGGTGCTGCCCCTAGAGAACGGGGAGCTGGCTCGGTTATCCCCATTAGGGGTTGAGATTTACACCTTTGGGGGCGATCGCCTCAAGAAGCACCCTTTCACCTTGAATTGGAACCCGATCATGGTGGAGAAGCAGGGTTTCAAGCACTTCATGCTCAAGGAAATCTACGAGCAGCCTGGGGTAGTGCGCACCTGCTTAGAAACCTATCTCGATACGGTTTGGGCTGCGGATAGGGGCGGTTCCCCCGTGCAGCTCAGGCTTAATGAGGGGGTTTTAGAGGGGGTTGAACATGTACAAATTGTGGCCTGCGGCACCAGTTGGCATGCCAGTCTGGTGGGTAAATACCTGATTGAACAGTTGGCGAATGTTCCAACCATGGTGCAGTACGCCTCGGAGTTTCGCTATTCCCCTGCGCCGTTAACCCGTCATACCCTCACCATTGGCGTGACCCAATCCGGGGAGACCGCCGACACCCTGGCGGCTTTAGAAATGGAGCAACAGCGTCGGGAACAAACGGGCGATGCAGCGCTGGCCCCCCGCATGGTCGGCATTACCAACCGACCGGAAAGCTCCCTGTCCCGCCTGATCCCCAACATCATCGACACCCATGCCGGTATTGAGATTGGGGTGGCAGCCACCAAGACTTTCACGGCCCAGGTGATGGCTTTTTATGTACTGGCTTTAGAGCTGGCCTATCAGCGGCAAACCCTGCCTCCAGAGCGGATTGAGCAAATCCTAGATGGGCTGCGACAGCTTCCGGCTCAGATAGAGTCAGTTCTAGAAAGCCAAGAGCGCTATATCGAGGAATTAGCCCATAGCTTTGGGGAAACTCAGGACTTTATTTATCTAGGCCGGGGCATCAATTTCCCCATTGCTCTAGAAGGGGCGCTGAAGCTCAAAGAAATTAGCTACATCCATGCCGAGGGCTACCCTGCTGGGGAAATGAAGCATGGGCCAATCGCCTTGCTCGATGCCAAGGTGCCGGTGGTAGCGATCGCCATGCCAGGAGCTGTGTATGACAAAGTGCTCTCCAATGCCCAAGAAGCCAAGGCCCGCGATGCCCAATTGATCGGGGTGGTCCCTATGGATGATCCAGAAGCTGAATATACCTTTGACCAACGACTGCCGGTCCCCGTGGTGGATGAGCTGCTCTCGCCAATTTTGACGGTGATTCCGCTGCAGTTGCTGGCATACCACATTGCGGCAAGGCGTGGCCTCGATGTCGATCAGCCCCGGAACCTGGCTAAGTCAGTCACGGTAGAGTAGCTCCCCATCCAGAGTACTTTTCAAACAGTCTCTAAGAGCAAACTTGTACTGGCAACCCGGTTTTTCAAAGATCCTCTAGGGTATCGCCCAGTTTATCGGCGATACCCGCGACCCAGGTTTCGTCCTGCTTGGTATAACTGCGGGGCGCATTAGCCCCCAAAATCAGCACCCCTTGGTCACCCATAGGTTGGCAGATCACCCCCTGCGTGTTGGGGGGCAAGTAGTCAAACTCCACCCGCCCCGGATAGATTTTTAAGTTGACCAAATAAACGGCTTTACCCTTTTCCTGCACCCGCTTCAGGATTGGGCCTGGGGTGACGGTTGCCGTTGGCCCTAAAACGCCGCGCCGCATTAGCACGGTGCCGTCATAGTAGACCACCAGCGATCGCGTCACGGTATTGGTCAAGAGCAGATGAGAGGCCCAGGCCAGTTCTATCTGGACTGTCTCGGGCAGGTCATCCGCCAATTCAAAGCCACTTTCTCCTTCTAAAATGACCGCTTCTGGCGGGCGGGGCTGCACTTGCTGCCAGAGTAGCCCCACCAGCACCAGTAGGGCGCTTAAAATCACGCCCATCACATCAGAACGCGCTTGGGAGTCCGTTAGGGCAGGGGTCAAAACGCGATTCATCATCAGCAAGCCACTACCCAAAACGCCCACCACAATCGGTAGGCGTCTCAGCACAGCATTGGTATCGAGCTGTGGATTAGCAGCCACAGGGCTTAACCCTAGCTCTTGCTGGTGCGGGCATAGTCATCTTGATAGCGAACAATGTCATCTTCGCCCAAATACTCGCCATTTTGAACCTCGATCAAAATCAGCGGAATCACGCCGGTATTTTCGAGGCGGTGGGAGGTGCAGGGCGGCACGTAAGTAGATTGATTAGAGGTCAAAAGAATTTCTTCCTCACCGCAGGTGACCTTGGCGGTGCCACACACGACGATCCAGTGTTCACTGCGATGGTGGTGCATCTGGAGGCTGAGGCGATGACCCGGCTTGACCTCGATTCGCTTGATTTTGTAGCGGCTACCTTCTTCTAAGACGGTGAAAGAGCCCCAAGGGCGAAGCTCCGTGGCTGCAACGGCCTGCTGATTGCCCATGGGCATCGGGAGGCTGGCTGCAGGCTGCTTGATTTCTTCGAGTTTGGGCACGATGCAAATTCCTCCAGGTTCCGTGAGGGTGACGTTTAATTTGATGTTCAATTGCGATGGCGCGATCGCTTAATGATTAGGATGCCCATTGATCTTAGCCAGGGGACTAAGGAAACGTGTTCGAGATGGGCACAAACCACACCCAGTCTTCACGGAAATGGGAGATCCTTCAGCATTGCTTCAGAATACTGCTCAAAAAAAATATTAGAGGAGAGCTATTGCATAACCCAATACCGCAATTTGCTAAGACGGCTACAGCCTTTACCCAAGGGCTGCACAGTATAATCAACGATCCAAGCACCCAGCTAGGGCGCTGGTTTACCCCCGCCAACGGGTGCTGTTGACTGTCGCTTGGTCTGGAATGTATTCGGGCTATCAATTGTTCTGGATTTATCAGGGTCTACTTTGAGTAGAGGCAAATGGCATCCCAGAATCCTTAGGCATCTTGCCAAGACATGGCGTCAGTAGTTACTGGTTACGGCTGAACGAACGCTCTGAGTTGCGCTGCGACTCACCGTAGCCATTCATTGAGAATGGTCGAGAAGACTTCTGGTCGTTGATTAAACCAAGGTCACTTTTGCTGAAAGCAATCCGGCGGGTTGCATTGTTGTTGAATTAGTCACTGGACAAGGCGTCTCATGGAAAATACACGGGTACATCACGGCATATCGCAGCCCGCATTGCATCAGACGGCCCCCTATTTAGGGCCGCGATCGCTGGTTGAGGAGCGGGATGCCTGTGGGGTTGGTTTTGTTGCTGACCAGCAAGGGCGATCGAGCCATAAATTGGTTGAGCAGGCTTTGAACGCCCTGAGCTGTATGGAGCATCGGGGTGGGTGCTGTGCCGACCGCGAGTCTGGCGATGGGGCTGGGGTGATGACAGCCATGCCCTGGGCGCTGCTCCAAAAATGGGCTACGGATAACACCCTAGACACTGAAAGGACTGGGGTAGCGATGGTGTTCCTACCCCAGAACGGTGATGCGGCTACGATTGCCCGTGAAGGTTTAACGAATGCCGCTACAACAGCAGGACTAACGGTATTGGGATGGCGTCCCGTCCCCGTTAAGCCAGAGGTGCTGGGTGAGCAGGCCCGCCAAAATCAACCGCTAATTGAGCAACTTTTGGTTCATTCTCCCGACCTCATCGGCGATGCCCTAGAGCGGCGGCTGTATCAAGTGCGCCGTAAAGCCCATCGCGCCCTAATCAATTGGCAAGGGGATGCCGCGATCGCGGCAGCGTTGAAAGACACCTACGTTTGTTCTTTTTCGAACCAAACTCTGGTCTACAAGGGGATGGTGCAGTCGGCGGTGCTGCGGCAGTTTTATCTGGATTTACAGGATCCAGATTACGTCAGTCCCTTTGCGGTCTATCATCGCCGCTTTAGCACCAACACCATGCCCAAATGGCCCCTGGCGCACCCAATGCGTCTGGTGGGCCACAACGGTGAGATTAATACCCTGGTCGGTAACCTCAACTGGATGCGGGCTCGGGAGGCAGATTTAGCCCATCCCCTCTGGGGCGATCGCATCCAGGAGCTGATGCCGATTGTGAATCCTGACAACAGCGACTCCGCCAACCTAGATGGGGTTATGGAGCTGCTGGTGCGCTCGGGACGTAGCCCCCTAGAAGCGCTGATGATTTTGGTGCCCGAAGCCTATAAAAACCAGCCAGACCTTGAGACTCGCCCAGAAATCACCGACTTTTACGAGTATTACAGTGGCCTGCAAGAACCCTGGGATGGCCCAGCCCTGGTGGTATTCAGCGACGGCAAGCAGGTGGGTGCCACCCTAGACCGCAACGGCCTGCGCCCTGCCCGCTATGCCATTACCCAGGATGGGCTAATCATTGTCTCCTCCGAAGCGGGGGTTGTGGATCTCCCCATCGCAGACATTGTTGAGAAAGGGCGCTTGGGCCCCGGCCAGATGATCGCCGTAGACTTTGGCACCCAAGAAATCCTCAAAAACTGGACGGTAAAAGAGCGCATCGCCAAGCAGCATCCCTACGGGGATTGGTTGCGCGCCCACCGTCAAACCATTAGCCCTCAGCTCTTTTCTGAGAACTTGCAGGTGGATGCGGCAACCCTGCTCCAGCAGCAGACCGCGTTTGGCTATACCGCTGAAGATGTGGACCTGATTATTCAGGACATGGCGGCTTTGGCTAAGGAACCCACCTTCTGCATGGGAGATGACATTCCTCTGGCGGTCCTTTCCACCAAGGCCCATCTTTTATATGACTATTTCAAGCAGCGCTTTGCTCAGGTCACGAACCCAGCCATTGACCCGTTAAGGGAACGGCTGGTGATGTCCTTGACCACGCAGCTAGGGGCGCGGGGGAATTTACTAGAGGTGGGTCCAGAGGATGCCCGTTTCTTGAAGTTTGACTCCCCGGTGCTGAATGAAGCGGAACTCGCCCAGGTTAAGGCATCTAGTTTAGAAACCCACACCCTTTCTACGCTCTATGGGGTGGCGTCGGGGCCAGCAGGGTTGCAGCAGGCCATCGACCAACTGTGCGATCGCGCCGATGCAGCGGTGAAGAGCGGTGCATCGATTCTGATTCTGAGCGATCGCATCAACGGCGAAGGCAACAGCGTCCGCTTAGATCGCACCACCACCTACATTCCGCCCTTAGCGGCTATGGGCGCGGTCCACCACCACTTGATTCAGGCGGTTCTGCGCATGCTCGGCTCAATAGTGGTGGTTACTGCCCTATGTTGGAGCACCCATCACTTTGCCTGTTTGGTGGGCTATGGTGCCAGCGCGGTCTGCCCCCACATGGCCCTAGAGTCGGTGCGCCACTGGTGGGGCGATAGCCGCACTCAGAAGCTCATGGAGACGGGCAAGCTTGCCCAGGTAAGCCTTAACGGTGCCCAAGAAAACTATCGCCGCGCCGTTGAAAATGGCCTGCTGAAGATTCTCTCCAAAATGGGGATTTCCCTGATTACCAGCTACCAGGGTGCACAGATTTTTGAAGCGGTCGGCATCGGCGCTGATTTACTCGATTTGGCCTTCCGAGGTACCACCTCTCGCTTGGGTGGCCTCACCCTCCAGGACCTCGCCCAAGAAACCAATACCTTCCATCAGCGGGCTTTCCCTGACTTAAGCGGCAAGCGTTTGGAAAACATGGGCTTTGTCAAAGCGATGCCCAAAGGGGAGTACCACATGAATACCCCCGCTATGACCAAGGCCCTTCACAAGGCGCTGAAATCCCAGCAATACGACCACTACGAGGTTTATAAAACCCAGTTGCAAGGGCGTACGCCGACGGCCTTGCGAGATCTCTTAGATTTCCACAGTAATCGCGAATCCATTGCTGTGGAAGAAGTGGAGTCTGCGGCCAGCATCATGGAACGGTTCTGCACTGGCGGCATGTCCCTAGGGGCACTCTCGCAGGAAGCCCATGAGGTCTTGGCGATCGCCATGAACCGCATTGGCGGCAAATCCAACTCTGGAGAGGGGGGCGAAGATCCAAAGCGGTTCCAAGCCCTGGCCGATGTGGACGAGCAGGGGCAATCCCCCCAATTCCCCAACCTAAAAGGGCTCCGCAACGGCGATACCGCCAGCTCAGCCATTAAACAGGTGGCATCAGGCAGATTTGGCGTCACGCCCGAATACCTGATGCATGCCCGGCAAATTGAAATCAAGCTGGCCCAGGGGGCTAAACCCGGAGAAGGGGGGCAGCTCCCCGGCAAGAAGGTCAGCCCTTATATCGCCATGTTGCGGCGGTCAAAACCGGGGGTGCCGCTGATTTCACCGCCGCCCCACCATGACATCTATTCCATTGAAGATTTGGCGCAGCTGATCTTTGATTTGCACCAAATTAATCCCAAGGCGGGGGTATCGGTGAAGCTGGTGGCTGAGATTGGCATTGGCACCATTGCCGCTGGTGTCGCCAAGGCCAACGCCGATGTGATTCAAATTTCGGGTCACGATGGCGGCACCGGCGCTTCGCCCCTCAGTTCCATTAAGCATGCGGGTTTACCTTGGGAACTGGGTTTAACAGAAGTGCATCGGGTACTGCTGGAAAATCAACTGCGCGATCGCGTTCTGCTGCGGGTCGATGGCGGATTTAAAACCGGCTGGGACGTAATTATGGGTGCCCTGATGGGTGCCGAAGAATTTGGCTTTGGTTCCATCGCCATGATTGCTGAAGGCTGCATTATGGCTCGGGTTTGCCACACCAACAACTGCCCTGTTGGCGTCGCCACTCAAAAAGAAGAACTCCGTAGGCGCTTTACTGGGTTGCCCGAGCACGTGGTTAACTTCTTCTACTTTGTGGCGGAGGAAGTGCGATCGCTGCTGGCTCATTTGGGGTATCGCCAACTGTCTGAGATTATCGGGCGCACCGATATGCTGCAGCCCCGCGAAGAAGTCGCTTTAACCAAAACTGCAGGGTTAAATCTCTCAACCCTGCTCAACTTGCCAGATGTGCGTAGCGATAGAGCCTGGTTACACCACGGCGATATCCATGGCAATGGCCCCGTCCTGGATGACACGCTGCTAGCAGATGCTGACATCCAGTCTGCGATTGCCAACCATGGCACTGCGACAAAGACCCATACCGTGGTGAATACCGATCGTACCCTTGGCGCTAGGGTAGCTGGGGCGATCGCCCATCACCACGGCAATAGCGGTTTTAAAGGTCAACTCAACCTCACGTTTGAGGGCAGTGCCGGTCAAAGCTTCGGAGCCTTTAATCTCCCCGGTATGATCCTGACCCTTATCGGCGAAGCCAATGACTACGTGGGTAAAGGGATGCATGGCGGTACCCTGGTAGTGAAACCCACCCCAGGCATTACCTATGATCCGGCGGAGAACGTCATTATTGGTAACACCTGCCTTTATGGCTCCACCGGTGGAACGCTCTATGCTCAGGGCATTGCGGGTGAGCGATTTGCCGTTCGCAACTCGAAGGGCCAAGCCGTGATCGAAGGGGCCGGTGACCATTGTTGTGAATACATGACCGGCGGCGCGATTGTTGTCCTGGGGCGGGTTGGGCGCAATGTCGGTGCGGGTATGACCGGAGGCCTTGCCTACTTCCTAGATCCCGACGGCACCTTCCCCGTTCGAGTCAACCCTGAGATTGTGAAGGTGCAGCGGGTGATTACCGATGCTGGGAAACAGCAGCTCAGAGAGTTAATTGAAGCTCACGGTCACTATACGGGCAGCCAAAAGGCCGCTCACATTCTGGCGGACTGGGAAACTTATTTGCCGTTGTTTTGGCAGGTGGTTCCGCCCTCAGAAGCAGATACCCCCATCGCTAACCCTAACTCGGAAACAAGCACAAAGGTCCTAAGCTCTGTGTGACTGCCAGTAGACGGAGTCTTAATAGAAACGTTGATGTCTAATGTGAAACCCCTTGATTACAAGCAATTATTGGGGCTCTTAGGTCGTTGTTCTTTAAAAGAAAAACGATGTGGAGGCTGCTCTCCCATGTCCGCATGCCATGGAATCAATTCAGTGTAAATACTTGAATTTGATGTCTCATTTGATTCATCAATATGTTTATGCCGTTAGGATACAGACGAGCTGGGCATTCTGAAAGAGCCTTGAGCTGATGACGACCCGTACCTTGAGGTACTTCGCTCGCCGTTGCCCTTTTTAGAGTTGGGTTTCTGTGAAGAAGAGATGAAGCGTTTAGTAAGCTATGAACTGAGCATCTATTACACTCTGGTTAACTGCTGTCTTTGTCAGCGTCTAGCCAGAGCACACAATTCGAGACCAACATTGTTCAAAGGGGTTCGTGGCGAATACCCTTAGGCAGTGTTCTATCGCCATCACTGTCCCTTAGCAACCCGTCATAACCATGGCCTCTGCCAAGATCCTTGTTGTTGATGACGACCCAGCCATTCGTAATCTGGTTTACCGCTTTCTTCTAAAGCAGGGCTATGAAATGGAGTCTGCAGAAGATGGCAAAGGTGCCCGTCAGGTTTTTGAGCAGTTCAACCCAGACCTCGTTGTCTTAGATGTCAACTTGCCAGACGCCAACGGTTATGACCTCTGCCAAGAAATGCAGGCTCGCACCGGGGTCTTCGTTTTGTTACTGACCAGTCGCAGCGATGAGGCCGATAAAATTCGTGGTTTTAATCAAGGAGCCGATGACTACCTCACAAAGCCCTTCAGCCTGGGAGAATTAGAGGTCCGAGTTGGCGCCTTACTCAAGCGACAACGCCCGGTGACGGTGGCTGAACAGCAACAGTTGACCTTTAATGCTCTCGCTATTGATCCAGTGCGCCGAGAAGTTACCCTTGATAGCGAAGTGATTTCTCTGACTGCCCTGGAGTTTGATTTGCTCCATTTTCTGGCCAGTCATCCAGGTCGAGTATGGCGACGAGCAGAGTTGATCCAAAAGGTATGGGACTACGAATATGTCGGTGATCAGCGGGTTGTCGATGTCCATATCGGTCAAATCCGTAAAAAGATTGAGATTGACACGACTCAACCTGCCATGATTCAAACAGTAAGGGGCGTTGGTTATAAATTTGATCCGCCTAATAAAGTAGGCGAAGATAGCGCTTATCAATGAGTTAGAGCTGTTTTTCTTTTAGCGACATGGCTCACCTAGAAAGTAGCGGTAGCATCAGAGCTTTAGCCATTCTAATGATGGGCTCCAGTCTTCTTTAAGACTGGCTTATCTCCTTTCTCAAACCCCCTCTAACGATGATTCGCCTGATTGTGAAGGGCAGCGTTTCAAAGGCCTTTTGAACCTGGACGCTTGCGATAGAACGAACCCATAGGTCTCATGCGCTCTCAAGGTGAAACGATTGTTGCGATCGCAACGGCTATTGTTCCAGCCCAAGGGAGTGTCGGTATTGTGCGGTTGTCAGGGGCAACGGCGCTCTCCATTGCGAAGACTTTATTTCAGGCACCGGGCTCACAACCTTGGGAGAGCCACCGCATCCTTTATGGCCATATCTGTGACCCAGAAACGCAGAAGACTGTGGATGAAGCATTACTGCTACTTATGCTTTCTCCCCGTTCCTACACTCGTGAAGATGTGGTCGAATTTCACTGCCATGGTGGAATCATGGCAGTTCAGCAGACTTTGCACTGTTGTCTGGCCCAAGGGGCTAAATTAGCCCAGCCCGGTGAGTTTACTCTAAGAGCGTTCCTGAATGGGCGGTTGGATCTAACTCAAGCGGAAAGCATTTCTGACTTGGTGAATGCTCAGTCGCATCAGGCGGCTCGTACAGCATTGGGAGGATTACAGGGCAAACTGACTCAACCTATTCGCCAAATTCGCTCAGACTGCCTGGATATTTTGGCTGATGTAGAAGCTCGTATCGATTTTGAAGATGACCTGCCGCCCTTAGACCAAGACGCCATTGGTCAAAAATTAGACGAGATTCTGCAAACGGTGCGCCATATTCTAGATACCGCGCACCAAGGTGAACTATTGCGCTCAGGACTAAAAGTAGCAATTGTGGGGCGACCCAACGTTGGCAAATCCAGTTTGCTCAATGCTTGGAGCCGCAGCGATCGGGCGATCGTAACTGACCTACCAGGGACAACCCGTGATGTTGTGGAATCCCAGCTTGTGGTTGGAGGCATTCCCATACAGGTTCTAGACACGGCAGGCATTCGCGACGCTGCCGACCAAGTTGAGCAAATCGGGATTGAGCGTTCTCGGGCCGCAATTGAAGCTGCCGATTTAATTTTATTAATCCTTGAAGCCAACACGGGATGGACCGCCGCCGATCAAATTCTTTATGAAGGGATTCGGCATCGACCCTTAATTGTCGTCATTAATAAAGTTGATTTGGTTGAGGATCCAGCTCAAGCTCGCCTTTTCGACATTGAGGTTCCTCAGGTTTATACCGCTGCTGCTCAGAATCAAGGTGTTGAGTCCTTAGAACAAGCCATCCTAAACATCGTCCATAAAGATGGCCTGTCTGCCGCTGACTTAGACATAACCGTTAATCGTCGCCAAGCCGCTGCTCTAATTCGGGCTCGTACCGCCCTAGAACAGGTACAGGCCACCATCCGCAACCAGCTTCCCCTTGATTTTTGGACGATTGATCTGCGGATTGCGATTCAAGGGTTAGCAGAGATCACTGGCGATGAAATTGCAGAGTCCATGCTGGATGAAATTTTTAGTCGCTTCTGCATTGGTAAATAGCCGCCAGGACTTTGTGCTTGTTCCATAGGCTTTTTGCACTGCTCAAGGGACCCGCGCTCCACACACTAATTTGCAATCACTAAGGATTCACAGGTAAACCAGGTATGCCTGCGCCTTTTGGCCCCCTCAAACCCTCTTCCGTAGGGGGTTTGAGGGATTTTAAAACCACACCAGACAAATCTGTTGACAGTGTTTAAGGGAGCCGTTATATTAGTAAAGCGCTGAAGGGAGACGCGCTACGGCGTTAGCTCCCGAGGCAAAGAACCTCGACAGTCAAATAGCTTGAGAGCCAAAATTTAACTTGGGTCTCGTCAATGAATTAAATTGTCACTATCGTAGCTTAGGTTATTGGTAGTGTCAAGTGATTAGTTCTGGATACGAGAGTATTCAGGATTCAACTTACTCCGAGTAAATAACATGGAGAGTTTGATCCTGGCTCAGGATGAACGCTGGCGGCGTGCTTAACACATG
>ERZ1740060.581-NODE-581-length-17962-cov-7.753281_pt1 | contig 17962 bp, 15 predicted proteins | sample MGYA00581743_ERZ1740060 | MGnify/ENA primary metagenome ERZ1740060 (study PRJEB43018, sample SAMN04849235) | marine metagenome | isolation source: floating plastic debris | place: Pacific Ocean | collected 2008-08-27 | study: EMG produced TPA metagenomics assembly...
GGGGTGATGGGCGGAGGGTAGGCACAAGACCTACCCCTACCACAGGTAAATTCTTATCTAGCAATCTCCGAAGCAGTCTGGCGCTAGCGCGGTAGGGGGTCCTATCGCGCTACGTTTTTAGGGGTTTCAGGACTTTGGTCTAGAGCGACCCAGAGTGCCTCCAAACAAGCATCCTCAGAGCGTCCAGCCGTATCAATCACGATGCGTTCCCTAGGCCAAGGGTGATAGTCGCGGTTGATCCCTTGTATGTTGAGAGAGTAGTGCCAGATCGTATCCCCTAGGCATGTGAATTACTCATAATCCGTGGAGAAGCAAGGGTCGGCACTACGATTCATCCCCTGAGCACTTCTCCCAATTCCAGGAGAAGGGGAGGCCGATTTTGAGTCCCTCGCCCTTTGGGTGAGGGATTTAGGGTGGGGGGAACTCCCGTTTTCAAGTCAGAGCCGATATTCGGGTTGAGATGGCAAGCCAACTGAGGGCCATATAGGTTGAAATCCACTTGCCTAGCAAGGCTTTTACCCGTGATTGATGACGTGCCCTAGAAAGCGCGGTTGGAAAGTTGGTTTAGCGGTATGGTGGATCCCGATGTTTGTCGGATTCTGGCTCCATGGCGCGTTCCAACGCCCTTCGCTACTACGTGTTGACGCGGCTAATGTTGGCCCCCTTGATGGTGTGGACCATCACCACCCTGGTCTTTTTGTTGTTGCGGGCCACCCCTGGGGATCCGGTCGATGCCCTTTTAGGGCCGCGAGCACCGGAAGCAGCTAAAGATGCTTTGCGGGGGCAACTCGGGCTCGATGCACCGCTGATCATTCAATATGGGCGCTACCTGGGGCAACTCCTGTCCTTTGACTTAGGCACCTCCTTGGCCAGCCAGGGGCAAACGGTGTGGGCCATTATTGGCAATCATTTCCCCGCCACGGTGGAGCTGACGATCTGCGGCATGATTGTGGCCGCTGCTGTGGGGCTGACGGTGGGGGCGATCGCTGCCTCTCGGCCCAACTCCCCTTTAGATGCGGGGGGACGCTTGTTTGGCATTGTCACCTACGCCATCCCCATGTATTGGTTTGGGATGTTGCTGCAGCTCTTGTTTGCGGTGCAGTTGCGCTGGTTTCCAATCGGCACCCGCTTCCCCCTATCCGCAACGCCACCGGCAGGGCCAACCGGCCTGTATTTGCTAGATAGTTTGTTAACCGGGCGACTGGATCTATTTGGCACCACCCTTTATCACCTGGCCTTGCCCAGCTTGACCCTAGGAGTGTTAATTAGTGGGGTATTTGAGCGAATTGTACGGGTGAATTTGAAGCAAACCCTGCGGGCGGACTATGTGGAAGCGGCACGGGCCAGGGGCATCCCTGAGGTGCGGATTGTGTTAGCCCATGCCCTTAAAAATGCTTTGATTCCGGTGGTGACGGTGTTGGGCCTCACCTTTGCCTCGTTATTGGGAGGGGCGGTACTGACGGAGGTGACCTTCTCATGGCCAGGGCTGGCCAACCGACTCTATGAGGCGATCGCCCAGAGAGACTACCCAGTGGTGCAGGGTCTGATGGTGTTTTTTGGCATTATCGTTGCCACCATCAGCATCGGCATCGATATCTTGAATGCCTATATTGACCCGCGCATTCGCTATTAGGGCGCGTCATCAATACCGGGTGAAAGCCTTGCTGGGAAAGTTGACCACGCCCTTTTATAATTCAATAGGGGCTGTAACCGTTGCGCCACAAGGGTTCTAATTTTAATTAATGACAGCCCCTAACAATGCTCAGCCTTGATTTACTGGACGGACAATGAATTGGAGAAATGAGTAGGTTTCCTCGCCAGGTAAGCGAAAGGTCTGCCCCTGGTAATCAATAACGTAGGACCCAGCAATTTCTCCACAGGCCGTACAGGTTAAAGTTTGGGTCTTGAGCGCTTCAAGACTCAACTGCCGAATCTCCTCAGCCAACCAAGACTCGTAACCCGGTACAACCTTGAGGTCAAATTTCAACAAATCCATCGTATAACGGTCCAACCTCGCAGCCGTAAATACCCCCCTGGTATAGCGCAGAATTGAGCTATTCAGTTTCAAACAAATTTACGTCTCTCTTAGTGAACCTCATTGATTAAGGAATGTTGCGTTCTGTCTGAGCCCTTGTATGGGCCGCAAGCCGTTCCGTATTCTCTAGGGAAACCCTGCCTGTTCGAATACCACCCAGTCTGAATCTCTAATGTACAAGCCTTTTCTAGACCATTTAGAAACATCCCTTTTTCAGAATTTTGATTTGCAAGCTTGCCCCATCCCAGAAGGGTTGGCCTATCAGGTTAGCGATCGCGGCAGAAACCCAGCCATCATTCAGAGCTGGCATTACCGCTGTGCTGAGCTACGCAAGATTCGCTACACCTACATTGACGCAGGCGCTAGCGCTCAAATCTTGAATAGCGTCATCTATCCTGACCATCGCTACGATCTGCCCCTATTAGGGATCGACTTTTTATCCTTTGGAAAAGTCAAGAACCTGATCGTGATGGATTTTCAGCCTTTATTTCAGGATGAAGCCTATCTGAAAAAATACATTCATCCCCTGCAAGCGCTCCACCAAAAGTATCCTGACCTGGCGCAGAACTTGGAAATGAAGTTTTACGATGCCAATCAATACTTTTCAAAGTGTTTGCTCTTTGCCAAAACCGATCCAGAAACCGTCCGCACTCGCGTATTTGAGGCCTTTCAGGACTATCTAGATTTGTATTGGCAGCTACTGGCTCAGGCTGCTCCCCTGAGCGATCCTAAAGACATCCGCGTCATTGCCAAGGCCCAGAAAGACTACGACCAGTACAGCGCAGATCGCGATCCAGCCACGGGGCTTTTCAGCAGCTATTTCGGTCACGACTGGTCCGAGCGATTTTTATATGGCTTCCTGTTTGATCAAGCGGCTCCGTTGGCATCCGCTGTCCCTAGCATTTAAGCGGGCTCACAATGACCTTATATCAACCCTTTTTAGAGCACGCGATCGCCCAACTCGAAAGCTCCCTAGCACTTCAGCCCTACCCGATTCCCGAAGGATTTGAAACCAAAGAAGCCGTTACGGGCAAAGGCAAACGGCAGGCCACCGTTTTAACCAACAGCTACGGGGTCCAGTCTCCCAAGCTTCGGCAAATTCGTGCCGCCCATGTGCAGGGAGGCGAAGCCCTACAGGTTCTGAACTTTGTGATCTTTCCGCGATTGGAGTATGACCTGCCTTTCTTTGGGGCCGATCTGGTCACCTTGCCAGGGGGGCATTTAATTGCCCTCGATATGCAGCCCTTATTTAGGGATGATGATGCTTATCAGGCGAAATATACTCAGCCGATCTTGCCCATCTTTCAGGCCCATCGGCAGCATTTACCCTGGGGCGGTGATTTTCCAGAGGAAGCCAGCCAATTTTTCTCCCCGGCATTTCTGTGGACCCGACTACAGGATGATGCCATTGTGCAAACTCAGGTTTTTGCGGCCTTTAAGGATTACCTCGACGCCTACCTCAGCTTTGTGGCCCAGGCTGAACCCATCACCGATTCAGCCCAGCTCGCAGACATTAAGGCAGCGCAATTGCGGTACCTCCGCTATCGAGCCGAGAAAGACCCAGCTCGGGGAATGTTTACCCGCTTTTATGGTCCTGAATGGACTGAGGAGTATATTCACGGGTTCCTATTTGATCTAGAACGACAGCTAGATTCAGGTTGAAAAGGTCTAAAGGATCGCCACCCTAATCGGAATTTCAGGGCCCATTCGTTAAAACCCAGGGTTTTTATTATGACTTCGTTACAAACCTTGATTCCCTTCCATACTGTACGAAAATAATCAAGGTGTGCAGAGCTTCAGTAGGTGTTCAGCTAGGTTCTAAAAGCCAGCAGGTACGCCTTTTGCGCTCTTTTATTGGGTTAGATCTGTCAAGTAAATCGACATTAAGATTTGCGTTTTTGATAGGTTAAGCCATGGGGCGATGAATGCCGGTAAATGCCCGGTTGGGTGATGCCAGTGCATTCAGAAGCTCACCATACACAAACCTAGAACAGTAGGAGACTGAAGTTTATGTTCGACGCATTTGCAAAGGTCGTCTCTCAAGCGGATGCACGCGGTGCATACATCGACGGCGCTCAGATTGATGCCCTCGCTGCTATGGTTGCTGACAGCAACAAGCGCTTAGATACGGTCAACCGCATTACCAGCAATGCTTCCAGCATCGTTGCTGATGCTGCTCGCAGCCTGTTTGCTGAGCAGCCCCAGTTGATTGCTCCTGGTGGCAACGCTTACACCAGCCGTCGTATGGCTGCTTGCTTGCGCGATATGGAAATCATCCTGCGCTACATCACCTATGCCACATTCACTGGCGATGCTAGCATCCTCAACGATCGCTGCCTCAACGGCCTCCGTGAGACCTACTTGGCTCTGGGCACTCCCGGTGCTTCCGTAGCTGCTGGTGTTGAGAAAATGAAGGCTTCTGCTATTGCCATCGCTAACGATAGCGCTGGCATTACTGCTGGTGATTGCAGCAGCCTCATGGCTGAGCTGGGTAGCTACTTCGACTTGGCTGCAGGTGCAGTTGCTTAAAACAAGCAACCGTCGTGGGACCCAGATCGATCTAATCGATGGCCTTTTGATGGCCTTAAGGCGGTCCTTCATTATTCATTTCAACTGATCACCCAGAGAGCAAAATAAAAGATGAAAACGCCTCTTACCGAAGCAGTTGCTGCTGCTGATTCCCAAGGTCGCTTCCTAAGCGCAACTGAAATGCAGTCTGCATTTGGTCGCTTTAACCGCGCTGCTGCTAGCCTTGAAGCTGCTAAGACCCTGTCTTCTAAAGCTTCTAGCTTGGCTGATGGTGCTGCTTCTGCGGTTTACAGCAAGTTCCCTTACACCACCCAAATGGCTGGCCCTGCTTACGCTTCTACCGCTGAAGGTAAAGCCAAGTGCAGCCGTGACATTGGTTACTACATCCGCATGGTCACCTACTGCCTCGTTGTTGGCGGTACTGGCCCCATGGATGATTACCTGATCAGCGGCTTGGCTGAAATCAACCGCACCTTCGAACTGTCCCCCAGTTGGTATATCGAAGCGCTGAAGTATGTCAAAGCAAATCATGGCATCAGCGGTGACCCTGCTGTTGAAGCCAATGGTTACATTGACTACGCTATCAATGCTCTGAGCTAGTTCTCGATGGATTGACCGATTAGCCCGGAGCTGAATGCAGGTGCTGGTGATTGGATTAGTTTCTGCCTTCCGCTTCGGGCTTTGTCATGGCTATTTATTTTTAGGTTTCATTGGTGTCTCAGACTGCTCCACCGTCCGATATTGCCAACCCCAGTGGTGAGCAACTGACCCTGCCCCAGGCAATCATCAATTTGCAGGGGGCCGATCTGGGGCTACGAGTCTATGCGGCTTGGTGGCTGGGGCGGTTTCGAGTGCAGTCTACTGAGGCTTGCGACCTATTGATTGCAGCCCTGCAAGATCAGGCTGATCGCACCCCTGCTGGGGGGTATCCGCTGCGTCGCAATGCGGCGCGGGCGTTGGGTAAGTTGGCTTATCAAAAGGCTGTTGCCCCCTTAGTGGAGGCGCTGAGCTGTACAGATTTTTACGTGCGAGAGGCTGCGGCCCAAGCCTTAGAGAAATTGGGCAATATAACGGCAGTGTCAGCCCTGTTGGCCTTGCTGAAGAATGAATTGCCTGGCACTTTGCCGGCACCAGAGCCCCCTCAGTTGGTGCAGCCCTTCGATGCCATTATTGAGGCGCTGGGTACGTTGGGGGCCACCGAGGCGAAGGCAGAGATTATCCCGTTTTTAGACCATGACATTCCACGTATTCAGTATGCGGCGGCCCGAGCCCTCTACCAACTGACCGACCCCAGTGAAGCCGGTCAATACGGAGATCGCCTGATCGCCGCCCTAGAAGGGGATGATTTGCAACTGCGGCGGGCGGCTTTGTCCGATATCGGGGCGATCGGTTACTTTGCCGCTGCCAAACCCATTGCCGAAACCTTGGCTGAAAACAGCCTCAAAATCATTGCCCTGAAGGGACTGTTAGAAGTGCAGCTCAATCAGTCACCGTTGCCTCAGCTCTCGCCAGAGGTGAACCAGATTATGACGTTGATTGATGGGCTGCTGTAGAAATGGCCCTGTATGAATGACTAAAGCCATGACGGATACCGTAAGCGCATTGATTGAAGCGGTCAATCGAGCTGACTCAGCGACGGGACTCCTAGATGCTGTGGAGGCCTTAGCGGCGGTGCCGTCGGTTGAGGTGATCGATACTTTGATCGAAGTTTTGGGCTACAACAATCCGGGGGCTGCTGTGGCTGCTGTAGATGGCCTAGTGGCCATTGGCGAGCCCGCCGTTTTGGCCCTGCTAGAGCAGTTTTGCGGACACAACTATACGGCCCGATCCTGGGCAATTCGGGCTTTAGCCGGGATTGGTGACCCCAGGGGGTTGCCAATCTTGTTAACTGCGGGCATGACTGACTTTTCCTTTAGCGTCCGGCGGTCAGCCACGAAAGGACTGGGCACAGTCCAATGGCAGCAGTTTTTACCAGACCTATTACCATTGGCTCAGCAAAAGGCGTTAGAAGCCTTGATTACCATTGCCCGCCAGGATGAAGAGTGGGTGGTGCGCTACGCAGCGATTGTGGGTTTACAGGCGATCGCCCCAGCCTTGCAAACCGATGAGCACTGGACCGTATTAAGGGCAGGATTAGAGCATGTTCAACAGCAGGAGGCGGACCAGGCGGTGCTGGCACGGGCTTATATGGCTCTGGATACGGTCAAGGGATTGCTTCAAAATAAAGCTGTATTCGAACCAACCGATGGGTCCGCTCCCCTTGAAATTGATTGGAACACCCTACGGCAAGATTTAGGGCGCGTCATCAATTCCGGGTAAAAGCCTTCCTGGGCAAGTTGACCACGCTTCCATAATATTGCTAGGGGTTGTAACCGCTGTCCCATAAGAATCCTAATCCAGCGTCTCTTCGACTGCTTTGCGTCGTTGCTTTTTAAGACAACCTTGGAATTGGCCCGTGTGGTGATGAAAACGCCCTAAAATCAGACCGATTAGCTGCCAGAACACTGCCATGAAGATCTTGGTTGTAGAGGATGATCCCAGGGTCTTGGAGAGTTTGCAGCATTTGTTGTCGAGCTACCACTACGCCGTTGACACCGCTTCAGATGGAGAGGCGGGATGGCAAATGGCCGATTCTTTTGGCTATGACTTGATCGTGCTGGATGTGCGTTTGCCCAAGCTAGATGGGGTGAAGCTGTGTCGGCAATTGCGAGAGCAGGGCAGCAAAATCCCAATCTTGCTGTTGACAGGCCAAGATGGCGGCCACCAAAAAGCGCTGTCACTCAATGCTGGGGCAGATGATTATGTGGTTAAACCCTTTGATGCAGAAAAGTTGATTGCTCGTATACAAGCGCTATTGCGGCGGGGAGACCTAACAACTCAGCCGGTCTTGTCATGGGGCCATCTCAGCGTTGATCCCAGTGCCCATCGGGTTACCTATGGCACCCAACTTTTAGCCGTTACCCCCAAGGAATTTGCCATTCTAGAATTGTTTTTGCGCAATCCCCAGGTGGTGTTCAAGGCCAGAGCCATGCTGGCTCAGGTATGGGAGTCGGCAGAATCACCAGGGGAAGAGGCCGTTAGGGTCCATATTAAAGAGCTGCGCAGAAAGCTACAGCGGGCTGGGGCACCTAAGAACTTGATTCAGACGGTGTATCGGAGAGGCTATCACCTGAACCCTATGTATTCTGCGGCCTTGGCCCAGCAGCCCGAGGAGCAATTGACAACGCCCCAAATTGCTGAATTAAAAGCGGCTAATACCCGATTGCGGGAGACCCTAGATCAACTCCATACGACCCAGGCAGAACTGAGGCAGAAAAACCAGGCTCTGGAGCAGGCCCATCAAGCGCTTCAGCAGGAACGACAGCAACTCCAGCAGGCTCAGATGCAATTAGAGACGCGGGTCGCATCAAGAACAGCGGCTTTGGCTGAGGTTAATGAACAATGCCAACTGAGGGAGAGTCAATGGCAAGCGCTGTTTGATCAAGCCCTAGATGCCATTGTGATTGCTGACGATGATGGCCGCTATGTGGATGCAAATCCAACAGCCTGTGACCTATTTGGGGCGACCCAGGTACAACTTAGCCAAAGCCGCTTGTTTGATTTTGGGGTTTCGAGCCAAGACTTTGCTTTGGTTTGGGAGCGCCTGCTACAGCAAGGTCGACTCTCCGCAGAAATGGTTGTTTCTCGAACCGATCAGACCCTGCGGGAGGCAGAGTTCACGGCGATCGCTCACTTTGTGCCCGGTCGTCATCTCCTGATTTTTCGGGATATTAGCGAACGCAAACGCCAGGAAACAAAGCGTCGCCAAGCAGAAGCTGACCTTAAGCAACGGGAGGCTCGCTTACAGCGGCTAACGGCCAATGTGATGGCGGTGCTTTATCAGTATGTTCTTCACCCTGACGGCACCGATGGGTTTACCTACATCAGTCCCCGATGTCGGGAGATTTATGAACTAGAGCCGGAAGTGCTGTTGCAAGATTTTTCCTTAGTTTGGGAGATGACCCACCCCGAGGATGTGGAGCGGGTACGACAGATTAATTTGGATTCGGCCCAAAAGCTGATGCCGTTTGATATGGAGTTTCGTTTGCTGCCACCATCGGGCGGGGTGAGGTGGGTACGGGCGGTCTCCCAGCCAGAACGACAACCCAACGGCGATGTCATTTGGGACGGATTGGTCCTCGACATCAGTGGACAGAAGCAGCTTGAAGTCGAGCGGCAACAGGCAGAAGTTGCGTCATTGCAGAGCCAAGAAGTCTTTCGCCTATTTGCCGAAAATAGCGATGCGGCTATTTGGATTAATCAAAGGGCTCCGCTCAAGAATTTATACGTCAATCCCGCCTGTGAGACGGTTTGGGGACGGTCACCTCAGGAACTGAATCAGCAACCTGATGCTTGGCTCAATAGCATCCATCCAGAGGACCAAGGGCGTATTCAAGCCGTTCTTGAAGAACAGCTTCAGGGCAAGTTTACGACATTGGAATATCGGATTGTGCGGCCCGATGGTGACGTGCGCTGGCTTCGCGATCGCAGTTTTGGCATTCGAAATACATCCGGTCAAATGGATCGTTTTGGTGGAATTGCAGAGGACATTACCGCGCAAAAACAATTGGAATTTGAACGTCAACAGGTAGAATCCACGATCCAAAAACGTGAGGAACACCTCAGCCTAGCCCTTGAACTTGGCGGTGTGGGCAGTTGGGACTGGCAGATCCAGGCTGACACAGTGACTTGGAATGAGACCCATTACCGATTGTTTGGCTATCAACCGGGAGAGGTGGCATCTAGCCATGAACTCTGGCGTCGCCATATTCACCCAGAGGATATCGATCAGGCTGAGCAAGCCCTGCTGCAGGCCATGGAGAAGCATACCGATTTTGAGGTGGCATATCGTCTGGTTTTGCCGGATGGCGGTCAACGCTGGGTAGTAAGCCGAGGCCGAGGGCTGTATGACGAAACGGGACAACCGACGCGCATGGTAGGGGTGATATTCGATGTCACTGATTACAAACAACTTGAACTAACCTTGCAGCGCCGTGAAGCCCATCAAAGGGCCTTGATCGATGCGATTCCTGATTTGATCGAGCGAATTGATCGAGATGGGGTTTACTTAGAATTTATTGCGCCTCCTAACTTTGCGGTAATTAGCAACGCCGCTGAGATTATCGGCAGCACCGTCTCAGAGCAGCTCCCTCCTGGAGCTGCTCAGCAACGCATGGGTCATATTCGACAAGCGCTGCAAACTCAGTCCATTCAGATCTATGAGCAAGATCTCTCAGTGGAGGGTAAATCCCAAATTGAAGAGGTTCGGGTCGTTCCCTATAACGAGAATGAGGTCCTGTTGCTGATTCGCGACATCACCGATCGCAAAAGACTTGAACGTGCTAATCAAGTGGCGCAACGGCAACTTAGCGATGTTCTTGATACAGCCATTGCCGGGATTATTCGCCTACGTTTTTATCCCGACACCTCAATTCAATACGACTACATCTCGCCCCATTGTGAACGCAACTTTGGTTATACCGTTGCCGAGCTGATGCCGGGTGCCGAGCTGTGGCGATCGCGCATTCACCCTGAAGATTGGGACGCGGTCATCTTGCCCACGTTTCAATCGGTGTTAAATCAGCGCGGCACTTCAACCCATGTGATGGAATATCGCTTCTATCGCAAAGATGGAGCAATCTGCTGGATTCTGGCCCAGTACTTTGTGGAATGGAAAGAAGCAGATCATTATTGGTACGCCACGGTGGTGGACACCGATATCACCGCGCGCAAGCAAGCCGAAAATCAATTGCAGCAACTCACCCAGCGATTGGCCCTGGCAACACAGTCGGCCCGAATCGGAGTTTGGGAGTTGGATCTGGTAAATGATCACCTCGTCTGTGATGAGTGCATGCATGACATGTATGGCCTACGCTCAGGGGAACTCAACGGCACCCTAGATGTCTGGCGCTGCAGGGTGCATCCGGATGATTGGCCTGCCCTAGAGTTACAAGTACAGGCGGCCATCGCTGGAGACTGTGACTACAACACTGAGTTCAGGATTGTGCAGCCGAGTGGGGCGGTACGCCATATTGAAGCCCATGGCTTGGTGCTACGAGATCCCCAGGGCACCGCGCTACGTAGCATTGGGGTGAACTGGGATATCACCGATCGCAAGCAGGCGGAACAAAAAATTCAAGAGCAGGCCGCCCTCCTGGATATTGCCTCCGACGCCATTATTGTGAGCAATCTGGACCAACAGATTGTGTACTGGAATCAACGGGCTGAACGCTTGTATGGCTGGTCGCCAGAGGAAGCGATTGGGCAGCCAGCCGATCTGCTTTTGCGCCATGACACAACTCAGACAGCGATTATTATGGCGCAGCTCCAAGCACAAGGGGAGTGGCAAGGGGAGCTAGGCAATTTCACCAAGTCAGGTGAGTTAGTGACCGTGGCTGGACGCTGGACCCTGGCTCAACATGATGCTCAATCGGCTCCCTTTATTTTGTCGGTGAATACAGATATCACCGAACAAAAGCGTTTGGAAGCCAAGATTTCTCAAGCGAAGCGACTCGATGGCCTGGGGCGATTAGCCAGCGGCATTGCCCACGATCTGAACAATGTTTTTACGCCCATTCTGACCATGGCCCAGCTCTTGAGTATGCTCAAACCTGACCTAAAAGCGGAACCAGCCCAGGCGCAACTGCACCTGATTACCGAGAGTGCTAAACAAGGGGCCAGCATGGTGCGGCAGATTCTAACCTTTGCTCGGGGGAGTAATGAAGAACAAACGGTAGTGGACTTGGCTCCGTTGCTAACAGACATCGCCACCGTGGCCCAGCAAAGCTTCCCAAGCACCATTGAAATTGTCCAGGATTGGCCCCTATCGAGCGACCCTTTAAAGCCGGTGCTTGCGAATCCAACCCAACTCCATCAGATGTTTATGAACCTCTGTACGAATGCCCGTGATGCCATGACTGAAGGGGGGGTACTGACGCTAAGTGCAGACACTGTCTTTGTCGATGGGGACTTGGCCAGCCGCCACTTAGATGCCCAGGTGGGTGACTATGTTGTAGTCACCGTGAGCGATACGGGTACGGGGATTTCACAAGCGGTTCGCGATCGCATTTTTGATCCCTTTTTCACCACAAAGCCCATCGGCCAAGGCACCGGCTTAGGGTTGGCGATCACTTTAGGCATCGTCAATAACTACGGGGGCTTTTTGCAGGTGTTTAGCGAAGCGGGCCAAGGCACCGAGGTACAGGTATATCTGCCAGCGACTGAAGCCACCCCCACAACCCGCCGTCTCCTAGAGGGGAAATTTAACGGTAACGGCGAACTGGTCTTAGTGGTGGACGATGATGTGGTCGTCCAGCGCAGCACCCAAGCTTTGCTCGAAAGCCACCACTACACGGCCCTAATTGCCAATGATGGGGTTGAGGCAGCGGCCCTGTATCGACAACATCAGGATGATATTTGCCTGGTGGTCTTAGACGTGATGATGCCAAATCGGGGCGGCATTCCTCTGGTGCAAGACTTAAAAGCGCTGAATCCGTCGGCTAAGGTCATTGCCATCAGTGGCTTTGACACCAACCGTGAGCCGATTTTAGCGGCAGGAGCCAACGTCTTTTTGACCACGCCCTATCCCCTCGAAGATCTTTTGGGCGCTGTCCACGACCTGATGGGGGCTGAATAGAGAAAGCTTTATCCAAGTTATGAATGGTGATCAGGGCTTAACCCCTGAAGCAATCAAGCGCGTCGTCGCCACCATAGGGGGGCTAAAGATAGCAGCGCTAAACAGCCCAAGGCCCAGGTCAGATGCCAAAGTCCTTTGCCTTCGATCGCCTCTAGACTGGCCAGACCGACCCAGGTGTAGGCCACTGTACCCGGGGCAATACCGATTAAGGTGCCGAGGGCATAGGCGCTTAAGGGCACTGAGGTCAGCCCAAACAAAAAGTTGACCAGATTAAACGGCGACAGCGGCGCGAATCGAACTGCCAGCACACAGTTAAGGGAGTGGGTATCCATGAGCTGATCGAGGCGATTTAGGTATTTATGGCGACCAAATCGACGGCGAAACCAGTCTTGGAGTAAATATCGGGCGACGGCAAAGGCGGCGATCGCCCCCACCGTGGCCCCAATCAAAGACCAGAGTGACCCCCACCAGAGGCCAAACAGCCCTCCACCAATCAAGACCAATACGGTACCCGGCACCCCAAACACCGTTGCCAGAATGTGGATAGCCAAAAAGACAGGCACCTTCCAAGGGCCGAGGCGATCGAAGGTGGCAATCAGTGCCGGTGGATCAAACAGCAGCGGCACATAGCGCCATCCCCAGGCGAAACAAACACCCGCCCCAACCAGCAGCCAAAAAGAGGGCTTGCGGTAAATTGCGGGGGAAATAGATTGATCAGGCATTTTCTCAAGACTGGGCCGTCTCCTCGCTGCCAATGCTTGGGACCGATTCCTGCAGGGCTTTGCGAGCCACGCGAGTTACATAGACGGTAACCGCCACGGTCGCAATAAAGGCAATGATCCGAATCGCCCAGGTGATGGCAGGGTTGCTAGGGGTATCACCGGCCCCGAGGGTGGCGAGGTTTCCAGCCAAAGAGCCCAGATACACATACATGATCGTGCCTGGGATAATCCCCGTAGTGCCAACCACGTAATCCTTCAGAGAAACCTTGGTCAAACCGAGGGCGTAGTTGAGCAGATTAAAGGGAAAGGCGGGAGAAAGACGAATTAAGAAGATGATCTTGCCCCCCTCGCGGGCGATCGCCTCGTCAATCGACTTGAACTTCGGGTTGCCCGCAATCTTTTGACCCACCCAATCCCGAGCCACGTAACGACCGACCAAAAAGGCAGCCGTAGCTCCGAGCATCGCGCCAATAAAGACATAGAGAGAGCCCTGCACCACACCAAAGACGACCCCCGCCCCTAGGGTGATGATCGATGCAGGTACAAACGCCACGGTCACCACCACGTACAAGACGATGAAAGCGATGGGGGCGATCGGCCCCAAGCTATCGATCCAGGCCAGGGTATTGACCAATTGTCCTTGAAGCTGGGCAAAAAAGCCCTGGTTCGCTTCCGTTGCCGCTTCTTGCGCCCACACCGGTAACGTCGGTAACAGCCATAGGGCCGTAATCGCAAGTAAACCCAACCTAAGCCAGCGCCAGGTGCGCCGGGTCAATATCTGAGGAAATTGGCGAGGAGAAAAAATCATAGATTTGAGTGGATAAGAAATAAACCGTGAGTCATGCATGGGGCGGGTCTAACCCCGTCTAACCCCTCAAACATTTCAGAGCCAGCGCACCAGAGCCGGTTCTAAGTGAGCGCACCGCCGCAACTAGAACCACTACCCGCTGTACAGCCATAGCAGTAAGGCCGCGTTTGAACCTGATCGATCACATCCAGACTACCCGCCGCAATCAGGGTAGAGACGGTGACCGGCGTCCCATCTGGCAACTGCGCCGGGACTTCGGCCATTTGGTTAAAGTCACAGTCATAGATTTGACCCAGGTAATCAATCGACAGTTGATTGCGGCACATCAGCCCTGCCACGGTCTCTGGGTTATGGTTGGCGGCCAAGAATTGGGTGTAAGGCAACAGCAGGCCCCGGTGCTCAAGCTGAAATCGGGTGCGGCCGATTGGCAGGTTAGTAATCGTGAACAGATGGTTGAAGTGGATGCCAAACTGTTCTAATAAGTAGTGCTTGTAATCCTGTTCTAAGCCTTGTTGATCAGGGGTGAGCCGAAACTGATTCGTATTGGGAATGGGTGGGTTGTAGACCAAATCCAAGATTAGCTTTGGATCCTGTCCATAGCCCCGTTCATTAAGTAGTTGAATGGCGCAAATTGAGTCCTCATAGACCCCTTTGCCGCGCATTTTGTCAACGTTATCTTGCAAATAGCATGGGAGTGAGGCCACCACAGAAACCTGATGGCGAGCAAAATAGTCAGGCAGATCCTCAAATCCAGACTCAAAGAAAATCGTCAGATTTGAGCGCACAATCACGGTTTTACCTTTAGCCCTAGCCGCTTCGACCAAGGGCCGAAAACCGTAGTTCATTTCCGGTGCCCCCCCGGTCAGATCAATCGTCTGAATCTGGGAAAACCCCTCAATTAGCTGCAACAACTGCCCTAAAATCCGATGGGACAACTCTTCAGTGCGATGGGGGCCGGCCTCAACGTGGCAATGGCTACAGGACAAATTGCACCGTCGCCCTAAATTGATTTGCAGCGTCGTGATCGGGGTTTTGGTTAGGGGGCTCCCTAAAGCATCATCAAAGGCCCGCACGAAAGGGGCAACGGGTTTAGGACGGGATAAAACCATAGGTTTGTTAGCGAGTCCGTTCTCGATCTAGGGGTCAAAAGGGCAATTAAGCACATGGGCTTGGATAATAAGCCGTTTTTGCCTAACAAAGTGCGTTTTTGGCAACAGCCTTTCCAGGCGGGTTGTCCGCCACACCATTTGATTGAAGGGGCCTCACCTGAAATTCCCCTGAGAAGGTCCCCGCTTCCCCATAAGTTTGGGAATCAGGGATTTCTCAGGAACCCTTGCTAGCGTTTGCAAAGAGCGCCTTCACCCTCGTTTATGTTCAGTCCCCAGCGTCTACTGTCAAAACTCCCCTGGCGACTATCAGACTTTCGCTCGATTCGCTTTCGTCTCACCGCTAGCGTTGTGCTGGCCTCGGTGTTGGGGATTAGTGGTGTCTCGGGCTGGATGATTTGGCGTATGCAAAACATGCTGATGGAAGGGCATCGCCAAACGATTTGGACGTTAGCCGATCGCTTTTCCCAGGACGTGGAGCTGTACGAAGAGGTGATGTCCAGTGACGAGGCCCTGCAGAAGGTGATTGATCATCGCTCTCTGGGGGATATGGCGATCTGGGTGCGGTCCCCTGAGGGGGAGACCCTAGGGCAATCCGAAATTTTGACCATGGGTTCTTGGCAAGCGGATGGGGTGTCTGTTGAGTTGCAGAAACTTCCGCCCGGTAAGCGCCTGGAAATTATCACTTGGGGAGATCGCCACATCCTGGTCTGTGTTCAGCCTCTTGAGGTAAACGGCACGTTGATCGGAGACGTGTTTATCGCGATCGATGTGACCCAAGATCGTCAAAGCTTTATGGTGCTGACCCGTGATTTTGCGGCGGGCAGTGCCGGGGTGGTGGTTTTGGTGGCGATTGTCTTAACGCTGTATGTGCGGCGATCGCTGCAACCGATTCAAGACATCAGCCAGCGACTGGCCACCGTCAGTGGCGAGAGCTTAGAAGAAACCCGCCTGCAGCTTGATCAAGCCCCTACTGAGGTCAAAGAGCTGGCCCAAACCCTTGATAACACCCTGGTCCGTTTGAACGGGGTCTGGGAGCAGCAAAGGCGTTTACTGACCGATGTCTCCCACGAGCTGCGTACCCCTTTGACCTTGGTGCAGGGCTATTTGCAAAGCACCCTGCGTCGCTGCAGCACCCTCACCGAAATCCAGCGAGACGGCCTGGAAACTGCTGCATCAGAGGCAGATCGTACCATTCGTATTTTGCAGGATCTGATGGTCTTGGCTCGGGCGGGGAATGGTCATCTCCATCTCAACCTAGAGCGAATCGATCTCAAGGGACTCGTGTTGGAAGCTGTGGCAATGGCCGATGCGGCTAGGGACGACGACGCGGCGGCTGGGGAACGAATCGAAGCACAAATTGAGACTGCTCCCCTATTTGTGCGGGCAGATGCCAATGCCCTGCGCCAATCTCTGGTAAATCTAATTGATAACGCCCTGAACTATTCGCCCTCCCATGAAACCGTAATTGTGCGGCTAACCCAAGCGGGAGAATCAGCGGTTATTGAAGTTCAAGATCAGGGTCGAGGCATTCCCTTGGCCGATCAGGTGGACATCTTCCAGCCCTTTTACCGGGTGGATGCCGATCGCTCTCGGGCGACCGGGGGAACTGGGTTAGGGCTCTCAATTGTTAAAACACTTGTAGAAGCGATGCAGGGTCGTATTCAGGTGCGTTCTAAGTTAGGACAAGGTAGTACCTTCACCGTTCAGCTACCGCTGTAGGCGTTCAGAGGAGTTCATTCGATGGCCCCCAAGATTTTGTTGGTGGAAGATGAGGAAAAGTTGGCCAAGTTCATCGAAATGGAACTGGGCTATGAGGGCTACACGGTAACCGTCGCCAATGACGGCCTCTCTGGACTCATGGCCGCACGGGACTCAGAACCCGATTTGATTCTGCTGGACTGGATGCTGCCGGGACTCACGGGCGTCGAGGTTTGCCGCCGCCTGCGCAGTACAGGTGCCCAGGTGCCGGTGATTTTGCTGACGGCCAAAGACGATGTGGGCGATCGCGTAGCGGGACTGGATGCCGGAGCTGACGACTATGTGGTTAAGCCCTTTAGCATTGAGGAGCTACTGGCGCGGGTACGGGCGCAGCTACGGCGCAACCAACCCCAAGAGGTAGACGCCCTCCAGTTTCAAGATCTGTCTCTAAACCGTAAGACTCGCGAAGTAATCCGCAACAATCGCAGCATTGAGTTGACGGCCAAAGAATTTGACCTACTGGATTACCTAATTGCCCATCCCCGTCAGGTCTTAACCCGCGATCGCATCCTTGAAGAGGTGTGGGGCTATGACTTTATGGGCGATTCCAACATCATTGAGGTCTACATTCGCTACCTTCGCCTCAAGCTGGAAGCGGAGGGCGAGAAGCGACTCATTCAAACGGTACGGGGCGTTGGCTACGTGTTGAGAGATTGAAGTGCCTAGCAGCAGACAGCTTGCATTTCAGCACTGTTCTGGCTGGCAGGGGAGCCAGAGGGGCAGGGGGCCAGAAACTGGAATGGCGATGGGTGGCAGTTTCTATGGAAAAGGCTCAGGGTGAGATTCGTGCTCAATCTCAAACACATGGCCGTAGAGATTAGAGAGGATTTGCTTTCCTTCCTGGGTGAGCTTGAGATAAGCGATCGCGTCCTTAATGTAGGGATAAACCGTCTTCCAATAGAAGCGGGGGTAGTTGAGCCGTAAATCTTCAGGGTTGCGATACCCCAACTGTTGATTAACGCCGGTTTCTTCAAACTCGTAAAACAAGGCCGGGATTTTGTGGAGATAGCGGGGATCAGAGAGTTGACCAATCAGGTCTGCGGCCCGCACCAATCCTGGAAAATTGATGGTGTCCTGGTGATCGGTGTCTAGGGGGACCGGAAAGCGGGTGAGCTCGATATTGTTCTTGATGGTTTCCGCCCTGAGCAGGTCGTGCCCCCCAAATCGTTCGTGCACAAATAACTTGCCGCGATCCACGTGATACGGCGTCAGGCCAGCATCGGTATGCCCTTCTGGCAGTTGGGCAGTTTCATCCCCAACGCCTGTCGCGTAGGTCCTCAGGGATACGACATCCTGACGGCATACCCCCCTGACGTAGCCAATGTC
>ERZ1740060.583-NODE-583-length-17930-cov-7.933091_pt1 | contig 17930 bp, 19 predicted proteins | sample MGYA00581743_ERZ1740060 | MGnify/ENA primary metagenome ERZ1740060 (study PRJEB43018, sample SAMN04849235) | marine metagenome | isolation source: floating plastic debris | place: Pacific Ocean | collected 2008-08-27 | study: EMG produced TPA metagenomics assembly...
GGGGGGGAGCGCCGTAATCAGAGTGTCTGAGTCGGTGGTGAACCCGAAGCACTGGTTCACATTGTAAACAGTGGCTTGGAAGCAATAGTCGGGCGAGGTGGTGGCGGTGCAGTCCCGCAGCAAAATACAGTCGTAGCCCAGAAAGTTGGCGTCTTGCAGGGTGCAGAGCACGCACTGGTCGGCATTGACCCCCGTCAGCAGCAGCGTGGTTTTGCCCAAATTCCGCAGGATGCTGTCTAGGGGCGTATCCCAGAAGCCACTCATCCGGTATTTATCCACCCAAATGTCTTCGGGTGCCGCAGGCAGCTCATCCACCACGGCAGCGGCCCAACTGTCTTTGGTCAAAACCGGTGCGCCATTGCTGGGTAGCGGGTCCGCCAGCCCCACCCCCTCACCACTGGGGTTATAGACGTGGCGCAGGGCTGGACTGATGTTGAGCAAATCGGGGCGATTGCCCCAGTTCAGCCAAAGGATCGGGACTTGGTGCGATCGCAACTGCGGCAAGAGGGTTTGCAAGGGCTGGATCGGCTGGCGGGCAGGAGTCACATCCACCCCAATCGACGCCAGCCAACCCTGGGGGTGACAAAAGTCATTTTGCATATCCACCACGATGCAAGCGGTTTTGGCTAGGTCGATGGTGAGCTGCTTGGTATCGGTGACAAAGGTGATGGGCCGGGGGGCAATGGCGGGGCGGGTCAGGTCGGCAATGGTGTCGTTGACCTTCCAAGCATTGGGGCCGACGCCTAGGGCGTGTAAGGAGGCAGACACAGTCATAATCTCCCAAGAAAATGCGGCTTTAGTTTACAAGGGATAGCGTTTATGAGGATATAGACAGTGGTTTTAGGGAAGAAGCCAAAAAGCTATTAGCCGATGCTGATGTGGCGAAGTCATCGAATCGCTTGGTGACGTATTGGAACGAAACGCTAGTCATACCTGAAGCGTTTTCTCCCAAAGCCCTTACAGAACTTACCTTATCAAACCAGTTGTCTGAAGCTGCGGAACTGCGGGAATTATTCCGATGGACAAGGTTTAATAGGTGAAAATCAACCTTGAGTCGAACCGGGTTTTGAGATTGCTTGCCCCTAGAGAATATCTGTGAATCTATCCCCTTTAAAGCGCTTGGAACTAATCCGGCTGATCAATGCACTGCCGGATCCCGAATTTGACGAGATGGCATTTGCCTTAAATCCTCGCGGTGGCATCGTGCCTCCGAGTGAGGCAGCGCAAGGTCGGCGGGGTAAGGCGCTACTGGAATGGGTTGAGGGACCTACTGGCTGCGGCATGGCCGCTTTTCTAGAGCTGTTCAATGCCATTGCTTCTGGAAAATTTGAGCCCGCTTCTTTGATTTCTCATCCAAAACCTCATGCTCCGGCATCGGCAGTCACCCTCAAGCAAACGGCTTCCCCTCAATCGCAACCTGTTGCACCTTCATCAAAAGCAAACCCGTCGCTCACCCTAGCTCTGGGTTTCGGCGTCAGTCTAGAACTGGTCTATATCCCTGGGGGGCGTTTTTGGATGGGCTCCCCCAAAACCGAAGAAGGTCGGGACATTTATCAGCTATTTAATAAAAGCTTGACCAATGTTGAGGGGCCTCAACACGAGGTGACGGTCCCGGCATTTTATATGGGCAAATATCTGGTTACCCAACGGCAATGGCGAGCGGTGTCGCTATTGGATAACGTGGGGCGGCAACATTTGCCGCCTAATCCCGCCTGTTTCAGAGGTAATAATCTGCCAGTGGAGCAGGTCAACTGGCATGGAGCTGTGGAGTTTTGCAAACACTTATCAAGCCATACCCGGCAGCATTGTCGACTGCCCAGTGAAGCCGAATGGGAATATGCCTGTCGGGCAGGCACTAACGGTCCCTTTTACTTTGGGGAAACGATCAGCACCGAGCAGGCCAACTATCGGGGTACGGATGATGAATTCAGAGGTCAAACCTTGTCAGGTGCTTATGGCAAGGGCAAGCTAGGTATTTATCGAGAGAAAACGACAGTCGTTGGCAGCTTCTCTGCTAACGACTTTGGCCTCCATGACATGCATGGCAATGTTTGGGAATGGTGCCAGGATGTTTGGCACGACAGTTATGAGGATGCCCCCGTTGATGCTGGGGCTTGGATTACAGCGGGGAATCAAGGCCGTAGGACGATACGTGGCGGCTCTTGGGGCAACAATCCGAAGTTTTGCCGGTCCGCGTCTCGCTACAACCGCTCTGTCAAGTACCGCTTCTTCAATATCGGTTTTCGCGTGTGTTGTACTGCTCCGCAGGAGCAAGCTACGACCCCCAGGCTTTCACCCTGAGCGAAGTTGAAGGGTTGCCTTTTGCCCTCGCGCGTCATGCTTATTGATGTTGCTTCCCTATGCGCTGCGCGCGTCGATTTTTTGGGGGTTCAGTTGTCCTCAGATCCCTGGGTTCTTGGTGAAGACCAGAAGCAATCTGCACCAGTTCGACAGAACCCAGGGATCTAATCGCGCTTGGCAGAAAACCTGGCCCCAACCGCCTCTATCCCAAGGTGCGCATAACGTTACCTACCCGCCAATGATCAGATTTAGCGTTGCCACCACCTGATCCACCACCGCAGCCGGTAAACACTCATCCGTACTGCGCCACCAGCGCTGATTTAAATCTAGTGTACGGATCTGCTCAGCAATCACCGACCCACTCACCCGAAACCCCGCAGGAATCGGGATCAACGTCTTAATGTCGGGTCTAACCGTGCTGGTGATGGGCGACACAATTACAATGCCACCCCTGACTTGATTAAAGGCCGTCTGGCTCAATACCAAACAAGGACGCGCCTCCCCCATTTGCTCTCTACCCTGAGTGGGGTTCAAATTGACGCGAATCACCTCGCCTCGACCCAGTTGCATGCTAGATTCCATTTCTCTAAAGGCTGTCATTCATTAAGCCCAGACGCTTTGTTGCGCAACGGCTAAAACCGCTAACTGCATTCAAGGAGCGGATGCATCCTAAAGCAATTCTTGCCCTTGTGGGCCGCTGCTGACAAAGTCATTCACATCACTGGGGTAGTGGAAATTAGCAGGGATGCTGGCCAACAATTCATCCAAAGACGTCGCGATCGCCTTTTTACGAATAATGATTCCTTCATCCACCTCCAGCATTTCGACCGTAACGTTCTCATCCCAGCCAAAACTGGCCGCGAGTCGATAGGGAATCCGCAAGCCGAGACTATTCCCCCACTTCTTAAGTTGAATATCCATATCTCTGGAGAGAATTATACTTTGTATATACAGGCTAGCACGCCCTGGCTAAGGTGCCTCAGTTCTCTTGCAGGGACGCTGCGCGATCGCGGCGATCCCGTCCTCTGCGAAAACCTAGAGCAGTTGCGCCCTGAGTAAACGTCCCCTCCCAGGAGTTACCCGTTAGACAGAGACTGATAAGGTCCCCGCTGAGCGAGGGTTCTGGCCCTCAGTTGTAGAGAATAAGACCTCACCGCCTGCGGCACCTCTCCTTGCCAAGGAGAGGTTTATCAAGGCTTCCGGTCCCTCTCCTTAGCAAGGAGAGGTTAGGTGAGGTTCTTCATTATTTAATCGATGTAGGTTGAGTAGAGCGTTAGCGCAACCTAGCCTATGCTTCTGCACTCGCCGCCTTCGCCAACTCCAAATACCGGTGCAAATACTCCGTCGTTACCCCATGGAGCAATAAATCCCGCGCCGCCTCAAACGGGCTGTTTGGTGCTAGGGGATGACGGTTGATGATCACATGATTCCAGCGGTAGTCCTGGGTGATAGCGCTGACATAGCAGCCAAAATTTTCATCAAACTGCAGCGACAACACCGCCCGCTCAAACTCGCGATTAGTCAGCAGCAGCGAGTAAAACACCTTAAACAGCTCGATCGCCGATTCCAAATCCAAAATCCGATGCCAGCGGCGGGTAAAGTCGATATCCACCTCCACCGGCTGCACCGCATCAAAGCTCACCCCCCGTTGCTGCACCTGCTCAACCCAGTTGGGGTGATTGCCCTGGGCCTGGTGAAAGTCGTAGACAAAGTTGTAGAGAATCAGGTCGTGCTCTAAGAAGGCGTTCTTGGCCAAATCCGCCACAGAACGCGGGTAAAGCGGTGATTTAGAGATATTGGGATCGGGGCCATTGTCCACTAAGAAATTGACAATGTTGGAGCCCAGACAAATGTGACGAACAATTAGATAACAGGCTTCAGGGGAGACCCAGGTTTTTAGAAACCAAGCCGCAGCGCGATGCATCAGCCAATACTGCTTGAACTCAAAGGGCAAAACTCGCTTGAGCACCAAAATAAATGCAAGGCAAAGATTGGCAAACCAACGGATGGGATGGAGCAGGTAGATGCGGCTCCAGCTTTTGAGGTCGTTGATCATATGGGCCTTCGCCTCTGGATCCACCGGAATCGCTTGATCCAGATACAACACATCCCAACCATTGGGATCTTCGCGGTTATAGGGCTCCAACTGATATAGAGGCGACGCGATAAACGGGGGCATTGAAGTCATGGCGCAACAGATTTCAGCAGATAAAGCTGTGAATGGGCTGTCAGTGGGCTGTTAATAGCCTAGTGCGATCGCCCAGCTCACCCCGAGGACGACGGTCCGCTTCATAGGCTGGCCCGTTAACGCACTGATTCAAAGAGTTTTAGGGGTAATCCTGAATCCGAATTCAGGGCAGTACTCGAGCAAGCATTCCATCGTCATCAATTGGGTTGATAGTAGCGATTGCTAAGGTAGGCTGGGGAATGGTTAAACCCGACTTAATTCAGCAGTATGGGTTCGGTCTGTCAGGGTAATTGATTACACTTCGGTACGCGATCGTTGCCCTCGGGAGCACCCACGCGACCCAAATTGACGTTTTGGTACTAGAGAGGATTGGTCTGTGTCTCGTCGTTATTTTTTCACCTCAGAATCTGTCACAGAAGGGCATCCCGACAAAATTTGTGACCAGATCTCCGATACCATCTTGGACGCCCTGTTGAGCCAAGATCCCAAGAGCCGGGTGGCGGCTGAAGTTGTGGTGAATACAGGCCTGGTTTTGGTGACCGGGGAAATCACTTCTAACGCCGAGGTCAACTACGTCAAGTTGGTGCGTCAGAAAATTGCTGAAATTGGCTACACCGACCCCACCAACAACGGCTTCTCCGCAGACAGTTGCTCGGTGCTAATTGCCCTGGATGAGCAGTCCCAAGATATTGCTCAGGGGGTGAATAAGGCGATCGAAACCCGCGAGGACTCTAGCGAAGAGGTCTGGGACACTATCGGTGCTGGCGACCAGGGCATTATGTTTGGCTTTGCCTGTAACGAAACCCCGGAGTTGATGCCCTTGCCGATTAGCTTGGCCCACCGCATTTCCCGTCAGCTCTCCATTGTCCGTAAGTCAGGTCAGCTCCCCTACCTCGGTCCTGATGGCAAAACCCAGGTTACCGTCACCTACGAAGAGGGTCGCCCTGTCGGCATCGACACCATCTTGGTCTCGACCCAGCACAAACCCAGCATCGACGGCGTGACCGAGACCGCAGCGGTACAGGAGCGGATCAAAACCGACCTGTGGACCCACGTGGTGCTGCCGATTTTCTCGGACTTGGCGATTAAACCCGACGACAGCACCCGCTTTTTGGTGAATCCCACCGGCAAATTTGTAATTGGCGGTCCCCAGGGGGATTCCGGTCTGACCGGGCGCAAAATCATTGTGGATACCTACGGCGGCTACTCTCGCCATGGGGGCGGTGCTTTCTCCGGTAAGGACCCCACCAAGGTGGATCGCAGTGCCGCCTATGTCTCTCGCTATGTGGCCAAGAACATCGTGGCGGCAGGGCTGGCAGAGAAATGCGAGGTGCAGCTCAGCTACGCGATCGGCGTCGCCCGCCCCGTCAGCATCTTGGTGGAAACCTTTGGTACAGGCAAGGTGGATGATGAAGTGCTGCTCGATCTGGTGCAAGCGCACTTTGAGCTGCGCCCCGCCGGAATTATCCACACCTTCAACCTGCAAAAGCTACCCGGTGAGCGTCAGGGTCGGTTCTTCCAAGAGGTGGCCGCCTATGGGCACCTGGGCCGCACCGATCTGGACTTGCCCTGGGAGCAGACCGACAAGGCTGAATTGCTGAAGTCCGCTGCCTCTAAGTCCCTGGCGGGGGCTGGGGTTTAGGGGCTGAGGGTGACCATGACAGCACTGACCTGTGCCTTGAAAGAATGGGCGATCGCGGTGGAGGCCCTTCTGCAAGGGGAGTTAATCCTGCTGTTGCGCAAGGGCGGCATCCGCGAAACGGGAGGTAAGTTCCAGGTGCAGTGCGATCGCGTCGCTCTCTTTCCCACGGTTGAGCACCAGAAGTCAGACTGGTTGAAGCCTGCCTATCAGGGTCAGGTGACTGAATCTACGACTCGTCCCGATGCGATCGCCTTTGCCGGTTGGGCCGAGATTACCGAGATCATCCCCGTTACCGATCCAGCGATCGTGGCCCATCTCACCCCATTCCACATCTGGACCGAAGCCTGGGCTGCAGAGCGCTTGGCCTGGAAGCCCAAGCAGCCCTTATTGGCTTTATTGCTGCGAGCCCACCGGTTTGCGACGCCCCATACGGTTGAGTACCAACCCCATTTCGGCGGCTGTCGCTCTTGGCTCGATTTAGCGCCGCCGCTTGATGCGACTGGGAGTGAGGCGGTGCTGAGCGATCGCGCCTATGGGGAGCGAGTCGCTGCGATCCGGGCGATTTTGTCATCAGCAGACTAGCGCTGGATTCAGGCACCCGTAATCAACCAAACCCCCAGCACCAGGCTGCCGACCCCCGCCACTTGGCTAATTGTCACAGGGTTTTGCACGGCCCCAAACCACCCGAAGTGGCTCAAGCACAGCGCTACAACGAACTGGGCTGTGACCAGGATGGTAAAAGCCGTTGATAGCCCCAGGCGCGGCACCGTATAGCCAATGGAACCCGCAATCACCAGACCCAAGAGACCTGCCGTGAACGCGTAAATTGGCACCTCGGTCCAGGCTTTGAGGCTACCGGGCTGGGCCAACATGATGACGCTGACGACCACGGCACCCGTCATGTAGTTGATAAAAAGGCTGCCACTGGTGCCCAATAAACGGTCCATGATGCCCATGAACTGGCCTTGCAAGGCCACGGCAGTGCCACCCAGGGCGGCAATCAGAATCAGAAATCCGGTTTGTTGCATCGATTTACTTGGCATGGTGGGCGGGTGGACAATAGACCTCAACCGCAATGTCATCACTAATATTTCTACATGCTGATTTCAAAGTTGGGGGGCGGAAGGTAGCCTGATTGCTTTCGTGCAAGCGATCTAATGAAACCCGCTTTGCTGTTGAACGCGCTATTGGCCTCATGACAGCTAATTTTGCTTAAGTTTGGCTTTGGCTTGCTGCCAAAGGGCCTCTAACTCTTCTAAGCTGTAGTCCGTCAGGGGCCGTCCCGCCACGGTTTCCACCTGCTCAAACCGATGGATAAAGCGGCGGTTGGTGCCTTGGAGGGCGGCACTGGGGTCGAGGTCATGCCAGCGAGCAATATTGACGATGGTGAAGAGTAAATCGCCCAGCTCCCCTTCCTGGTTTTCCTTGGGTTCTTCCGCCAGGGCGGTTTTAAATTCCTGCAGCTCTTCCTCAAACTTTGCCCATACCCCCTCGACGCTGTCCCATTCAAACCCCGCCTTTGCTGCCTTTTGAGAGATTTTCATGGCAGCCATCAGCGGGGGCAAGGTGCGGTTGTATTTGCTCAACTTAGGAGAGAGCAAGTCTGGGTTGTGGGCTTCCCCTTTTTCGGCGGCTTTAATGGCCTCCCAATTGCGGTTCACCTCTTCGGCGTCGGCAACGGTGGTGTCCCCAAACACATGGGGATGCCGCCGCACCAGCTTTTCGGTAATGCCTTGGGCGATCGCCCTCAAATCAAAGCTCCCAGCTTCCTGGGCAATTTGCGCCTGCAAAACCACCTGTAGTAGCAGATCGCCCAATTCTTCGGCAATGGCGTCTGGCTCTTCCTGGCGGAGGGCATCCACCACCTCATAGGCTTCCTCAATCACATAGGGAATCAAGGTTTGGGGCGTTTGCTTTAAATCCCAGGGACAGCCGGTTTCGGGATGGCGCAGTTGGGCAATGACCGCGACCAACTGGTCGAGGGCGTCTAGGGTGGCTGGGTTGGTGGGTGGTGCCATGGCAAAAGTTCTCGCTGCGTCTCTTTCAATAGAACACAGAGCGACCTCATTTCCGCCGCTTTCGCGGATGCTTGCGAGCCCGCTTCCAGCTTGAGACCAGCCAATCGGCAATGACGTGACTCATGGCTCCCAGCTCAATGCCGATCGCCAGAGCAAACCCAATGCCTCGGTAGGTCCACAGGTTCTGTGACAGGTCATCCCCCAAATCCTGCCAGGTCAGAACATAACCGATGGTGGCGGCAACTTCGAGGGCGAGAAAGGTGGAGATCGCAACCCAAAGTCCCAGATACAACAGCCGTACCAACGTACCGGCCAGGGGACCATGGGAGAGCCAAGAGCGGTGGCGCAGATAACGGCGATAGGGCCACCAGATCCAGCCGAGGTAGCCCCAACGTTTGCTTTGCAGCGATCGCACGTCTAAGTCAGGGCCAAACATCAGCCCCCCAAACAGAAAGCCCCCCATCATCAGCAAGGTGAGGCCGAGGTGTTGGGTGAGAAAGCTGCCGAAGAGGGCGACCAGCGGCAGGCAGATCCAGGTGATGCGATCGTGGGTGCGTCCTGAGGGCATGAGTTCAGATGTATCAGCCTCAGGGGTTTAATGCAAGTTCTGACGTAACCGCCTACACCCCCGTGAGCAGTGAGGGTGTTTTACCCTGGACAGCCGTCGTCAGAACTTCGAGGAGGTTCTAAGCCTCGCTTTCGAGCGGTTGATAGTACAGAGCGAATCACCGCAAATTCTCTGGCTCCTTCATTAGAGCGAAAGCCACCCGAAATCTTCACTAAGTTGACAGTTATTTTTTGTCTAGTAAGCTCTGTTAGGTCCCAGTATTATTCACAACTGGCCTACCCCCCTTTCAAACAGCCTCCTAGAGTATTCCATCTGAAAAAGCATCCCGGCTGTCACTATGCCGAACGGGTGTGCCTATACAGACGAGTCAATCCTTAACAGGTGTTTGGATAAGTAATTAGCTGGAACACTCTTAAGAGCGTTTTGTACCGAAGAAAGCTGGTGACAAGACTCGAACTTGCGACCGGCTGATTACAAATCAGCTGCTCTACCAACTGAGCTACACCAGCATTGAATTAATTAGTCTAACAAAAACTGCTGCAAGGATGACGCGCAAACCGCCCCTGCAAAAGATTGCCTGCTACGCTTTTTGATTTTCCATGGCCCAGCGGGCTAGCTCTGTACGATTGTGTAGTCCGGTCTTACCCAACATGTTGCTGACGTGGCTCTCAATGGTGCGTTGGCTAACCTGCAGCTCTTCAGCAATCTCGCGATTAGCCATCCCCCGAGCGACAAACTGCACTACCTTCAGCTCGGTGGGAGTTAACTCAACATCGAAGGGGACGTTAATCGTGGGGGTTGGGGCACCGCCCTGGGATTTTTGGCGAATTAGTCGGGAGGCCTGCTTTAGAGAAGACTCCACTTGAGCCACTAACTCTTCAGGCTCGAAAGGCTTCACCATGTAAACATCTGCGCCCATGTTGAGCCCTTTGACGCGGTCTTGACTTTGCCCCTTAGCAGACAAAAACAGCACCGGAATCCATTCTGTCTCCGGATCATCCCGCACATTTTTAACAAAGGTGTGACCATCCATTTCAGGCATCATCACATCGCAAATAATCATGTCCGGTTTTTCACCTTTCAAGACCTCTAGGGCTTCTCTACCGTTTTCTGCTGTGGTGACCTGATAGCCACGGAATTCTAGATAATCCTTAACGAGCAAAATCAAGTTAGGGTCATCATCAATCAGCAAAAGGGTTTTCTGATCACTTGAACTGGTCTCTTTCATGCTGATCTGCCTGCCTTAGAACCCAAGCTTGAAATTTTGCTTCTATAGGATACCCACTGTTATTTCAGAGGATACGCTCAAATTTTAGAGTGCGTCATCAATTACGAGTAAAAGCCTTGCTGAGCAGAGATTGCTGCACCCGCTCCTATGATATCGCTAGGGGCTGTAACCTTCGCATAATAAGGGTTTTGCCTTTTATTGATGGCAGCCCCTGGAAATAATTGGCGACTGGTTGGTTTTGTATCAATCTGGTTACATGCTAAAGGTGGCCGTCTGAACTGGTCTTATTAAATTGCAGAAACTAGCCTGACAGCCCAGCCCGGCTGGGATAGCGGTGCAAAAGCGTAAAAAAGTAATTAAAGTCAAAGCTGCGAGGATCGAGGCGGCTACCCGAGCGATCAACCCGCTGATGGGTGGTAATGCGGCTGTCAGAAATATTGCTATTGGAGAGGAGCCAAGCCAGCGATTCGTATTGAGCCTGGGTATAGCCGCTGTGGCGGGTGCCATTGCCTCGCCCATCGCTTGGGGTCTCCAGAGAGACGTGATAGGCAAAATTATTGACGGATGGGGGGAAAGCTGGATTGGTTCGAACGGTTTCAGGACCATTTGGGCCGTCGAAAACAGAGTTGCCAGCTCCATAGGCTCGATTTTCAGGCGGCACGATGTAATAAACGGTGCCGTTTAAGCCGATCAAGGTGTGATAGCTGACTTGGTCAGCATCGTTAGGGTGGTAGTTCTGAAACAGATTGATGGCACTCTGGGCGGAGCCAACAGTTTCATGGAGCACGGCAATAAACGCATTACTGACTGGGTTGCCGTAAGCGTCGGTGCTGTAGCGATCGCCATAATTACTGGGATCCGCCAGGGTGATTTCTTGACGCGGTTCGTAGTTGGGGGCCGTTTGGGCCACCACCGTGGGTGCAGCAGTGACAAAATCTTGGGTCGCTGTGGTATCAGCGGGCACCAGGGTTATAACGGCAGCCTGCCTGATTGTCGGCAGCCCCGTCACCGTATCAACCGCCATTAACCGATGAAAAGAGGGCCAGAACAAGGCCAGCATTAGCGTTAGCGCGCCGCCCAAAATTCCCGTCCACTGCCAAGTTTGTCGCCGCCCCATGGCTAATCCTCATGTGCCCGCTATGAACTGCACCGTACCCGTGCTGGGCTTATTTTGCCTGAGGAGCTGAAAGACAGCCTCTATTATTAACTTTTGTATTGTTTTCTACCAAGATGACCATCGATCCAGCGCGCGCTTTCCACCCCAGCGGTTTGCAATTTCGTCATCATAGTCATCCGCCAGCTTGACCACCGTATTCACAGAGTAAGCCAGCTCGATTTGATCGCAGGTAGAACCTACTAAGCTATGTTCAAAGACAATGTCATTTTCAGAGTCTAGGGCAAATCGGCCAAATCGGATGCCATTATTCTCTCGCAGTAGGTAATAAGTCAGGTCGGGGGTCAGCTCAACATCCGTGACGACGTAAGATCGAGTCGTGATCAGCGCATCGTCTCCCTCCCAGGGGATCACCCGCGTTGAAGCGACGGCTGAGCCAAAATTAATGATAAATAGAGGCTCATCGCCAAAGGTTAAGACTCCGCTCCCAAAGAGTTCGTACATCCATGGACTGATACGTTCATAGCAAGCTTTCTGGGCGGGGGATTGGAAATCCATGAAGTCAGTGAGAGGGCGATCGCGTCCCCAATTCTCCCTCTTTAGCCCCCTGGGATCAAGCTGTGATTGAGATTGCGCCATGACTGAGGCGACCCCAAACTCCCATTATGATCTGGCCGCAGCCTTGGATACGGTGGTGCAAGACTTTGATGCATTGCAAACCCAACTCACCTACCGTCAAGCCCAGGGGACGCTACAAACTCTATTAGAACGCCTCACATTCACCCCAAGGGAAACGACTCACCTGCAGTCAGAGGTCCAGCAACTCACCCGTCTGCTCACCAAGCTAGAACAGGCGGTGGTCCATATTGCCGTGTTCGGCTTAGTGGGGCGTGGCAAGTCCTCGTTGCTGAATGCGTTGTTAGGGAGCGATGTATTTGCCACTGGGCCAACCCACGGGGTCACTCAGCAGCAGGCCACCGCGCCCTGGCAGATCCATCAAGAGGCGGCTTCAGCGGGGCAGTCCCTTTGGCGGGTAAGCCCTAAATCAACCCAACAAGCTCGGATAGAGCTGATTGATACCCCAGGTCTGGACGAAGTGGATGGCGTTGAGCAAGAGAAATTGGCTCAACAGGTGGCCCAGTCAGCGGATCTGATCCTATTTGTTGTGGCTGGGGATATGACTCGCCGTGAGTATGGCGCCCTAGCAACCCTGCAGCGCCAGCACAAACCCCTGCTGCTGGTGTTTAACAAGGTGGATCAATACCCCCCAAGAGATCGCCAAGCTATCTTTGAGACCCTCCGAGCACAGCGATTGCACCGCTTAATTGACCCTGGCAATATCGTCATGGCGGCGGCTGCTCCCCTTGAAACTGAGGCCATCCGCCAAGCCGATGGCCAACTGATCACGCGCAGGGTGCGGGGTACCCCGCAGATCAGCGACCTCAAACTTAAAATTCTGGATGTTTTGCAGCGAGAAGGCTTGGCGTTGGTCGCCCTCAACACCCTCCTCTACGCCAATGATCTGGACGAGGCCATTCGTGAGAAAAAGCTGCATCTACGCGATCGCGCAGCTGAGGAGGTGATCTGGCAAGGCACTCTGGCGAAGGCGATCGCCGTTGCCCTGAACCCGATTACAGGCATTGACGTGTTGACCGGGGCTGTGGTGGACGTGACCTTGCTCGTCACCCTAGCGCGACTCTACGGTTTGCCGCTGACCCAGCAAGGGGCGGTGAAATTGCTGCAAACCATTGCCCTAGAACTCGGGGGACTCTCGGTCAGTGAGTTGCTCGTCACCGCTGGCTTGAGTTCCTTAAAAGGGGTTTTAGGGCTGGCTACCCCCGCCACCTTAGGAATGGCGCTGCCTCCTTACCTCGCCGTGGCGGTCACCCAAGCGACAGTGGCTGGGGTCGCCAGCTACAGTTTGGGGCAAGTGGCCAAGGTCTACTTTGCCAATGGGGCTAGCTGGGGGAGTCATGGTCCCAAAGTATTGGTGAAGCAAATTTTGGCAACGGTGGATGAAGACGGGGTGCTACATCGCATCAAGGATGAGTTGCTCACCAAAATCAACCCTTTAGACTCAGCTGCGGTACCTACTAATTCGCAGGGGTTCAATAGCGAAATGTGACAAGATAGCTAAAGTACCGCTTAACTGAATGCATGGCTGCTCCAGAATCCCCCTCGATTCCTGCCTATCAAAAGCTCAAAACCCTTCGGCCGCTCCTGTTGAAATTCCATAAAGCGTTGCTTGAAGCTGAGCGCGATCGCTACGAGCGCATCCATGGTCCCATCACCTCCAAGGGTGAGTTTTTCCAACTGGTGATTGGGGATGACTGGTTTAGCTGGTTGCGGCCCATCTCCAAATTTATTGTGCAAATGGATGAGGTGCTATGGGCCAAAGAGCCGGTTTCCCCCAATCAAATTTATGATCTGCTCAACCAGGCGCGTTCTTTAGTTCCCCCTGGGGCTGAACAGAGTGATGCGGCTAGCCGCTATGAGCAAGCCATTCAACGGGACGATCAACTGGCCAGTATGCACAACGAAGTGTCGGCTCTATTAGAAACAACCGCAGCCGATGAGCCTCTGAAATAACCCTCGCCCGCCTGTCCCCCTACCAAAGGCGTACTTCGCTAATGCTGATATGCCCTGAAAAGCAAACATCTACGTCCGCGCCCGGATCGCGCTGGCGCTGACCGTAAGCCCCCACATATCGAAACTTGCCATCAACCACCGTGAACTCCGTCGGTAGAGGCTGGGTGCAGGCGGGGCACTCGACCAAGCTGGGCTCAGGGGCATCCCGACTGACGTGGGGTAAATTCACATTCCAAAAGCGGCCTGACTGGGGTGGCATCCGCATCAGCTTGCCCAACACTTTAGCTGCCAGTCTTGTGGTTACAGACCAATCAATCGGTTGGCGATTGTGAATATATTGGGACAGAGCGATGCCAGGGATCCGGAGGAGGGTGGCTTCGCGCACAGCGGCGACCGTCCCAGAGACATGAATATCGGCTCCTAAATTGCCCCCAGCGTTAATCCCCGATAGCACCCAGCGCGTTTCTGGATAGAGGTAGCTCACGGCAACTCGGGTGCAGTCAGCGGGCGTACCGCCAATCGCATATTCCCCCATGCCGCGAGAATCAATTGCAATCGATCCGCCTCGATTAATTTGGTGACTACAGCCAGACAATGGCTGATCAGGGGCGACGATCGCGGCCGTCTGACCCGGCAGTGCCGCTTGCAAAGCCCGAATACCAGGGGCGTCAATGCCGTCGTCATTGGTGAGCACAAGGGTCATGCCAGCTCCGTCATCTCACCCGCGAAGACCCGTTGAGCGGGGCCGGTCATGTAGACGCGATTGTCGTTAGACCACTCGATTTGGAGGGGTCCCCCCGGCAATTCTACGGTGGCAGTGCGATCGCAGTGATCAGTCAAAACCCCTGCAACTAATGCTGCACAGGCTCCCGTTCCGCAAGCCAGGGTCGGACCTGCGCCCCGCTCCCAAACCCGCATTTTCAAATAGTCTCGACTAACCACCTGAATGAATTCAGTATTGATTCGCTGAGGAAAGGCAGAATGATGCTCAAACTTTGGACCCAGTTGGGCCAGATCAATCGCTGCAACGTCTTTAACAAAGGTGATGCAGTGGGGGTTACCCATACTGACGCAGGTCACAGACCAAGTGTTTTCCCCAACCTGTAATGATGTATTGACCACCTTATCTCCCGCAGCCCCTAGGGTTGTGGGGATCTGTTCTGCCAGTAAGCTGGGCTCCCCCATATCCACAGTGACCTGACCATCGGCGCGGAGTTTGGGGGTGATTACCCCAGCCAGAGTATGAATGGCATAGGCTTGAGCCTGATCTGGGGCTTGGCCATCTGCCGTTTCTAACCCAGCAATAAACTGGGCCATACAGCGGATGCCGTTGCCGCACATTTCAGGTTCTGAACCATCGGAGTTAAAGATCCGCATGGTGTAATCGGTGCCCGCTTGTCCCGGTAGGGCAAAGATCACCCCATCCGCCCCGATGCCAAAGTTGCGATCGCACCATTTCACCGCCTGCTCAGCGGTAATCAAAGGTTCGGTTTGATGGCGATTGTCCACCAAGACAAAATCATTTCCCAAGCCGTGGTACTTACTGAATGCGATCGCCATGGTCGTTTAAACTCATCATTACTAAATCGAAAAGCCAGCCGCTATCTCAACGCTGGAACAGAACAGTGGGTTCTGAGGTAATGCAGCAGATTCCTATGACCATTCCCGCCCTAGTCTCCTCCTCTGCGATTAGCAGTTCGTGATAGAACTATGCACTTCTAGGTTCTGGATTGGGTCGGAAACGCTATCTTTAATCCTAGAACTTTCCCCTGTCTTAAGGGGTGCCCGATGAACAGGGTAAGTTAAAACCAGAGTCGTTGCTGATTGCAAAGATGAACCCACTGTTCAAACCTACCAATCCCCTGGTCCTGACCCAGCCATACCAGGGCTCAGCAATGCAAACTTTATCCACAGGATTGCCCCAGGGGCTGCAATGTCTATGACTCTAGAATTGGATACCAGATTGCCCAGCACGAAGTTGCTCCAGGGTGCCTTGCGCGACAAACAAGCCGTTGAACTGAAAGTGGTCACGGGAGACACATTTAACGGTACTCTGCGCTGGCAAGATCCCGACTGTCTTTGCCTCGATGTAGACGGCCAAACCACCTTGATCTGGCGCAGTGCGATCGCCTATTTAAAAGTAGGCTAGAGGCTCAGTTAAAGCTAGAATCCTTGTCCCGACCCATGAAACAAACTGTGTCACTGCATCGGTTACCCGGCCTCAACGCTTTATTGAGACGGCGGCAATGGCCTTGGCGGGCCGTTGTTTTTATGGCGATTGCGAGTCTTGCCGCCCTAATGGTGACTTTACTCAGCCCGCTTCGAGCCCAAGCCTACGATGTTGCTATTCAGCCTGCTAGTCCGCAGCAAGGAGACACCGTTTCAATTCTGGTGACTGCGAACCCAGGCAACACCGAGGTTCCGACCGTTACGGTGAATGGGGAGACTTATCCTACCTTTGCCCTGGGCAACAGTCGATATCGCACCTTTGTCCCCAGTAGTCCTCTACATGCTTCAGGGCGATATGTGGTTCAGGTGACCGGTTCTGAGCCCCCTAGGAATCCAGCTTTTTGGCTAGACCGCCGCAGTTTTCGAACTCAGCACATTACCTTTTCTCCAAGCGCTTCAAGCATTGAAGGCACGGACTATGAGTTTGATCGGGTGCAAAATTTTAAAGATGTTTTGAGCCCCCAGAAGTATTGGAGCGGCCCCTTTTTGCGGCCCAGTCAAGGGCGCGTTAGCTCTGAGTATGGGGTCCGGCGCTATTACAACGGTGTCTTTGCCGAAAACTACTACCACCGCGGCGTCGATTACGCCGCGGCAACCGGTTCCCCTGTAGTTGCCCCTGCGGCGGGTCGTGTCTCCCTCGTGGGTCGCGTCGCTGACGGTTTTGCCCTCCACGGCAACACCATCGGCGTTGACCATGGTCAGGGGGTGGGCAGCATTTTTATTCACCTCAATAGCATTGCCGTTAATGAAGGGGATATGGTCCAGCCAGGTCAGGTTATCGGCACAATTGGCTCTACCGGAGCCTCAACCGGCCCTCACTTGCATTGGGGGGTTTACGTGAACGGGGTCGCCGTTGATCCGGGGCCTAGGCGCAATGGCCGCATTGATTAGGCTTCACGACCGGAGCGCAGCCAGCACTGCCGTTAATGCGTTCCAGACGCATCCTGCCCTAATTCCTGAGGGTGCATTCGACAGCACACGGATGCTTGGTTTCCCTGGATGACTGGGCAAAAGTTTCTGGCTAGGGCTGTCAGCTTTATAAATGCACCGGGCACACTAGAGCCAGTCAGAGAAGGACGGGGCCTCTAAAGCCTATGCAGTGCCTAGATCACGTCTGCGTCTGCTTTAAGAATGGCGATGAAGAGTGAGGATATCATGAGCATTGAAAAGATTGTCGAGCAAGCGCTCCAGGATGGCTACCTCACCCCTGCAATGGAAGCTGAAGTGGGGCGTATTTGCGACACAGCATCAGAGCTATCCATCGAGGAATACATGGCTCTTGACCGGCTTATGGGGGCATTGCTCACTGGAGAAGTCGTTGCCGTACCCCGCAAGCAGTTCATTAATGTAATGGAGGAGTTGGTTCTCACAGAAGCCATCTCTCGTGTGGCAGAAATTGAAGCCAGTACCGATGCCACTCTGGATTTGGGGGACATTGCCGCCTATGCCTTGAATAGACTGCCTCCCCTCTATGCCACTACAGAAGAGGGTGCGCTTTACCAGCGAGATACAGCCCGTGAAGAACTGGCGGCCCTGATTGCCGATCAGGTTAAGGATGCTATTGCCCGCAACCTTAATCAGCCCGCGTTTTATCCAGAACGTCAGACCTTGAAAAAAGGAGATGACGTTCTGGGTCAAGTCAGTAGCTTGCTAAGGGACTACGCGCACAAGTTTGAGCCCAGTGGACAAGGTGGGGTGTCCTCTTAACCTCGCAAAAACGTTCGTCTGGGTTAAAAAGACCTTCAGGGTGCAATTGTTCAAATCGATAGGTGGGTTCCCACTAAGCAGGCCCCTACCAGGGTTACCCCTTCTAGGTTAGCGCCATCAATTTCTGCACAGAGTAGATTAGCGCTGCTTAGGGAAGCACCAGCCAGGTTAGCCTCCCGCAGGTCAACCTCTTCTAAATTGGCTTCATTCAGCACAGCGCCCTGCAGATCAGCCCGAGACAAATTTGCGCCCTTTAAATTGGTGTTAATCAGAATTGGACCACGGAGATCTTCACCTCGCAGGTCAACCCCTTGCAGGTTGATGCCCATCAAGTTGGCCCCATTCA
>ERZ1740060.584-NODE-584-length-17923-cov-5.559436_pt1 | contig 17923 bp, 14 predicted proteins | sample MGYA00581743_ERZ1740060 | MGnify/ENA primary metagenome ERZ1740060 (study PRJEB43018, sample SAMN04849235) | marine metagenome | isolation source: floating plastic debris | place: Pacific Ocean | collected 2008-08-27 | study: EMG produced TPA metagenomics assembly...
CCGCGCCTTCAACAAAACCAAAACGGATCGTCTCCCCCTGGGCGCGTCCCACATCACCCGAGGGTGGGCTTTGCATACGGGCGACAATCTCTGTGTCCCCATCCAGCTTCAGATGACAATGCGTGTCAGTGCCAAAGTAGACCGTATCGGCGACCACGCCTTCGAGCGAACCGTCGCCAATGCGCACCTGCTCTGGTCGCACGGCCAGGGTCACCGCTGACCCCTTAGCCGCGCCATTCAAACCGGCGGCATCGACCAGATGACCCGAGGCCAGACGCACCTGCCCGCCCTCGACGGCTCCACGCAAGATATTGGTTTCCCCAATAAAATCCGCGACAAAACGATTGACTGGCTTGTTGTAGATGTCACGTGGGGGGCCCACCTGAAGGATAACGCCATCGCGCATAACCCCGATCCGGTCAGACATGGTCAGCGCCTCTTCCTGATCGTGGGTAACGAAGACAAAGGTGATCCCGGTTTCAAGCTGCAGGCGCTTGAGCTCCAGTTGCATTTCCTTACGAAGTTTCAGATCGAGCGCCGAGAGGGGTTCGTCGAGCAATAGGACTTCGGGCTCGGGCGCAAGCGCCCGGGCGAGCGCCACGCGCTGCTGCTGGCCACCGGATAGCTGCTGGGGTTTGCGCTCGGCAAATGCCTCCAGTTTGACCAATTCGAGCATGTCCCGGGTTCGGGCGTCGATTGCAGTCTTGTCCACCCCGCGCATTGTCAGTCCGAACCCGATGTTTTCTGCCACCGACAGATGCGGGAACAACGCGTAGCTTTGAAAAACCGTGTTCACTGGCCGTTCAAAGGGCGGCATCGCGCTGATATCACTGTTGCCGAGCAAAATCGTGCCCCGCGTTGGGGTTTCAAAGCCTGCGATCAGACGCAAAAGCGTGGTCTTGCCGCATCCTGATGGGCCCAGAAGGGTGAAAAACTCGCCCTTATTGATCGTGATCGAAACATCATCTAGGGCGCGCACCAGCTTGTCACCCGAACCATATTCCTTACGCGCCGATTGCACCTCGACGGCAGATGTCATTCCTCACCCCCAGACTTCCCTGCGCAGAGTGTTTTCGGGAAAGCCTTCCGGGATCAAGTCTTTTCGACATCCACGCCGCTCACGGCCGGTACTCGATGAAACCATGGGCGCGCGCGCTCCAGTTCCGCACAAAGAGACAGAAGACGCGTGTCCTCGCCAAAGCGCCCGGCGAGATGGACACCGATTGGCAGACCCTTGTCATTCCAGAAAAGAGGCACGGAGACCGCTGGCTGGCCCGTGGCATTGAACGCCGCTGTAAAGGGCGAATGCGCGAATATGCCCTCCGGTCCGGTTCGGTACGCCACGTAATCTTCCGTCGTATGCGCAAACCGCCCGATCTTCGGGGGTGGTTCTGCCAGCGTGGGCGTAAGCAGCACGTCGATCCCTTCAAAGAATGCGGCCATCTGCCGGCCATAGGCATGGATCGTCTCGACCGCTTCAAGGTAATCGGTTCCGCTGATCGTTCTGGCGTAGGCCACTGCCCCGCGGGCGACACCCTCGATATCGCCCTGCTGCAGGTCGCGCCCCTTTTTCGCCAGCGCAGTCCGCACCCAGAGCGCCGTCCCGCAGGCGACAACCTTTGTCCAGGCCTGCATCATCGCATCGGTGTCGGCACGGGGCCTTTCAGGAATGACCTCGTGCCCCATATCGGCGAGCAAAGCCGCGGTCGACTCCACCGCTGCTTTGCAATCGTCGTGGATTGGGGCCCCCGTGAGGGTCGTGTCGCAAATGGCGATCTTCAGAGATCCCGGGGACCGGTCAATCGCCTCCATAAAGGTGCATGGCATTTCCGGTGCGACGTAAGGCGCGCCCAGATCTGCACCGGCGACAATATCCAGCAATAACGCCGTGTCGCGCACGGACCGGGTCAGAAAGCCTTCGATTGCCATCCCGGCCCATCCCTCGCCCGCATAGGGGCCATCGGGAACCATTGCGCGCGTGGGTTTGACCCCGAAAAGTCCGCAATTGGCCGCTGGTATCCGCACAGAACCGCCGCCGTCGCTGCCATGCGCCGCGGGCACAATCCCGCTGGCCACGGCTGCGGCTGCCCCACCAGAAGACCCGCCCGGGCTGTGGGACAAGTTCCATGGGTTTCGGGTGGGCCCGCCATAGACCACCGCTTCTGTGGCCGCGCCGACACCGCCTTCGGGAGCGGCCGTCCGCCCAAAGACATTCACTCCCGAAGCGGCGAGGCGGTCGTACACGGCCGAGTTCATCTTGAACGCCGTATTGGCCAGTAAGCACGATCCATGGCTCGCCGGAAAATCAACAGCTTCCGCACCCATATCCTTCAGCAAGAATGGCACGCCGGAAAGCGGTCCGGATGGCAGCTGATCGAGTCGTCGACGCGCGATCTCACTATAATCATGCACAACCGCGTTCAGTGCCGGATTGACTTGTCCCATCCGCTCCAGAGCCGCGTCTAACAAGTCCGCAGGTCGAACCTCGCCGCGTGCGACCAGCGCAGCAAGACCGATCATGTCATGATCTCTGTATGCTTCCATAGCGACAGCTTGCACACCGGACGGCCACGGGCAAGACATGTACGAATATCAAGGCGTAAAGGTTCTCTACCCAGCGATACGCAGTGGCGGATCGTAACAGGGCCTCGCGCCCTGATCCCGCTTTTCGCGATGGGTCATATCGCCTATGACCTGACACTATGAAGCGTTACGATCTCATAGTACTCGGGGCCGGGCCTGCTGGAACAGCCACAGCAATGCAGGCGCGGAAACTTGATCTCAGCGTTGCCGTCGTGGACAAGGCGCGGTTTCCCCGTGACAAGCTCTGCGGCGGACTGGTCACCGGCCGGTGCGCCAAAGCCCTGCGAGACATCTTCGGTCTCGAAGTGACGCACGAGCTTTTCGACACCAATCGGAATTTTGAATTCTTCCTTAACGGGCGAAATCTGGGGCAGTTGCGCGATGTGCCGGAACTGCACTTGACCATGAGACGGGACCTCGATTTCAAACTACTGGACCTCGCCTGCAGGACGGGCGTTGCTGACTATACCGGCCACCGGGTTCAAAAAATCGACTATGCCCGCAACCTGGTTTTTCTGAGCGATGATAAAGTCCTGTCCTACGGCTGCCTGATCGGTGCGGATGGGGTGAACAGTCAGGTTGCAGCCACGATTTTCGGTCAGTCTTTCGACCCGAAAAGAATCGGTTTCGCCCTCGAAATTGAAAGTCCCGCACCCCCTGATCCGCTGACGCACCCTGTCCGCATTGACTTCGGTGCCGCCGATTGGGGCTATGGATGGGCCTTTCCGAAACGGGATAGCACGACCATCGGCATCGGTGGATTGCACCATCGTAACCCGGACATGAAACAAAAGCTGCAGGCATATCTGGCTCAATTGGCGCCCGGACACGATTGCAAGGTCAAAGGTCACTTTCTGCCTTTCGGCAATGCAACGAGGCGACCCGGACGGGGCAACGTGTTACTTGTCGGGGATGCGGCCGGACTGGTCGATCCGATCACCGGAGAAGGGATTGGTCATGCCATTCAATCCGGCGCAAAGGCAGCGGAGGCCACCGCGCGCGCTTTGAGAGAGGGCCAACCGCAGCTCGCATCGCGCTATCACAAGGCGGCCACACGCCCGATACGTCAGGCGATTGCACAGGCCCGTCTGTTGCGCCCGCTTATCTTTGCGGCTCGGCTGCAGCCATTTTTCGAGCGAACGTTTCGCGAATCAACACGGCTCAAACGGGACTACATGCGACTTCTATCGGGCGAAATGGAATACACCGATGTCCTTCTAGGAACAGCAAAACGCCTGCCGACAGCTTTCTGGCGCTATTCAAGGACCAGATAGGCCCCATCAGTGACGCAAGCCTGCAACGGGAGAGCGCATTCAGCCGAGAAATCACCGGTTTTTGATTTCGTTACGCTTTTGGTGCAGGATACCTTGTGGGAACGGGGCGAAATGTGAGGGAATTCTGAGTATGGACCGACGTCATTTTATTGCGACGGGAGCCGCTGCGCTGACAGTGCCGGCAAGCGTTGCCAGTGCATTTGAGATAAACCCGAAGTTTGTGCCCCAGGAAGTGACAATCGATCAACGCTATCAGCCGGGTCGTTTACTTGTGCTGCCGAAGGCGCTTTTTCTCTACTTCATCACCGGCCCGGGCGTTGCACGACGCTATGGTGTCGGTGTCGGCCGCGCGGGACTTGAATTCACCGGCACGGCGACGATCGATGTGAAGAAAAAGTGGCCCACATGGCGTCCGACCAACGAGATGATTGAACGAGAGCCGAAAACCTACGCGAAGTTTGTCGACAACGATTACATTCAGCCTGGCGGAAAAGATAACCCGCTGGGGGCGCGGGCGCTTTATCTCTTCCAGAACGGGCGGGATACCTACTTCCGTATCCACGGCACGACAGCGCCCCGGTCTATCGGACGTTCGGTCTCCAACGGCTGTATCCGGATGATCAACGAGCATGTCGTCGACTTGTACGAACGTGTGCCGGTCGGCACTGTTGTCACCGTTCTGTAAACACGCCGGTCGTGCGGGCGGATCAGTCCGCCCGTTCCACCAGTTCCAGGACGGCTGGCCCCATCGCCTCAACGATCTGTTCCACGCCACGTGCATTGGGGTGTATTCCATCGTCCTGAAAAAACGGCTGTAGAGCGGCGAAGTCCGCCTCCCCCAAACCTTCAAAGAAATTGGGAAACAGCAACGTATCGTAGCTTTTGGCAAGATCGGGATAGATCGCGTCGAACGCTGTCTTGTAGTCCGGGCCGAAATTGCCCGGCGCTTCAATTCCAACAAGAAGCACAGGCAGATCACGCGTCGCGGCAACCTCAAGGATCGACGTCAGGTTGCGGCGGGCCTCCTCCGGTTCAAGCCCGCGTAGCATGTCATTGGCGCCCAATGCCACGATCATCGCATCCACATCCGGCGTGAGGCTCCATTCCACCCGCGCCGCGCCCCCGGCTGTCGTGTCGCCCGACACACCCGCATTGACGATCTCAACGACAGCGCCCTCATCGCGCAGCCATGCCCCCAGCTGAGGGACGAGCCCGTCTTCTGGCACGAGGCCAAAGCCCTGCGTCAGGCTGTCGCCCAACGCCAGAATTGTAACCGGTTCTGTGGCAGCGGCTGGTGAGATCGCTAAAACAAATGCCGTAATCTTGCCGCCGATCCACCTGACCCCATATCTGCGTAAAGCAGTCAAAAACAGGCGGTTTTTCATGGCAGATCCCGTTCTGTCGCTACGCGACGCGACACTGTCTCTTCAAGGCAATGCCGGTCTTGTCCGTATACTTGAGGCGATAAGCCTTGATGTCCATAAGGGCGACACACTTGGACTGGTCGGCCCGTCAGGGTCGGGTAAATCCTCCTTGCTCATGCTCATGGGCGGGCTTGAGCGGGCCACGAGCGGTGATGTCCGCGCTCTGGGACAGGATCTCTCCGCGCTTAGCGAGGATGCGCTGGCGCGCCTTCGGCGAGATCACATCGGCGTCGTGTTTCAGTCCTTTCATCTGATTCCGACCATGACGGCGCTGGAAAACGTGGCCACCCCCTTGGAGTTGGCAGGACACGCAGATGCAACCGACCGAGCGCGAGCAGAACTGAACGACGTCGGCCTGGCGGACCGCGCCGGACATTATCCCTCGCAGCTCTCCGGCGGGGAACAACAACGGGTGGCCCTTGCCAGGGCGGCGGCCCCTCGGCCCGACATTCTGCTGGCCGATGAGCCCACCGGCAATCTCGACAGTCAAACCGGAGCGGCCATCATCGACATGCTGTTTGGGCTGCAATCCCGGCATGGCGCAACACTGGTTCTGGTCACGCATGACCCAGGGTTGGCCAACCGGTGCGACCGGGTGATCGAGCTTCATGACGGGCGCTTGGCAGAACGTCCCCGCGCCTCCGGCATGGCGGCGAGCGCTCTATGAACACGCACGTCGCGGCAAAGATCGCCCTGCGAGAGATGCGCGGGGGTCTCGACGGGTTTCGCATCTTTCTCGCCTGCGTGATTCTCGGGGTCGCGGCGATTGCCGCTGTCGGCACCGTGCGCTCTAGCATTGCCGAAGGTCTGGCGCGTGAAGGCGCGACGCTTCTGGGCGGAGATGCAGAAATCGAACTGACCTACAGATTCGCAAACCCGGATGAACGCGCCTGGATGGAGGACGTCGCGCTGACGGTGTCCGAGATCGTGGATTTCAGGTCCATGGCCCTTTTCAACGAGAGCCGCAGCCTGACCCAGATCAAGGCGGTGGACGATGCCTATCCGCTGATCGGCGCGCTGCAATTGTCGCCAGACATCCCCGTAGAACAAGCCTTTGAAGAGACGGACGGGCGTCCCGGTCTCGTGATGCATCCCATGCTGGCGGACCGGCTTGGGGCGACCCCAGGAGATGTTATCCGATTGGGAACCAAGGATTTTCACCTCAGCGCGTTGATCGAACGTGAACCAGATACGCGCAGCGCCGGTTTCGGCTTGGGTCCCCGTACCATCGTTATGCGCGCCGATCTGGAAGGCTCCGGGCTGTTGCAGCCTGGCACACTCTTTTCTTCTCTCTATCGGCTGGACTTGCCGCCCGGCGCGGATCTGTCTTCGGTCCAGCAAGAGGCGGAAAATGCACTGGATGGCAGCGGCATGCGGTGGAGCGACGCGCGAAACGGGGCGCCGGGCGTGGCCGAGTTCGTGGACCGTCTGGGGGCGTTTCTGATACTTGTCGGACTGTCAGGTCTGGCGGTGGGCGGTGTTGGCATCGCGGCGGCACTGCGCGCCTATCTGGCCGGGAAAGTACGCGTGATCGCGATCCTGCGAACACTCGGCGCGGATCAGGCCACGATTTTCCTCTGTTACCTGATCCAGGTGAGTCTTCTGGCAGCCCTGGGCATCGTGTTTGGACTGGTCCTTGGTGTCGGAGTGCCCGTTGCCTTTGCCGCGCTCATCGAAGCGAGATTACCCGTGCCTGCGGTTTTTGCGGTTTATCCGGCACCCATGATAGAGGCCGCCGTCTACTCCGTTCTCACGGTCCTCATTTTTACCCTCTGGCCGCTCGCTCAGGCGCGCGAGGTCAAGCCGGCCGCGCTCTATCGTGATGCCGATGCGTCGAAGACATGGCCCAAACCGCGATTTATCATCGCAACGCTTGCGGCCATTATCACCTTGATTGCTACCGCAGCTTTCTTTTCCCGCGATCTGTGGTTGACGCTTTGGACCGCTGGCGGGATTACCGGGGCATTGTTGCTGCTGGCCATTGCCGGGATGGGGATGCGGCGGCTGGCCTACCGCTTGCGGCCTTACACGCGCGGACGCGTCGCTCTGGGCTGGGCGTTGGCCGCTATTGGCGGACCGGGCAGCACGGCAAGCGCGGTGGTTCTCTCGCTAGGGTTGGGTCTGAGCGTTCTTGCCGCCATTGGCCAGATCGACCGTAACCTGCGCGATGCAATCGTCAGCGACCTGCCCACGCGCGCACCGAGTTACTTCTTCGTCGACATCCAACGCGATCAGATGCCCGGCTTTTCGGCAAGACTTGAGAGGGACGATGGCGTCGACCGTGTGGATGCGGCCCCGATGCTGCGCGGGGTTCTGACCGAGAGCAACGGAAAGCCGGCCGCAGAGACGGCGGGAGATCATTGGGTCCTGCAAGGGGATCGGGGCGTGAGTTACGCCTCCACCCTGCCCCAACGCAGCACGATCACCGATGGTGAATGGTGGGATGCTGATTACAGCGGCGCGCCACAAGTCAGCTTCGCTCAGGAAGAGGCGGTTGAAATGGGCCTCGCCCTTGGGGATGAGATTACCGTCAACATTCTGGGCCGCGATATCACAGCCCGCGTCACCTCGTTCCGGGAGGTCGATTTCTCCACAGCGGGCATGGGGTTCATCATGATCATGAACGAGGCCGCCCTTGTGGGTGCGCCGCACAGCTTCATCGCGACAGTCTATGCAGAGGAAGCAGCCGAGACGGCGATTCTGCGCGATCTCTCCGATCAATTCCCAAACATTACCGCTATTCGGGTCAAGGACGCCGTCGAGCAGGTCAGCGATTTGTTGGCCGGTCTGGCGTCTGCCACCGCGTGGGGCGCCTCGGCGACCCTTCTGACCGGCTTTCTGGTTCTGATCGGCGCAGCGGCGGCCGATCAACGTGCCCGACGCTATGAGGCCGCCATTCTAAAAACTCTGGGTGCCAGCAAGGCTCGTATTCTAACCGGACTCGCCTTGCGCGCGGGTCTACTGGGCGCAGCCGCGGGCATTGTCGCGCTTGGTGCAGGCATCGCCGGGGCGTGGGCTGTGAGCCATTTCATAATGGGCACGCAATACTCCGTTGTCTGGAGCTCTGCGCTGTTTATCATCGCCGGTGGTGCCATGATCAGCTTGCTTGCCGGCCTTGGCTTTGCATTAGGGCCCATTTCCGTGCGCCCGGCGGGCGTGTTACGCGCCCGGGATTGACGTTGTTGGAGCATGCGACGTGACCGACAGGATTCCAGAGGTGACGGCTGCACCTCTCAGTGAAGCGCAGCGCCTGGAGATCATAAAGCTCGTGCGACAGACCGCGCAGAGCGAGATCCTGCCGCGTTTTCAAAAACTCACGGCGAGTGACACAACAACCAAGATGGGGCCCGACGACGTGGTGACCGAAGCGGACAAAGCCGCCGAGGCGATGCTCACCCAAGGACTAAACGCGCTTTTTCCCGGCATACCGGTCATCGGCGAAGAGGCTGTTTCGGAACGCCCCGAACTGCGCGACCAGATCGCCGAGGCAGAGCTGGCCTTCATTCTCGATCCGATTGATGGCACGTGGAACTTCGTGCATGATCTGCCGCTTTTTGGGGTCATCCTGTCCGCTACGCGATATGGACAGCCTGTCTTTGGCCTGCTCTATGATCCGATCTCGGATGACTGGATCGTTGCAGCAGAGAGCAGCCCTGCCGAACGCGAAGGCGCGCGAATTGGCCGTCGTTCCCTGCAGGTATCAGCCGTATCAGATCGTGCGGGCCTTTCGGGTTTCGTTCATCTCAATCTACTGCCTGAGGAAAAGAAAGCAGCCATGGCGGCCCTCTATCCCCGCTTTCACAGGGTCACATCGCTGTATTGTTCGTGCCACGAATACCGCCTCCTGGCGCAGGGCGCGGCTGATTTTCATATCTCGGGAACCTTGAACCCGTGGGATCACGCAGCGGGCGTTCTAATTGTCCAGCAAGCCGGGGGCGTGGCGCGGATGCTGAATGGCGAGGCTTACAATACCGCTCTCAAGCGCGGGTATCTGTTGATCGCACCAGATGAACAAACGTGGGCGCACCTTCAACGGACATTCGCCTTTCTGGAAGACGACTGAACTTCAAAAAAATGGCTCAAAGAACGACGAATTCTTTGAACCATTGGTTCGTATAGGTCGACCTATGAATACCCGATCAGGCACTCCCCTGTCTGTGTGGGCAGGGCCTCAACGTCTCGTTGTGGCCCGGTGTTGAAAAAAGTGTTTTGTCTGCCATGTTCGGGCGGCTCGGGTGGATCGAGCCGCCCGGTTTTTTACTCGGCCGCCTCTACGAGGTCTTCCATCGGGGGGCACGTGCAGATCAGGTGCCGGTCTCCATAGGCATTGTCGACCCGATTGACCGGCGGCCAGTACTTGTCGACGCGAAACGCACCCGGCGGGAAACAGCCCTGTTCCCGACTATAGGGTCGATCCCACTCCCGCACGAGATCTTCCATCGTATGCGGTGCGTTCTTCAGTGGATTGTTGTGCGTATCGATCCGGCCTTCTTCGATGTCCCGTATCTCATCCCGGATCGCCAGCATTGCGTCGCAGAAGCGGTCGAGTTCGGCCTTGGTCTCGGATTCCGTGGGCTCGATCATGAGTGTCCCGGCCACCGGCCAGCTCATGGTTGGCGCGTGAAACCCGTTGTCAATCAGCCGCTTGGCGATATCCTCGACCGTCACACCGGCGCTGTCGGCGAACGGACGGGTATCGATGATGCATTCATGCGCGACCCGTCCCTTTGCCCCTCGATACAATACCGGATAGGCCCCTTCCAGCCGAGCCGCGATGTAATTGGCGTTCAGGATTGCCACGCGTGTCGCCTGGGTCATGCCCTCCCCGCCCATGAGCATCGCGTAAGCGTAGGAGATCGGCAGGATCGAGGCCGACCCGTAAGGCGCGGCGGAGACCGCCCCCGCCCCATCGCGCGGATCGCCGGGCAAAAACGGCTCCAGATGCGCCTTGACGCCAATTGGCCCCATGCCCGGTCCACCACCGCCATGCGGAATGCAAACCGTCTAGTGGAGGTTGAGATGGCTCACATCCCCACCAAGATCGCCCGGGCGGGACAGCCCCACCATCGCGTTCAGATTGGCACCGTCGATATAGACCTGTCCCCCATGTTCATGGGTGATGGCACAGACCTCCTGCACCGCTTCCTCAAAGACACCATGCGTGGACGGATAGGTGATCATGCATCCTGCAAGGGTGGCGCTGTGCTGCTCTGCTTTGGCGCGAAAATCCTCAAGATCAATGTCACCCCGTTCATCTGAACGAACCGGCACGACCGTCCAGCCCACCATTTGCGCGCTCGCCGGATTGGTCCCATGGGCGTTCATCGGGATGAGGCACACATTGCGCTGAGCCTCGCCTCGCGCGCGGTGATACGCGGCAATCGTCAGCAGCCCGGCATACTCTCCCTGCGCGCCCGAGTTTGGCTGTATAGACATCGCGTCGTAGCCGGTGACCTGACAGAGCTTGTCCGTCAGATCATCGATCAGTGCATGATATCCCTGCGCCTGATCCTTGGGGACGAACGGGTGGAGCCTCGAAAACTCTCTCCAGCTCACCGGCATCATTTCCACCGCGGCGTTAAGCTTCATCGTACAGGATCCCAGCGGGATCATCGCGCGATCCAGCGCCAGGTCACGATCGGCGAGCCGCCGCATGTAGCGCGTCATCTCGGTTTCCGCACGATTCATGTGAAAGATCGGATGCGTCAGGTAATCGCTCTTTCGGCATATGCTGTCCGGGAGGCGATACTCCGGTACAAATTTAGACTCGCGTTCGGTGATGCCAAAAGCCCGCCAGACCGCCTCGATGTTTCTGTGACGTGTCGCTTCGTCCAGCGTGATGCCCACGCGGTGCTCCCCGACACGCCGCAGGTTCAGGCCTTCATCGACAGCGGATTTCAGGACCGCCGCCTGCAAGGGCCCGACGTCTACCGTGATCGTGTCAAAATAGACCGCGGGATCGACCCTGAACCCGGCCTCTTCCAGACCTTTGGTCAGCCGCACGGTTTTGCGATGAATGCGTTGCGCAATGGCTCTGAGGCCCTTGGGTCCGTGGAAAACCGCGTACATCGAGGCCATGACCGCCAAAAGCGCCTGCGCGGTACAGACATTCGACGTGGCTTTTTCCCGACGAATATGCTGCTCGCGCGTCTGAAGGCTCAGCCTGTAGGCGCGATTGCCGTGGTTGTCGACACTGACGCCCACGATGCGCCCGGGCATCGCACGTTTATAGGCGTCACGGCAGGCAATATAGGCGGCATGCGGTCCCCCATACCCCATCGGCACGCCAAAGCGCTGCGCCGAGCCCACCGCGATATCGGCTCCCATCGCCGCGGGTTCCTTGAGCAGCGTCAAGGCCATCGGATCTGCCGCGACAATACCAATGGCCTTGTGTTCGTGAAGTTTTGCGATGTGGTCACTGAAATCGCGTACGTGACCATAGGTTCCCGGATACTGGAACACCGCCGCGAAGACCGCGCTGGCGGCCATTTTGTCGGGGTTGCCGACGATGACCTCAATACCCAGCGGTGCCGCCCGCGTCTTTATCACGGCGATGTTCTGAGGGTGACAATCGCGGTCGACAAAAAAGGCCCGGGCTTTTGATTTTGACACCCTCTGCGCCATTGTCATGGCCTCCGCGCACGCAGTCGCTTCATCCAGCAGCGAGGCATTCGCAACCTCCAGTCCCGTCAGATCCGAGATCATCGTCTGAAAGTTCAGCAAGGCCTCCAGCCGCCCCTGACTGATTTCCGGCTGATAGGGCGTGTAGGCGGTGTACCAGGCCGGATTCTCAAGGATGTTGCGCTGGATCGCGGGCGGCGTGACCGTACCGTGATAGCCTTGGCCGATCAGACTGACCAAGACCTGATTTTTCGATGCCAGCTTGCGCATATGGTGCATCAGCTCACGTTCGGATTTCGGCTTTCCAAAACTGAGCGGATCCGCCTGCCGGATGGCCTCTGGCACTGTCTCGTCAATCAAATGATCGAGGCTGTCGAGTCCCAACCGCTCCAGCATCTGCGCCATCTCTTCCGGCGACGGTCCGATGTGACGCCGGTTGGCGAAATCATAAGGAAGATAGTCCGTGGGGGAAAATGACATGATGTTCTCCTCAAACCTGGCATCCGGGCAGACCCGTTTCCGCCTCTCTGCATCTTTCCAAAAATACTCAATCCTCTGTCAGCCACGGGTGCCGACCTCTTGAGAGAGCTAGCCGATAAACGTCTTGTACGCCGCCTCATCCATGTAGTCGGCCATCTGCGCCGCATCTGATGCACGCATTTTAAAGAACCAGCCATCACCACCCGGATCTTCATTGACCTTGCCCGGCTCATCGGCCAGCGCCTCGTTCACTTCGACGATCTCTCCATCGAGCGGGGCCAGAATATCGGAGGCGGCCTTGACGCTTTCGATCACAACGATTTCATCATCCTTGGTGACCTCGGTGCCCACTTCCGGCAATTCCACAAAAACTATGTCGCCCAGTTGCTCGGCGGCGTGTTCAGTGATGCCAACGACGATCAAGCCGTTGTCTTCCAGCAACCATTCATGTTCCTCGGTGAATTTCATCAAACGGTCTCCCTCGTCGTTATGCGTTTGAAATTTGCAGGTGTGAAAGGCAGCGATGTGACACGCGCGGCCAAACGTTTGCCGCGCACCTCGCCCCAAAGAATTTGACCCGGCTCCGCCAGACTGCGCGGGACATAGCCCATAGCCATCGGCGCCTCGAGCGTCGGTCCAAACGCGCCGGACGTGACCTCGCCCACGGGTGCGGCGGCTTCGGGTGACTCGAAAAGTTGTGTGCTCTGCCGCATCGGGGCGCGGCCTTCAGGTCGTAAACCCACCCGTACCCGATCTGCACCGGCCTCGATTTCGGACAGAATACGGTCTGCCCCCGGAAAACCTGCTGCGCGGGATCCCCCCCGCCGACGTACCTTGCCAATCGCCCAGCCGAGCCCGGCCTCGATCGGGCTGATCTCCGGGTCGATATCCTGTCCGTAAAGGCAAAGGCCCGCTTCCAGCCGCAGCGTATCGCGCGCCCCCAGACCGACCGGCGCCACCTCAGCATGCGCCAGCAGGGCGCGGGCCAGCGCTTCGGCTCGCTCTGAAAGAACGGAGATTTCAAAACCGTCTTCGCCCGTGTAGCCAGATCGCGTAATCCAAAGCGCCCCGAAATCGCCATCGGCATGGCGTACATCCTGAAAGCGCATCTCCCTCACCATCGGTGCGATACCGACCAGGGCGGCCTCGGCTTTCGGACCTTGCAACGCGATCAGGGCGCGGTCGGGGATCAGGCGCACCTCGCAGCCCGTAAGACTTGCCTGCATATGTGCCAGGTCTGCCGCCTTGCAGGCGGCGTTGGCCACAACCATCAGGTGGTCCTCGTGGCGTGCAATCATCAGATCGTCGAGCACACCACCTGCGTAATTGGTGAAAAACCCATATCGCTGTCGACCCGTGGCCAGACCCAGCAGATCGACAGGAACAAGCGTTTCCAACGCCCGGGCTGCAGCGTCCACGCCATCGGGATGCCGTAGCGAGATCTGCCCCATATGGCTGACATCAAACAAACCCGCCGCCGCGCGGGTCCAGCGATGCTCTGCCATCACGCCGTTGGCGTATTGGAGCGGCATGGCATAGCCCGCAAATCCGGTCATTTTAGCGCCAAGCGCTTCGTGAAGGCCCGTCAAAGGCGTCTGAAGCAAATCGGTCAAGTCGGACACAGGGCCGCTTCCTCTACCTGGGCCGGTCGATTGCTTGAACCAATGCCGACATCGTTTAGGCGTATGCACAACACACGCACGATGCCCCCTCTGTCCTTTTGCCTGAGATCGCTATCCCTTCGGCGCCCCGACAAGCCCGGGGTCTCTCCAGAGTGTCTTCGTCCGAACGGTCCCTGCGCCTGAGAGTTTCCGGGGGCGGTTGCTCCTTCGGCACCGGCGGTTGCGTTTCGCTTGGCCGGTTCTCCCGTTTCGGTCTATGTCGACCGTAGCGGGCAGATCGCACCGCGACAAGTGTAATAATCGGAACGGCACTATGGGATACTTCGTGGGATATGGAAGCCTCGTCAATCGGATGACCCATGCCCATGCCGAGGTTTACCCCGCCCGTCTGCGGGGCTGGCGGCGCATGTGGCGCAAAACGAGCCGACGCGAGGCGGCCTATCTGACCGTCGTTCCCGAGGCCGACAGCGAAATCGATGCGCTCGTGGCCGCGGTCGCGCCTCAAGACTGGCCTGCGCTCGATGAGCGTGAGGCGGCCTATTTAAAACACCCCGCCCGGCATCAACTCGACGTGTCACTGCCCGAAGAGGCGCATGTGGTTGTCTATGCGATCGAAGAGGGACACCATCATCCTCCTGATCCGGCCAGTCCGGTTCTTCTCAGTTACATCGATGTGGTGGTGCAGGGATATCTTCACGTCTTTGGCGAAACAGGCGTCATGGACTTTTTCGACACAACCGGCGGCTGGGAGGCCCCGATTATCAATGATCGCGCGACACCGGTTTACGCACGGCACCAAAACCTATCGAAGGCCGAAACCGCTCTCGTCGATGACATGCTTGCGCGGGTCGGCGCGCAGATGCGCTAGGTCAGATCCCGGGCGCGCACGACTTGCAAGAGCGGCAGGAGTTGCGCCATTTCCGGCCCCCGTTCCTGACCTGTGAGCGCAAGTCGCAGCGGCATGAATAGGGACTTGCCCTTGCGACCCGTCGCTTCTTTCACGGCATTGGTCCAACTGGCCCAGGTTTCCGCATCAAATGGCGCTTCCGGCAAAAGCGCCATCGCCTCTGCCACGAAGGTTTCATCGCCCTCGGCAATGATGGGCTCTGCGCCGTCCCGCATCAGGTGCCACCACCCTTCCAGATCCTGCAAGGTGGTGATGTTATCCCGCGCCACCAGCCAAAAGGCTTCGGCGATTGCGTCGGGCACGCCAAGCGCGGCAATCTGGTTTGCGACAGAGGAGTAATCCAGCGCTTGCAAGTGCCGCGCCGTCAATGGCATGAGATCGGCGGCATCAAATTTGGTTGGGGCCGCCCCAAATCGGCCAATGTCGAATCCCTCAATCAGCTCCGCCATATCCGAACGCAGTTCAACAGGATCGCTGGACCCCAGCCGCGCCATCAGCGACAAGAGCGCCATCGGCTGCACACCCTGCGCACGAAGGTCCCGCAACGACAATGTGCCAAGACGTTTGGACAGGGCGTCCCCTTGTGGACCAGTCAGCAGCGAGTGATGGGCAAAGTGCGGCGCCTGCCCACCCAGTGCGTCAATAATCTGGATCTGGGTCGCAGTGTTGGTGACATGATCAGAGCCACGCACCACATCGGTCACGCCCATCTCGGTATCATCAACAACAGAGGCCAGCGTATAGAGCACCTGGCCGTCGCCACGGATCAGCACCGGGTCCGAGACGCTCGCCGCGTCAATGGACGAGGGCCCAAGAATCCCGTCGACCCATTCGATCCGCTCGTGATCGAGCTTGAACCGCCAGACACCATCGCCTCGCTCGGCGCGCAGCTGCGTTTTTTCCTCATCGCTCAGCGCCAGCGCAGCGCGATCATATACCGGTGGGCGGCCCATATTGAGCTGTTTCTTGCGCTTCAGATCCAGCTCTGTGGGCGTCTCAAAGGCCTCGTAGAACCGACCCATCTTGCGCAGCTGATCCGCGGCTTCGGCATAACGATCCAGCCTTGCTGATTGACGCTCCAACCGGTCCCAGGTCAGGCCCAGCCATTCAAGATCCTGCTTGATCGCATCGACATACTCTTCCTTCGAGCGTTCCGGGTCCGTGTCATCGATACGCAGAATGAAGGTGCCGCCCGCTTTGCGTGCGATGAGAAAGTTCATCAAGGCGGTGCGCAGATTGCCAACGTGGATGTATCCGGTAGGCGAAGGCGCGAAACGGGTCGTGGTCATCGGGGTCTCCTGAGATCGGGCGGGACATGTCACAGGCCCCGACATTTGTCTAGCTTCGGGGGATTAACCGCGTGCTGGCCAGACAGGGTGTTCATCATCAATCACGACAGGATGAGAATGAGGCTCCGCGCCGTGTTCCAGCAAATGCGGATGATCGAGCGGCAGGTCAGCATGGTTGTGCACGACAGCATCAGCCGTCGCAGTCGGCCAGAACCGCATTGCCGCAAGGCAAGCAATCGCCCCGATGACCGCCAAAAGGCCAAGGGACACGCCGAGGCCAAAAGCCACCCCGGACCAGCCGGCGAAGGGATAGCAGACAAGGTAGCAGGCGTGGCTTAGCGCGAACTGCGCCGCGTAGATCGCGGGACGATCCTCGGCATGTGCCGAGCGTCGCAGGAGCCGTCCAGCCGGTGTGACAACAAGCGAGTAAAACACGCCCATCAGCCAGTAACCCATCAGAAAGAGCGGCCAGCTCATGCCGAATGCAAGACCTGCCGCGACGATGAAAGAAAGGCAGGCCAACCCGATGCCGCCCCAGATCATGACCGGCCGATCCGGCCGGTTATCCAAAAGCCCCGGCAAAGCCAGCGCCGTGATCATCGATCCAGCCCCAAAAGTCGCCAGCGCGAGCGCGAGATCGCCTTCCACGCCACCAAACAGTTCGCGCACCACCACAACAGTATTCACGAAGACGAAACTGCTGCTCGCGGCAGCCAGCAGAGTCAGTGCGAGCAGGCCGCGCAACCTTGGTGTAGCCATGTAAATGCGTATGCCGCGTGTCAGGTTGTCGGTGAATGTTCTGGCGTGACGCGTTCCGCCTGAGGCGGGCAGCCGCGTCATCATGATCAAACACGCTGACAGCGCAAAGCCGAGACTGGTGCCGACGAAAAGCCCATTATAGCTGACAAACAAAAGCAGTAGGCCCGCGAGCAGAGGGCTTGCAACATTCTCGATCTCGTAAGCGATACGCGACAGAGCCAGACCTCGCGTATAGTCGGCCTCCTCTGGAAGAACGTCCGGCAGGAGCGCCTGAAAAACCGGCGTGAATGTCGCCGAGGCCGCTTGAAGCGCAAAGATGAGAGCGTAGATCTGCCAGATCTCTGTGACAAATGGCAGACAGAGCGCCACGAAGCCGCGCAGAATATCAGAGGCCACCAGTACGACGCGTCGCGGCAGATGATGGGACAACGCCTGCATGATCGGCGAGACCCCGACATAGGCCAGCATTTTGATGGTCAGGGCAGTGCCCAGAACTGCGCCCGCGCGCGACCCGGCCAGTTCAAAAGCCAGCAATCCCAGCGCAACCGTCAAAAGGCCTGTGCCCAGAAGAGCGAAAACCTGCGCGGCAAACAGGCGCGAAAAGACCGGATGTGACAAAAGCGAAAGCACACGGCACGCTACGATTGCCCGCGCAATTGGCCAAGCGGTTTGCAACAGAAATCGGCGCGGATCAGCCTTGGGATGGTCATTACACCGGGTCGTGCGGCTTGGGATCAGGGGAACTCGGTGCCCTGGATGGCTCTAGCCATATCACAAGAGGGGGAGCGCGCTGTACAGCCCGGATCGATACGCTAAATCCTCTAACACGCAATTTAGGCTCACAGGAGAAAGAAATGACAACACTTTCACGTCGCACGGTTCTGGCTTCGGCAGCCTCTGTATCCGCCGTATCCGCGCTTCCTGCATGGGCTGCATCCCCGATGCTGGGGCCGTCTCAGGCGCG
>ERZ1740060.585-NODE-585-length-17898-cov-8.638514_pt1 | contig 17898 bp, 33 predicted proteins | sample MGYA00581743_ERZ1740060 | MGnify/ENA primary metagenome ERZ1740060 (study PRJEB43018, sample SAMN04849235) | marine metagenome | isolation source: floating plastic debris | place: Pacific Ocean | collected 2008-08-27 | study: EMG produced TPA metagenomics assembly...
CCTCGTCGCTCTTCTGTTCTGTTTTCGGGGGGTTTCTTATTTTTCTTAAACCACGGCTGGGCGTATTTGCCCTCTGTTGGCCCTCACCCCCAGCCCCTCTCCCAACCTTGGGAGAGGGGGGAACCCAAGGAACCTAATGCCGTTGTCGGGGGAGTTGCCTCACCCCCCTGAGTGGACTTTGGCGCGGCGTACTGCCAGCGGCAAACGTCAGGTGGTGGGCCGGTTTCAGACGCTGACCGATGCCCACAGCCACGGCAAAGTGATGCGCAAGACGGGGCGTGAGCCTTCGGTGCGGCGGGAGTTGGGCGGACAGACGCTGCAGATTATTCAGCACCACATTCGGCTGCTGCAAAAGCACTGCGCTACGGCGGCGGAGCTGCAGGATCTGGAGTTGGCGACGGACCTGAATTGCCAGATTGATCGACTGCTCTTCAAGGCTTGGGACTACGCGGTGGAGCAAGAGGGGACGCTGTCGGTTAGCCATGACGAGTCGGGCGCGATCCTACTGGCTTTGGTGGGGGGCAGTCATGACCCAGCCTGACCGCGTGAAAGTGGATGTGATGTTGAAGCAGGGTTATGGCCGTGCGGTGACCAACAACATGACGGCCTGTTTTGGTCAGTTGGAAGATTCCGGCAGTCTGGGACCGGATCAGGACTATTGGTTGGTTTCGTTTGGCTTAAGGACTCAAGCCCAGGACTTTTGCACCCGCTGTAATCAGTCGTCGCACATTCGGGCGGCGCTGGAGGGGGAAGCAGACCTCACCCCCAGCCCCTCTCCCAAGGTTGGGAGAGGGGAGGCGACGGATGTGGATTGGGATCGGGTAGCGGCGATTTTGCTGGGGGATGGCCATGAGTGATACCCCCGGCTTCGACTCCGCTCAGCCCGAACGGGATCAGGCGGACTGGCTGGATTTGTTGGAGCGGGCCTGCCAGGAGACCAGCCAAGGCAAGGTGGCCAAAAAGCTGGGCTACACCACCAGCTATATCGGTCAGATTCGCAAGCCTGAGAAGCGGGCGGGCCTGGGGGATTTGAGCAGGGTAGAGGCAAAGGTGCGGGAGCACGTTGGCGCTGAGGGGGTGAGCTGTCCGGTGCTAGGCGAGATTTCGCTGAGTACTTGTCGGCACCATCGGGAGCTGCCGTTTTCTTGCTCGTCACCGCAGCGGGTGAGGCAATGGCGGGCCTGTCGGGATTGTCAGCACAACCCAGAGGCAGGCAAGTGAGGCACTGCTTTGACCGAGAGGCCGTGGCCCTGGTGGCGTTGCAGATCGCGGTGGCGCGGGTGGCAACGGAGTCGGGGCGGAATGCAGTGTTGGTGCGCCAGGAGATTTTACGGGAGGCGATTAGCCAAGTGCAGGTGGCGCGGCCCGATGATACGCGGGCGTTTGTGGACCGAGTGAAAGGACAAATACCGGAGGAAATTCATGTTGCTAGATAAGACGAACCCTGTGCAGGTGCCGGAATGGGCGGCATTGCCGAATGCTACCCAGGGCGATGGGCTGATTTATGAGGGGGCACCGCTGCGGTATCGGTTTGACGGCAGTGAGGGCGGCTTCTTTGTGGGTCAGCACCCGATCGGTGCCGATTTGGCGATGCAGGTATTAACGGTGGAGTGGCGACAGGGTGAGCGGTTTGGTCGCCCGAATCAAAGCTGGATGGATGTGGCGTTTGTGGATGATCACAACCGGGTCGCCACCATTAGCCTCAAGAAGGACAGCGCAGTTAACCTCCACTTTTTCTTGACTCAGGAGTTGCGGGAGAGCGGCAACTCAGCGATCAACCCGATGGCGGTGCGGGTGCTGCTACGAGCGACGGATATGGAGTCCTATGACGGTGACTATAACTACTACACCCTGACTACGGGGGAATGGTCGTTTGTGAGTGAAGCGCGGTTCAAGACGGCTAAAAAGTTCTGGAATTCAAAGCAATTCCAGTGGCTGATTCCGGGGGAGACGGAGTAACCCACCCCTAGCCCCTTCCAGGAGGGGAGACCCACCCCGCCCTGCGGGCACCCCTCCCGAGAGGGGATGCACTTTTGGAGGTTGAAATGCTGACTCAGGAAGCCGTGAAGGATGCGTTATCGACCCATTGCCAAGGTCGCGAGAATGCCCGCAAGGCGGGGGATCTGGTGGCGTTGTGTACGGGGCGACGGGGTAACCGCAATGATGCGCGGGTGGTGCGCCAGTTGGTGCAAAAGCTGCGCAGTGAGGGGGTGCCGATTTGCAGCCACAGCACGGCGGGCTATTGGTGGCCTGCGACGGCGGCGGAGTTGGATCGGTCGATGGCGTTTTTGCGGGTGAGGGCGATTGAGTCGCTGCGATTGATTCGGGCGATGCGGCGGTATCGGGCGGTGTTGGTGGGGCAGTTGGCTTTCGACCCCGCCCAGGCCGAGCCGGAGACCCACCCCTAGCCCCTCCCGAGAGGGGAGTGACGGAATTGTGAGGTTTTGAGTGATGGGAATAAAGGCGATTACGGTGGCCCAGCTACAGGAGCGGCTGCGGCAGGTGAACTGCCCAGATGCGTTGATCTTGTTGAATGATTCGCCGCTGGTTGTGGTTGACGAGAACATTGTCTGCCTGGAAACGGGTCAGCCCTGGGATGGGGTTGACTTGCCTGAGAAGCCCTGGCCAGGGGTGATCTTGAAGTCTGAAGCGGCCATTAAACAGGGCGGTGAAGGGGCGGTTGAGGGGGTGTTAAATGGCGCTGGATGATGCCCCGCAATGGCCACCCCAGGTTTCTGCAATTGCAGAAACGGCGGAGACCCACCCTGCCCCTTTGGGGCACACAACCCCGGAGGGCCTAGCCTTTGCAGAGGCCCTGGTGGCTGAGGCTGCTGAGGTCAAGGTGATGCAAAGTCTGCAGCGCTGGGAGGCAGAGCAATTGATCGATCAGATCAAGGACTGCTTTCGCACGGCCCGAGAAAAGATCTTGCTGCTGTATGAGGGTGAGGGTTGGGTGGCTCTGGGCTACAAGAGCTGGCGGGACTGTGTGTGTCAGGAGTTTCGCCAGTCGGAGAGTTACCTCTATCAGCAGTTGACGGCGGCGCAGATTGCCCAACGGTTTAAGCCGTTTGTGCCGAATGCAGATGAGATTCCCGAATCGCATCTGCGGGAGGTGGCGCGGCTCAAGCCAGAGCAGCAGCTTGGGGCCTATCAACTGGCGCTGGATCTGGCGGATGAAAAAGGGACGATGATCACCGCCAAGCTGGTACGGGCAGCGGCGGCGCGGATTTGCCCTAAGGGGCGAGAGCGGGTGGCGAATGACTACTACCCGACCGATCGCCGCTTAATCCAGGCGTTTATACAGGGCATTCAGCACACGCTGCCCGGTCTGTCTGGCCCCTATGGTGAGCCCTGCAATGGGGCAGGGGATATCTCGGGCTGCGATTGGCCAGAGGGGAGGTGGCATACCAACGATATCGACCCTGCCCGTGAGGCGGACAGCCATCTGGACGCCACTACGCCGGAGTTTTGGGAACAGTTCCCGGCTGTGAATTGGGTGATTACGAACCCACCTTTTGATCAGGCGGTGGCGATTTTGAAGCTGGCTTGGGCTCACGCGATGCAGGGCTGCATCTTTTTGCTGCGACTCAGCTTTTTGGAGCCCTGCGCAGACCGAGTCGATCTGCTGCGGATGCTGAGCGACCACCTCCGGGTGGTGGTGCCCTGCAATCCCCGACCTCCATTCCGGTCGGATACGGGCGGTGGTGATCAGGTGACGGTGGTGTGGCTGGTGTTTGACCGGTCCTGGAGTTGGCAAAGGCAGGGAATCCCCTGCCCTTATCAGTTTTTGACGGGTTGGAAGGACAGTAAATGACTAATCAAGTTGAAGAATCAAGCAGTGTGAGGATTGAGTCTTTTCGCTTTGATATCCATCTCAAGGTTGGGGACGAGTCGCCACTGCCTTTCTATTTTCCTCTTGCAAAGCTACTGAGGGATTCCCATGGCACCCTCAACTTCACGGCTCACGCCAAAGACTACTTCGTTGTGGACGGCGTACTGCCAGACCTGGCGCTGGTGAAGGTGGGGCTAGATCTGTGGGCCACGCAGCGGGGCGCGATCTTTCGAGTGCTGACGCCCGATAGTCCGACGTTTCCCCCTGAGATCGCCGATGAGTTTGAAGACGAGCCGTGGGAGCCGGAGGTGGAAGGTGATCAAAGAGATTGACTTACAAAAGGACCCACCCTGCAAGGAAGTCAGGCGGGTGCGGGCGTTGGTTCGGAGAGGGTTGGCTATCCACAAGGGCGCTCGTATGTGGCCTGATACCGGAGAATTCTTTTGGGCCGGATGGGGCTTGACCCATGTGGCGAGTGGGCTCTCGATTTATTTCTCTGGTAGCTTGCCTCGGGTACGGCAAATGATGGAGCTGTGCTTTGAGGTTCGTGCTGACTGGGATGTAGAGCAGTCAGTCTTGCTGCCGCAACAACTGCAGCAGATTAGGTTTTTTCGGGATCGGTTGCTCGCTGAGGACGTGATTGAAGAGGGGGAAGGCGGATGTTAGACCCAACCCCTCTGAGCAGTCCCCAAGAGCAGGCAGACGCACTGTCTCTGGCCCAGCAGTGCGTCGCGATTGGGAAACCCAAAGATGAACAGGGTGCTCCTGATCCGGAATACACGCTGGCGCTGCTGCTATGGCGGGCAATCAAGCAGATTCAAGTGCTGACCTGCATCGCTGACCCAATGGCGGCGCGATTTGGGGTGGCGGCTGGGCACAAATTTCCCGAGCTGGTGGCGGCTGGGCTGGGTCATCTGTGGCAAGGGCCGAAGCTTAACGACTGGCATCCCCACCTGTTGGAGGGCATCCGTAAGCACCTCAAGGGTATGGAGAAACCCAGTCACAAAGGGGCCTGTTGTGACTACATTCGCAATCGGCTTTATCAAGGGGCTGCTGGTCTGGGGGCTTTGGAGCTGCGGTTTGAGGAGGGGGAACCCAACCCTAACCCCTCCCAGGAGGGGAGCCCTCCATTTCGCCCGATTCCTGCAGATCACCCCATGGCGCAAGGGAAGGGGCGACCTTCACAGCCTCTTCCCCGCAGGCCGGAGCGGGAGCCGAGTAAGGCTTCTTTACCCAAGACGATGGCGGAGATGACAGAGGCGGAGCGGGCGGTGCATCTGCAGAATCTGGCGAAATTCAAGCAGCGGCTCAAGGGGCTGTCCGGTGGCTTCGACTTCTAAGGAGATGCGGGCGCGAATTGATCAGGGAATTGCCTGGTATGACAAGCACCGAGCGGTGCTGCTGGCGGCGATGCCGCTGTATTGGCGACCAGTCACCTATCACCCCAAAGCACTGGATCGATTGGATAAGTGGATCGGTTATTGGCAACGGAGTGAGCTGCCGTTGGGATTGGCGGAGATTTATTTGCTGGAGCGGTTTGAGGCGCTGTATCGGGCGCTCAAGGAGAAGCAGAAATGAAGCGATGGGAATTGCAAATAAGGCGGGCTTTGGCGCTGTCGGTGATGGCAGATCGGCAGGCATGGCGGGACTACAAAGTGGCGACGGATCCGCAGTTTGTGACGGTATTGACGCGGCAGATGACGATGGCGATTTACCAGCGGCGGCTACGGGCACCGCGATATGTGGAGGTGTTTTGTGACCCCTGGCCTGCGGGGCCGATTGATTTTGAGCGGTGGTACCTACAGGATGGGCGGACCCGCCCACCGCGATGGCTGCGCCGGGTTTGTGGGCCGGTGCGGGTGGTGAATCGCTGGTGGCGGCGATCGCTCTGGCGCTTGGAGGAATGGCGGTGGCAGTTGCTTTGGTGGGGAGGGTGGCTGTGACGGAACGGAATCGAAGGGCAGGCACAAGACCTGCCCCTACGACGGCGGGGTTGCCTGATGATGAGCGCAAGCGGTTGATCCGGCTCATCCATGTGGCGAAGGGGCCGAAGGGTCTGCGGCTCAGTGACGATGCCTACCGGGATGTGTTGGAGGGGGCAACGGGGCTGCGGAGCTGCAGCGCTATGAATGATGGCCAGCTTATTCAGGCGTATCGAGCCTTTCAAGATTTGGGGTTTGTGCCGACTGGTGGCAAGGCGACGGGCGGCAAAGCCAGGAGCCCCGCCAGTAAACATAAGCGCGTTAAGACTCAGGCGGACAAGGTGCGGGCGCTGTGGATCGAGCTGGGCAAGGCGGGGATTACCTCAGGCCGTGAGGATGCGTTGCAGAGCTGGCTGGATCGGATGTTTGCCCGTAAGGGTGTGGCCTGGGCGAATCAGGACCGGCTGAAGTGCCTGAGTCGAGAGCAGCTCAGGACAGCGATTGAATCGTTGAAAAAAATGTTGGAGCGGGAGTAATGCTGACAAAGAACCCACCCCGCCCTGCGGGCACCCCTCCCGAGAGGGGAGAAGAGATGCGGATTATTACGCTGTGGCAACCATGGGCCAGCTTGATCGCTTTTGGTGTGAAGCGGTTTGAGACTCGGAGCTGGGGAACTCAGTATCGGGGCAAGTTGGCGATCCATGCGGCAAAGCGACCGATGCGGGGGGAATTTGAGTCACTGAGCAAAAAGGTCAAAGAGACCACTGGCAAAAGCCTGGAGTATCACGCATTTAGGAATTGCTACTGGTCTGACCCATTTCCACTGGGGCGAATTGTGGCGATCTGCAATTTGTCTAACTGTTATCAGATGGTGGATACGAGCAAAGATGACCCACGTATTGATGTGGAAAATCCGATTTATCTCTTTACCAAAAACGGGCCATTAGAAACGCTGTTGGGGCACTGGGAGTCGGGGCGCTTTGCCTGGGAGCTATCTGACGTGATGGAGCTGGCAGAACCAATCCCGTATCGAGGGGGGCAGGGTCTGCGACGCTTGGACGATCATGCGACGTTGATGAGCATTGCGGCGCGACTGCCGATGGGAGGTGGGGTGTGATCATCATTGAAAAACGGAGCGGTGACTATAAGGCGACGCTAGGGGCGCAGAGTGAGATCTGGGGCTGTGGTGCGGATCCGGATAAGGCCATTGCCGACCTGATGTTTGCCCACCCTCAGGCGCGAGGGATTCAGGCGTTTAAGTATGTGCCCTGGCGGATTGAGCAGCGTTGGGAGGTAGATGATGCTCACCTATGAAGCGGTGCCCCACAAGACGGGTGATAGGTGGAGTGCTGACGATAACGAGTATTTGCGAAAGCATTACGCTAGCCGGGATATCAAAGTTGCAACACTGGCGCGACGGTTGGGGCGCAGTCGGCAATCGCTAAACACCCAGGCCCGCAAGTTGGGGTTGACCAATCACCGCATCAGTAGCCATCGCCCTTGGCAGGATGCAGAAAAAGAAATGGTGGCGGAACTGGCGGGGGAGATTCCGTTTTTGGAGCTGTTGCACAAGCTCAATGCTTGGCGGGCCAGACATGATATGGCGCTGCGGGATGCCACCAGCCTGAAGGCGTATGGTCGTCGCAATCAGATCAGCTTTCGGATGATGTCGGTGTCAAGGCTGACAGTCAGCGACATCGCTCAGGGGCTGAGGTGCGATCGCCACACCATCAACCTATGGATAGAGGACAAAACATTCAGGAAAGTCCTAAAGCCAGAGCGCCGCAACCCCAATAACTCCAGGAGTCCTTGGGTTATTGATGTGCGGAATTTCAAGAAGCTAATCAAGCAGTATCCCGCCGCGATCGACGGGCATCGGCCCAACATGCCCTGGCTGGTAATGATTTTGACGGAGGCGAAACTGTGACGGTTCAGAACCCACCTCGGCCTACGGTTACCCCTGTCAATAAAGCGGAGGGGGATTTGGTGAAACGCAAGCCCCCTGAAGATCTCAGTGGCTGGATGACGCGCTTTGACTCTGCCCTGATCTGCATGGGACTGGTGGAGCCAACTCGTCGGCGAGGCAATGCGGATCTAAATGTGCTCTATGGCGGCAAGCTAACCTTAACTAGCCCCCAGGGCTGGAAAATAAAGCACGACTCAGTGTTGACATCGCTGCGACAGGCTACGATTTGGTCTCTAGAAAAGAGCGGCCATCCCCATGTCAGAGCTGTCAAAATTGCAGACGATGTACCTGGTGAAAATAGTTTTTGGTACTACCGCAGCTTGTTAACTCCAGTCGCGCTTAAAGGATTGGCAACTCGCTTTGAAGACGAACTCCAGGGGTTTTGGTTGTGGCTGGTGCGGGCCGTGGTTATTTATTTAGCGACAGAGACTTGAAACATGCCGGAAGTACTAATTCATGTTGACGGTGGCACCTTTGCTCTGCGGGCAGATCGTCTGCGCCTGTCAGATCGCACGCAAATACGCTCCTTTGGCTCAGGCGTGGCTGATGAGTCGAGCGAGATTGTTGCCGTCCCGGACAGGTTAAGTCTTGAGAGGGTTTTCCGGCCTGGTAGCCTGGAGCTTCAAGAAGCAATTGTCCGCGCCGCCGAACAGGGTAGGCGCTTCCGGGTAAGGCTTCCTATCCGATGGTATGACCATAAATTTTTCGATGTGCAGATCGTTGAGTTTTCGGGGCTTTCTTCCTCTGGCCTTTTCTGCTTTAAGGAGATCGCCTTTCAGGTCGTTGCCCTTCAAACAGCCATGACATAATAGGCGCAGCTCTCTCGTTGATCGATGCCCCACCCATCAACGAGCCATGGCCGGAACCGAAACCCTAGACCAATTCACCGAAATGCTGGGCGTGGATGTCGCCCAAAAGATCATTACCCAATTTGGCGGACAGCGTATTACCGTCCCTGTACAGACCAACTTCCTTCACCCGCTCTGCCAAGCCATAGGCGTCGAAGCCTTTGGTCAATTCACCTACTACTTTGGTGGCGAAAGGCTACACATCCCCACAGATCGCATCGCCAAAATCCCGCTGCGCAATGCCCGTATCTGCGCCGAACACACCAAAGGCGACAGCATCAACGTACTAGTGCAGCGCCACAACCTCAGCTATCGTCGCATCCAACAAATCCTGCAGTTAGGGCGCAAGGCTGCGCCTAGTGATCAGACCGCTGCTGCCTGATCATCAGGGCACGTCTATGGTCGTGCTGAGTGAACGCGCTAATAGCTCAATCCCCAACCCAAGACCCTGGGGTGGCTCCGCCACCTGCGGCTGATGCTGGTCTGTTTACGGTGCCGCAGATTGTTGCCCTGGCTGTTGGCATTGTCCTGACAACAGGATTTAACGCGCTCAAGTCTTTGGGCGGCAAGCGTCTGCAGACCATTGAGCAAGACATTGAGACCAATCGGGAGGACATTGCCAAACTGCGGACAGAGTTCACCGAGTTCCGCACCGATAGTCGGGTGGCTGCGGCAGAGAATAAGCTGCGGCTCGACGCCATCCATAGCGAAATTGTGCAGCTTAGAAATTCGATTTTCTGGGAGGGAGATGAAGCGTAATGGAGGCCGTTAAAACACTTAAGGTGCGGGCGTTGTCATCCGCCTATGACCATGACACTCATGCTCAACTGCGCTGGCTGTTCTGCCTGTTGTTGGATGAGTTTCAAGCAGACGGCTGTCTCTTAAATGTGTTGACAGCCAGTGCCTATCGCATCTGTCGCGCCACCGCCAAAGAGGCTAAGGAGCTGGCTTTCAGTCTGGTGGCTGCTGGGTTTGCTGTTGTGGATGAGCGATCCGGTGAGGCCCTGTTTAAGCCCACCGAAAAGCATGGCAAGCTCTGTCGTTTTGAAATCGCCGCTCCCGCTAATATCGCCCGCCCTGCCGAACCTTACTGCTGATCGCCATGGCCCAGCGCAGTCAATATGAACAGCTTCCTGAGGCGGCGCAAGGCATCGTCGATCGCATCCTCAGAGAGGGGCGCTTTGCCGATTACAACGGCCTAGTTGATGAGGTTAACGAGGCCCTGGCGGAGCACGGTTACGAGGTTGCCTTTGCCCGCACCACCCTATGGCGGCGCGGCAAGGAATTACAGGAGCTAATCGAGCGGGCTAAAGACAGCCACGAAGCAGCCAAGGCCCTGGCGGAAACCTTTCCCGATGATGAGGCGTTGGTCTCTGCCACCATTGCACGGCTGCAATCCATGATTTTTGAGCTGTCCATTAAGGATGGATTGAAAGCCCGTGACATTAGCGGCCTTGCCCGTGCAGCGGCAGACCTGGCCAGGGCCAATGTCACCGATAAGAAATACCGCGATGAGGTTAAGGCGCGGGCGGCACAGAACTCGGAGAGGGCGCGGGCGATCGCCCAAGCGGGTGGCCTCTCGCCAGATGCCGCCGAAGAGATTTTCAACCTTGTAGTAGGAGTCGTGGCGTGAGCTTAAGGGATCTGATCAGCCGTACTTATCTGGCAACACAATCCAGCCAAGGGGCAGATAGCGAACCCGCTCAGCCTCGTAAAGAGGGCGCAGCCCGAAGCAAGCCTAACGCTGGGAGCCCAAGCCCCGCCGCCCCTAAGGGTGAGGGGGACTGATGGTGGAAGCGGTACTTTTGCCCTATCAGCAGCGCTGGGTAGCAGACAAGTCACCCGTCAAAATGTGGACCAAGAGTCGTCGTATCGGGGCCTCCTTTGGTGAGGCATCGGACGCGACTCTGTTAGCGGCCCGTGCCGATGGCATGAACGTCACTTACATCTGCTACGACAAGGACATTACCCGCCAGTTCATCAAAGACTGCGCCCAATGGGCTAAGGCTTACAAGCTGGCCGTTAAGAAGGTTGACCTAGAAGGCGAAGAGGTTTTTCGGGGTGGGGACGAGGATAAGTCGATCCTGGTCTACCGTATCTATTTCGATAGCGGCTTTGAGATCGAAGCGATCGCCGGAACGCCACGCAAGCTGCGGGGCCGCAAGGGTCGCATCATCATCGACGAAGCAGCCTTCTTGGATGACCTCAAGGGCGTGCTTAAGGCCGCGCTGGCGCTGCTGGTGTGGGGCGGCGACTTGCGATTGATCACCACCTATAACGGCGTTGCCAATGACTACTACGAGCTAGAGCAAGACGTGCTGGCGGGCAAGCGTCCTTACAGTCGCCACTTCACCCCCTTTGAACAGGCTATTGAAGAGGGGCTTTACCGTCGTATTTGCCGGGTGAATGGCTGGGACTGGAGCCTGGAAGCAGAGTTTAAATTCATTGCCGACACCCGCTCTTACTACGGAGACGATGCAGCGGAGGAGCTAGACTGCATCCCCAATAAAGGTGGTGGTCGCTACTTCAGTCTGGCCATCTTAGAGCGGGCGATGGCCCGACCCCTGGGGCCGGTGATCACCTATGCCTGTACGGATGAGTTTGCGGTGCTGCCAGAGCAGCGGCGCATTGCCGATACCAACGCCTGGATCCGAGAGTTCCTAGAACCGCTTTGCGAGGAACATCTCAACCCCGCCCATAAGAGCTACTACGGCATGGACTTCGCCCGGTTGGTAGACCTGTCGGTGATCATGCCCCTGCAAGAAAATGAGCTACTAGAGCGGGTCTGTCCCTTTGGCATCGAGCTGCGCAATGTGCCCTTTGAGCAGCAGAAACAGGTGCTGTGGTGGCTGATCTTGCGCCTACCCCGGTTTATGGCCGGAGCCCATGATGCGGGCGGCAATGGTCAGTGGCTGGCGGAGGTGACGGCCCAGCAATTTGGGGCGACCCGGATCAGTCAGATCCATCTATCTCGCCAGTGGTACGGCGATAACTTCCCGCGTTATCGCGCTGCCATAGAGGATGGCCGCTATCGGCTCCCGGCTTCGGCAGATTGGAAGCATGATCACCGCCTGGTGGAACTCAATAAGGGCATCCCCCTGATTCCCGATGTGCGCAAGAAAGACGCCGATGGTCTCAAGCGCCACGGGGATGCTGCTGTGGCTGGGGTGTTGGCAGACTTCGCCACCCGCAATGAAGCGGTGCCCATCGAATTTACTGCTATGAACTCCCGCTCTCCCGCTCTCTCTGCCTACGAGGCGACTCCCGCTCGGCGCAGCCCGTTTGACCGATCTCGGTCTGTGGGTCGCCCCGGTCTAGGAGGCTTCGAACTGTGATCATCATGCTGCATCTACCCAGGAAAAATCATGACTTGTCTCGACAAATGCCAAAATCTTTCCCCCCGCTGCCTCGTGGGCTGTTGGGAGGGTTGCCATCGCTGCCACCCTGATCCGCTGTTGCCTGAGCCATGCACCAGTCAGGAGCCCCGCCCTTCTAAAATGCCTGTGATTTTAAAAGTAAAACCAAACCAGGTCACCCATGAAACTTGAGTTACGAAAGGCCGAGGTCACCTATTACTGCGATTGGACAGATGAGGAAGGCGATGTCTGCCAAGTGCGTCGCAATGGCGAAGGGGATTGGGACCAAAAGGTCATAGGAATCGGAGTGTCTTGGGAGAAGATTCCTTCTCCAGAGGCCGATCAATTAGAAGAGGCGTTTCGTCGCCATCAGCTCATGACCCCGCAGCAGTAGACCAGCCGAAAGACTGCAACCCTTCAAACCTCGTTAAAATCGCTCCCTAAAAATTCCGCAATTGTAGAAACGCCCTAAGATGCCCGCCCTCCAGCTTCCGAATCTGCTCAACATCACCCGCCAGTGGGGCGGCGTTTTTCGCCAGGGCGGCGACGTTGAGCTAGCTGCTAAACCAGCATTTAACGAGATAGCAAATATCGGCGGAGGGCGGGACATCACCCGCCCCTACATTGATTCCCTGGGTAATCTACTGCTGCCCCAGGATCAGTTGCTGTTGCTCAAGGGCGGGTACGGCCATGAGGCGCTGAAGCTGTACGAAAAAGTCGAGGATGACGATCGCGTTTTCTCGGGCATGACCCAGCGCATCCTGGCCGTAACCCGGTGCCCTTGGGCCGTGACCCCAGGCAAGCGGCGGCAGGGTAGCGAGACTAAAGCTGACCGCAAGGCCGCAGATTTCCTGCGGGAGCAGCTTGATCAGATTCCTTTTGACTCCATCACAGAGGAGTCGCTATGGGGCCGCTTCTACGGCTACAACATTGGCGAACCTCTCTACACCCATGACGCCCGCTATGTGGTTTGGGATCCCGATCGCGGCGGCATCCGGGTGCGCCATCGTCGCCGCTTTAAATTCGATTGGGATTTTCAGCCGCGCCTGCTGACGCTCAAGCAACCCTTGGGGGAACTCCATCCCCCCAACACCTTTTGGCACACCCGCTTTGGTGGCAACAACAGCGATGACCCCTACGGCAAGGGGCTGGCCCATTGGCTCTACTGGTTGGTCTGGTTTAAGCGCAACGACATCAAGTTTTGGGCTTTCTTTTTAGAGAAGTTTGGCCAGCCCACCGCCGTAGGTAAATATCAGGCGGGCACCGATAAAACAGAGCAGGACAAGCTGCTGAGCTGCCTGTACAGCATCCTCACCGATGCGGGCATCATCTTGCCCGAGGGTATGAATATCGAACTGCTGGAGGCCACCCGTTCTGGCACTGCCGACTATGCCGGTTTCTATGCTCAGATGGATGCGGCGATCACCCGCGTCATCTTGGGTCAGACCGCTACCACCGAGGGCACCGCTGGCAAGCTGGGCAATGAGGATGGCCAGCAATCGGTTAAGGAAGAAATTATTGAAGCCGACAGCGACTTACTGTGTGGCAGCTTCAATCGCCACCCAGTACGCTGGCTCATCGACCACAATCGTGATGTGCTGGGTGATTGCGTCTATCCCCAGGTGTGGCGGCAGGTTAAACCCGATGAGGATATCAATGCCAGGTCAGAGCGTGAGGTCAAGATCTTTGCGACCGGTCGCCGACTGACCGATGAGAAGTTTGAGGAAATCTATGGCGACGGCTATGAGCGCACCGATGGCGCAATAGTCCCTGCTGGATCATCCCCTGATGTAGGGGCACCCACCCCTGACCTGACCGAAGGGACACCCACCCCGAGCCCCTCCCAGGAGGGGAGCCTGACCCCTGCCCAGTCTGGTGTAGAGGTGCAAGCCACCGCCCTAAATGGGGCGCAGATCAAGAGCCTGCTGGAGTTGGTGCAAGCGGTCAGCCAGAAGGAGCTGCCCCTGGAAAGTGCAATTAAGCTCATTCAGATCAGCTTCCCCACGGTGGATGAGACCATGGCGCGGCAACTGCTGCAGCCTGCCGAAGGCTTCACCCCAGCGTCTTTGGAACCCACCCCTAACCCCTCCCAAGAGGGGACGCCCGACCCACCCCCGACCCCTCCCGAGAGGGGAGGATCCGCAGACCTCAGCGATCCACTACCGGATCCAGAATTCGCCAGCACCCCCACCACGGTCGAAGCCTTTGGGGCACAGCTCCGCACTGCTGTCACCCCAGAGATCGCGGCTCTGCTGCAGGGTTTGCGAGAGGCATTGCAGGCGGCGGAGACCCTGGAGGAGTTTCAGGAATACATCGAGCAGACCGCCCCCGATCTGCTGGCGGACCCCACCCTGGCAGAGCTGATGGCCCCTGCCTTTGAAGCGGCCCGCAAGGCGGGCATTTATGAAGCCCAACAAGAAGCGGGAGGAGATATCAATGATTGATCAGCTTTGCCGAGGGGTTGTTGTTGCCCTGGGATTGTCGATGTTGCTAACAGCCTCTGGAGCGCTGGCACTGTTGGGGGCGGCGCTCTGGGCTAAAGCAGTGATTAAGTGGGTCGAAAACTTTCAAAAGCTCCACCACAACACCCGCGTGTATGCCGTCTGGGTGCGGGTGCTACGGCGTTACAAGATTGCTCAACAGCGCCATGGTTGAGGTTCCTCTAGAAAAGCGGTTTCAAGTGGAAGCCTATCGCCGCCAGATCCTAGAGATGCCCCCTGGCGTAGCTCAGATGCAATTGCTGCACGCCCTTATGGTGATTGATCTGCAGACTGACGCAATCAACCAGCTCTCCGCCGAAAACCAAGCCTTGAAAGAGAAAAATGCCGAGCCCTAATCAAGACCAACCATCACAAGAAACCCCTGAAGAGCGCGAGTTTAGGGAGAGGGTAGAGCGCACCAAACAGATGATGGAGGTTCCAGAACCTCCCGGCTTGCTGTCCAAACTGCTCAGGATTTTACACCTTTAACCATGCCCGAGATTGACGATCTCTATAAAACCCAACCCTTTACCGAAGCAATTGATTTTGTCGAGAGCAAGATAGCTCTCGACACCGATGGGTGGCGTGATGGCGCAGGGGATATCCAGGATGCGTTCTTCACGTCGGCTGGGGCCAAGGGAGACATGCTTAATCAGATTCACCAAGCCGTCACCGAAGCCATCACTTTGGGGCGTCGCCCGGAGGAGTTTGCCGCTCAGTTCGAGAAAATCGCAGAAGGATGGGAGGGAAATACCCCCTGGCGGGCTAATTTGATTTACTTTCAAAATCTCCGCCAAGCTTATGCGGTGGGGCGGGCCGAGTATCAATTCGATCCTGATGTATTGGCCGCATTCCCTTTTTTGCAGGCCGTTCATAGTGGAGCCGAGGAGGCACGTCCTATTCATCTGTGGATGGATCAAAAGGTTTGGCCTGCTGAGTCAGTGCCCTTACATTTCCCCGATGGTTTCGGGTGTGGGTGTCGTTACATCAGCTTGGGCCAAAGCGACATAGACGCAGAAGGATTGGAGGTGCAAGCCGTAGCTGCAGGCGACCGGGTAGAGGTGCGCCTGCCAGATGGCCAAACTCTTTCCCCTGTTGTGCAGCCCACGCCAGGGTTTGACTATCAACCGGGAGCTTCTGCTCGTGGTCAGCGACGACGTGATCTGATTGAGCGAGTTGCAGCGCGATCTGCAGCCCCACTAGCGGAGGCGCTACGGACATTTGTCGAGTACCTTTTACGCACCGAGGAGGCAGGTGACGATGGCTAACATTAAGATCGAGCTTTCCTCTAATGAGGTGCAAGCCGCCCTGCGCACACTCCCTGCGCTGCGAAAACTAGATCGCCCACAAGGGCTTTATAAAATCTGGGCGACCTACCTAGAGCGCCTTGTTGTTCGCTCTTTTCAAGCCCAGCAGCAGCCCTTGACTAACAAGGGCTGGGCTCCTTTGCGGCCCATCACCCGCCAGCTCCGGAACAACAAGGGCAAAGGAATTCTCAGAAACACAGGAGCCCTATACGACACAATCTCTGGAAGGGTTTTGCCAGACGGAGCGTCGGTTGGCACGAATCAAATGGTTGGCATTTACTCTCTCGGGGCCATCCATCAGTTTGGCGCAGTGGTCCCCATCACCCTTAAGTCCCGTGCGTTTTTTCGCCATAAGTTTCGGACTACAAAGAATCAGGGCTGGGATAATCTGCGACGAGTGAAGAGTGAAGCTGTCATTATCCCAGCTAGACCCTTTTTGCCGATGGATGAAGATGGCAGCCCACTGCCGCAGCTAACACAAGAACTTGGCGTACTTACCCGCGATTGGCTTTTGAGGTAGGAGGTATTTCGTGCATCCAAACCTAAGACGTTAAATGGGCGTTTAATAGGCCCCTCTACCTTGTTTGACACACAAAGGGGTCAGCTTGAGTGCCATCAGGCTTAGAGGCGATTTTGACGGGGTTCAGTTAGTGAAGATTTTTGGGGGCTGCAATGACGCTTACGGCAGAACAACTTACGCGCATTAAAGGCCGCGTCTTGAGAGAGGCGCGACGGGTTTTGGACAGCAACCCTGATGAGGTCGTCTCACTGCCCGATCAGGATGCGCTAGATGCAGATGTACAGGCTGTGGCCGCAGCAATTAGAAGTGTCTTGATTTCTGGCTCGATCGCGGTTTCGGGTCACCCTTATCAGCCCCGCGACATGTATGTCGCTGCTGAGGCCATTTGCCATGAGCTGTATCAGGAGCAAATTAAATGACCCTAGCAATTGTTGGATTAAGCGCTAATGCCTTTCAGGCTGAGTTGGGGATGGAGCTAGCCGTTAGCCCCACGGCCATCATCTTGGGTGAAACCGGAACGCCCAAGGCTGAATCCGGCCTAATCCCTTGGGAGGGATATGCGGGTGGAGATGTAACCCTCGAATTTGATATCTCTGCCGAAGCTCTGGTCACCACCGGCAACATCAAGCTAGATGTTGCTTTTCGCAAGGTAACGAGCAGAGTTGCGCCGTTTAGTACGGCAGAGTACGCAACCGCCAAAAGTATCACCATTGCCCGAGGGGCAACACCCGCTAATCTGCAAGACCCTAAACCCACGCTCACCTTTACCGCTAGCGAGATTGATGGGTTGGTAGCGGGCAACAGGGGGCAGCTTTTGATCCTGCGCGACAACACCGTCTCATCTAATGCGACAGGCATTGGTTACTTGCACAATATTCTGATCAAAGAGGTGTAGGTCGTGGCACTTTACCTTGACAACGATGGGCAGGGGCTAGAGGTAGCAGCGGTTGGGCCTTGGTCTCAGCAGTCAACCTTGTGCATCGTTGCCCGCGTCAAGGTGAATCCTGCGCCAAGCACCCAAAATCGGATTTTTATGCATAACTCTGGGGGTGCCAGAGTTATTTTTCACTCGGCCCCTGGGACCCCTTTTCGGGTGATCACCAGTCGCGATGGCCAAAGTAACTTGACCGTCACGTTTGGCTCTGAGGAGCATCAAAACGGCGAGTATCACACGGTTGCAGTGCGTCGTGCTGCAACCCCGGACGGTGATCACTACGCCGCGATCGATGGGACGCCGCAAGGTATAACGACTAATATCGTCACCTCTGGCGTATTTAGCGAAAATACCAGCACCAACTTTTTGGTTGGCAAAGACCAATCCAGCAATACCAAATGGCTCCGGGGCGGGCTTGAGTATCTATGGGTCTGGAATGGGGTAAACGTCTCCAACGATTGCGTTAAGTCACTATCAAATGGCCAGTATCCCGGTTTGGCGGGTCTGGGGATGCCTGCGCTGGCCCTTGAGTTCCCAGGCGCGAATCGCGCTTTAGTCGGCTCGATCTCATCTAGCAATATTGCAGGCTACGAAACTGGCGCAGGCAGCTACAAGCTACTGCCTGTTGCCCCGTTGATCCTCCGAGCGAACAGCGTCGCCGCCATCAATGCAGTCGGCTCGACCACGGCCCCTGCCGCAACAGGCACGGGCACGGGTGCGATCATCATTGCCG
>ERZ1740060.586-NODE-586-length-17887-cov-24.502467_pt1 | contig 17887 bp, 9 predicted proteins | sample MGYA00581743_ERZ1740060 | MGnify/ENA primary metagenome ERZ1740060 (study PRJEB43018, sample SAMN04849235) | marine metagenome | isolation source: floating plastic debris | place: Pacific Ocean | collected 2008-08-27 | study: EMG produced TPA metagenomics assembly...
GTCGATGCGTCTGATATGAATCATCCTATCGGTTCAATTTCCGATAAGGTCTATTCAAGCAGCGGTGGTCGAAGACTGCCAAACTGCTACTGGCCCTCAGCCCTACGCCTGTCATCACATCGCCGAATCAGTGCTCACCCACAATCCTGAAACGGTTGTGCTGTCGGTGCAGCGATCGCACTTTTGGCCGCAGTGGCAGGCGGCGATCAGCCAATCACTCCAGGCACAGTCCACAACAACCGATGACCTGACGACCCTTTTGGCAGTGACTCAGCCCGACTCACTGCAAGCCTTCCTGAACCATCTGCTTGACCTGCCGGCAGCATCTTCAGCATTGGCCCTACAGCCCGACAAGCTAAGCGTCGTACATTACCCCGATGCCGACACCCGCCCCATTTTGCAGGCCGTTAATCTCACCGAGATCGCGCCGCATCACCCCCGATAAATTATCCCTGGGTATTACCGGGCCTTGTGACTCAAAGCGTCAATACATACTTCTCAGAGAATGAATGAAGCAAGAAAACCCACCCTGCCTCCAAGACCAAAGATCCAGAGATTGCAAATCTTTTTTTGAGACTCAATAATCGATTAAATGGACTCAAACAAACACCATTCGGTCTCATTGCGAGACTAGGCGATGTTCAAGTCTCTCTGAAAATGCACATAATTCTGGCATCAGCCTGGAAAGGTGCGCACAAGCTCGCAAAGCATTGCGACATTCCATGAACTGGCACTTAGGAGTGATCGCCATTCATCCAGGGACTGAATCAATGTTCCAGCGACTGAAGACATTTTAAAATCAGGCTGTCTTTTGATGAGACTCAAAAAGACCTTTGGCAGACTCACGTATATCTTCCTTGGTCTTGATTTGAGACGAATTTTGCCTGCAAGATTTCGCTTTTGAGATCGCCCCCCCCCCCTTTTTTTTTGACAGGTAGTGGGTGATGTTCTAGACCTGTGTATGGTGTCACTGTCTGCTGTTGAGGACGCAGCCTGTAGAAAGAGCATCAACAGATCTAGAGCACTAACCACAGTCTCTAGCCTTAACAAAGCGTTGGTTATCCTAACTAGAAATATAGAATTTGAGCATACAAAGGTCTGTATTTCCCATTTACCAAGGGCTGCCAACTAAGGTGTAGGTTGACCAATAATGTGGATGGGTTAGATCGGCTGCTACTTCCGCACGGCGTTGCTCGTCTTCGATATAAGTACTTAACTCATTAAGTCGGGACACTTCAGTCTCGCTCAAATGTTCTAGATATTGCTCATCTTCCTTGATTGAGCGAATGCGAAAGTAAAGTTCCTTAAGGTTTTGAGCCATTCGTTGCTCATCTAACATTGCTCGCTGTGTATGCTGCACTGCTTCTGCCTTAGTCACTCCAGTTCTCAACGCACGATAAAACTCCATCATGTACATCAGCGAAGCCATATCGCTCACTGTCCATAGGCTGGCCAATACCGATTTCACATTTGCCTGCAAGGATAAACCAGCAAATCCTAACTCTGCGTCAGGATTACCTAATGCAGTTTGACAGGCGCTGAGGACAAGCAGCTCAACGGGGGGATCATTCCAATTCAACGTGGCAACCTGTAAATCATTTAAGGGTAAGGACGTATCCGAAAATTGAATATCAGAGTCGCCTGGTCGCCCACGCCGAAAGCGGGTATGAGTTGCTAAATGAACAATTTGGTACGGATATTCTTGCCGCTGTTGACGTACATTTGCAAGTGTGAAATCTTCATTTTCTAAAACTTGTGTACGATCACTAGACTCCTGACTCCAAATATCTTCCAGCATTCGGAGTTCGAGTGGTACCGCGCTCAATGGCTTAAATAATTCAGGATCTGTAAATTCAGATGTGCCCATTGCCAGCAAATCAGCTCGATCCAAGTTAGAAGGACGAACATCAAGCGATTGAAAGTTGGGAATAATTCCAACTTTGTATTTTTCTGCGAGAAACTGCTGTTTTTGAGAATCATAAAGTGCTGATATCGGCAACAAGCCCAACTCTTCTTCCATTACGAACAGAAAGGTGTTAACATCAATCCCTTTATTAGTCAGCTGATCAGCCTCACTACGAATGGCATTCATTGCTTCAAATTGTTCTTCAACTGGTCTAATAAGTAAATCGTAAAGTCGGTCTGCTGTTGCTAAGTAATCTCCAGAGTTGGGATTTTGCACTTCGCGCCAAAATCGCTCGACTTCTAGCACTAACTCATTTTTACTAACTGTTTCGCCAGCCTCTAGCTCTGGCACAAAATTCACCGCTTCACTAACGCTAAACTCTTCAGGAAGTTCCTTTGGTTGATAGCGAGTGATGTTCTCAACAAGAATGGGCTCGTTGTAGGCCGTTTCCACTCGAATTGATACGCGGTCTCCATCAGAGGCAATATATACTACTGCTGCCCGAATACTGGGTTCTTGTAGCTCTAAACTATGCAGTGCAAATCGAATTAACGATGGTTTGACAATAGTTCGTTCAAATTCAGAGCCAAAATGCTCTTCAAATGCTTCTTTCCGTTTTATATCTAAGGAAAGTGTGCTGAAGTCAAATCTTACATCGAGCAGACTGGATTGAATATCTTCGGCTTCTACTACGCCCTCAATTGGGTCATCAATGTCGATCTCTAAAACACTAGCCCCAGGCTCAACCACCTCCAAACTAAATGGCAAAATTGGGGCTCCTGCTGCAACACGTTCTTTCTGTTGCAGCAATTGATCGCGTTCTGGTGATTCACCGGCTGGCAATTGAGCTAAACGTTCTTCGAGATATTGTGCATACTCATTGGCAAACGGATTCTGTTGCGCGAGCCGATGTTCGAATTCGCTTTGACGGGGGGCTCGTAGTCGAAATGAGACTTGTTCTCGGGCAAACCAAGTAGTGTCGCTAATACGATTTAGTGCTTCATTCAGCTGTTCCAAGTTGATCGGTCGTAATGGCTGCCCTTGACTGTCACGCAATGCCGACTTGAGAGCATTAAAGATGTATTCTCCTTGCTCGAAAGTTGCTAAAGCAATACCCTTCTCATCTGCAAGATATTCCACTAATACTGGGTTGTCCTGTGTCAATCCAGCTGGAATATAGACTATTTTTTCCTCATTCAAGCCATCATTCTGTTCCTCGTTGCTTTTACTATTCATCTTGACACCAACCCGTACATCGTTGATTACACCTTCAACGACATTAATCTTCAGCGTGCCATCATCAAGAATCTCTACAATCTCTGCCCAAGAAGTGACATAGTCACGCTGCAAATACTGCAGTGTAATATCATCTTTGATGACCTTCAAATGAGCTGCTGACACTGTTTTTCCCAGATAAGGAGAAACGATTTCATCTACTGATGCTCGAAACCCTGAATCAGTTTCATACAGCGAAGAGTTGAAAATTTCACAGTGCAGTGCAGGAGAGCTTGCGCTGATTGAACGAGACGTGTCACTGGCGACAGTCTCGGCTTCCGCAGATTGAGACTCACATATGGAATCTCCGTCCATTGATGCCGAAATTGCTTGTGGATCTGATGCAGCAGCTAGCAAAGAGGCTCCCCCCAACACTCCCGTGATTGCGAGTAACCTCAGCCACTTAACCATGAAATAAGTGTTGTGTTTGCTGCCACAGGGGGCATGAGGAGATCCGTGCTGGTAGGCCATTGCGTTTTATTAACTCAGGTCTGAAGATCTGGATAGTAAAGGACTAACGAAAAATGTATACTCCAGTTCTTTGGATTCGAGCAACCCTTATTGCTTCAATACGTGAAAATGTTCACAATCACTCACTAAAATATTGAGTCGCAATACCAGTCATAGAAGTTTTTTTTGAGCAGCCATAGAATTTTCGTCCACTGGACATCAGCGCATGAGCTGAGTCCAGCTATGACGCCAGCAACAGATAGACTTCAATAAGCTTCATTGGATTAAAGCTTGTCTCCAAGCAAGCATGTATCAAATTATTTAAATTAATCTAAAATCAGGTTGAATCAGAGCTTGATCACGATACTATTCGTCGTAGAAAGTAATTGTAAATTGCATAGACTTCCATAATGTAGCAAGTCTACGGGTGCAGCGAGTTTCATTTGGTCGGCACTCACTGAAGTGATTGTTTTCGTTGGGAGTTAAGTCGTCATGAATAGACGTCCCCTGTAGCTTTGTTTCTTATTTGAAGCCCTAATTTTTGGACAATGTCAGGAATGTTTGTCAGGCGTTTGGCAGCGGTTGTTAGTGTATTGCCCTTTTTATCGATTGATGTTGCGATCGCGGCTCCGCAATCTGCCGTCTCTCATTCTGCGATTCAGGTTGCTTTAACCGAGGAGCCTTGCCACATTCAGGGCAACCTGAATGGCAATTGGGCGCAAGATATTGATACCCTCTTCGACAATGAAGCGTGGGGACAAATTGTTTTGGTACTGGCGGATTGTCCCATTCCAACCGCTGCCGACCTTGATGTCATCCTGCAAAGGTTAGACAATCAGATTCGCAATGGCATGAGCGAGGCGCATCAGGCGATCGCACTACAGGGCGTCGTTATTCTCGGTGATCGCTTTTCAAATTCATCACTAGACTTCGCTGTCACTGGTTTTGACACTTGGCTCGGTGCATTATTGCAATCTATTACTATGCAGCTCAATAGCCAACGAACTGCAGCCTCGGTAAAATCGGCAGCTGCCGAGGTCGCTGGACTGCTGGCAACCAGAGCCATGGCGTTAGATATAGACACGGCGGCCTTGAATCTGAGGGAACGCGAGGGGGCAACACCAGATTTGCCAGCCTTGACCGAGGCATTACTTTTATTAGCGAGTGATTCTGCAACACCAAACAATGTCCAACTCACTGCCTTGTATTCTTTACGGGATATCGGATACACCCTGCAAGCGCAGAGTACCTCCTCTCCAATCAGCGGGCTGATTCAGCCGAATCTGGACGCTATTCCCGCTGATTCCATTGTCAGCGCTGTAACACTTTTGCTGCAACAGCAGATTGATTCAGATTCGAGTCGAGTTGCTATCAGTATTCGCGCCGCTCAAGTGGAAGTATTGTCCGCTTATTTCAGAGGCGATAGTGAGTCAATTGCCGCCGCACTGGAATGTGATAGCGAGAGTTCAATTGTCTTGCTCAACTGCATTGCCGCCGATGTGGAAGAATTCATGCCCGTTCGAGGAGCTGCAGTCAGGGCTTTAGAGCGCCTAGGGAGTATGGATGCACTCAGATCGAGTGTGGCTAACACATTACGCACAATTGCGTTGGAGGAACAGGACGAGTCGATCAATGACGAGTCAGAGAGCCTTGTGCAAAGAACTCGACAAATTAGCGCAGTAGAAACTCTCAGCCGCATCGAAGGCGACCTCCGGCAATCCCCATTTGAAAGAATGACTGACCCCGCGAGAAGTGAGGAGAGTGAAGAGAGTGAAGAGGCATCCGGTTCTTCTAATCTTCTAAGTCAGGAAATTGAGGGTAACGAATTTCAGCTCCTCGAATTGCTAGCCTCTGGCTTGGCAGATAGTGACTCAGAGAATGACAATGACGACATTACTCGTGATCTGCAACAACGTGCCGAAATCGCTTTTGACCAGCGCTATCAGCGAAACTTACGTGAGCTTAGCTACGCGATCGAGCGTTTATATACGGTCGGGTATGACGATATCCGCAGCAACGACTTAGTTCAGCGCACCGCAGTACAAGCGCTGGGAGCAGTCAATTATCGTCAGCTTCGAGTAGACTCTGGCAATGTTGCGCCATTCTATTTGGCACGATTGACCAGCTTTTTAGGTCAGAGTCTACTTTGTTCGCCCAATGCCGATATTCGCCAAGAGGCCGCCTACGCACTGGGAAACATTGCTCCGTATTGGCCAGAAATGTTAGATACGCCATTTGAGCGGTACTGGTATAACCTGTCACCCGCACGGGCACATCGCCCTGAGCCAATTGATGGTATTTGTAGCACGGCCCCTATTCCTGCAGCCTTACCCCAGCAGGATACTCTCCAGTCACACCGCAATCAGCACAAGCACATCCCTCAGTGGAACGATCTGACCACGTTGGATGCACTGATTTTAAGTTTGAGTGACACTGAGCAAAATGTGGTTACAGGAGCCGCCTCAGCCCTTGGCCGCTACGCACCTACCCTTGACAGGCGTCATCAGCTATCGAGCAGGCGTTCAGAGCAGCTGAGCGCACAGTTAGAAAGTCTACAAACTGGCGGTTCGATGAGAGATCGCCAAGACATAGAACGAGAGATTGAAGATACTGTTGCTGTCATCAATCAAACGCAGGATAGTCTGCAGAACCTCAAAGTTTGTATGACAGCGTTGCTCTCTCCAACACGCTTGAGCAACTGGCCTCAACTATGGTCAGAAGCAGACGATGAGATGCGCGATCACTTTCAGCCCTTAGTAGACTCAGCAGAACAATATGCCGAGGACTGTGATCGCTCGCTGCCTACGGCTGGTCTCGCAGCCTGGGAAGATAATGAGCAGGCTGCGATCGCAGCTGCCTTTGTTCTGGGCCGCACTGGCATTGGCGATGGTCATCCTGATGTCGATCCTACCGAGCAAGAGACAATCATCTACCTCCTTCGAACCTTGCAAGCTCGGGATGCAATCGCGAATCAAGAACTGGGTAAACCGTCCCCAGTAGACAGTGCGAATGGAATTCCTGGATCAGTCCCACCCTACTGGGATGATCGGGTGCGCACGAGTATCGCAACCAGCGTTTTTGGCCAGATTAATGCTCGCGAACATAATTTACTTCAATCTTTGGTTGCAGCAGTCCAATTTCATAATTTAGATGACTCTACAACTTTAGAAACATCGATTATCGACTCCCTAAGCTGCGAAGAATTTGATGAACAAACTGCGCACCCTGGTGAGTCGATCTCGTTAACTCAGATCTGTATCGAGGCTCCATCTACTCGCTTGGCTATTCTGCGAGCTATTGAATTAATTGGGATTGAATATCTTGACGAGTTAGATTCAACAACAGCGCTGCCTAATGAGCCTGACGAGCTACTTCAGCTGCGTCAAAATGCTCAGCAGATCCAGACCGAAATTTATGTTCAACAATTACGACGCCTACTGACGCAAGATAAAGATCCAGAATTGACCCAGGCAGCAGCTACTGACGTGATGGCAGAAATCACGGCATTGATTCCTGATTTTGATAGCCGTCAAGCCGAGATGCCATCAGGTAACGCCGCTGACTCTTCTACTCCTCCCTTAACGACTACAGAATTTAGGCAGGATACGCCTGATACCATACTCGTTCCTGACATCATTGCGCCTTTGCCAGTCGCCGAAACGAGTGTAGAGTTACCGCAAAATCTAGCCTTTAACACTGCTTCAACCTTCTCAGTCGACTCCGAAACAGTTTTGCCAATTCAGGCACCCCTTGGCGAAGCGCGATACGTCTTAGCGTTTCCGTTGACTTCACTTTATTCCTGTGCAGGAGCAGCCTTCGCCCAAGCTGAATTGGGAGTTTATGACAAAGTTGCGGTTGATCAGCTATTACACTATCTCTTCGCTTATCCTGAACCTCTGCAGTTTCCTAATGAGATAGATAGTCGTCACTCCGGCAACCTTTGTATGCCAGGAACAGACAACGAAACCGCTCAGAATGATGAACTCCCCTCACGGTATCAGCAAATTCTGCAGCTAAAAACTGGTGCAATTGCAGCCCTAGGGGCAATTAGACTCCCCGATAGCGACCCAATCTCTCTAGTGCGGCAAAATCGAGCGGTTGGCGAATCCGAAATTGAATCTGTTCTGGCTGACCCAGCAACGATTAAGCAGATCGTAGAGACGCTTGGCGAAATTGCGGCCCTCGATCAAGAGCTAGTATCGACGGCGATACCGCCGATCTTATCGACCGCCATAGGCAGAGAATCTGACAGTGAGTTAACCACCCAAGAGAGTTCTCCAACCAATCGCAATTTAATAAGTGTTGTGGATGCTGCACAACTTGAGGCTCTGGGGTTAACATCACAAAACGTTGCCGCAATTAATCAACTGGGCTTGCCGCTACGGCAAGGCGCGCGTGCGCTTCGGTTGGGTTTGACTCGCAGTGACATTGATCTCCAGAGAGCCTACAACTTGACTCTCTTTGAGACGGCGCAGGTTCGGCATTTCGGCATTCCAGAAACAGACTTTGCTGCTGCTCAGAATCCCGGGGCCACAATAGCTCAGTTGGTTCGCCAAGAATATGCGGACGGCATGACTCCGCGAGAAATCGAGCAGCAAATTCTCTCGCAAGCATTGTCCGAGTCTGAATCTCCGCAACCATCTGTGTTGAATCGATCAACGGTAAACACTGCCAACGAGATCTGCGCCTTGTCCGATGAGGATCGAAATCAGTTCTTCGTCGAGGCAAACAATCCCTTGAATGGAGAGAAAGGTAGTAACACCCCCACATTTACTGCGGCAGAACTGGCGCAGTGTGAAGAATGGGGACTTACCGCGCCAGAATTTTTTGTGCTTAAACGCGAGTTACAAGCAGCAGCCATCGCTGCCCTCGGTGCAATCGCCCGAACTCAGCTAATGAATCCTGGCCGAATTGAAGCAAATAGAAAGGCATTAGAGGCAGTCGGATTTGATCATTCTTCTGATACAGAACAGATCAGGGAATTAAAGCTAGAGCAATTTCGACAGACTACTCTAGCTTTTGAAGACGCTTACCAACGCACAAACGATGAGCAGTATTCTAATTTGATTAGTTACGTTCTAGATGAACATTTGATTTCGCAAATTACTGCGGAGTTAGACGACGATCTTGAGAACGAATCCAATGAGGAAAGGCAGCTTCGTTCTGAATTTCGAGAAGCTACCTTCAATCTTGTTATCGGTCTCAATGTTGAAACAATTCGAGCACTGTCACCACAAACTCGGCAATCACTATACGTCGACGTAGTCGACCTCGCAGCCTTAACCGATAACTCTTTGGCGCAGGAGTGTCTTTCTAGCAGTGCCGATGAAATCTTTAATCAAGAGCGCGTTTGCTTTGGTGTAGCCAGAGTACTCAGTGCCATGTGGGGAGTTGATGGTACCGAGCTTACTCTCGAACAAGAAGAGGAAAGCATCGCCTTTTTAGAGGCGCTAGCGGGCAATTTTGCCCCAGGTGACAGCTCACAAAATACTCGTTTTTCATCTCCTGAGTTGGTTGCTCAAAATGCGGACAAGCAAAACACTGATGGTTTTGCCGACAGAACAGCCCCAAATACTACGAGAGCAGATATTCAGGTGGTGCAGCCCACCCCTATTATTCGCTCCAGTGGGGTTGAGGCGCTGAGTCAAGTAGCGATGGTTGGCACCAGCAGCCATAACACGAGGCTATTGGAGTTCCTTTTTCATCAATGGTTGACTGTAAACGATCCCAGAATTTTAAACTCGGTCGTACAAACCTTTGTCGAGTCAGATCCCACCACGACCGATACGCTAGGCTATTTAACTAATCAATTGAGTAAAGAGCCCAAAGCAGCAGCAAATTTGATTGCTCGCATCGGTCAAGCAGTAGAGGCCGAGCGGCTCCTTTCACAAGAGAGCGGGACAAATCAACTCAATCTTGCCAATCCTAACTGGACAAGTGCACTTAGCCAGCCAGGGCTGATCGATGCTTTAGTAACAGCGATCAACTCTGGACAACAATCTGGCAACTCAACCGTTGGCCTAATTGACGCTTTAGGCGAAACTCGTACGGATGATGCCAGTGCGATCGCAACGCTGACTACAGTTCTGAACAACGGTAACAGCCTAGGGGAGCAAGAGGCTGCAGCTTATGCCTTAGGCAAGATTGGTGAGCGGCATCCTAATGTGGGCCAACCGCTAGCAAATGACCTCTATAATCTTGTTAAGCATACTGATACAGCCCCAGAGTTACGAGTAGCAGCGGCTTATGCGGTCTCACAGATCAACATCTACGATATCGGTCTAAGAGAGAATTTAACTCGACACGCAATTACCTACGAACTGATTAGCCTTTTCGCGTATTTTGCCGGCATTGATGATGTGACCCTTCGTCCTGAAGATAAAGCTGCAGCCTGTCGAGCAATTACCAATGCTGATGATGCCCACAGCGCGATCGCCCTCAAGGCTTTGAGCCAGCTTGATAGTCCTTCCGAGGAGATTGCGGCTGTATTTGCTTGCGCGCTCACCGCCAACGATGTTGAGATTCGAGCGATCGCCGCTACCTATGCTGGCGATTTATCTCTATGGAATAGTACCCTAGCTGATGCCATGTTTGCGGCATTGGATGATCCTCACTGGTCAGTTCGCTACGGCACTGTTCAGAGTATCAGCAATGCTCTCAATCATCCTGACACGATTGTTCTTGAGAGCATTGAAAGCAATTATTCTGATGACTTCCGCAATAAGTTGCAAGAAGTTTTTTGGAACGAGCGTGAAGATGATCGGGTTCGACTAGTGGCTGGCAATGCCCTTCTAAAACTCGATCCAACAATCTACGACGATGAGCTATCGTCCTCTGACATCGCCTTCAGCGACACTTACATCGAACTCAATCAACGCGTCACTGCTCTTTACATTGCCCCTGGCTACACTAACCCAGCCCTAAGTCGCCTGAACACATCGTCCTCCATACTTCTTGTGCTTGACGACGAACGAGGTTTAATCGACAAAGTCATTGAAACTATCAGAAGCAGACTGGATAGACTATAAGCTAAACAGCCTATGACCCTACAGGGTTAAGCCAACGAGTGGTAGTAACTTGTGCCCGTGCTTCCCTAACCAGCCTGCAGCATTTTGTACGTGAGGTCGAATCTGATCAATGGATTCAGCAAAGCCTTCGAGAGATTTTGCATAGCCTAATCCAGTTTCAAGTGTTTGGCTAACAACGTCCTTGTCCGGCTTAGATTTTTGCGCTTCAGTTTGCAGTTTTTGAGCAATCCCATCTGTAACAGGATCATTTAGAGCAGACAAAATACCTTTCAATGCCATTAATTCGTCTTGGATATCAACTTTGCCTGCCTGTGGCAATGTTGCTTGTTGAACCTTAACGTTCGCTATGCTGTTAGCGCCGTACTGAGTGACAATACTAGCATTATCACCATATTCGTTATGCTGGCTGTAGTCGTTCCCTTGCATTGACCTATTCTCCACTGTCTGAAATTTCCTGAGCCTGTAGATCGATAGTACTTTCGTCACCATATTGAATAGCTACGTTCGCCTTGTCACCATATGAATTGTATTGTCGATTATCGAACTGATTAATTGGTCTCTTTGCGAACCCCTTAATAATTGAGAGCATATCAGTATTTTGATCACGATATCGGATAATCTCATCCTCCTTGGCATTGAGTATCTTTTTGTAGTATTCCTCTACACGCTCAAATGCTCGTTGATAATTTTCATAAAATGATTTATGGATACTAGCTTTATCTGTATCAGATAATGCATTAAGCCTGACGACTACAACACCATCACCTTTGTTTTCAATACTTTGTACCGAAACCTCAGAGTCCTCGTATTGCACTTGAATCTGTGAAAAAGTCTCAATGAAAGCCTGCCAGTCAACCCCATGTCGAAAGACTAAGTCGATTGTATCAAGTACTTCTTGAAAAAATTTGCTAAATTCGCCTGGCTCAAATACTCCACTGTTCGGGCGGCGCTCTCTCTTATCTCTGAGCAAATATACATAGTCACACACTGCCCCATTTAGTTGAGTCGTGCTATCGATGTTCCAACTTTCAAGGATTACTCCAGTCAAAGTAGTTTGGTAAAAAATGGTGCCTAGTGCTTGTGTTTTAGCTAGGTTAGCCTGTATTAAATTCGCACCTTCTAGATTGGCTTGACTAAGGTCGGCTTCTGCTAAATTGGCATGAGATAGATTTGCTCCTGTAAGGTTGCTTCCCTTGAGATCAAGGTTAGTCAGATTAGCCCGCACCAAAGTTGCACCTTCTAAAGTGGCTTGGCTAAGATTTACCCCTACTAGATTACTGTCGGCTAAGTATGCACCGTCAAGATTAGCTCCTTCCATGTTTAGACCTTTGAAACACTGGTCACTCCCACGAAGCGAAACCAGTAAAGATTGAACCTGGATGCTCGAAAGAATAGTGCCACCTAACCGAGCCAAATTGAGCCTTCGAGCCAAGTGAAACCGCGTCTTGAGTATCGTAGATTGGTAGAAATTAGCCCCCCTCAAGACAGCACTTGTGAAATTTGCATTGGTAAGATTAGCTCCTACAAATCGAGTACCTCCCAATGAGCTGAGCCAGACGGAAATACCGCGAACCAAGTGGTCTCTCGGGTCTCCAGATAAAGCTCGCTTTGAGACAAGAAAACCAACTACTACATTCAAAATAATGCCTAACAAAGAAACTATCTCAGGAAGAGATATGGACAAATGACCATCACTGTGGAAGTAAACGCCCAACAAACTAAAAATAGCCGTGACCATGAAAATAGCGGCAATGGAAACCTTGACTTTATCATTGGTTGCGATACTGATTGCAATGCCAACTACACCAACAGATGCTGATATAAATGTCACTCCAGTAACAAGAGCAAGAATAAAGCCGACCGCAAAAATATCGCCAAGATCTGAGCTAGAGACAACTGCTCCGATGCCAAGAATCGAGGTCGAAACACCGATACTGAAACCTATGGAAATAATAGCAATGCCAAACGCCGCCAATAGTCCCTTGGCATAAATCAAGCCAAGAATCAAGAACGGAAGGATAATGCCAAGAACACCAGTCAGGATTTTTGCTAAAAGCGTTTCTATGAAATTCTTACTTAAGAGAGTCTCAACTAAGAATGCCCAAGACATTCCTACCAAGAAACTGGTAAAACCCAGAAGAGTGAATGCAATTAATAAGTGTAGTAACCGCCAAAGACGAGTAGCGCCTGCTTTTGCCCCCTCAAACTTAGTACCTGTTAAGGTCGCTCCTGTGAAGTTTGTGCCACGAATATCTGTACGGCTTAAATCCGCATTTGACAGGTTGACTTCTTCAAGATTCATACCTCGTAGCGATTCACCGCTCAAATCTTTCCCCTCAAAGTTTCGTTCCTCATAACGATAGCGGCTTCGCAATTCTCTGGCTGTAAGCTTAGAATCTTCCATAGAATAAGAAAACCAGGAAAAATGAATGGTTTAATTCTACAGACTGTCGCCAAAACCCTGAATATTTGCCCCTTAAATTTCACTTTTCAAACAAATACATTTATGTCGACTTATGTCAACTATAGATTTTATATTATTGTTCGAGGGATGCACTAACGCACCTCTATGGTTGTGGGGTATGTAAGCCATTCATGCAAATATATAGGCACGTTTCCTGAAAGTATTTTTAGCTGAAGCCGAGGTCTCATAGAGATTTAGTTGAAGCTGTCGTTCAAGCTCCAAGCAGCAGTTCTTAAACCAACTCTCACCTGGAGGAGGAACAGAGTTCAATTTTAGATCGCTATTAAGCCTGCTGTCATTCAGTTAGGGTCAACAGATTGCCTGGGCTTGGGATAAGGTGGTTTTGCCACATTATTTTCTCTGGTTGAAGTGTCTCATCCCCATCAGCTATCGCTACTAACCAAAATACTCGTGATTAAAAAGATGATCTTCGGGGGGCTGATGCTGGCAATCTCTGCAGTCTGCCTGTTGGGATGGGGCTACTACGACGCGCTGAGTCAATTTGCCGACAGCTATTTGCTCACCGCCGAATACGACTTTATGCGCTGGCTGATCGAGCATTTGGTCAGCACCCAGCCCAAGGTCTTGATCAAAATTGCTGAGCTGACCGGCGTTTATGGCTTGGTAATTGAAACTGCCGCGATCGGTTTGTGGCTGGGCATAGCTTGGGCCGAACCACTATTCATTTTGCTGGTGGCGGCCTTGATTCCCCTCGAAGTGTTTGAGGTCTGGCAACACCCGTCTCCCACTAAGGTGCTGTTTTTTGCCATCAATGTTTTCATCGTGGGGTTTTTGACCCGTCGCTGGCTCGGTGAGTTGAATGCCGATAAGGAAGCCGCGATCGCCCGTTCCTAGCCCGTTCCTGCCTTGATCACACCTAAGTCAATGCCAGGGTCAGCTGCCAGCCCACCAGTTGCCCCGTGTGCCCCGGTGCATGATCGCTCACCCGCAACTGCCACTTGCCCGCCGCCGCGCCCCCGATCGCCTGAATCAAGCCCGGCGTATTGCTCAGGTCATAGCGCTGGTCTAACGTTTGGCGCTGGCCCAGCGATCGCCCCTGCAGCAGCAGTTCTTGTCCTGTCGGCAGCTCTAAATACACTCGGATATCGCCTAAAAATTCGTGAGCCAGCTCGACCTGCACCGCCAGATCTTGCACAGTACCCGACTCACGACACTGCAGCGATCGCCCGATACCCGTCGGCTGATTATCTGGAATCGGCGTCGGCGCCGCCTCTGATAGCTCTACCGTGCGCTGATAGGTGCGCCCGGCCCACAGTCGTCGCCGGGCCTCTTGCACTGCCTTTTGAGCATTCACCCGGCCATAGCCAAACCACTGCGAATGACCGTTGTTGCCGTAGGTGCCATGTTGCAGGCCCAACTGCGGGTCGGGGCGCGGATCGGTAATTCTATCCGCCGTTTGCTGCAAAATCTGCTTCACTTCCCGTGCCGTCAGGTTCGGGTTCACCGACAGCACCAGTCCCGCCACCCCCGCGACGACGGGACAAGAACTCGACGTGCCGCCAAAGGTATCGGTATAGGCTTCGCGACTGTAGCCTGCCGTGCCGGTGCGATCGCTGGTCACCATGCCGCGTCCGCGCATGCCTCCCGACACCTCCGGCCCCGTTTTGACCGTGCCCACCTCCGGCAGCGACACGCTGGGATGGCCGTTGTTGCTCGGTGCGGCCACGGCCACATGCTGACCCCAGCTGCTATACACCGCCTTTGTATTCAAGCTGGTGCAGGCCGACACCGTAATCACGTCCGGATGCACCGCAAACCCACTCAGCCACTCTGTGGTGCCGCTGATCGCGTTGCGCGGCCAGCCCTTTTCCGACACTGCGCCGCTCACAGGTCGATTAGCATTGCCCGCCGAGAACACAATCACACAGCCCTTGCCACCCCGCCCCGTCGTGGCCGCTTGAGTCAGCGCATTCCGCTGCCGCAAAGAGAGGGGAAACTTGATCGCCGCTGGTGACCAACTACAGGAAATCACGGCTGCGCCCTGCCGCGCCGCGCCCTGAAAAATTCTTTCTACCGATTCATCGTCCAAAAAACCCGTGGTGCGGATAGGCATGAGCGCACAACCGGGGGCGACGCCGACGATACCGTCCTGATTTTCTTCGCCGATCGCCAGTCCGGCACAGGCGGTGCCATGATTGTCGTTGGTGTCAGTCGGCAAGGGCACGGCATCCCTTGCCTTGAGATCCATGGGAGCGACGAGCTTGCCTAGCCCCTGCAAATCGGGATGGTCGAGATCAAAGCCATCATCACTCACCGCAATCACCACCGAACGGCTGCCCCGCGTCACATCCCAGGCGGGCTCAACTGAGATGTGGGCGTTTGGCCCCACATCCACCCCAGCGGCGGACGACAGGTGCCACTGCTGGCGATACAGCGAATCTTGAGGGCGATAGAGCGGCGCGGTCTCAATCACGACGTTGGGCTCCGCCGTCAACACCTCTGAAAAGCTGATGAGTCGATTGGCAATCTTGACCGGATTCTCAGTCGCCTGTGACGTCACCCGATAAATAAACGTGTTCGGAATGCCCGCCAGCGCCGTGGGGTCGCCCAAGCCATAGGGCTGCACGATCGCCGCAATTCTGGATCGCGACACCGCCGGGTCAAACTGCACCGTGAGCTGATCGGTCAGATAAATCCACGTACGGGGACTCGATACCGGCTGATAGACCCGACTGGCAAACGCCACCGTCGGTTGCGATCGCACCGTGGCCAAACAGGCTTCTAAGCGCGGCGGTTCGACCTGCCACTCTACCAGTTGCCCGCGCGCGACCGGGCGCACCGCCACCGGCGACACCACCGCCCGCAAGGCATCCATGGCCTCGGGCGAAGTCAGCCGCGTGGTTAGGCGATCACTCGCCGGAGCTAGCAAAATTTCTTCACCGCCCCGCTGCAGCGTCAGCTGTCTGGACGCTTCTCTGCCGCTCTGACTCATGCCTTATGCCTCGGAACTTCCACACTGGGCCAACCGTCTAACAAGTGACTGAAATCTTGCCGCGTTGTGACCGCGATCGCCCTAGCCTGCCTCAACCATACCGAACCCATTCGGTGACGGCGGCCCGCCATTCGCATTTAGTCACAAGCGAAGTGGTAAGATACCTCAGTTCATTTGCCCCCTTTGCCCTTAACGTTCGACCCAGGTTTCCCATGGCTGTTTGTTTATTTCCCCGCGTGCAAAAAATATTTTATTGGGTTGGCGGTGGGTTGCTCGCCGTGACCATTGCCGGTGTCGTCGCCGCCCCCACCCTGGCCCAAGAAGGTGAAGAAGCCCCCCCCTCAGACGTGCGCCGCGTCGATCAGGTTTCTGGCAGCGACTTTAGCGTTTCCTATGCCGAACAGCTCACCACTGACGCTAGCCAGGCCATCACGAACGGCGACTTCACCACGGCGATCACTAAACTCACCGAAGCTCGCGAACTCTACAACGAGCTGTCGACCTACTACAAAGAACTGGCCGAAATGTTTTTTGGTATCGACACGCGGCAAAACCGCAGCAACCGTGACCTGGCGCTAGAAACCGCCCAAAAGCGAGACGAAGTCACCTATCAGCTGGCGCTGGTGCATCGCAGCCAAGATGCCCCCGAAGAAGCCGTACCCTTGTTTATGGAAGTCTTGCGCAGCCAGCAGCCCACCCGTGAGCTGGGCAACCAAGCCTATGATCAGCTGTTTGAAATGGGCTTTGTTGAAGCACCCTATGAGCTCTAGCCGATGCCCAGTTCCTCGCCTTACTAAAGCGAGGATAAGAGAGGTTTTTGCTCCGCACTTGGGCGGGTAAACTTCACCGCCTGCGGCACCTCTGCTTATTAAGGAGAGGTTTAGTCAAAGTTCTGGTTCCTCTTGTTATTAAGGAGAGGCTGGTGAGGTTCTGTTCCCTCCTTGCAACCGTGCCAGCAGCAGTCGGAAACACCGATCGCGATCGCGTATTGAAAGCCGCGACAGTCATCGATTTAACAAGTTACACCCCAAAATTTCGCTACACTAAAAGACTAAAATTCATTAGCCTTTAGCCAACAATCTCAAGGGCAAACCGATGGTCACAGCCGATCAAATAGTCTCAATGATTCAGGCCGAAATGTCTGATGCCGAAGTCCGCGTTAACGACCTCACCGGTGGGGGCGACCACTTCGAAGTCACTGTGGTTTCCACCGAATTTGCCGATCGCTCGCTCGTGCAGCAGCATCAGCTCGTGTACAAAGCCGTGCAGACGGCTATGTCGAGCGAGGCCATTCACGCCTTGGCCCTCAAAACTTATACCCCCGAAACCTGGTCTAGCGTTAGCCAAAGTGCTTAGTGGCGATCGCTCCCATTGGCAAAAGTGCGATCGCGGTTAATCGTCTTTCCATCCACCCACCCCCGAGGTACTCCACCATGAACCCCGAAACTAAAGAACGCATCGAAAGCCTGATCAACGGCAACAAGATCATGATTTTCATGAAGGGCAACAAGCTGATGCCCCAGTGTGGCTTCTCGAATAACGTTGTCCAAATTCTCAACGTGCTGGGCGTCCCCTTTGAAACCTTCGACGTGCTCTCTGACCCCGAAATTCGTCAGGGCATCAAAGAATATTCCAACTGGCCTACCATTCCTCAGGTTTACCTCAATGGTGAATTTTTGGGCGGCTCTGACATTTTGATCGAGCTGTATAACAGTGGCCAACTGCAGGAAACTGTCGAGGTTGCCCTCGCCTCGTAGCGCCAACTCAACTCGTAAAAACCTGAGAAGCCGAAGGGGCGATCGCCCCTTCGG
>ERZ1740060.588-NODE-588-length-17860-cov-5.265038_pt1 | contig 17860 bp, 21 predicted proteins | sample MGYA00581743_ERZ1740060 | MGnify/ENA primary metagenome ERZ1740060 (study PRJEB43018, sample SAMN04849235) | marine metagenome | isolation source: floating plastic debris | place: Pacific Ocean | collected 2008-08-27 | study: EMG produced TPA metagenomics assembly...
GCTGGATGTGGCCGGGGGAACCGGTGATATTGCGTTTCGCTTTCTCAAACGCGCCGGTGAGGGGCACGCCACCGTACTCGACCTGACCGAAGATATGCTGATCGAGGGACGTCAGCGGGCCGAAAGCGAGGCGCTCGGCTCTCAACTGGACTGGGTGGTCGGTGACGCGATGGCACTGCCGTTCGAGGATAACAGTTTTGATGTCTACACGATCAGCTTCGGTATTCGAAATGTCACCCGTCCCGAAGAGGCACTGTCGGAGGCCTATCGAGTGCTTAAACCCGGTGGTCGGCTGATGGTGCTGGAATTCAGTCAGATCCCGAATGACCTGATGCAGCGGGTCTATGACGTGTATTCCTTCAACATTATCCCCCGTATGGGTCAGGCTATCGCCGGTGACAGGGACAGCTATCAATATCTTGTGGAATCAATTCGGCGCTTTCCGGATCAGCCCACCTTCCTGACGATGATCGAAGCCGCAGGTTTCGATCAATCCAAGTATCGCAATCTGAGCCTGGGCATTGCCTGCTTGCATTCGGGCTGGAAGATCTGAGCGGTGCGCGGGCCTTTCAACCTGCTCAGGCTGATCCGCACCGGTGCCACGCTGGAGCGCACTGGCGCGATGGGCGAAATCATGCGGGCGATGGATGCCCCTCCCCTTGTTCAGGGAACATTGCGCACCCTTGCCTGGCCCTTTCAGTGGCTCGGATATCGGGGCGACCCGAACATGCCGCCGACGGTCCGCGCTCTGACGGCTTTGGGTCCGGCGTACATAAAATTCGGTCAGATTTTTTCGACACGACCGGACATCGTAGGCGATGATCTCGCGCAACAATTACGTGTTCTGCAAGACAAGCTTCCGCCCTTCAGCGTGGACGTGGCCAAGTCCAGTATCGCCCAGGAACTGGGTCAGCCGGTTGACACGATCTTTATGGATTTTAGCGAGCCGGTGGCCGCAGCAAGTCTGGCACAGGTTCACAAGGCCCGTCTTGCGTCCTCTGGCGCCGCCGTTGCCGTGAAAGTTCTGCGGCCGGGCATAGAGCGCGCGTTTCAGAGGGATATCGATGCGTTTTACTTTGCCGCGAGCATGATCGAGCTTCTCTCCCCAGCCTCGCGCCGGTTACGGCCAAACGATGTCGTCAAACATTTCGAAGGTGTGGTGGTTGGGGAACTGGATCTGCGACTGGAAGCTTCGTCAGCCGGAGAATTTCACGCCAATACGCGCAGCGACGAGGGCTTTACCCTCCCACGAATCGAATGGGACCTGTCGAGCCGCCGGGTGATGACGCTCGGCTGGGCCGATGGCGTGCCCATGGGCGAGAATGACGCTCTGGATGCGGCAGGGCATGACCGGGTCGAGCTGAGTGCCCGAGTTCTCCAGCTGTTTCTGAAGCACGCGCTGAGGGACGGGTACTTTCACGGTGACATGCATCAGGGCAATCTGAAAGTTGCGCCGTCCGGAGACATCGTTGCGTTCGACTTCGGTATCATGGGGCATATCGACGAATACACCCGACGCGTCTATGCCGAGATTCTTTACGGCTTCATACGTCGCGATTACACGCGCGTGGCTGAGGTTCATTTCGAGGCCGGTTACGTTCCCGCCGATCGGGATGTCACGGAGTTTGCACGTGCGCTGCGGGCCGTTGGAGAGCCCATTTTTGGGATGGATGCCAGCCGGATATCCATGGGAGCCCTGCTGAGCTATCTCTTCGAGGTGACGGAACGGTTCGGTATGGAAACAAGAACCGAGCTTATCCTGCTGCAGCGTACAATGGTTGTCGGTGAAGGCGTTGCCCGCAGCCTGAATCCGCAGATCAATATCTGGGAGGTCGCAAAACCGGTTGTAGAGGGATACATCCGAAAAAATGTCGGGCCTCGCGCCACTCTGCGAGACCTCCAGAAGACAGTGGCTGTTCTGTCGCGCTACGGACCAAGACTACCGCAAATTGTAGAGACAGCGTTGATCCGGCAAAGCATGCCTGTTGCGACGGCGTCTGAGGGAAAGACCAAGAGCAGACTGATCTGGCTGGGACTCGGTCTTCTGGCAGGGGTGTGCGGCACGCTGGCACTGCTGCTCATTTTAAGTATCTGACCAGGGGTTGCGCTGATCCTTCACAGTCAGATCTCAATCGCGCGACCTTACTCGACGTCGGGCGTTGCGGCTCGATCGCAGGCTGGTCGACATCCAGTCTCAGGTCTCATCCGAACGCGTTACATTACCCAAACCCAATCCAACACATGCGCGGGCAGAGTACATTAATCTGCATCTTTTGGACCGGCCAAAGGTCAAGACGTTCTGACACAGATAAGACAACTGAGGTGATAGCACGCCTTGGGTGGCATCGACCTTCGTCGACTCAATCGATCTGTCGCAGGCCCAGAACGGCATCAGGTGAAATCTCCTGCCCGGACGCCAGGACAAGTTGCGTTTGCGCCCCGTCTACACGCGCCTCAAGAATCCGTCCATGTACCTCAGCCGGGGATCGAGAGAGTTCTTGACCATTCGAACGTGACACGACCGAGATGTCATAGGTGCCCGCTGGAAGAGGATTTCCAAAGCCATCCGTTCCCGGCCATAGAATCGTCTGTCGGTCCCCTGAAATGCCGTCACGCGCAACGACGCTACCGGCCGCATCCCGCACCACGAGTTCATGCTCATCGGCTTCCGCGCCAGCGGCGAGCGTCAGTTTGACCGGGTTACCCTCAAAGTTCACGGGTGTCACAGCTCTTGCTTCCATACCGATCCAGCCCGACACGGCAGATAAATCACCCGCGCCGAGCTGAGTTCCGAGCGATGTCAGCAATTCGTTTGTCAGCACCTGCTGTTCCACACCGGAGAAGGTTGCAAGTTGGGTCGCAAAGTCCGTGGAGTCGATTGGATTAAGTGGATCCTGATTCTCGACCTGTACAGTCAGCATCTTTATAAAAGTCTCAAAATCGGAATTCACCACTGACCGCTCTGATTCTGTCGCAGTGGCAGCCTGAGGCCGGTTTGAGACGCTCTGGTTTGATGATGCGGGCTGAATTGTATCTACCATTTATTCACTTTCTGCTCTCAAAGTCTGATGTCGACGCGATCGGTCATAACCACAGGCGGTGACGACGCGGCGATCTGCAAAACCTGTTCGGTGTCCCCCACCGATCCGGCAGGATCAGTTGGCGAAGTCTGGGACCTCCCGTCATTTGATGCCCCTTGATCCGAACGGCTTTGTCCGAAATCGAACTGGACGCTCTCATAGCCAATGTCGGAAAACTCTGCGGCGAGTTGCATCGCGTTTCGGCGCATCAGATCAAGCGTTTCGGGCCGTTCAGCGACAATGGAGACAACGATACAGGTTTCTGCAGAATTCAGACTGATACGAACGCGACCGAGTTCAGCGGGGTTCAGAGCAAGTTCGGTCGATTTGCCGCCCGACATCGACAAGGCGGCGCTCAATTGCTGCGCGACATGCTTCGGAAGATCCGGGGAGGCTGAGGGACCGGCCATGACTGATCTTGACGCGCTTTGCAGATCAATGCGACCCGCGGTTTCAAATTCCGCCAGATCCGAAAATGAACCTGTAGGATCACCACGAAGATCAGGAGCACCGGATTGGTGCATTGGCGAGGTCAATACATACGATCCAGCACTCTGTGGAGAGGCGTGATTGATGCTCGAATTCATCCTGTTTGACCCATCGGCGGTGTTTCCCGGCAAGGGAACAGCCGCTGTCCTGTTTGGATCGGGCTCGATCGATCCCGAACGCCCGGATCTCGTCTGCGTCTCGCGAACAGGTGGCGCAGTGACGGCCATCGCGGACAGCTCCCCCTGCATCGTTCGCTGGGTAGGGGCCAGCGACACTCCTACAGTATCAGCCGCCTTGATGGTTTCGGGGGAAGAGCGCGCAACGTCGACCTCGCTGGCCGGAATCATCGCAACGCGCTCAAAAGCGCTTCCCAGTGACCTGATGTCGCGAGCAGGCTGATCCCTGACCGATTTCAGAGGAACAGCCACCTGTTGTTCTTTAAGAGGCTGATCGGACGGCAAACGCGCAATCTCATCTGCAACTGGGAGCCGCTCGACCTCGGACGCTTGAAGGATACGTTCCTCAGAAGAGGACCAGGTTTCAGAGCCACGCGTTTCAACACCGGCCTTTGGAACTTCCCTCTCCTGCGGGCCGGGCTGTCTTGCAACGCGGTCTGACACGCCAGTGACTAAGAAACTCGTCTGATCAGAGGTCTCCGCCGATGTCAGAGCTTCTGCTTGAGCATCCTCAGTGAGAATGACGGGTTCTGCCACATCATCTTGTTCATCTCCCTCCGTCGCCGCAACGCGTTCATCAGATATCGCGGCATCGGCTTCAGCGGCGGGTTCATCGACGATCTGGGTGCTACTTTCCGCCTCTGAATTCTGCTCAGCTTCAAGTATATTTGAAAATTCCGCCCTGCGCGTCTTCTCTGTGGCAGGGGAATCGGTCTTTGCGGCAGACGCCGTATCCGACTTGGGCACATTCACTTGCGCCACTGCCGGCTGAACATAACTGGTCATACGAAGCTCCGGGATTTCTTCCTAGGCGCGCCCAGCATTGCAGAGGTTGGTTACCGCTTCTTTACCGGTTTTGGATTTTATGTCGCAGAGATACGCCGCATTGAAGAGAAATAGATGACAGATTTTTCACCACTCTCGACCGCAGTTTCATTACATGGGCCGCATCACACTTTACCATCATCTCCCGCCTTCGATGCGGATGCCGCGCGCAGGACGGCTGAGAAGCTTGAAGTGACATTCCTGGCCGAAATGCTGAAATCAGCGGGCTTTGGAGCGCAGGAAAATTCGTTCTCCAGCAGTGCTGGAGAAGATCAGTTCGCCTCTTTTCATCGTCAGGCGATTGCAGAGAAATGGGCGGCTTCAGGTGGGATCGGACTGGCCGAACACATTCTGCGCCAAATGACGGACATGCAAGATGACTCATAATGACAATGACGCTGTAAAGGCTCTCGACCTCCTGCTAGAAGAAGAACGAGAGCTTCTGCTCGCCGGTGAAATTGACAGAATCGAAGAGGTCCTGAACGCGAAAGAAACGCTGATTGAAACGCTCTCCTCGATAGATCGGAACGAGGTGCAGGGCTTGGAGACGCTTCAGGCCAAACTGATGCGTAATCAATCGCTGTTGGATGGAGCTTTACAGGGAATACGTCGAACTTCCGCCCGGCTGGCAACGTTGAGAAAAGTTCGCCGCACGCTTGAGACCTATACTGAATCAGGTCGCAAACAGACGATAGATGCTCAGGTGACACGAAAGCTGGAACGCCGCGCCTAGAACGCCTTTGATCGGAGTCTTTACGTCCAGAGCAAATTGACTCAAATTCAGGATAGATGCCGCAGCTGACTTAGCACTCTGTTAGGGCCTAACCGCCATGGTGGCACCGCGTCCAGATTGGGTGGCGCGGGTCTGCGCAAGCAAACCGCCGCAAGCGCCAGAAAGGTGTTTAATCCCCGCATATTGGGGGGTGAGTGTCACTTGGTGCAAAAGCACCTCTCTAACAAGGAAACGCTATGACAAGCATCCTGACGAACAATGCAGCGATGGTTGCGCTGCAGACTCTTAAGTCAATCAACAGCAACCTCTCCTCGATCCAGAATGAGATTTCGACCGGTAAGAAAGTCGCGACCGCCAAGGATAACTCGGCCATGTTCGCGATTTCCAAAGTCATGGAAGCCGACGTAAAAGGCTTTCAGGCGATTTCCGACTCGCTCGCGCTTGGTGAATCAACCGTGGCGGTTGCGAGCAACGCGGCGGAAACAATCACAAACCTGCTGCTTGAGATCAAAGGCAACGTAGTTGCTGCACAGGAAGAAAATGTTGACCGCGCCAAGATCCAGGCAGATATCGACGTTCTGCGTGACCAGATCGGGTCTGTCGCCTCTGCCGCGCAGTTCAATGGACTGAACCTTCTGTCGAACCGAGACACCACCGAAGGGTCAGGCACGGTTGACATTCTTGGCTCTCTCGACCGCGCGGCGAACGGCACAGTCACCGCAAGTTCGATTACAGTGAACAAGAATGATCTTGGGATTGAAGCGTCTGACTACAGCACCGGCTCTGCTGCTGCCGCCGGCTCTGCAACCACGATCAGTGGCACAACTGATGCCGGTACTGCGGTTGTATTGACCGGAAACGCAACGACGGCGCCAGATGCCACCCTTGTTGTCGACACGGTGGAAGCCGGGACGGCAATCCAATTGAACATCTCAGCCTCAACCGCAAATCTAGGTGGTACAGACTTCGACGATGCCACGCGTGAAATCTCCTATGTCGCTCGTGATGGCGATACCCAGGCAGATGTCGCCAACGCATTGGCCAGCGCTTTTAACCAGCGTGTATCCGATGCAGTTGAAGCAGGTGATATTGGTGCAGGTACCGGTATTTCGGCCGCCGTTGCCGTGAACGCGACCACTGGTGTCGCAACGCTGACTTTCACCGGGTCTAGTGTCGCGGGAGAAAACTTCTCTTTGCAGGCGATTGAGACTGCAGACGTGACAATTGGTGGGGGTCTTGAAGACCTTGCAACGCTCGATGTGACAACGGATGCCGCAGCGGACGAGGCGTTGATCGACATCGAAAACATGATCCAGACCGCGATTGACGCAGCAGCGGATTTCGGCGCCGGACGGAACCGGATCGAAACACAGGCTGATTTTGTCTCCAAACTGACTGACTCGTTCAAGTCAGGTATTGGGTCTCTGGTTGACGCAAATCTTGAGGAGAGCTCGGCCCGGCTTCAGGCCTTGCAGGTGCAGCAGCAGCTTGGCGTTCAGGCGCTGTCGATTGCAAATTCAGCACCTCAGACCGTTTTGAGCCTCTTCCGTGGCTAAGTTAACGACGGAGGCGCTTCTTGAGCGCCTCCGTTTTCAGACTTTCTGAAAATCTAGTGACTTGAGGGGGCTGAACCGTGAACGCAAGTCAACGAGCGCAGAATGGCTATCAACACCACGCGCAAGCTGCAAAAACCACGCGCGACACCGAATATGATGCGTTCGCACGCATCACAAGCCGTCTGAAAGCGGCTGCTTCAAAAGGTCGTTCCGCCTACAACGAACTGGCCGAAGCCCTGCATGAGAACAGAAAGCTATGGACTATTCTTGCCGCAGATGTTGCCAGTAAGTCCAATTCGCTTTCTCCGGACATTCGTGCGCGCATCTTTTATCTAAGCGAGTTTACACAAAAGCACAGCAGCCTTGTCCTACGTAAGGAAGCTAGCGTGCGTCCACTTTTGGAGGTCAACATCGCAATCATGCGCGGCCTCCGCCAGAGCATGGCAACGCCTCAAGCCACCCGGAACGAAGGTCTCGGGCCCTTAACACCGCATGTGCAGAAGCGCGAGCCTGAGAGAACGGGAGGGATATCGCTATGAGTGGCCTTGTGTTGAAACTCGGGCCAAGGGAAAGGCTCTTGATCAATGGTGTAGTCATTGAGAACGGAAATCGTAGATCTCGAGTGTCCGTGGTAACACCCAATGCCAACATTCTCAGATTGCGGGACGCCATTCATCCAAAGGACGCAAATACACCTGTGACGCGCGCCTGCTACGCCATCCAGCTGGTTTTATCCGGAGACGCAAAGATGGAAGATACCAGGCGATCGATGCTGAAAAGAATAGAAGAGCTGAGCCAAGTCTTTACTGACTCCGACAGCCGCACACATTTATCCCGTGCAACAAATGCAATCATCGAAGAGAATCCCTATCAGTGCTTAAAGTCAATTCGTGCCCTTATTCCAAGGGAAGCGCGTGTTCTGGCGCATGGAGTCAACGAATCCGCATAGTAAAGCGTAAAACGTGAACTGATCGGTCCTAGGCAACCGTAAACAACATGTCGCGTGGCTTCAGAATTTAAACAGAGCTGACAGCAGCTTGAACGTCATCAACGCCAGGACAGTTTGGCACCCTCACTAATCCTCATATTGCAATCACGAAACATCGCAAATTACTCTTCAAGACTTATTCTGCGTCGATGGTTTTCTGAACTGTCGCATGTCGCAAAAGAACGTCACGGGGTCGTCCTGACCTTTGAAGAGAGTGGTGCTTGATTGTCAGAGTCGTTTGCGTTGGACGCGGCATTCAATCGGGTACCTGTCCGTGTCACCCCATCAGGCTCGATTCCGCTACGACGCAAGATCAGGGCAAGGCGCGCGAAGCTGTTATCGATTGAGGTTGTGTTTGTATCCGATACGAAACCATCAAGATCACGCCATGCACCAATCGCCTTATCCAACTCTGGATCACTTCCATGATTGTACAAGCCGGCGCGGATCATTGTTTCGGATTGGGCATAGAGGCCCAATGTAGCACGCGCTTTGACGATCAGAGCATTTTGATCGTCGCTCGCAGCGCTCGGCAGGCTTCGTGAAACCGAGCGAAGCAGATCGATCGCGGGATAGCGGCCGCGCTCAGCAATTGATCGATCGAGAACGACATGACCATCGAGCACGCCTCGCAGAATGTCCGCGATGGGTTCGTCCATATCCGAGCCGGCGACGAGAACGGAAAACAACGCAGTAATGTCTCCCTGGGCACCAGCCCCAGGACCGGCGCGCTCTGCAAGAGACATGATGGCCTGTGCCGTTGACCCTGGAAAACCACGAAGAACAGGTAGCTCTCCTGCGGCCACAGAAATTTCGCGATGCGCTTCTGCAAAGCGCGTTATCGAGTCAGCGAGAAGCAAGACATGTCGGCCGGTGTTCCGGAAATGCTCGGCCACGCTCATGGCCGCCCAGGCACACCGCCGCCGCAGGAGTGGAGACTGATCCGACGTCGCCGCGACAACGACCGAACGTTCCATTGCCGCCTGCCCCAAAACCTGTTCCACAAAGTCACGAACCTCCCTGCCCCTCTCTCCAATCAAGGCGAGCACCACAACATCTGTTTGCATTTTTCGGCCAAGTTGACCGAGCAGCATGGACTTCCCAACACCAGATCCAGCGAAAAGGCCCAAACGTTGCCCACGCACAATGGGTAACATCGTGTCAAACACGCAAGTGCCGGTTTCCAATCGCATCCCCAACGACCGCCGCCGTCCGACGGCAGGCGGCGGCGCAAGAAACGGCACGGCGTCCTCACCCTGCCGAAGGCCACGCTCGTCCAGAGGTTGCCCAAATGGATCAATCACGCGTCCAAGCCATGCCTCACATGGCGACAGGACTTGCGGCGGGAGCAGATGCACACGATCACCAAGAGACACCCCCGTCAGATCGGTTTCCGCAAGCACAGTGAGCGCATCCGCCGACAGTTTAATGACTTCTCCGAAGACATCTTCCATCTCTCTACGGGAGATGCGCACGCGATCTCCAAATCGAGCGACATTCGCTAAGCCACTGATCATCAGCGTATTTCCGGTAACGCCTCTGACCCGTCCAATCGCCTTGACTGTCTGAAGCGACGAAACGGTTGAGCCGAGCGCTTCGATATCCGGAAACTTCATCCATTTCTCCATAACATCTACGAAAACAGTTTTTAAAGGAATCAGGGTTAAGTCTTGATTGAAGCCGATCGAGAGAGAAACTCCGATGTTTGAAAATCTGGAAATTTTTCAAATGGCCCACGGGATGGCAAAGCATGCCGGGGCGCGACAAACTGTTATCGCACAAAATGTGGCGAATGCAGACACACCGGACTACGTCGCAAAGGATATTGAACCCTTCAGATCATTTTACGAAACATCCGGTCAGCCAGTCCATCAAAGAGCGACGCGTGTATCGCACCTCAATGGTGTAATGGATCAACAGCTCTATCCGATGAACGAGAGGCAGACAGGGCCGTCTGATCCAAATGGAAACTCTGTATCAATCGAGTCAGAGATGCTTCATGCCGTTGATACCAAGAGGCAGCACGATCGCGCGACCATGATCTATAAATCCGCTCTTACAATCTTGCGCACGGCTGTTCAAAGATAGGAGTGAGTTTTGACCGATTTCAGTAATGCACTTTCTGTATCCTCAAGCGCTCTGAAGGCGCAGAGCCAACGTTTGCGCCACGTAGCAGAAAACATCGCGAACTCCGACACCCCCGGATACCGTCGAAAGGTCGTTTCTTTTGACATGCTCACGCAGGGTCGCGAAGCGGGCGGCGTTGAAATCGGAAAAGTGAGGTTGGGCCGGGAGGAGCTGCAGGAAATCTATGATCCGAACCACCCGCTATCCGATCCAAGTGGTAAATATCTGGGTTCAAACGTCAGCCTGATCATCGAGATGGCCGACGCGCGGGAAGCACAGCGCAGTTATGAAGCCAACCTTAAAATGTTCGAGCAGGCCCGCGAGATGTCTTCCAGCTTATCGAACCTACTACGCAGATAAAGGAGGTCCAGAATGGACATGAAGCCAATCAATGCGGCCCAGAGCTACGCAGCAGCGCGACCCGCCACCGAACCAGGTGTCAATAAAAGCGTTCCGATGGGTGAGGCGGCTAGGGAAGTCGCCCAAGACTTTGCCTCGACGCTGCAACAGACCGAAGCAACGGCCAAAGCCGCGATGGTTGGAGAAGCAGATCCCCATTCGCTTGTCCAGGCACTGGCGCAAACCGAGCTTGCTGTCGAAACCGCAATCACGATTCGGAACAGGGTCGTCGAAGCATATCAGGAAATCCTGCGAATGCCGGTCTAGTCGGCATTATGGAGGAAGTGGTTTTCTTCGATACTCTGCGCGACGGGCTATGGATCGCTTTGGTCATATCGGCGCCTATCCTCGTCGTTGCGCTTGTTTCCGGCCTCGTAATCGGCCTGTTCCAGGCCCTGACGTCGATCCAGGAACTCACCCTTACCTTCGTGCCGAAACTTGGTGCGATCGTTGCAATATACTGGCTCACAATGGGTTTTATGAGCCAGATGCTCGTCTCTTTCTTCCAGGACAGCATCGTTCCCCTGATAATCGGAGGCTAGGATGGAAGCCGCGGGATACACGACACTCAACCGACAGAGCGGCTTACTGCGCGAAATGCGCACGGTCGCGAACAACATTGCCAACACTGCAACCACCGGTTTCAAACAGGAAGGTATCATTTTTTCCGAATACGTCATCGGAACAGGTGAAGGCCCATCCTTGTCCATGGCATCCGGCCGCATCGGACATACCTCGTTTCTGCAAGGTCCTTTGGCCGAAACGGGAGGTAGTCTCGACGTCGCGATTGAGGGGGATGGATTTTTCCTGATCGACACTCCCTCAGGAGAAAGATTGACGCGTTCCGGTCATTTTTCCTTGTCAAATCAGGGCGATCTTGTGACCTCAGAAGGCTTTAAGGTGCTGGATGCCGGTGGGGCACCGCTTTTCGTGCCCCCTGGTGAAGGGCCGCTTCTGATTTCGACCGACGGGACGATCAGTCGCTCTGGTGCGCCGCTTGGTCAAATTGGACTTTTTCAAGCCCTCGATCCGTCTCAGCTCGAGCGAGAAGGTGGTGTCAGTTTTCGGTCACCAGGTGATTTTGAACCCGTCGATGAACCCCGCATGCGACAGGGTTTTCTTGAAAATTCAAACGTTAATCCGGTTCTTCAGGTCGCTCGAATGATCGAAGTACAGCGAGCTTATGAAATGGGTCAGAGTTTTCTGGATGCTGAAAATCAAAGGGCGCGAGACGCCCTGAGGTCATTCTTCAAATAAAGGTAAGGAGTGGTTCATGAAGGCGTTGAAGATTGCCGCAACCGGTATGGCGGCTCAGCAGATGCGGGTGGAAACGATTTCCAACAACCTCGCAAATATGTCGACAACGGGTTACAATACACGCCGGGCGGAATTTGCAGACCTAAGCTATCAGCAGGTCGCCCGCGCTGGAAGTGTGAATGCGACCGATGGTACGCTCCTACCCACTGGCGTGCAACTGGGTTTGGGCGTGCGCCCGGCGGCTGTAACAGTGAATCTTGAACAGGGGTCTCTTTCAGCGTCTGGTGGTGATCTGGATCTGGCAATACAGGGAAGTGGATACCTTGAAGTCGTTCTGCCGTCCGGACAATCCGCCTATACCAGAGATGGCGCATTGAAGCGATCCGCCGAAGGCGTCATCGTCACTTCGGAAGGGTATGCCGTTGCGCCAGAGATCACTATTCCCGACGATGCGAGAAGTATATCGATCAACGCGGATGGGGAGATGTTTGCTTTCTTTGGGGATACTCCGGAAGCGCAACTTCTGGGCCGGTTCAACCTTGTCGGCTTCACCAATCCAAAAGGGTTGGAAGCCTTTGGCGGGAACCTCTTTCTGGAGACTGAAGCATCGGGCGCCCCATTGGTTTCCACACCCGGTCAAGATGGTCTTGGGACCTTGCGTCAGGGGTACCTCGAAGACAGTTCTGTCGATCCCGTGCGAGAGATTACGGAACTCATCGAGGCGCAGCGCGGTTATGAGCTGAATGCCAAGGTTATTAGCGCCGCAGACCAGATGCTCGGCGCAACGACACAGGTACGCTGATGAAGCCGATTGCTTTGATTTTATGCGTCGTGGCGTTGATCCCCCAGATCTCTCTCGCCGACACTGTGGTTGCCGCTCACACGATACGCGCTCAAAGTATATTAACAGCCGATGATCTGGCGTTGAAAGACATGGACGTCAGCAATGGTGTGACGGATGTATCCCAACTGATCGGTAAGGAAAATCGTGTCGCGCTCTACGCGGGACGGCCGATCAGGATGACGGATGTGGGGCCTCCTGCCGTTATCGCACGCAATCAGATCATTCAAATCGTGTATCGATCCGAAGGGCTCATGATAACGACGGAAGGACGTTCTCTCGGGCGCGCAGGGCTTGGGGAGTATGTCCGGGTGATGAACATGGCCTCGCGCAAAACCGTTTTCGGAGTTGTGCTTTCTGATGGCCGGGTCTTTGTATCGCGTTAGGATAGAATATGCAGACATCGAAAGCACTGGCGTTATTAGGGCTTTTCGCCTTTCTATCCGCTTGCGGGCGCATGGATCATTTTGGAAAGCCCCCCAGTTTCACGGAAACTGAAGGATCTGCCGAACAGCGTGCGATGTATGACCCCGGGTTGCCGCTCGTTTCCTCACCCAGGCGCGCAAGTCAGCAAGCCTCGCTATGGAGTGGGGGGCAGCAATCCTTACTGGGAGACAGACGAGCAATAAAGAGAGGAGATATCCTTACCGTGGTCATTGAAATCGACGACGAGGCGGAAATCTCAAACTCAACATCGCGCTCAAGGTCTGGTTCTGAGGAACTCGGCATAAGCCAACTCTTCGGACTTCCGCAGCGTGTGAATCCGAGGCTTCCCGAGGGAGCCTCGCTGGAAAACGCCGTAGACATCAATTCATCGGCGGAATCGGGAGGAGATGGATCTGTGAGACGCGCCGAAGAACTGACACTCAGGGTTGCCGCAGCCGTCACTCAGGTTCTTCCAAACGGCGTTTTGCGTATTCAGGGATCGCAGGAGGTGCGCGTCAATTTTGAACTCAGAGAACTTCTTGTTCAGGGTTTTGTACGACCGGAGGACATTTCACGGCAGAACGAAATAACATACGACAAAATTGCGTCTGCACGGATCTCCTATGGTGGCCGTGGCCAAATCACAGACGTTCAACAACCCCGCTACGGTCAGCAAGCGCTGGATATGATACTGCCGTTTTAACTCAGGGCCGCGAAGATGAGTAAACTCATTCCATTGTTCGTATTCGTGCTGTTTTCAGGATTGGGAGCATTCGCCGGGTTGCAAATGCAAGGGCCTTCGGATTCTGATGTAGCGGACGATATGGCAGATAGTGAAGAAGACAAGACAACGAAAGAAAGTCCCGAGACTGAGGCAAGCACGGAACTGGTGAAGCTAAATAATCAATTCATCATTCCTGTGATTGATGACGACACTGTCGCATCTCTCGTGGTCGTATCTCTTGGTATCGAGATGGCTTCAAGCCAAGCCGGTACTGTATTTTCACTCGAACCGAAACTGCGCGACGCGTTTCTGCAAGTGCTTTTCAATCATGCCAATATCGGTGGTTTCGATGCGACGTTTACCAACTCTCGAAACATGAATTTTTTGAGAGAAGCCCTGTTGTCGGCGGGTCAAGCTATCGCTGGAGACGGAGTATACGGAGTATTTATCACAGACCTCGCACGCCAGGACATCCAACTGCGATGATCTAGTCCAGAAACTTGCTCAGTAGGCTTGCACTCATCATGTCGCTTGCAACCTTTGCGAGCTTTGTTCTTTCTGCTCCAACCGAGGCACTTTCAAGCGCCTCACTCGCGGCATCGTACCGACCAAATGCAATTCCCAAACGGGCCATCGCATCTGATTTCTTTGACTTCAGTCTTGTCAGTTCATACTCCAACTGATTTCGACAACGAGACAAAGAGGCTTGCCAATGAACGTCGCCGCCGATTGATCGAAATGGCACGATCTCCTTTTCGAGATCGCTCTGAAGTCTCTTCTGATCTTCTATAACTTCATTCAGCCTGCACCTCAGCCCCCACTCCTCGTCGGCAAGTTTCTTACTGATTGCCAGCTCCGATTGGTACTGGGCCCTCGCGAGATCTTTCAATTGAATGGCTTGTGAGATGTTCATGCTCTTGACCTGGTTTTCCTGCGCACCATTTCCGCGAAACGGATCGCGGAGGCGACAGCACGATAGTGCATTGGATCGATTTCCTGACCTACATCTGTAGCGGCAAAGAGTGCCCGTGCTGTCGGAGGGTCGGATCTGACAGGGACATTATGATCCATAGCTATTTGTTTTATGCTCAGCGCGACATGGTCCACCCCCTTGGCCACACATATGGGCGCTGAACCGGCTTCGCGCGACCACCGCAAGGCCACGGCGTAATGCGTGGGATTCATAATGACAACATCGGCCGAGGGTACTTCAGCTTTTATCTGTTGACTGGCGATCCTGGCACCTCGCTGGCGTCTTTCCTGCTTGAACGTCGGATCGCCATCCTGTTCCTTGTTCTCATCCTTCATTTCTTTATGTGACATCCGGTTTCGGCGGAGGTGCTCATAATGCTGCCAGATGTAATCAATTGCTCCAACAAAGACTGAGATTGCAACAACGATAAACAGGAATTCCACGAATATCTGGACTAGAAACGTGGCGGCAACCCCAGGTGTCGCGCTGACACTACCTGCCATCTGCGGCATTCTGATGATTAAGAAAAAGACAAGCAAGGTTGAGAACAAGAGGAGTTTCAAAAGGCTCTTTGAAAACTCAAATAATCCAGACGAACCAAATTTGTTCTTTGCATTTTGAACTAATCCAACACGATTCAGCTTTGGCTTGATTTTGGTAGGTGCGAAAATCACACTTCGCTGAGAGAACGCACTGGCCAACGTGAAGAGTGCGGGCATCAGAAACCAGATCAACAAACCTGGCAGCAAAGCTCCAAGAATTCCTGCGAGATGGTTGACGCCATCACCTGCAAAAACCAGTGTTGACATCGGCGTAGCTTTCTCAAGCATGATCGAAAGAACTTTGCCCACGGTTTCGACCGAAGCGGCACCTCCCAGCATAGTTGCTGCTAGAAACCCGGCATAAGCAGCTGCCATGTTCAAATCGGAAGATCTTGCGATCTCTCCTTTTTTCCTGGCCTCGTTCAGCTTGTGTGGGGTTGGCTCTAGCGTCTTTGAGGACTCATCGGTTTGCTTGTCCATCAGATGCTACCGAGCGGATTCGAGACAAACTCACCAAGGGCCCTTACCCAAAGGGAAAGTATGGTCGGCGCGAGCAATAGCAGAAGCACGAGTCCCGCACCTGTAATGACGGGAGCTCCGACAAAAACCACCATCATCTGCGGCATCGCCCGATTGATGACGCCAAGCGTTACATTGTAAAGCGTTGACACGATAAGAAATGGCGCAGCGAGAGAAAACGCTAGCGCAAAAGTGCCAGCAACATGGCGAATGCCCCAGGTTGTGACATCGGACGCAGGTGGAAACTGGGAGATCGGAAGCAAGTCATAGGTTACAATCAAAGTCTCTGCGAGCGCTACATGTAGATCGAGGGTCATCGCCAGAGCCAAGCCGCCGATGACAAGCAGGTGCCCGATGGCCGGCATGGGGGTTATACCGGAGTTTCCGAGGATCAGAGCGAGCGATGTCGCTTGCGCGGCAATCGATCCACTTGTTTGCAAGGCTAAAAGGAGCAGCCTTGCCCCAATGCCGATGATCACGCCAATGGTCGTTTCCGATAACACCAACCACCCCAGAGCGGGCGAGGTTCCCAATAGAGCCTCAAATCTAGGTGCCAGCACAGGCGTCAGAAACACGGTGAACAACAATGCGATGAAAAGACGGAACCTCGCGGGAACGTAACTCTCCCCAAGGCCCGGAAACAACATAATGACTGGTGCAGTTCTTAGAAAAATGAGGAAGCTGACGAACAGGATATCACCTGTTACACCGAGTAGCTGAGCCAACTCATTCATGCAGACACAACACCGACGAGAGTCGGGTTTGCATCAACACCAATTTCCTCAAAAGAGAGTACCGGGATCGAGATTTTCTTTGCCGTCAATACTGTTTTGAGAAATCTCCGCCGTTGCGTCGTTGTGACCAATACCGGTGATACGCCTTTCTCCCCGATTCGATTGACTTCCTCTGCTGTGGCGTCTGTCAGGGAGTTGAAAAGATCAGGGGGAAGAGCAACATCGATGCGACCGCGATCACCGTCGACCTGGTATGTTGTAAATGTGTCTTCCCACCTTGGATCCAGTTGAAGAAGTGGCAGGTTGCCGTCACTCGATTGGAGCGCTGAAACAAGTTGGAATCCTAAGCGCTGCCGAACATGCTCGCAAATCGTTTCAGGGTGATTGTGCACTTGTCGCGCTTCTGAAATGGCTTCAATTATCAGTGGGATATTCCGAATGGAGACTTGCTCCATCAACAGTAGTTTCAATACAGCATGCAACACATCTGTGGGTACCCTGTCCGGAATCATTTCATCGAGGAACTTTCGGTTTGCTTCATTCCGCCTTTCATCCGATAGGTTGACCATCTCATCGAGGAGGCGACGCATCGCCTTCATTGTCAGAAGGCGGCCGAGGTTGCGCTTGATAACCTCTAGCAGATGCGTCGCCAGAATCTCACTGGGTGACACAATTGTTGCACCGATCAGAGCTGCTTTCTCCTGGAAACGTTCAGGAATCCACCTTGCCGGAGCTCCGTAAACAGGTTCATTTACATCTTCTCCATCCGGTAGAGTAAGTCCATTTTTTGGATCCAGCGCCATAACCTGGTCGAGTCTCAGGGCTGCGCGCGCCTGTTCCACGCCTTGCACGCGTATGATGTAACTCCCGGAAGCAAGTGATGGTTCGTCGGTCAGACGTATCTCCGGTAAAACAAGTCCATAGAATGTCGCAACATGCTGGCGCATGTTGTCAATTCGTGTATCCAGCCCCGTGCCTGGGTCCAGAATGAGATTGACAAGATCGGGCGCGAACTCGACATGTATGTCATCAAGGTCCAATATATCACCAAGCGACTTGGAATTGGGCATGACTTCATTTTCTGAGACGTCTTCCGGTTGAATGACCGAAACCTTCCTCATTGTAAGCCAGGCTCCCGTTGCGCCTAATCCAATCGCACCGAGCATGAATGGAGCGAAGGGTAGTCCGGGAACCAAAGCGAAAACGCCCATCAACAACGCGACTGTTATGATGGCAGCAGGGTACTTGCCAAACTGAGCGGTCAATGCGCTATCTGTTGATCCTTGGGATCCCCCTCTTGCGAGCAAAAGCGCTGACGCAATTGAAATGATCACCGCCGGGATCTGAGTAACCAGCCCATCTCCGACAGTGAGAATTGAATATGTCTCAAACGCTGAACCCAGTGACATGCCGTGTACGACGACGCCCATTGTCAGTCCAACAACTATATTCAGAAGTGTAATTAACAGTC
>ERZ1740060.589-NODE-589-length-17821-cov-23.860745_pt1 | contig 17821 bp, 16 predicted proteins | sample MGYA00581743_ERZ1740060 | MGnify/ENA primary metagenome ERZ1740060 (study PRJEB43018, sample SAMN04849235) | marine metagenome | isolation source: floating plastic debris | place: Pacific Ocean | collected 2008-08-27 | study: EMG produced TPA metagenomics...
GTCGACAACCCGTATTCGCCCAGAAAAAGCTCCATCATGGATGGATCGCTGCCCTCGCGAATGGCGCGAACCATATCTACGGCGCGGCTGTGGATCGCCGAATGAACATCTGCCCCGATACCGGCTTCGGCAATCAAGCGCTGCAACGCCTCAGCCTCAGGCATGACATGGGCAGAGCGGATTGCAGCGCGCGCATCAACGGTCGACAGGTCAAGCATCTGGATCTCCCTCATGGTTCAATCTTCTATCGCGTATTTGCTCTTTCAATGTGTCCTTGGTAGTTTCGAATTTTAGACGTATCGTCCTATTTTACCCAAAAAGGTGGATCATAATGATCTCGCGACGCGCACAAGTCGGAACGCTTGATAGTTTTGATCGCAAGATCATTGATGCGGTCTCGCAGGATGGACGCATCACAATGACCGAACTCGCAAACCGGGTTGGCCTGTCCAAAACCCCTTGCCATGCGCGGCTGAAGCGGCTGGAGGCCGATGGGTATGTGCTAGGATACCGCGCCTTGCTGGATCCAATCAAGCTTGGGCTTGAGCATGTTGCCTTCGTCGAGGTCAAACTTTCAGATACGCGCGCCCCGGCCCTGGCCGCTTTCAACGGCGCCGTGCAAGCCCTGCCCGAGATTGAGGAATGCCATATGATTGCGGGTAATTTCGACTATCTGCTCAAGGTCCGCACAACCGGGATCACGGATTACCGCATCTTTCTGGGAGAAGAGCTAAGCGCCCTGCCCCATGTCGCACAGACCTCCACCTATGTGGCGATGGAGGCGGTGAAAGGGACGGCCATCCTCGACTAACCTGCGCGTTTGACCATACCGAACAGATCCCGCGTATCATCCGGATCAGCAAGCATGTCGAGTTCCACAAAATGCCCCGTCCGCTCAAGCTGATCGCGGATATAGCGCAGCGCACTGAAGTCCTCGGTCGCAAAACCAACAGAATCGAACAGCGTGATCTGACGGGCATCGCGGCGACCCTCGGTTTTGCCCGCAACTACCTGCCATAGCTCGGTGACGGCGTGATCCTCGTTCAACTGTTGAATCTCACCTTCAATCCGGGTTTGCGGCGGGTATTCGACAAAGATGTCGCTGCGCAGCAGGATGTCGCGGTGCAGTTCGGTCTTGCCGGGGCAATCGCCGCCAATGGCGTTTAGATGCACACCTGCACCGACCATATTGTCGGTCAGGATCGTGGCGTACTGCTTATCCGCCGTGCAGGTCGTGATGATGTCCGCCCCGGCGACAGCGTCTTGCGCCGTTTTACAAGAAACAACCGACAAACCGTGGCCTTGCAGGTTGCGCACAGCTTTTGCCGTGGCGGCGGGATCAACATCATAAAGGCGCACGGTTTGGATGCCCAAAACCTCGTGAAAGCCCAGCGCCTGGAATTCACATTGCGCGCCATTGCCGATCATCGCCATGGTCCGTGCGCCTTTCGGCGCAAGGTATTTTGCAGCCACGACCGACGTCGCTGCGGTGCGCAGCGCAGTCAGGATTGTCATTTCAGACAACAACACCGGATATCCATTGGCCACATTCGCCAAAACACCGAACGCCGTGACTGTCTGAAATCCACGCGCCATGTTGGCGGGGTGGCCATTGACGTATTTGAAGCCGTAGGTTTCGCCATCTGATGTCGGCATCAGTTCGATCACGCCTTCGCGCGAATGCGAGGCCACGCGCGGAGTTTTGTCAAACTGCTCCCACCGCAGAAAATCGGCTTCGATATAGGACGCGATCTCGGCGATCATCTTGGCGGGGCCGATCGTGTTCACGATCTTCATCATGTCATCAACGCTAACAAATGGCACAAGCGCCAGCTTGGACGGGGTGGTTTGTGGTGTCGTGGTCATATTCAAAAACTCCGTGTTGGCCGATCAAGCACTTTGCGGCCCATAAGCGATGCGGTCAGATCGACCATCAGCGATGCGGTACGTCCGCGTTCATCCAGAAACGGGTTCAGCTCAACCAGATCGAGCGACGTGACCAAGCCGCTGTCACACAGCGTCTCCATCACCAGATGCGCCTCGCGGAAGGTTGCGCCACCGGGAACCGTTGTCCCGACTGCAGGCGCAATCGCAGGTTCAAGAAAGTCGACATCAAGGCTGACATGCAGCGCACCACCAGCATGCTCCACCCGTTGAAGAAAGGCCCGCAAAGGACCGGCGATGCCATGCTCGTCGATGGCGCGCATGTCGTGAACCGTGACGCCGTGCTCTGCCAGCGCAGCATTTTCTGCAGGATCCACAGACCGGATCCCCATCATGCAGATGTTTTCCGCTGGAACGGTCGCTTTGAGCGGTGGATAGAGCCCGTCGAACCCGTCCAGCCCCATGAAATATGCAACCGGTGTGCCATGCAAATTTCCACTGGTCGTCGTGTGCACCGTATGAATGTCAGGATGCGCATCCAGCCACAGCACAAATTGGGGCCGCCCCAGATCAGCAGAGTGCCGGGCAATGCCAGGCACTGTCCCGATTGAGAGCGAGTGATCGCCCCCTAGAAAAACCGGCAAATCTGCGCCCTTGGCCGCTTCATATGCGGCCCGCTCCAGCACATGCGCCCAGCCGACCGTTGCGCCAAGATCATGCGCAGCACTTCCAGCAGGCGCATGAACATCCGCGACCTCATGGGCCACATTGCCCAGATCGCTGACATCATGCCCCAGTCCGCGCAAGGTCTCGGCAAGGCCAGCCGTGCGGTAGGCATCCGGGCCCATCAGACATCCGGGCTGGCTGGCACCACTTTGCACAGGTGCACCAACAAGGGCGCATCGAAGCGGTTTCATAGCTGCACTCTCCATTTCATCCTTTTCTGGAGGATCGCAGCTTCATATTAGGCAATTTAGAGGTATAACTGATAAATATGCGTCTAATTTAATGCAATATGACGGGCTAATACAGCGTTATGCAAAATATTGACCAGACGGACCGCCGCCTGATTGCGGCACTCAAGCAAGACGGGCGCGCCTCTATCACGACGTTGGCGCATACGCTCGGCATCTCGCGCAGCACCGTGCAAACCAGGCTGGATCGCCTGATCGCAACGGGGACGATCCAGCGCTTCACGGTTGAGCTGGACACGATGGGCCGCGATGACCGGGTCCATGCGATCATGATGATCGCCGTCGAGGGCCCGCGCGCGCGCAGCGTAACACGCGCGCTAAGACGTTTGCCCGAAATCACGGCGCTACACGCGACAAACGGGAAATGGGACCTTATCGGCTGGATCGAAACCACGACATTGGCCGAATTTGACCGCGTCCTGCGCGAGGTTCGCGAAGTGCCAGGCGTGCTGAACTCGGAAACAAGCTTGATGCTTGATGCCGCCAAAGCCTAGTTGTTGGCGGGCACCTTTTCGATGATTTTCGAATTGCGCAGCGTGGCCGATGGATAGCCTGGATCATGAAGCAGAGACGGTTTGAAATCCGGCTCAACCCGCATCAGGACCTCAAGCCGTTCAAGCGCGGCATCCGGCACGCCTTGGGATTCGTAAAGCGCATACAAATAGCGCAACGCAGGGCGATAAGTCGGCAGATAGGCCCGGGCTGCTTCCCCAAAGCGGATCGCATCTTCGACCCGATCAAGCGACATCGCCGTAAGACAGCACAGCATGTCCCACCAGAAGACAAAGGGCGTCGCCCGTGCCAGATACCGAGCGCGAATGGCTGATCCATGCGCCTCTTCGTTTTGGCCGTTGCGCATTTGTGCGATGGCCAGAAACGCCCAGGCATAGGGGTTGGCACGGTTCAGATCGATTGCGCGACGCACCAATGACATCGCGCCACCCGCATCCTTTTCAACCGTCAACCGCGCCTGAGCAGCCATCGCCAGCACCATCGAGTTGGCACCGTCCATGACCAGCGACGTCGCGATAAAATCGTCAATTTCCTTGATGACCTTATCCTTGTCAGTCGCACGATGTTCAAGCATCTGACTGATCCGCAGGAACGAACGCCAGCTCAGATATACCGCTTTCGGCTCTAGCTCGAACGCACGCTGCAGCAGGTCATCGGCCTGCTCCATCGCGTTCTTGTCCAACGAAAAAATCAGCGATTGCGCGCGAAAAAAAAGACCCGCTGCGCTGTCACCATGGCGCTGCATCACCTCATTCATGACGCGTGTGGCGGTCTTGCCAATCAGCACCTGCATCTCAAGCTCTTCGATGGGCGGTGCGCCGTGAACTTCGATCTTACGGGTATCTGACCACAGATACTGGTGATCTGCCGCCAACTCCATGTGGACATGGGCATGCCAAAAGCGACCATTCCGATAATGATCGGATTTCACGCGCAATAGTTCGGTTCCAACAGGCACCTGCGCTTCAGGCACTACCGAAATCGCGCCGTATTCCTTCAGATCCCGTGCCAGATGGTCGTTGAAAATCTGGATAAAAAACTTCTCTTCCGCGCCTTCAGGGTCATGCTGTGCAAGTGCGACAACGGGGGTGCGCGGGGGGCCATGCTCCATCAAGTTGGCGCGCATGACGGCGCGGGCCTGGTTTGCGCCTTGCATCAGCTTGGCACGCTGATCCTCCAGCCATTCGCGGAATTTCGGATCTTTGACATCCAGGTCTTCACACAGTTCCTGACCTGCCTCAAACCGCGGATCCTGCTGCAGTACGGGATCAACTCGAATGATGTTGGTATCAAGAGCAACCACACCGCCTTCGGTAATCAGACCGGCCTTGTGCGGACCAAGATGGCGACGCAACTCTGTCAGGCATTGCCGCATGCTTTGCTTGCCTTGATCGGCAGATCGGTCGCTCCACAGGCGCTCCTGCAGCCAGCCACGTGGACGCCGATGATCCGGGGCAAGGGCCAGCAAAACCATCATGCCGCGTGCCTTCATGCTTTTGGGGCCAAAGCTGACGCCATTCGCGTCTTCCAGACGCATTGGTCCGACCAATGTAAGCTCTAGCGACACGTAGTCCTCCTGACCCAACGTCATTCCACCCTATCAAATTAAAAGTATTTGACCAAATCCCGCCGAAAACTGTGAAAAAACCGTCAACAGAGGTCTTGTTCACAGTCATCGGAATGAAGTTTCGCCATCTTTGTCGAAATTTTGACGGGAGATTATGACATGCCTTTTACAAGTCTCGAAAATCACGAGAACCATGAAAATTGGGAAAATCACGAGAACCACGAAAATCATGAAAACTGGGCAAACCACGAGAACCATGAAAATCATGAGGGCGGTGGGCGTCGCGGTGTAAGTGGGCGTTTGTCAGCTGCCCTGCAATCCGCCGGAGAAGGCATTACCGGCCCGTTCAACACAGCCCTGATCCGCGATGTCGCACTTGGCACCCACACGCCCGGCGATCTTTTCACCAGTGTGCCGCGCAATCATTTATCGTTGCTGCTGCTGCGCGCTCTTGGCGGACATCTGATGACGCGCTTTGAAAACGGGGCCGCCGTTGTCTCGTCTGATGGAGAAATCATCGCAACCGTGACCGCGCCCGCTGATATCGAGCCGTTCAAGGCGCAGTTGACCCGCGTGCATCAGGATGGCGATCTTCGCAATGACCGATCCTCTGAAATCCTGACGCAGGTCAATGATCTGCTGTCATTTTTTGCGGCATCGGTTCGACTGGATCCGCGCCGCCGTAAATGGACGATCAAGCTGCTGGTGACAGCGCTTGAAGCAGCCCAGCCGGTCACCGTGCAGGTCAAGGCAATCTGCGCTGTTCCGCGCCCTGTCGACCTGTCACCGCAGATCAATCCGTTGATCGACACACCCGGCCACAGCGCCTACCCCAGTGGGCACGCCACGCAGGCCTTTCTGCTGGCCGAGATTATGGCAACGCTCGACCCGACAGGCGCAACCATCTACCGCCGGCAAGCCGCGCGCATCGCCCAGAACCGGACCGTTGCGGGGGTACATTATCCAGTCGACAGTCGCGCCGGAGCGCTGGTGGGATCAGCTCTTGCGCATCAGTTCCTGGGCCGGCTCGCGCCCTCCCTAATTACCGAGGGAAAAGCCTGGACGGCTGTAAGCGTACCTGCGCCAACCGCCTCTGATGCGAATTACGATTTCAACGTGCTGAGCCTTGATAACGAGCATGGAAACACGCTTGCCGCTTTGCGCAACGCTGATCCAGCAGGCCCAGAGGTGAACGCATATGACCGTGCCTTGCTGGACGAGTTGTGGCACCGCATTTGCGCGGAATGGCCGGGTCTGGCCGAGGCAAAGGCATGACCCTGAAATGGCAACGCGGCGTGCCGGTTGACGGATCGGTCTATAACGCGGCCTATGTCGATTTCGACTGGACTGCCGGACTTAGACGGCGCGGGATTGAGGCAAAGACCAATCCGATCCGGGTGTCGCTGGGCGACAATGGTCGCTCTGCCACCTATTCCGAGGCCCATCACGCGTCCGAGACCGCGCCGCAAAACGCAGCGGCGCGGATTGACGGGCTCAAGGGCACGGCTCCGCTGGTCACCGACATATACGCCGAAGCGCCAATCGGCGCTGCAGGGGATGGCGCCGAACCGCGCCCACTGATCGAACGCGAAAGCGGCGCTGCGACGGCGCAAACCTTTGCCAAGGGCAGCGTCGTCATGGCCCTGATCGACAGCGGAATTGCCTTTGCGAATGCGCGCTTCTGCACGCCGCCCCAAGAAAACAGCGCTGTCCCCGTCTCGCGCTTTGCGCACTTGTTGTTGCCAACCGGAACCGGCGCCTTCCGCGTCCTTGGCTCGAAACAGATTGCGACGCTGATGCAGTCTGGGCTTAACCCCACCACGCAGGACTTTCACGAAGCTAACGTCTACAATCACGTCAGCATAAGCCAGCCCAGTGGGCGGCGAAATGTGCGCCCTCTCAGCCTGTCTGCACCGCATGGGACCCAAGTGGCAGACCTCCTTGCCGGAGCGGATATGGCCGACGCCGTTGCAACGCGGCCAATGATTGGGGTTGATCTGCCAGCTTCTGCGATCATCGATACCTCTGGTTCGATCGCAGCGGCCTATATCCCTGCCTTGATTGATGAAATCCTGGCCCTTTCGCTCAAGATGACCGATCCGGATAGCACGCCGCTACCGGTCGTTATCAATATCAGCTTGGGCTTTACGGCTGGCCCATGCGATGGAACCCACCCGGTGGAACGCGCGATTTTTGATGCGGTGCAAGGCGCGCAGGCGGCCGGGCGGCATGTCCATGTGACACTGCCTGCCGGCAATCATGCACAAGCCCGCTTGCATGCCGAACTTGCGGCCAAAGACTGGAACACCGACGGGCTTTCCAGCCTGACTTTGCGCCTTCCCAGCGATGATGCCACGCCAAACTTTGTTGAAGCCTGGCTTCCCGAGCAACCCCTGCAAGACTTCTTTGAAGACCCGCGCGAGACGTCGGTCGCAATGACGATACGGCTTCCGGATGGCCGGATCGCTGCACTTGATGAGGTGCCCCGCTTTGAAGAAACCTGGGAGCTTTGGGACGGCACCAGCCACATTGCCAGCGCCTACTACCTGCTGCATGTCATGGCCAATGGACGGGTCCGCCCCCGGCTCATCCTCGCACTACGGCCGACGATTGCCCTTGGTAAAACGACCTACCGCACGCAGCCCGGTGATTACGCGATATGGCTCGAGGATTTGGCAGGGGGAACGCCGCAGATCAGTATGCGCGTGCAACGTGATGATAATATCGTCGGCTACCGCCCGCGGGGACGTCAGGCGTATTTCGTCGAAGCCGGATATATCGAACGGGATCCATCCGGTCGCCCCTTGCGCGAGGATATGGGCGATAGCCGCATCACGCGCAGCGGCACGCTTTCGGCGATGGCAACGCTTGATCCCGATGCGCCACTTGGCGAGGGATATTATGTGCGGGACAATATCCACGTTGTCGCAGCCGACGTACTTGGCCCCGACGGCCGCGGTCGCGCGATCTATACTGGCCAGCGAAGTGCCGAAAACCCGGTCAGGAAAAGCGCTCTGATCGGTGAGGGTCTTGCCCATTACGGCGTTCTCGCCAGCGGCACCAACAGCACCAGCGTCTTTGCGATGACCGGCACCAGTGCCGCCGCCCCGCTTTATGGACGCTGGCTGGCTGATCGTCTGGGAAAACCAACTGGCGCACGGCCGCGCCCCCAGCGCAGGTCAGACCCTGCAAGTATCATCCCGTCCGAGGCGTAATCACGCAAAAGAAGAACGGATGGCGCGAATATTGTTGCCATAAGGGGCGGGGTCTGAAACGGACCCGCCCTTGAACACCGCAGAACCTGCGACAAGCACATCCGCGCCTGCATTTACAACCAAAGGTGCGGTCTGCGGTGTCACACCGCCGTCAATCTCGATATGGACCGGCCGATCCCCGATCATGGCACGCAGCGCGCGGACTTTGGCCGTCATATCAATGAATTTCTGCCCGCCAAAGCCGGGATTTACGGTCATCACACAGACCAGATCGACCATATCCATCAGCTCTGAAACCGCCTCAGCAGGCGTACCAGGGTTCAACGCAACACCTGCTTTGGCACCTGCACCACGGATCGCCTGCAACGTGCGGTGAATATGCGGCCCGGCCTCGACATGGGCGGTGATGAAATCAGCGCCCGCCTCGGCAAACCCTTCGATGCAGGGATCAACGGGGGCGATCATCAAATGCACGTCCATGATCGTCTTGATATGCGGACGGATCGCGGCGCAGGTGCTAGCCCCAAATGTGATGTTCGGAACGAAATGCCCATCCATAACATCGACATGAATCCAATCGGCGCCTTCGCGCTCCACCGCTTCAATCTCTGCTCCGAAATTGGCGAAATCAGCGGATAAAATTGATGGTGCGATCTTGACGGAACGATCAAAGCTCATGGCAGGCCCCCTTTTCGGCATATCTGCGGCTTAACGCCCAAATCACAGCTTGTCACCCGCCTTCGCTACCGCAGCATTTGAGAACGTGTTAATTTGATGCGACTCGATGTTATCAAGGCTGTTGCGTTCTCATGAAACTCTCTCACAAAGACATTCTACCGTTGGGGGATGCGTTTCTTGTGACACGTGCCATGCCGTCCGGAAAACGCCCGAGAATCCTTCATACCCATGATTTCTTTGAACTTTTCTGGGTTGTGAATGGAAAGGTGAAACATCATATCAATGACGCAATTCACACCCTCAGCGAAGGGGATATGGTCTTTATCCGCCCGACCGATGCCCATTCCCTGCAAGGAAAAGGGGCCGAGCCGCATTTGATTAACATCGCGCTTCACCCTCACTTAATTGCTGCAGTTGCGAAAAGATTCCCTCAACTCTCGGGGCAATTTTTCTGGTCAGAGGCTGCACAGCCCACGGTTTTGCACCGGGATATGACGCAATTGTCCCAACTGTCGCAAAATCTGCGCGCACTCGATCCCGCACCTCGGGACATGCTGACAGCAGAGGCGCTGCTATTGCCGCTTTTAACCCAGCTCAGCGCCCAAAGCATCACAACAAAGATGCCCGAATGGCTTGCTGGTGCCTGTCAGGCGGCGCATGCTCCGGAGGTCTTTCAGAAGGGCGCGGCCGGTTTTGTCCGTGCCGCAGGGCGCACCCATGCCCATGTCAGTCGCGAGGCGCGCAAGCATCTTGGCTGCTCGCCAAGCGAGTACATCAATGACATCCGCATGGAGTACGCCGCACGGCAATTGTCTGCATCGACCGACACATTGGCCGAGATTGCCACAGATTGCGGCATTCCCAATCTCAGCCACTTTCACCGGCTGTTCCGCGATGCCTTCAAGCTGACCCCAAACGCCTATCGCAAGCGCCATCAACGCGACGTTATCCAACCCGCGTGACTTGCCAATCCGGGCCCGATCTGAGACCGTTTCGCGGACCGGAGGCCCCATGACCACAGTAACCCAAACCCATCTTCCGCAAACCACGGAACCCCGCAACGACGGGATAGATCTGGATATGGATTGGGTGATGTCCGTGCAAGCCAACACCTCGGCCATTGAGCGTCGCGCGGCCACATTGCCGGGCCGCCGCTCTGTCAAAAAAGACTATCAGGCGGCTTGGCTGGCCCGCGCGATTACCTGCATCGATCTCACGACGCTCTCTGGCGACGACACGCCCGGTCGCGTCCGTCGCCTCTGCGCCAAGGCCCGCCAACCCGTTCGCGCCGATATCCTAAAGCAGCTTGGCCTGCCCCATATCCAAACCGGGGCCGTCTGCGTTTACCACGATATGATCGCCACGGCAGTGGAGGCGTTAGACGGATCGGGCATCCCGGTCGCGGCCGTTTCCACTGGCTTTCCCGCCGGCCTCTCGCCCTTCCACTTGCGCGTCGCCGAGATCGAGGAGAGCGTCAAGGCTGGCGCTGCCGAGATCGACATTGTCATCTCTCGTCGCCACGTCCTCACCGGAAACTGGCAGGCCCTTTACGATGAAATGCGCACCTTCCGCGCGGCCTGCGGGGATGCCCATGTCAAAGCCATCCTCGCCACCGGAGAGCTTGGCACCCTGCGCAACGTCGCCCGCGCCTCGCTGATCTGCATGATGGCGGGCGCTGACTTCATCAAGACCTCAACCGGCAAAGAAAGCGTCAACGCCACGCTCCCCGTCTCGCTGACCATGATCCGTGCGATCCGCGCCTACCACCAGCGCACCGGGCTGCGTGTGGGCTACAAACCTGCGGGCGGTATTTCGAAGGCAAAAGATGCGCTGACCTATCTGGCCTTGATGAAGGACGAGTTAGGCAATCGCTGGCTTGAGCCTGACTTGTTCCGCTTCGGCGCGTCCTCCCTTTTGGGCGATATCGAGCGCCAGTTGGAACATCACCTGACCGGCGCATACTCCGCCGCCCACCGCCACCCGATCGGATAAGCCATGACAGTCAAAGAGATTTTCGAGAGCATGGAGTATGGCCCCGCCGCCGAGGATGCTTCGGACGCGCTGGCATGGCTCGTCGATCAAGGCGACCGGTTTGGGCATTTCATAAACGGCAACTTCACGACGCCCGGCGATGGGTTCGAAGCAAAGAACCCTGCCACGGGCAATGTGTTGGCGACACTGACACAGGCAAGCCAAGCAGACGTAGCCGATGCCGTCAAAGCCGCCCGCGCCGCTCAGCCGAAATGGGCCAAGCTCGGCGGCCACGCCCGTGCGAAATACCTCTATGCGCTTGCCCGACTTCTACAAAAACACGCCCGCCTTTTTGCCGTCCTCGAAACTCTCGACAACGGCAAACCGATCCGCGAAGCGCGCGACATCGACATACCCCTCGCGATCCGCCATTTCTACTACCACGCGGGCATGGCCCAACTGATGGAGGCCGAACTGCCCGACCGCGCCCCCCTTGGTGTTTGCGGCCAGATCATCCCGTGGAACTTCCCGCTACTGATGCTGGCCTGGAAGGTCGCGCCGGCTCTCGCCATGGGCAATACGGTCGTTTTGAAACCCGCCGAATACACATCGCTGACGGCGCTGTTGTTCGCCGATATCTGCCAGCAGGCCGGTCTGCCCAAAGGTGTGCTGAACATCGTCACCGGCCACGGGACCGTGGGCGAGATGTTAACCAATTCTGACGTCGACAAAATCGCCTTCACCGGCTCCACGGACGTGGGCCGCCGCATCCGCGAGGCGACCGCAGGCTCAGGCAAAGCGCTGACGCTCGAACTGGGCGGCAAATCCCCCTACATCATCTTCGACGACGCCGATATCGACAGCGCGATCGAGGGCCTCGTCGATGCAATCTGGTTCAACCAGGGCCAAGTCTGCTGCGCTGGCTCGCGCCTTCTGGTCGCCGAATCCATTGCCGAGGATGTCTACACCCGCCTCAAAACCCGCATGTCGGGCCTGCGCATCGGCAACCCGTTGGACAAATGCATCGACGTCGGCGCCATCGTGGACCCGGTCCAACTCGCCTCCATCCAAGCCAAGGTCGACGCCAATTCCGAAGGTGAGACGTTTCAAACCACCGCGCCCGACGGCTGTTACTACCCGCCAACGCTCATCACAGGCCTGCACGCCGCATCCGACCTGATGCAGGATGAAATCTTCGGCCCAGTGCTTGTCTCAACCACCTTCCGCACCCCGGCTGAAGCCGTCCAGATCGCCAACAACACGCGCTACGGTCTTGCCGCGACAGTCTGGACAGAGAACGTCAATCTCGCCCTCGATATCGCGCCAAAACTCGCCGCAGGCATTGTCTGGGTAAACGCCACCAACCTGATGGATGCTGCCGCAGGGTTCGGCGGCGTGCGCGAAAGCGGCTTCGGACGCGAAGGCGGCTGGGAAGGCCTGCGCGCTTACACCAAACCCGCCAGATCACAAAAGCCCGCTTCCAAAGTCACCGCGTTTACCGGCGACAAAGCACCGACAAACCCGATCGACAGGACGGCCAAACTCTATATCGGCGGCAAACAATCCCGCCCCGATAGCGGCTATTCCAAACCCGTCTGGGGCAAGAACGGCGCGCTATTGGGCCATGTCTCTCTCGCCAATCGCAAAGACGTGCGCAACGCGGTTGAGGCGAATGCCAATGCCGCCAGTTGGTCCAAAACCACCGGCCATCTGCGCGCCCAAATCCTCTACTACATCGCGGAAAACCTTGCCGCCCGTGGCGATGAGTTCGCTAAGCGCCTCAACGCGTTGCAAGGCGGCACAAAAGGCAAAGCCGAAGTCGATGCAACCATCAACACGCTCTTTACCTATGCCGCATGGGCCGACAAATACGACGGCGCGGCGAAAGGCGTCCCGATCCGTGGGATCGCGCTGGCGATGAACGAACCCGTCGGCACAATCGCAGCGCTTTGCCCCGGCACCGACCCACTGCTCGGCCTTGTGGGCCTGATGGCGCCCGCCATCGCCATGGGCAACCGGATCACAGCTGTTGCCAGCACAGCCTTCCCGCTCGCGGCCACTGATTTTATCCAGATACTGGAAACCTCTGACGTGCCCGCTGGCGTCGTGAACATCCTCACCGGAGACCCGGCAGAGCTTGCACCCCACTTGGCAAGCCACATGAATGTCGACGCCGTCTGGAGCCTGAACGGCCATGCCGCTCAGATCGAAGCCACCTCCATCAGCAACCTAAAGCGCACCTGGATCACCAACACGCCCGTCGCACATCTCAAGCCCCAAGACATGCTGGCCCACGCAACCGAGGTCAAAACAATCTGGGTGCCCTACGGCGAATAGCTTTCGCTTTTTTCAAATATCCCGGGGTCTGGGGCAGAGCCCCAGCGGAGCAACGCGCGCCGAAGGCGTGCGGCGCAACTCCTCTAGCGCGACCGGAAGCTGTCTAACCACCGCCGGAACTTGCCGCGTGTCTCGTCCACGCGCGCATCGGCACGATCCCATGCCTCTTCGGCGTCCTCCAGCACCGGATCAATCCGCGCAATCCGAAAGCGCCGCCAACGGACCCAAATCGCCCAGAACAAAGCCGCCAGAAGCGTCAGAAACACGATATTGAACCACGGGATGATCCGCACATCGGGTCCTTCAACGGGCCGCAACGAAATGCCATTCGGATAGATCGTCAGAAATTCGCTGCGCCAGCCGTAATGGGTGATTGCGTACCACTCCGGAGCCGCCCGCGTGGACTGCGCATCCTGCGCTTGTGCCTGCAAATTCGCACTGTCGAGCTTGAAATACGGCGGCCAACCAAAGCCCGTATCCTCATTGCGGTAGACCATTTCGCGTCCACCTGAGCGGATCGTATTAATCAATCGCAGGTCCCGGTTTGCCACCGTCGCATCATTACCATGATCGCCCTGCGCATAAAAAATCCTGTTCGCGCCTGAAAAATCCGCGCGAATAATCTCGGTCCCGGTAATGCGAACGATATCCTTTTGCGGCAGCGTATAGTGCAAAAAGCCCAACAAAATCGTCCAAAAGGTCAGCCAAAATCCATATTTTATAAAGCGCATTTTGGCCCCTCACATCCAGTTCTGAACATAGATCACAATAATGATAAGCGAGAATGGGATCACATAGACGCCCCACAACAGCTTCTTTCTAAGAGAGCCGTTATACGCCTCAAGACCGGCCTTGATGAACGTGTCCTTGTCACCGGGCTGGCCATCCTGAAACCATTCTTCCTCCAGCTTGTCTTTGCGGACCGCGCGCGAATAAAGCGACAGGCAAATGTAGACCACCGTGAGAAACACGAACAACATGCCAAATAGGCGAATAATAACCATTTATCCCCTCCTCACGGCGCCCCAGGGCCCGACCAGTTCAATGATATCTTCTTTCGTCATCTGCGGTTCTTCCATGGGTGCGTCATGCCCAAACAACGCCTCGCGCGCCGCGTCCTTGTCTGCCAGATATTCACGCGCAAGGAAGTCTGCAACGTAATCCTTCTTTGGCTCGGTCCAGGTGGCGTAGACGCGGTAGAACAACTCCTTGTGGCAAATAAAAAGCTGCCGAATATCCTTTGGCGCCAGTTGCGCCAACAGCCGGTTCACCAGATCTGCATCATGGTGAGGCCTGGCGCGGAGTGTGTAGAAATACGCCGGATGATCGGCTGTGATCTTGGGCCACGGCCCGCCGCTTTCCGCCCAGCGTGCCAAGGCTGCCAGCCCGTGAAATTCCTCAGGTAGCTCGCCCGCATGCGCGCGCGCCAAAGCCCGCAGATCGCGGCGGGTCGCCCCTTTCAGATCTTCCCCCATCGCCGCGGCATGGGCCACGACAATAAAATCCATCTTTTGTTTCAACACAGCCGCCGCATCAATCCCGCGCGCCTGCGCAATGGGCTCGACCAGCTCATTAAGCTGCAAAAAATAGGCAATCTTGTTGCGCTGATTGAAGCGGAAGGTGAACTCCATCGGCAGCTTCACATCCTCAGGCACAATCGCCGCGGGATGATCCACATCCTGAAACACGTAGCAGCCCCCAAAATGCGCCGTCCAAAAGTTCTGCTGCGTGAATTTGCTCGTCTTCAACTTCACCGGGTTGCGGATCACATCACCGGTTTTCTTCGCCAGATCAATCATCTCCGCGATCAGCACGTCATCATACCATGCGTCAGGCTCTTGTTTGAACGCGTTGATCTTACGGCCCAGATCAGCAGCATTGGCGACCGTTCCATCAGTCGTATCCGCCTCGACAGTGATCTGCCGGATATCCAGCAACCGCTTCGGCTCGGAAACATCATAGACCGAATTCACAAGCTCTCCGGCGACGGCATCGCGCGCCGTCAAAGCGAAAAGCTGCGCCTCATTCGCCTCGATCCAGTCGCGCAAGATACTGCGCGAGGTCGAGAACATTGCATTCAGCAAGGGCGCTGTCTTCTGCTCGGTCGTAAGCAGGATGAACTGCCGATTCACCCCCGCATGGTTCAGGTAGGACGTATCGCCCAGCTCGGCGCCGATCTCGGGCGAATAGCCTGACAGATCGACATGGAAATCTTCAAGCTCCGTCGTCTTGCCGGTCAGATGCTGGAGCGCACGGCGATACCGTTCGACCAATGCGGGGCTTTCGATGTGGATCAGATTGCCGAACATCAGACCTTTGGAAATGAGCCGCTTCACCACGTGTTCTCCTTCCAGTGCCGATGCAGTCCCGCGATCCGCAGCACCATAATCGGTGCCCAAACGACCGACGACATCACCCCCAGCCGCGCGAAATGCACGGCAGATTGGGCTGGCTCAAGGCCAAGCAAATCAGCGACGCGCGTGTCCTGCTGTGTGTAGCTCCAATAGAAATAAAGCGCAGCCACCACCAAGACGACCGCATAGACGATCACCCCATTCGCGACCAAGCCAGCCGGCGTTTCCGGCATAACCTGCAGCACAACGCGCGGCAGCAAAAGCGCAAGGATCGAAAACCCGATCAGAGGGAGAGCGACGCTTGTTATCAAGATTTGCTCTCCAAATAGCGTCGCTTGGCCTCTTCCATCCGGCCCATCTCGCGGACGGCATTTTCAATCGCGACCTCGTCCGACTTATCGGCATAGCGGAACTCACTATCCGCGTAGCGATTGATTTCCTGGATCACCATTTCAATCGTGATCGGCTGGCGCAGCTCTTCGATCATCGCTTTCTTGGTGTCATAGTCCTTGAAGAGGAACAGCTCAGGCTGCTCCATCCACTCGTCCGGCAGCTCGAAATCCATCGCCCGGACCTTCACCGCATCGGTGATATTCTTAATCGCACGGCCCGTAAACCGCTCGTCCGCTTCCTGAATGCCCTTCAGATAGGTGCCCAGTTTGGCAATCGTATCAAGCCCGCCAATGTCCTTTTCGACCCGTTCGAACACCTGCACCAACCCCTCCTCATGGGGCTTTGAGTGGCTCTCGAAACTGGCCGCGACAGCTTTTTTGATCTCCTGCGCGGCGTAAACCTCGTGATCGCCCAGCGGGATGTCATGGTTCTTGCCCATCAGCAGATAGAGGATGTCGATATAGTCCTCCCGCGTCTGCGGCCCGTCGACCAGAAAACGCGCCCCGGCGCGTTGGCGCAGCGCATCATCTACGTTCTCGGGATAGTTCGAGAACATCCCGAACGTGCAGTTGCCGCGCACGACCGTATTGGCCCCGGCAAAGCTTTCCATCAGCACTGCGGTAATCTCCAACTGGCCCGCGCTGGATTGCCGGTCGCCACGTTTACCGGCCAGTTGGTCGATGTCATCAATCGTGCCGAAGCCGATTACATTCGGATCCAACACATTGTTGATAAAGGCTTTTGCGTTCTGACCCGACTTACCCTGATAGCTGTCGATATTGTCGGTGCTCAAGTTCTGATAGCGAAACGCATAGCCTGCGTTCTGGCAATAGTCGTTTATCAATCCCGCCATCATCTGGATCAGCGTGGTCTTGCCTGTGCCCGGTTTGCCGTCACCCATGAAGGTGAAAATGAAGCCGCCAAGCTCGGCAAAGGGGTTCAGCTTCCGCTCAAAATCATAGGCCATCAGCATCTTCGACAACTTCATCGCCTGATACTTGGCGATGTGGTTGCCGACGACCTCATTCGGTTTCTTGAACGTCATTGTCAGAGTGCTGGACTTCGCCCGATGCGCCGGTGTGAAGCCGTCTATCACCAAGCCATCCGCCTCGACCTTCCACGTCGTCGCCTCCAATGGCGCCAGCCGCCCGTGGTTGCCCGCACGCAACGCAACTTTCTCCATCAGCGCTTCGCAAAACGCCAGAACCGTGGCTACGAGATGCGCATCATCAGACGCCAAACGCGCGATGTCCTGATCCAATTCCCAAAGCGCGCCATGCAAAGCCAGCTGCGCGTTGTCAGTCAGAACCTCATCGACCTCGCCCACCTCGACCGTCACTTCGGTCGCTTGCGAAGCCAGCAAATATGCCGTCGCATTGCCAAACACGTAAGACACCGCCAGCGCCTCGGCGCTCAGCAATTCCGCGAAATCCGTCTTCTTCGCACCCGCCAACGCGCCTTCCAGATTGGCGCGCTTCAAATCTGCCAACCCGGTCGCTTCGGCAAACTGATCGCCGATCGCCAGAGCAATCGCCAACGCGCGGCGCAAAGCGTTCATCACCGAGGCCTGCACCGGTGTGACCAACGCACCGTCGCCCACGGCCTCGATCCGGTCAATGATCTGGACACCTTCCTTGGCCGCCGTACGTTTGGTGACCAGGCCCGGTGTTGTCGTCCGAAACCGCCGCCGCGTGCCCACGCCCGAGGACCGTTCCGGCGCGGCCTCAACCGCGGCTTCACCAATGCGCGGCGCATGATCGAAGCCGTCCAGCATGCCCAAAGCGGCCGCATAATGGCTGACAATATCGCTCTCGCGAAGTTCCATCTGATCTGAGGTCTTGCTCATCTATCTCACCTGTAACTCAACACGCGGCCTTGTTTACTGACCACGAATTTGCGCACACCGCGAAAACCCGGCGGCTGCATTTCTTCCAA
>ERZ1740060.590-NODE-590-length-17818-cov-24.048246_pt1 | contig 17818 bp, 11 predicted proteins | sample MGYA00581743_ERZ1740060 | MGnify/ENA primary metagenome ERZ1740060 (study PRJEB43018, sample SAMN04849235) | marine metagenome | isolation source: floating plastic debris | place: Pacific Ocean | collected 2008-08-27 | study: EMG produced TPA metagenomics...
CGGTCAGAGTATCGCCATCGACATCAGTATCATCGCCCAAGCCCGTGATGACGCTACCGTTTACCGGCGTATCTTCGATCACGTCTACTGGGCCATCGTCGGTCGCGACGGGGGCGTCGTTAACGGCATTTACATTGCTGAAGGTGAGCACCGCGTCGTCAGTCAGTTGACCATCGGTGATGGTGTAGTTCACCGCTGGAATAGCGCCAGTGTAGTTCGGCGCGGGGGTAAAGGCGAAAGTGCCATCCTGATCGAGGGTCAGGGTGCCAATGGGGTCGCCGTTGTTGTCTGTCAGGGCCGTGGGGGAGCCGATGGTGAGGGGCTGCTGATTGCCATCGCCATTGATATCGACGGTGGCTGATTGCACTGTCAAAGTATCGCCATCCACGTCGGTATCATCGCCCAGGCCCGTGATGACGCTGCCGGTGGCCTCAGTATCTTCGGTGACTGTGACGGGGCCATCGTTGACTGCCACTGGAGCATCGTTGACCGGACTCACATCTTGGAAGGTGAGCACAGCATCATCGGTATCGTTGCCATCAGAGATGGTGTAAGTCACTGCCGGTACTGGCCCCGTATAGTTCACCACTGGGGTAAACGTAAAGGTGCCATCTTCATTCAGCTGCAGGGTCCCGATGATCACGCCGTTGTTAGTCAAAGTCGTTGGGGTACCAATGGGCAAGGTCTGTTGAGACCCATCGCCATTGATGTCCACGGTGGCCGCTGTCACCGTGAGGGGATCGTTTTCTAGATCGGTGTCATCGCCCAACCCCGTAATGACGCTACCGTTCACTGGCGTATCTTCGGTCACCGCGACTGGGCCATCATCCGTCGCCACTGGCGCATCGTTGATCGCATCGACATCTTTAAAGGTGAGGATAGCGGTATCCGTCAGTTGACCATCAGAGATGGTGTAGGTCACGGGGGGCTCAGCGCCCGTATAGTCCGGGGCTGGGGTAAAGCTAAAGGTGCCATCTCCATTGAGTTGCAGGGTCCCGATCGGATTGCCGCCGTTGTCGGTAAGGGCAGTGGGCGTGCCCAGGGTCAGGGTGTCTTGGATGCCATCGCCATCGATATCGACGGTGGCCTCTGTCACCGTGAGCGTATCGCCATCGACATCGGTGTCATCGCCCAGACCGTTAATGACACTGCCGTTCACAGTGGTGTCTTCGGGAATCGTCACTGGCCCATCATTAATCGCCACGGGCGCATCGTTGACCGGACTCACATCTTGGAAGGTGAGCACGGCGTCGTCGGTGTCGGTGCCATCAGAGAGGGTGTAAGTGACTTGGGGTACCGGCCCCGTATAGTTGGCGGCGGGGGTAAAGGTAAAGGTGCCGTCGCCGTTGAGCTGGAGCTTACCAATTGGATTGCCGCTATTGTCGAGCAGAGTCGTCGGCGTACCAATGGTGAGCGATTGCTGTGAGCCATCACCATTGATATCGACGGTGGCCGCCGTCACCGTGAGGGGGTCGTTTTCTACATCGGTGTCATCGCCTAACCCCGAAATAACGCTACCGTTCACTGGCGTATCTTCGGTCACCGCTACCGGCCCGTCATCCTCCGCTACCGGCGCATCGTTGATGGGGCTGACATCTCTAAACCGCAGTACCGCTGTGTCAGTGAGTGCGCCATCAGTGATGGTGTAGTTCACCTCTGGCACCGGGCCGGTGTAGTTGTCGGCAGGGTCAAAAGTGAAGGTGCCGTTGGCATTCAGCGTCAGGGTGCCAATGAGGTCACCGTTGCTGTCGGTCAGGTCAGTCGGCGTGCCAATTGTCAGAGTCTGTTGGCTGCCATCACCGTTGATATCTACCGTTGCGGATTCGACTGTCAGGGTGTCCCCATCGACATCAGTATCATCGCCCAGACCGGTAATGACGCTACCATTCACGGGGGTGTCTTCAGTGACGGTCACAGGGCCATCGTCCACTGCCACGGGGGCATCTGGGACGGGGCTGACATTTTTGAAGGTGAGCACAGCGTCGTCGGTTAGTTCGCCATCAGAGATGGTGTAGGTCACCGCTGGTATTGGGCCGGTGTAGTTCGGCGCGGGTGTAAAGGAGAAGGTGCCGTCTGCGTTGAGCTGAAGCGCCCCGATGATCTGACCGCCGTTGGTCAGCGTGGTCGAGGTATTAATGGTCAATGGTTGCTGAGAGCCATCGCCATTGATGTCTACTGTTGCTGCAATCACGGTGAGGGTGTCGCCATCGATATCGGTATCATTCCCCAGGCCGGTGATGACGCTGCCAGTGGCTTCGGTATCTTCGGTGACATCGACCGGGCCATCATCCACCGCCACTGGCGCATCGTTGACCGGCGTGACGTTGCTGAAGGTAAGCACGGCGTCATCGGTTTCGACGCCATCGGTGATGGTGTAGTTTACCTGTGGCACCGGGCCGATATAGTTGTCGGCGGGGTCAAAGGAGAAGGTGCCGTCTGTATTCAGCGTCAGGGTGCCAATAGGGTCACCGTTGTTGTTCGTCAGAGCAGTGGGCGACCCAATCGTTAGCGGCTGCTGATTGCCGTCGCCATTGATATCGACCATGGCTGACTCAACCGTCAAATTGTCGCCATCGACGTCGGTGTCATCGCCGAGTCCAGTAATGACGCTGCCGGTAGCTTCGGTATCTTCGGTGACTGTGACGGGGCCATCGTTGGTGGCCTCGGGTGCATCGTTCACCGGTGTGACATTTTTGAAGGAGAGCACGGCCTCATCGGTCAGTTCACCATCGGTGATGGTGTAGGTCACCGATGGGATTGGCCCGACGTAGTTGTCGGCGGGGTCAAAGGAGAAGGTGCCGTCTGTATTCAGCGTCAAGGTGCCAATGGGGTCACCGTTGTTGTCTGTCAGGTCAGTTGCGGCACCGATGGTGAGCGGCTGTTGGTTGCCGTCGCCATTGATATCGACCGTGGCCGACTCAACTGTCAGATTGTCGCCATCGACATCGGTGTCGTCACCTAGACCGGTAATGACGCTGCCGTTCACCGGCGTATCTTCGGTCACATCGACCGGGCCATCGTTGGTGGCCACTGGCGCATCGTTGACCGGTGTGACATTTTTGAAGGAGAGCACGGCCTCATCGGTCAGTTCACCATCGGTGATGGTGTAGGTCACCGATGGGATTGGCCCGACGTAGTTGTCGGCGGGGTCAAAGGAGAAGGTGCCGTCTGTATTCAGCGTCAAGGTGCCAATGGGGTCACCGTTGTTGTCTGTCAGGTCAGTTGCGGCACCGATGGTGAGCGGCTGTTGGTTGCCGTCGCCATTGATATCGACCGTGGCCGACTCAACTGTCAGATTGTCGCCATCGACATCGGTGTCGTCACCTAGACCGGTAATGACGCTGCCGTTCACCGGCGTATCTTCGGTCACATCGACCGGGCCATCGTTGGTGGCCACTGGCGCATCGTTGACCGGTGTGACATTTTTGAAGGAGAGCACGGCCTCATCGGTCAGTTCACCATCGGTGATGGTGTAGCTCACAGCGGGAACCGGGCCGACATAGTTATCGGCGGGGTCAAAGGTGAAGGTGCCATCTTGATTCAGCGTCAGGGTGCCAATGGGGACACCGTTGTTGTCTGTCAGGTTAGTCGCGGTGCCGATGGGCAAGTTTTGCTGGTTGCCGTCGCCATTGATATCCACCGTGGCGGACTGTACCGTCAAATTGTCGCTATCGACGTCCGTGTCCTCGCCAAGGCCCGTGATGACGCTGCCAGTGACTTCGGTATCTTCGGTGACATCTACCGGGCCATCATCGGTGGCCACGGGCGCATCGTTGATCGCTTCAATATCGACGGTGATGCTGCCGATCGCGGTTAATGCCCCACCGCTGCCTTGAGCACCTGTGTTGCCATCGTTCAGCGTGTATTCAATATTGACTGAGGCTGGGGGATCTTCACTGGTGTTGCTGTAGGTGATTTGTTGCAGCGCCTCAGTGACGAGAGCACTTGTGGCGTTGTTATTGAAGGTGAGGGTGAGGGTGCCATCGCTGTTGGTAGTGACAGTAGCGATCGCTGTGCCATCCACAGTGACTGTATTACCTTCGGTCAGTGCACCTAAAGTGCCGCTGTTGCCAAACACATCTTCGTTGTTAGCACCCGCGTCACGTTCGAGGGTCAAGGTCGCCCCATTCCAGTCATCGATCGCGTCCAGCTCTAGGTCGTTGACCGAGGCATCGCCATCGAGCACCACGGGGGTTTCGTTTTCAGTAAAGTCAACCGTGCCACCCAGAGCATTCAAACCGGGCGCATCGTTGACGGGGTTGATCTGACTCGTGAGGGGCACCGTGGCACTGCTGTAAGGCGTAGTGGCTCCGATCGCGCCGCCCCCACTCAAGTCAACGGTGTTGCCCGTGGTGACTGCACCCGCCGAATCGTCGATCAGGTGAACGGTGAGAGCCGGTACGGGACCGTTGTAATCGGCACTGGGCACAAACCGGAATCGATCAGTCGCCCCTACCAACAGAGCGTTGGTGTCACTGGGATTGCCCACAGCTTGCCAAGTTGCACCGTCAAAATATTCCCAGGTGCCTTCAGTGGTGGCGGCGTTGCCCACCACGGCGACTCCGGCCAAATCGTTAGCAGAAGAGCCGCCGGACACCTCATCAGTGCCATCGTTAAAGCGGTCAGTGAATAGGTTAGTGACTGTTTCCCCAGGGGGATTCGTTGCATCTTCATCCACTGCTGTCAGCGTCGAGGCACCCGTCGCGATCGGCGCATCGTTGATGGCGATAACATCAGTGCGTAATCTGAGATCGTTATCGTTGTTGCTGTACTGCGTGATGCCGCCGTTGGTGCTCACATCGGTCACAGCGCCAGCGGTGACTGTACCTTGGGAACTGTCGATTAACCGCAGTCTTAGGTCGCCGGGCTGACCGTTAAAGTCAGCATTCGCCAAGAAGCGGAGTTTGGCTGTGGGGGGCAAGACCACCGCTGCGGTGTTAGACACATTGGTGGCCACGTCGTTCCAAGTAGTGCCGTCACTTGACCACTGCCATTTACCTTGGTCTGTCAGGTTGGCGTTGTTTTCATAAATCGCAATTCCGGCGAAATCATTGGCGGTTGAGCCGCCAGTCACCTCATCAGCGACATCCACAAACTTGCTCAAGAACAAGTCTTCGACGGTCGTGCCCGCCGGTGCGTCATCTTCATTCGTGTCAAATTCCACCCGTCGACCGCCATTGCGGGTAGGGGCGTCGTTGACCGGATCGACGGTGATGTTGATGGTGTCATTGACGATGCCTGCAGGGCCAGAGCCGGTATTACCTAAGTCGTCGACCTTGAAGCTCAAGGCATCTGCGCCGTTGAAGTTCAGATCTCCTTGATAGGTCAGGGTGGCGAGGGCCGCGTTGAGGTCGGCTTCGGTGCCGGTAATGGTCATCGACCCGCTGTCGTTGCTGCCCGCGTCGAAGGTCAGACCATCGGTGGTACCGAGGGTCAACTCACCGTCCCCGACTGACAGGGTGACGGTCAGGGGATTCCCAAAGTCATCTGGGTCGTCGATGAAGAGCTTATCCGTGCCAGTAAAGCTGAAGACCTGATCTTCAGTGGCTACAACAGCGTTGGGGTTCGTCAACACCGGCGCATCGTTGATGCTGCTGACCTGAAGGGTGATATCGTCGGTCGCCGTCAGCGCACCGGGGCCACCATTCGCTTTGTCATCAACTTCCACAGTTAAGTTGACGGTGACTTCTGAGTTGTAGCTGTCGGGCGTGTAGCTCAGGCCGTTTAGCGCGTCGTTAATTTGGGTCTTGGTGCCCGAGAGCGTAAGAGTATCGCTGCCCTGACCGGTAATCGAGGCCCCGGTGCCAGTGGTGGCGGTTAACGTGCCATAGGCTTTGTTGTCGGCAATGTCAGTCGCACTGAGGGTAACCGTGAAGTTATCGGTACCAAAGGGCGGCGCGTCGGCAAGGTCATCAATGGTGATGGCGTTTTTGTTGCCGGTACTAAAGACTTTAGGACTCGTTTCGGTAATCGTTTGAATGGCGTCAGGGGCCTCTAGCGTAGGCGCATCGTTAGCCGGTTCGAGGGTAATCGCAACGGTTTGAATCACCTCTTGAGGGTCGCTGGCACCGCTGTTTAAGCCCGTGTTGCCCTGATCATTGGCGGTGATGGTGAGGGTATCGCTGCCGTTGAAGTTTTTGTCGCCTTGGTAAGACAGACTGGCGATCGCGGCGTTGATGTCATCTAAACTACCGGTCAGTGTGACTGTGCTGCTGCCGTTCGCACCGCCGGTAATCAGACCCGGATTGCCAACGGTGACCGTGCCCTCGGTAACGGCTAGGGTGACCGTGTTGGTAGTTGAGTTAAAGGTGTCAACGTCAGTAATTTTGATGGTGTCGCCACCGGCAAACCCGAAGGCAATGTCTTCGGTGACTGTGACGGCGTTGGGGGCGGCAATCTCAGGAGCGTCGTTGTCGTTACTGGTGAAAAGCGCGATCGTCTCGGTGACCGTGGTGGTGTAACCGGCTGGAGCCGGGTCAGGGTCAGGCCCCCCGTTGTTCAAGTCATTGACTGTGACGACTAGTGACAGTTCGCGGTCTTCATCAGTGGGAACTTGCACCTGCAAGTCGTCAAGGGCTGCCTGCACAGCGGCTTTAGTGCCTTCAAAGGTGACGGTGCCACCTTGCACGCCGTTGTTGCCGGTAACCATCAAGTCAGTCGTCGACCCCAAGGTCAGCGTGCTGTTGGCATAGGTGGCTCCGCCCGCCTGCAAGTCAACCGTGACCCGCAAAACATCTGTTTCACCTGGCGTCGTCAGCGTCTCTAAATCGATGTCGTCAACAGTGATGCGGTTGCTATTACCGGCGCTAAAGGTCAGCGGTGTATCGGTGTCAAAAACCTGAGCGTCAGGCACCTTTAGCTCGGGAGTACTGTTAGCCGGATCAATGTTGATCACATAAGAACCGGGTACCGCTGCGCCACCGCCGTCACTGACGGTGAAGCTAAAGCCATCAAGGTGATCTTCAGACCCGTCGTGGGTATAGGTGATGCGATCGCCAGCATCCAAATCAGCCTGCGTAAAGACACTGCCCACTGACAGCGCTGCACCATTCAAAAACAGGGTGCCAAAGTCGGTGGCATCGGTAATGCGATACTGCCGCTGAATGGTGCTGTTATCCGGGTCAGTATAGAGAAGGTAGGGGTTGCCGTCGGTCTTAGCATCTGTGCCCCCGATGGTACCGGTACCGGCCTCAGCCACGGTCAGCGATTGTTTTGAGTCAAAAGACGGATCGTCATTGAGCGAGGCGATCGTCAGATTGATCGTGGCTGGGTTACTGAGGTTGTTGGCTGCTGTCGTGTTGTCATTTGCCTGCACCACAAAGCTATCGGCAAATTGCTCTTCGCCCCCGTGGACGTAGCGCAGCTTGTCGCCGTTTAACTCCGCTTGGGTAATGATTGTGCTGGTGGTGACATCCACAAAGCCGCTACCTTGATCAACTTGCAGCGTGCCATTGTCAGGTGTGTCTGTGACCTTAAAGGTCAGGTCGTTGACCGTCGAGAATTCTGTTGCATTTTTCTTTTCGCCGGAGCCATCAACATCTCCGAGAGAGATGTAAGTTTCATCAATGATGAGGGTGTCACCTTCTTTGAGGAAAGGGGAGCCTTTAGCGGCGATCTCTGGGACATCATTGATCGGTGTGACATCAATCGTGAAGGTCTCTTCAAAGGTGACGTTGGTGCCGTCGCTCACCGTAAAGCGGAAGTTGTCAATAAAGTCTTCATTGCCCGCGTGGTCGAAGGTCACCAATTTGTTGTCAATATCAGCTTGGGTAAAAGACCCAAACAGGCCCAAGGCTTTGCCATCCAGCTCGACGCTGCCGCTAGTCGGCAAACTGGTAAGGCGATAGACAATTTCACTAGGCAGGTTGTCGGTATCAGTTGAACGCAGCAGCGTGGCGTCGATGGTCGTGACGCTGCCTTCATTAACGTTAGCGATGCCCACGTTGATATCGGTGACGGGTGGGGTGTTTGCAGTGACTTCAGGATTTTGCGTGCCCCCAGCGCCACCACCACCCGTAGGAGGTACAACCGTGCTGATAGTAAAGGTCAACGTTTCTAAGGCCGACCCATCCGCGTTCCAGATGCCACCTTCTCGCTCAGACGGGTATTCGCGAATTTCACTATCGCGCACCTGAAACTGGAAACTATCGGTAAAGCTTTCATCCCCAGTCGAATCTTTGTGAAACTTATAGCGGACGCGATTGCTATTGAGATCATCTTGGGTGAAACCAACACCGGCGCCAATGCCCTGCCAAACGCTACCGTTAAAGACTTCCAGCTTGCCCAGGGTCGGATCGGGAGCAGTCGTGAGAGTATAGGTCAGCTGCGTCGTCGCGGAGTCAGGGTCACTTACGCTCAGGTCAGCCGCAGTAATAACTTTGGTCAGTCCGTCAGACGTAGTGTTAAGGCTGAGGCCGTTGTTGTTGACCAAGACCGGATCATCGTTGTTGGGCTTGATGTTGAGGTCAATCGTTGCGGTCGTAGACCCTGGCGTACCCGTACCGCCACCGTCGTCAGTCACGATAATGTCAAAGCTGTCGGGGGGCGGGTTGCCAAACCCCTGATCATTGCCGTCGTGGCTGTAGGTAAACTTCGTCAGATCGGCAGAACTGAAGGTTTGCCCTTTAGTGACAGCGTTACCGTCGAACTTTAAGACGCCATCAGTGGGCAGCGATGCCAGCTCAATCGTATAGTCGGCGGCGGTTTGATCGGGGTCAGCGACCGTAATCGTGACGGCATAATCTTCTTGACCTTCAAACAGGGTGTTTTTGCCTGTGGCTGTCGGCAACTGGTTGACCGGCGCAATCGCAATGGGAATGGTGGTTTCGGCAATGGTGCCGCCCGCGCCATCGTCAACTGTGACGGTAAAGCTATCGGCGGTGCCTCCCGTTGTCGTGGTTTGCGTCCCGTCGTGAAAATATTCCAGCTTGTCGATCTGGTCGTAGGAAAACGTCGATCCGGGAACGAGGAAATTGCCGTCAAACTTTAAGGTGCCTTTGCCAGGCAAGCTGGCAATTTTGACAATGATCTGGACGTCTTCGTTGTCCACATCCTCGATGCCAAAGTTGACGGCGGCAAAGGCACCGCTGTTGCCTTCAAGCACGCTCAAACTCGTGGGGGCGATCGCGGGTGTATCGTTATCTGGCGTGACCCCCAGAACAATGGCGCTAGTGGCGCTTTGATCGCCATCGTTGACCGTAATGCTCAAGCTATCTTCACCACTGAACTCGGCAGCGGGAGTGTAAGTCATGCCATCGATGGCGGCGTTGATATCCGTCAGCGTCCCAGAGAAGCTAACCGTGCCGGTCTCATCCCCCGTTAAGCCGGTTAGGTTCGCAGTCGAGGCGAGCTTGAGGGTTCCTTGACCGACAGCCAGTGTAACGGTTTGAGTTTCAGTGGTTTCGGGATCATCAATTGTGATGCCCGTAATGGCTAGAGCCGTTTCTTCGGCAGTGGCGCGATCGGCCGTCGCCGCATCGGCAATGGTGGGTGGGCTGGTCAACACACCCGCATAGGCCGCGAGGACATCAGAACGGATCGGCATACCAGCGGCAGCGCGACCCGTTGAGTAATCTAAATCCCAATTGCCCCCCAGTGCGGCGCTACCAACCAGCGTGGTAGAAGCGGCAATTTCAGCCCCAGTGAGGTGGTGCAGCTGCTCAATAAATTCGGCTCCGGCATCACCGGCGGCGACGTTGCAGCCATAAAGCACGAGTTGAGGCGCTAAGGCTGATCCGGCGGTGGCGAACCACTGCTTGAGACTCTGGCTGTGGGTATCGAGATTCCTTAAATTAAGTTGAGCGTGGCCCAGCTGCAGGCATCCAGGCGAGCCGTGGGTGAGAATGTGGATTTCTTGAATGCGATCGGTGGGATAGTGCTGGTTAAGCGTCTGGGTGATGTGCTCAATGCCGTCATGCGCAGCGTCGATCAGGTGCCATTGATACTCAGATCTGAGGCCTGCAAGCAGATTTTGATGGCCGCTGATTGAGCTGTCAACAAATAGGATTTTCATACCTGTAGAGAGTGCGTATTGCGACATGACGGTTACCAATTAAGTTGCTAGGACGATTCAGAACTGAGATAAAAAAACTAAACTCGAAAAGTTCAGTGATGTATTAAAGACAAGAGAAAGCAGGCACGGCTAACAGGGCGCAAGCAAGCTCCGACGCATCAGAGCTTTAGAAAGCGCGCATGACAGACATACGAATTTGTTCCGAACAACGGGTGTTCAGAAGGTTGAATGAGATAAAGTTGTTTAGAACAATCGGTGAATGAGCGATCGCGCTAGAAGCGATTTACGATCGCCAGTGCAGCGAGCTATTGCCGATTTGAGTCATAAAAATCATAGATTGCACCTTGTAATTTTCCCTTTGGCATGAGTACTGTGGGCTGATTATCTGAAATTCAAAAGTATTCAAGAAAATGGGGCTGGTTTGTTTACTTCTGAAATCAGCAGTAGTCTGGGGCCGTTAAAGTGCAGCCGTCTGAAAAACGGTTAACACAACTACATATTTATATTACCCGTTCATCAATTAGAGTCATTCAGTATTTCTATGGGAGTTGATTTGGCTCAAATGATGCACGTTTTTATCTAAATTCAGCTAACCATTGAAAGATCAATAGGGTGTGGTCATTCGAAAATTCTGCGGGGCGGGTGGTGACGGTCGCCCAACGCACTGTCAGCGTTGGCTGGAGTCGTGACGCGCGGTGATGATGTACCCGAAGATAATTTAAGCCCCGACTCAGATAATCTTAGGTATTGATTTAAAGAGAGGTATCTACCTATAAATTCAGTATGTCTACTGTTTTTTATGGTTTTTGTCTATGTAGCTGCCGACATCTTTTGGCGATTCTCATGGTGCCACAGGCGGGCTGGCCCGATTGTTGACAAAGTTGCCCGATTACCAACGAAGCCCGATCTGATGGCATTGATAGAGCACTCTTGCTGGCCGGGACGGGGACACAGGGACGATTGGGCACGTGAGATATCAACAGGACCTGAGACTTGACGTGCTGCTGGCGGGTGTTTAAGAGTGTTTGGTTGCCAAATCGAATTCAATTGATAGTTGTTTCAATTTCGCCAGCAATGATTTGAGCTGTATTTGCTGCTGCTTCAGAGATAGATTCGGAGCATCAACTATTTGCTTGAGATGGCCATAAAGATAGTCTAAGGAAGCGGCAAATCTCTCAGAATTGTCGACATTAGCCTCTGAGGCAACGGTGGAGTCTAGTGCAGAGGGTGAAGCCGTATTCGTTAAATCGACATTTTGGGTATTGAGACGCTGAGAAGATGTGGGGGAGGGTGAATTTGCTTGTTGTGCCTCCATTTGGTGAATAGTCTGCTGTAAATTTTCAATGACTCCATACATTTCCATCGGGTCAAACACGCGGAGTAAGCTGGTTTGAGTCACAATTCCTAAGCCTTGCCCCCAGTTCCAGGACACAACCAAACGTCCAACTTTGCGCGTTTGCATTTCTTGGTGGGCTGTCCACAGAGAATCTTGAGGACTGAGGAGAAACAACGGGCTGCTCATCACAGTTTGCGCTGCTGTCTGAGCAAAGTCGATTTGCAACGCCTGAAACTGCACGATATCGCGCTCTGTAACGATGCCGACAGGCTGTTCAATCTGATTGGCGTCGAGCTGCGTAATCACGATACAACTGACGCGGTGCGTGGCCATCAACTGAGCTAATTGCAGCACCCTGGCCGTGAGCGGCGCCCGAATCACAGTGACCGACATGACATCAGAAACCCGACGAAATCGCAGCAAATTAGCGGGGCGCAACACCTGACGAATGCTTTCGTGGGAAATAATGCCCACTAACTGTTGTTGTTCGTCAACGACCGGCACATGACGAATGCGATAGCGACGAAACAAAAATAGGGCGGCGAAAATATCTTGCACTGAATGCTCAGGCAAGGTAACCACGGGATGGGCCATCACCTCGGCCACCGTTGTCGTGCGTAGATCAAGGGCTTGAGCGGTCAGCCGCACGACATCCCGCTCCGTCAAGATGCCCAGCACTGTGCGGCCTTGAGTGATGAGTACACAACTCGCTCGTCCCGTGAGGGCTGGCCGATCTACGGACGTAGCCTCTTTGGTTAATCGACATGTTTGGTGATGCGCTTGACTGATCAGCGCGATCGCCTCAACCAGTGACGTGTCGGGTGAAACCATCAGGGGTTGGCGCTCGATCGCGTCTTCGAGGCGAGGCACCCAAGAACTGGCTGCGTCAAAGGGCATAAGTGTTACCGAGCAAATTGTGTGGTCAGGCTGCCAAAGGCAATCAACTGTCGAGCAGAACCTGCCTCTTCATACTCTATGTGAACGACTTCAAACATGAGCCCGCCGAGACCCAAAACAGGGATGTAACGTTTCAACTCCCAGAAAAAATGCTGGGAGGATATTTAAGCTGGATTTTGGTATATACTCCAGGGGTGTAACAATGAAAAGTGTGTATGATCTCTCTAGGTCTGGCTTTTGCGCTGTTGAGGTTGTCAGTAGCGGCATGGCCAAGGTCGAGGGCGCTACTGGCAGCCGTCATGGTTTCTGAGGATTAACGCCTCGGGTTCTCGGTGGGAGGCCATAAAGTCGGTCTAACACTCGCTTGACAGAGATGCGCTGCCAAGCCTGCCCACGCTTGGTGGTGTAGCCCTGCTGATTGAGCCAATCGGCGATTTTCTGCAAAGACTTGCCGGACTTGTGATGGCGGCGAATTAGCTCAATGATTTCACATTCTGCGGGGTCATTGATCAGTTCACCATTGACGGCTCGTTGGCCAAAGGCCGGAGACCCGTAGCCTGCGTAGCCACCGCTACTGGCTTTAGATTGCCGCCCTTGCTCAAGTCTTTCCCAAATTTCGTGATTTCTGAGGTGTTCAGCGCTCATTGCTAGTCGCAACTTAATGACTTTGCTCTTCAGCTTATCAATCTCTGAATTCAATCTAGCTAATTCAATCTAACTATAGGTCCCATGCAATTTATCTTTCTCGGCCCTCCCGGCGCAGGTAAAGGAACGCAAGCAAGTATTTTGGCCGATCGCTGGCAAGTGCCCCACATTTCTACGGGTGATATTTTGCGAGCGGCGATCGCAGGTAAGACTTCTTTGGGTATTCAAGCGCACACCCATGTTGAAGCCGGTGAACTCGTTCCCGACCTGCTCATCATGGCGCTCATCCGTGAGCGCTTTGGTGAGCCAGATATGAAGCGGGGGTGGATTTTGGATGGATTCCCCCGCACGTTAGCGCAGGCGCAAGCACTGGATGAATTGCTCACCCGCTTTCGGCAACCGCATCCTCAGACCCTTTACTTTGAGGTGTCTACGGAAAATCTGGTGGCCCGGATGCTCGCTAGAGGGCGTCAAGACGATACTGCAGCGACCGTTCGTCGCCGCCTGGAGGTTTATCAGACCGATACTCTGCCCTTGATTGACTTTTACAAGAAACGTGAGTGTCTCATCACCATTGATGGCAATCATCCGGCGGATGCCGTGACGCAGACGTTACAAGCATCGCTACTAGTCAATCAATCAAGCCAACTAGCACGAGTTTAGAAATCTGCTAGATGCGTCGGCTAAGACCTGTTGGCAGCGGACGGTACTGTTCAACTTGAAAATTTTTCTGAATAGGAGCAACCTATGGCTACGTATAAAGTCACGTTGATGAATGATGAAGGGCTGAATGTCGTCATCGATGTTCCCGATGACCAATACATTGTGGATGCTGCAGAAGAACAAGATGTTGATTTGCCCGTGTCTTGTCGGGCTGGATCATGCTCTACCTGCACCGGCAAGTTGGTATCAGGTACGGTGGATCAGTCTGATCAATCTTTTTTGGATGATGACCAGATGACGGCAGGCTTTGTCTTAACTTGTGTGGCTTACCCCACGTCTGACTGCACCATTCAAACGCACCAAGAAGCAGCCTTGTATGACATCTGAAGGCTTGAGCAGCGCCACGTTTGGCTCGGTAGATACTAGTAACACCACTACTTTGGAGACGCAGTCATGAGCACGGCTACATTTATTGCAAACGAAGCGACGTTTGATGCGCTTTTAGAGAATGAGTCTTTGTTAGTTGTGGACTGCACCGCAACTTGGTGTGGTCCCTGCAAGCTGGTCGCCCCTTTGATCGATCAGCTGGCTAATGATTATGGCGATCGCGCGCAGGTTTTTAAGCTAGACCTAGATGCTAACTATGCTGTGGCCAAGCGATTTAGTATCACAAGCATTCCTGCAGTCATGTTTTTTAAGCAGGGTGAATTAGTAGAAACTTTAGTCGGAGTTAAACCCTACGAAACCTTTACTGAAGCACTAGATAAACTGCTTTAGCCGCCATCTGTAAAGTGGTTTTCATGCTTTTTCTCAGAGATTTCGGAGATTCTTTAGATGGCAACAATTCAATGGGTGCGATGTCCCAATTGTGGTGACTTTGCAGAGCGTCAGCTGCTGAACGATCGCCAGGCAAAAGGGTGCGATTATATCGTTCAAACCGCCTGCACAGCCTGTGACTATTTAATGATTATGGGTTGTCCGGCAGGCCGAGTGATCGAGGCGTATGCCCCTGGCCAACTGAGTTCGATGAGTCTGCCTTCGGCCTGGAAATCTCTTACTAGAGAAAGCCTCAAGTATCAATCTCTCCTCGCATAAAAAGGGTGATTGAGACCCTGTAAGAGTCGTCTCGGACATATTATAGGAACAGGTTGAGAGTGTTTCGTTCTGATTTTGCCTACGCCTAGTCAATAGATTCAAATAGGTCACCCCCATGATGAAAGCCTCCGACATTATGACCAAAGCAGTGGTCACAATTCGTGGCTCGGCTACCGTTGCTGATGCTGTCGCCATGATGAAAGATAAAGGCCTCCGTGCCTTGATTGTGGAACCCCGCCACGCCGCTGATCCATACGGCATGGTGACTGAAACCGACATTATCTACAAAGTGGCAGCCTTTGGGCATGACCCAAAACAGATACGAGTCTACGAAATTATGACCAAGCCCTGTGTCGTGGTGAATCCCGATCTGGGGGTTGAGTATGTCGCCCGGCTATTTGCTCAAACCAAGATTCGCCGTGCTCCCGTCATTCAAGGTCAACTCCTGGGCATCATCTCCATCAGCGATATTCTGCGCAAGAGCGATTTTGTCGAAAAGCCGAAGCAAATGTTTTTGGAAGATCGCATTGAAGTGGCGCGAGAAGAAGCTCGGGCGATCTGCAAAGCGCAGGGCGATACTGCCCCGGCCTGTGCCGCGGCTTGGGATGCCGTTGAAGAACTCCAGGCGGCAGCGGCTCATCAGCGTAAGAACGAGGCTGGAAAATCTGCCTTTCAGAAATATACCGACGAGAATCCTGATGCCCCTGAAGCTCGCGTTTATGAGGATTAACGATCTCGTGAAGACGGCTTGAGCATAATGTCCTTGAAGCGCTCGAGACAGCGCAGTGAAGAAAGCAGGTGAAGGCCAGGGCAGAGGGGTGGATAAAAAAGATGTTATGGCTCACCTCTGGGAGAGGCCGATGCCATCAGGCTGATACCCAAACAGATTCCTCAGCTTTGTCGCCATGCCATGCGCTCCCTCTAATACGCCACATACCTGCTCACGTGACGAGTCGAGCCAATTGTTGTCAGTCAATCTAAAGGGAGGATACCCACCATGATGAAAGCAGAGCAGATCATGACCAAAAAAGTAGTGACCATTAAGGGCTCCGCGACGGTTGCTGAAGCTGTCAAGCTGATGAAAGACAAGGGGCTGTGAGTACTGATTGTCGAACCCCGCCATGAAATGGATCTCTATGGCATGGTGACGGAGACGGATATCATCTACAAGGTGGCAGCCTTTGGCTATTACCCGAAGGAAATGCGGGTCTATGAAATCATGACGAAGCCTTGCATTGTCGTGAATCCAGAACTGGGTGTGGAGTAGGTGGCTCGGTTGTTTGCCCAATCAAAAATTCGTCGTGCTCCGGTCATCAAAGGGGGCTGCTAGGCATTATGCTCACCCCCGTCAGCACGGCGATATCCTCTGCGGAACGCTGGTAAGACTCGTTGGCACTCACCAACAGACAGCACTTCTCCAGGTCCGGACTCCATTGGCTACGCGCTTTCAGCCCCAGACGTTCCCCTTGACGTTGACTGATACTGACATGGCCGATGATGCTCGCGAGGGCGCGATGCCGTCCACCCCTGGTGCCGCTGCTCGTGCGGATAAAAAATTCCCGATGGCTGGTCCCACATGCTCTAGCAAGTGTCCACGCACCGCTTTCTCGATCCCTTCCAACGTCTTGACTGCTTCGGGGTCAGTTTCCTCATAGAGCAACGCTGCGATCTCCTCAGTCAGGGCTTTAAGACGGGCTTCCTTAGAGACATCCATGGGGGTAACCGATAAGAGATGAACTCACTAAAGCTTCCTGCTCAGGCCATTATCCGAGAGTAAGCATTATTACTCACTGCATAACTGGGATGCACTCGGCGACATCCAGCGATTCCATTTGGTTTCGGAAAGTCTTAATTTCGCTAAATCGATTAGACAAAATCTGATCAATGTCGAGGGTAATCTCAAATTGGGCTTGGTTGAGACCATGACTGAGCCGGTTGTTAACGAGGGATTGTAGTTGTCGATCGTAGGTCAGCCATGCATATCGCGACGGGTTCAAGACTCGAGTACTAGACCAGGATTTTTCAGGGAATTTCCACACCTGCGCAGCGAGAGAATGATTGGCAAGATCGGTCGGCTCAGAGGGCTGCAGAGTGATTTTGGTTGCCCCTAAGTCGGCCAAAATTTGGAGCAATTCTCTTTTGCGTTCTTCAAAGAGATACGTAAAGTAGCTGTCAACCGGGTAATAGGTGCTTTTCCAGCGAGGCAATAGATGTTGGCGATACAGGCCATTGGGTTGTGGGTGCATCGCTGGGAACTGCAGACTCTGGCAGCCCGAACCATAGTGGCTGGGGATGACCATTGCCTCTAATGATTGATGGCGATCAGTACGCAGGCGAGTCATGAGTTGATTTTCAAACGTCAATCGCAGATGACCCAATAGACTCATATGGAGCTGCCCAGAATGTGGCATTGCGATATCCCGCTAAACGAAAAAGCGAGAGAAGCTCATGTTGCAGAATGTATGAGCACTACTCATGTTTTGTTAGAGGGAAGTGGGCTAAATGGTTAAACAAGCGGCGTCAGCGATCGCGCGTAAGTGGCGCCAACCCAAGCAGGCTCACAGTTTAGAGCGAGTCAATCGGATTTTGGATGTGGCTGAAGCCATCTTTATCGAGCAGGGATACGCCGCTGCCACCACCAAAGAGATTGCGGCAGTTGCCGAAGTGCCCATCGGGACGCTTTATCAGTTTTTTCCTGATAAAGAAGCAATTTTGCAGACTTTGGCCGAGCGCTATTCCGATTTGCTCAATCAGCAGGTGCAAGTGTTTGCCACGGAGGCCATGTTGGTGCTTCCCTTGTCGGAATATGTCCGGCAACTAGTGGAGGGGGTTGATACGTTCTTTCTAGAAAACCCCGGCTATCGTGCCGTGTTTGTGGAAATTACCACCACCATGCCGGAAACCGAGGAAGCTGGCGATCAGCAGTTGATTCAAACGATGACGGGGATCTTACCCAAGCTGAATAGTGCCTTTAGTCCAGAAGATTGTGAAGCGATCGCGTTTGTGCTCGTGAAGGCGATCGGCAACTTGATTTGGATCGCGTCGGGGCAGCCGCCAGCATTCCGGCAACGCCTGGTACAGGAAACACAGAAGCTTTGCTTGAACTACCTGCAAAGCTATAGCAATCCGCGGATAGATCTGGTCAGTCAATGAAGGCTTGGTCAACGACT
>ERZ1740060.592-NODE-592-length-17777-cov-4.938720_pt1 | contig 17777 bp, 16 predicted proteins | sample MGYA00581743_ERZ1740060 | MGnify/ENA primary metagenome ERZ1740060 (study PRJEB43018, sample SAMN04849235) | marine metagenome | isolation source: floating plastic debris | place: Pacific Ocean | collected 2008-08-27 | study: EMG produced TPA metagenomics assembly...
GTGCAACGTTCGTATGAAGCGCGCCTTTCGCCTTCAGGTGCTGTCTCTGGTTAAAGGCGAAAGGCTTCAGGCGAGGCGACACACGATCCTTCGACCGGGCGAAGGTTATCCTGCGGCAAATCCGATCTGGTGCAGATGAATTTCGTTCGACGGATGACGTTCCGCGCCGACGAGCTGTCCATTGTTGTGGTTGAACAGACCGCGCCAATAGGGCTGGATAATGACCCCTTCCGTCCGCAGGAGGCTCTGCAGCTGCGCCATCGTCTCGCGCCGCGCCGCCGGCTCTGACACTTCCATCGCGTGATCGAGCGCTGCGTCGAATTCGGCAGACGCGAACCCGGTTTCATTCCAGACGGCATTGGACCTGTAGGCCAGCGCCAGCACCTGATCGCCAAGCGGACGATGATTCCACTGTGTGGCCGAAAACGGATAGGCCTTCCAGTTCTCCCAATAGGTCGATCCGGCCTCGATCACGCGCTCTGTCACAATGCCCGCATCGTTCAGCTGTGCCGCCACAGCGTCTCCGGTGTTGCGCTGCCACTCATCATCAAGGGTGACCAGAGTATGGCGAAACCCACCAAGACCCGCGGCTACCATTTCGGCCCGGGCACGGGCAGGAGCAGTATCCACAGGTCCGAGCGGGGCATGGGCCGGGTGCATCGGGCTCACATGATCGTTTTGCGCCACCAGTCCGCGGCCCCCATAGCCGAGTTCAAGGCAGGTGGCATTGTCGACCGCCAGCGCCAGCGCCCGGCGCGCCCGGGCGCTTTCATAGGGTTTAACACCGTCCAGAAGGGCATTGGCATTGGCCCGTATAACCATCGTGGCGGCGGTATCCGTACGGGTCTGGGTCCAGCCAAGATCGTTCATCACGTCGATGAAATCGCCAACGCTTTCATAAAGCAGGTCGACCTCTCCCGCTTCGGCGGCGCGCACCCAGTTTACGGGGTCGGTGCCATAGTCAATGAACTCGATCCGGTCGAGATAGGGCCCGCCATAGACTGCGCTGCCCCACCAGGAACGCGTGGTATCCCGTTCCAGAACGCACCGTTCGCCGGGAAGAAGCTCGACCGGCCGAAACGGCCCGGTGCCAATCCCGTGGGCGAAAGGATCGCCGCCCTCGTAACTGGGGTGAACAAGCGCGGCCGGATAATCCGACAGATCAGCGATCAGAGCGATATTGGGGGCGGTGAGGCGAAGGGTCAGCGTATGCTCGTCCTCAAGTCGTATGGCGTCCTCTCGCAGCGGTCCGCCACCCGTCTCGCACATGCCCAGAAGTCGGCTTGCCATGGAATTGCCGGGCGCTGTTGCATCGCACCAGCGCGTCAGATTGAAGGCCACGTCCCGAGCCGTGAACGCATCGCCATTGCTCCAGGTCACGCCTTTGCGGACGTGAAACCGGTATTCGGTGGCATTTTCATTGGTTTCCCAGCTCTCCAGCAGCATGCCCTGAAAACTGCCGTCACGGTTGTACTGGACGAGGTATTCCAGAAACCCGCGTGTGAGATTGCCCATTTCCGACCAGTCGAAGCTTCGCGGGTCACCTAACGCTTTCACGTTCTGCTGAATGCGCAATGTGCCGCCCTGCGCAATCCTTGGATTGCTCTGTGCCGCTGCGGGTCCGGCCAGTGCCCTCGCAACGGACGCGCTCAGGCCCAGTGCGCAGGCATGTGTTAAAAATTCGCGCCGACCGCATAAGCCGGACCGCAACTCCGCGCGCAAGCCGGCGATGGCGGGCAGGTGGCGTCGGATTGGGCGGCGGCTAAACAAAGAAAACCCTTAGGGCTACAAAACTGCTGGCGTGCCTATTTATGCCATGCCGCAATGCAATATGGCAAGCGCATGCACGACGATGTGTAGGGGCGTGTGGCTGAAATCGCAGTCTTAGGCCGCCTTTCGCAGTGCGCGGGGCGGATGTCCGGTGTGATTGTGAATGAAGCGCGAGAAATAGGCGGCGCTGCGAAATCCCAGTCGCGCGGCAATCTGATTGGCGGGAAGGCGGGTCGTCTCCAGCATATCGCGGGCGGCGTAAAGCACACGACCTGTCAGGATTTCCAGCGCGGTCATCCCGGTTGTGGCCTTGCAAACCCGCGTGAGATGGGTCGGCGTCACACCAAGCCTTCGCGCATATTCCTGCATTGGCAGACCCAGAGTGTAATCTCTCTCCACGAGGGCGCAAAAGGCATCGACCAGACGCTGACTGGCGCTTGGCGCGGCTGGGGTTTCTTCGGCAACCATGGCGCGGCGCAGCCACACGGTGAGCAGCTCTCCCTGCGCTGTCATGGCGTCCTTCATATAATGTCGGTCTTCGTTCTGTTCGCGCAACATTGTTTCCAGAAGCTGTGTCATGTCGGTCTGCGTGCGCTGATCTGTGATCCGAAGCAATTGCGGCTCGTCCGGCAAAAGCGCCGGGCCGCGCCCGGGCAGCAGGCACACCAGCCCAAAGCTCTGCGCGCTGTTCTGGCTGGCTGGTTGCAGCGAGAACAGCGACCCCGCAGGAATGGCCAGCGCTGTATGAACACCAATGCCGTGGCGGCGACCCCCCATCAGGCACCGGCCCTGACCGCGTGTCATCCAGATCACGGCGTGATCTACGCAGCTATGAGGCAGGGTGGCGCGCCAGGGTGTGGACCGCGTCCACTGGGCAAGTGTCAAAAGACGAGGGGCCATTTGTCTCCGGTCCAGATAGAAAAAGGTTAACAATCACCAGTCAAAACAGGTTCTTCTGCCGAAATAGGTATGAAAAGTGCATGTAAAGAGCGCATCGAGACTTGTAAAGAAGCGTCTATGCAGGGGTGGCGTCATCCGCCCTTAGCCACGACCAATGTTTCATGCGGGCGCGCAGCCATGTTCGCTGACGCTTTGCATATTGCCGGGTCGCGATAACTGCTCGTTCTTGTGCGACATCCAGGCTCATCTCACCCCTGAGATGCGCGATCAGGTCCGCGGCGCCAATCGCGCGTGAGGATTGCAGGGCTGGGTTCCATTCCAGCATGTTGCGTCGCGCCTCGTCCAAGGCGCCGCCGGCGAGCATGTTGGCGAAGCGGCTGGCAATCCTTGGGCTTAACCACTCCCGAGGGGCATCGATCACGATGGGGTAGCATTTTTCTAATGCCAAAACGGGCTCGGCCGGTCTGTCCTGCCATCTCGCCAACCCCTCACCGGTGGCCCGCAGGACTTCCCAGGCGCGCAGAACCCGCGCCGGATTTTCGCAATCAATTCGCGACCGAGTCTCTGCGTCGATATCGTTCAGAAGGGCGCTCAGACCTTCCAGTTCCAGGCGATCTTGCCCGGCGGCCCGAATGTCGGCAGGCACGGGCGGGATCTCTGCCAATCCTTCTGTTAACGCCGTGAAATAGAGCCCCGTTCCGCCGACAATCACCGGTGGTGGGGTTGCCGATAGCAGAGGCATGACGTCAGCCAACCAGGCTCCGACAGAATAAGTGGCATTCCCTGCGACGTGGCCGTAGAGCCGGTGCGGGGCGCGCGCCTCGTCTTCTGGAGACGGTCGTGCGGTCAGGATGCGCCAATTTTCGAAAACCTGGAGCGCATCGGCATTTACGATCTGACGTCTATCACGCTCGGCGACTGCCAGTGCCAGCGCTGACTTGCCTGATGCGGTCGGACCGACGATCAGCACGGGTCTGTTGCGCGGTATGGTCCGGAGGACATTCATAGCGTCGTCTTAGGCATATTTGCTGTCCTGCACGAGCATAAATCCCGGCACCGGACTTGCGGCGGGACGCCACTGCGGAGATCCGCACAGGAGCCATTGAACCGCCGCCGGTTTTCCGACATCTTGACGTCATGGCCGGCGCGTCGCCGCGCTGCGGAGACTTCAATGCCAGACACCGTCGCTCAACCCGCCAAGTATGATCGAGTACTGCTGAAGATTTCGGGTGAGGCGTTGATGGGCGATCAGAGTTTCGGTCTTCACCCGCCGACGGTTGAGCGGATCGCCCAAGAGGTAAAGTCTGTCCACGATCTGTGGTTCGTTATGTGCATGGTGATCGGCGGGGGCAATATCTTCCGCGGGCTGCAGGGCAGCGCACAGGGTATGGAACGTACAACAGCCGATTACATGGGCATGCTCGCGACGGTCATGAACGCGCTTGCCTTACAAAGCGCTCTGGAAAAGGCGGGGGTATTCTCCCGCGTCATTACCGCCATTCGTATGGATGAGGTGGCCGAGCCCTATATCCGGCGGCGCGCCGTGCGTCATCTGGAGAAAAAACGGGTCTGCATTTTCGCCGCCGGCACCGGGAACCCGTACTTCACGACCGACACAGCGGCGACACTTAGAGCCAGTGAAATGGCCTGTCAGGCGATTTTCAAAGGAACGAAAGTCGATGGGGTCTACGACAAGGACCCAGTGAAAAACACTGATGCCGTGCGTTACGATCACGTGAGCTATGACGAAGTCCTCGCCCAGCATCTGGGTGTGATGGACGCGTCAGCAATTGCACTGGCACGGGATAACAAATTGCCGATCATCGTGTTTTCTCTCGATGAACCCGGCGGCTTCCGGTCAATCCTCGACGGGACGGGGACCTATACGATGGTCAACGAGGAGCGCGCCTGACATCATCCGTCTCGTGCTGCTGTCTGGATGAAGGAACCGTCGTATCGACGCACCGACCCACCCAGTGGTGATATGGCCAAGATGATGGGCGACTTGCAGCCCGGCCATCTCGGCGGATGCGGTATATCGTGATCCGAAACGCAGTTGGTTACATCAGGACGCTCACTCGGATTGTTATCCTGCCTACCGGCGCTGCGGTCGAATGAAAGCCTTCAGCCTATACAAAACGCCAGCGAAGGCGTATGCAACCGGCAACGAAGACCAAACAGGCTGACGATCCCCATGAGTGATGAATTCGAGCTGGATACGGATGATTTAACCCGTCGGATGGACGGTGCGATGGGGGCCTTGCGGACAGAGTTTGCCTCGTTGCGCACGGGCCGCGCCTCCGCCTCCATGCTGGAGCCCGTGATGGTCGATGCCTATGGCGTCAAGACACCGATCAACCAGGTTGGGACAGTCAATGTGCCCGAGTCGCGCATGGTGACCATCAATGTCTGGGACAAAGGTCTGGTGGGGAAGGTGGAGAAGGCGATCCGCGAAAGCGGCCTGGGCATCAACCCCCAACTCAACGGCACAATCATCATGCTGCCGATTCCGGAACTCAACGAAGAGCGGCGCAAGGAACTGACCCGTGTGGCGGCACAATATGCCGAGAATGCCCGCGTCGCGGTCCGCAACATTCGCCGTGATGGTATGGACCAGATCAAGAAGGCCAAGGGTGACGGCCTGTCCGAAGACGATCAGAAGTTCTGGGAAGACGAAGTTCAGGAATTAACCGATAAGTTCATAAAATCGGTGGATGATGCGCTTGAGAGCAAGCAAGCCGAGATTATGCAGGTCTGACATGGCGCAAGTCCCCCAAACAGAACCGGTCACGCCGGGCCCCGGACCCGAACATGTGGCCATTATCATGGATGGAAACGGCCGTTGGGCGCAGGCGCGGGGCCGTCCGCGCCTTTTCGGCCATCATGCCGGGGCGCGCAGGGTCCGTGAAATTGTCAGCGCCTGCCCGGATTTCGGCGTCAGATACCTCACCATCTTTGCGTTCTCGACCGAAAACTGGAAGCGGACACAGACCGAAGTGGCGGGGCTGATGAACCTATTCCGGCGGTACATTCACAAGGAAATGCAGGAATTTGTGCGCGCGAATGTGCGCGTCCGCTTCATTGGCGATCGTCCCCGGCTGGACGCGAAACTGCGCGCGCTTATGGATGAGGCCGAGGCGATGACCCAGGGGTGTACCGGGACCAATCTGACCATTGCTCTCAATTATGGCGGGCGCGACGAGGTCACACGCGCCACCAAACGCCTGGCCAGCGATGTCGCGTCAGGCCGCCTGAAGGCCGAAGATGTCGATGAAGAGCCGCTGCCAAGATATCTCGCCACCTACGTTTTGCCCGATCCCGATCTGGTGATCCGCACAAGCGGGGAGGCGCGTATTTCCAATTTCCTGCTTTGGCAGTCCGCCTATTCGGAATACGAATTCATCGACACGCTCTGGCCGGATTTCACCCGCGAGGAATTTCGCGGACTGCTCGCAGGCTACGGGTCGCGGGACAGACGGTATGGTGCCGTGTCTGCATGACGGACACCGATCGCTGGTCTGATCTTCGGACCCGAATTCTTTCAGCCCTGATCCTGTCCGCAATCGGCCTGGCTGCGATCTGGGCGGGTGGGGCTGTCTTCGTTGCGCTGGTGGGCCTGATCTGCGGTTTGATCATCTGGGAAACATCGGTGATGCATCAGGCGAGGTACCCTGTCGCTCTTGGCGTGACGGGCAGTGTTCTGCCGGCGCTCTGCACGGTGCTTCCGGTGGCGTTGATCGCGCCGCTGATACTGGGGCTCGGCGTTGTTGCGGCGGGGCAGGTCTCTGCCCATAGAGCTCGATTTTGTATCATGGTGTGCTGGGTCCTGATCGGAGCGTTCTCCATGCTGCTGATGCGCATCGGGGTCGGGATGGGGTGGATTTTATGGCTGATCTTGCTCGTTATCGCGACGGATGTGGCGGGATACTTTGCCGGACGCCGTCTGGGTGGCCCTAAATTCTGGCCCGCCGTAAGCCCGAAGAAGACATGGAGCGGCACAATCGCGGGATGGCTCGCCGCCGCGTTGGTCGGTTTGGCATTCATGCCAGTCCTCGACTGGAACTGGACGCTTGTTCCGATCTCGGTCTGTGTCAGTTTTGCGGGACAGATCGGTGATATCGCGGAAAGCGCGCTCAAGCGTCAGGTCGGCGTCAAGGACAGCTCCGGGCTGATTCCGGGCCACGGTGGTGTCTTTGATCGGTTTGACGCGATGTTGGGGGGCAGTGCCGCGGCCTTCGCTTTCAAGGCTCTGGGGCTTTTGCCTGGTCTGACGACGGGAACAGGCATATGAGAGCTACGGGTCACACTTGCCGTATGTCACGACGATTTTGTTCTGGTGTCGGCACCTTTACCCTTGATACTCGCAAGATGGGCAACCATTTCGCCCCACAATGCCTGTCGCCCTTTCTCGTAACAACGCAGCCGGATACGTATGCCCCTGATCGCTGAATTCGGAAATCTCTTCTTCATCATCGTGGCATTTGTTGCGGCCTTGTCCGTCATCGTGGCGATCCACGAATACGGGCATTACATCGTCGGCCGGTGGTGTGGCATCAAGGCGGAGGTGTTTTCAATCGGCTTCGGCCCGGTTCTGCTGGCGCGCAATGACCGGCATGGCACGCGCTGGCAAGTCGCGGCACTGCCCTTTGGGGGCTATGTCAAGTTTCTAGGCGATGCCAACGCGGCCAGTGGCACCGGGGACGACACTCTGTCCACTCTGCCGCCTGAGATCCGTCGTCAGACCATGATCGGTGCACCGCTCTGGGCGCGCACGGCAACCGTTGCGGCCGGACCTGTCTTCAACTTCATCTTTTCCATTGCCGTCTTCGGCGCTGTCATGCTCGGTCAGGGGAAGGTGGAGCCGCCATTCGTGATTGATGAGATCACGCCTCTGCCCGTAACGGGCCTGGATCTGCGCCCGGGCGATGAACTGGTCGCGATTGAAGGGTTGCCGTTCCCCGATATCACCGATCCTGAGACAGAATTCGACGAGTTCACGCAAGCCCTGCCTGTCCAGGAACGTTTGGCTTACGACGTGCGGCGCGATGGCGAGATCGTGCGCGTGGCGGGGCCGCATATCACTCCCAACCTCGTGTCCGGCCTTGTGCCAAGATCCGCGGCATTCGACGCCGGGTTACGCCAGGGGGATGTCATTGTCGGTCTGGAAGGCGCGCCAATCTATGTCTTCGACGAGCTTCGCGATGTTGTGGAATCGTCAGAAGGACGATCGCTTGATCTGAAAGTGTGGCGGGAAGGGGAGATTCTCGATCTCACGCTGACCCCGCGCCGCTCTGATGAACCGAGCGAAGACGGCGGTTTTGAAACCCACTGGCGTATCGGGATTACCGGCGGACTGCCCTTTGACCTGCAGACCACCTCCCGAGGGTTGGCCGACGCGACCGGCGATGCGGTTGTGCAGACATGGTCAGTGATTTCTGGTTCTGTTTCAGGCCTCTACCACATGGTGACCGGCGCGATCAGCAGTTGCAATATGTCGGGCCCCATCGGGATCGCCGAAGTGTCCGGGAACATGGCCAGTCAGGGAATAGACAGCTTCATCTGGGTCATTGCCGCTTTATCGACAGCCGTCGGGCTTTTGAACCTGTTCCCGATCCCGGTGCTGGATGGCGGGCACCTCGTCTTCTACGCCTATGAGGCGGTTGCGGGCAAACCCCCGAGCGAGCGGGCGCTGAAACTGATGATGAGCTTTGGCCTGACCCTTATCCTGAGCGTCATGCTGTTCGCACTGTTTAACGATATTTTCTGCCCCTAAGGACGTCAGGAGCGGCCGATAGGGATAGTGAATTTGCATAATTCGGCCACATTCAGGTCCTACCCGCGCCAAAGTCTTTGACTACCCACCACCCATTATGAGCATGAATGACACGCACAGCATGGCAGGATACAGGGCAGCATCGGTTTTGCTTCGGCTGAACTGGGATCGTGCTCTCTATTTCGTGTCCGTTGCGGTCGCTCTTTGGGCGGGTGCTTTTATCGGCTCTTTCTTCCACTAATCCTCAGGCCCGCGATCTTATACGGATTGGGGTAACAGGCGTTTTGACAAGCCAGATCAGAATGGGTAGTCCTGTGCCAATTGAGCAGGCGACCTGGGTGGGCTGATGTCTGAAATGTACCCGCGGGGCACAACGCGCCGCAATCAGGCACTTTACGAAGTACTGGCGCGTCGCATTTTACTTCCTCTTGTTGTTATTCTTTTGAGCGTCGTGTCCGCGCCGGACGCAGTGGCGCAACAAACCTTCCGCATTTCCTCTGTCACCATCGAGGGGAACCAGCGTATCGAGACGGGGACCATTCTCGATCAGGCGGGAATCGAGCAGGGACAGACGATCACCGCGGGTGAGCTGAACGATATCGGCAACCGCATTCGCGAAAGCGGCTTTTTCGAGGATGTCGAGGTGGAACCGCGTGGCGGGACACTGGTCATTCGTGTCGTCGAGTTTCCGACGATCAACAGGATCGCCTTCGAGGGGAATACCCGAATCGACGATGAGGACCTGGCCGAATTCATCGAAAGCGCACCAAGACAGGTGTTCAGTCCGACGCAGGCCGAGCGCGATGTCGTCACCATCACACGCGCCTATGAACAGAATGGTCGTGTGTCGGCGCGTGTCACGCCGAAAATCATTCGTCGGAGTGAAAACCGTGTCGATCTTGTTTTCGAGATTTTCGAGGGCGCACAGATCGAGATCCAGCGTATCAGCTTTGTGGGCAATCGCGCGTATTCCGACCGACGTCTGCGCCGGGTCCTGCAGAGCAAGCAGGCGGGCCTTCTGCGCGCGCTCATCGCGAGCGATGTCTTCATTGCCGAACGGCTGGAATTCGATGCGCAACTCCTGAATGACTTCTACCAGTCGCGCGGCTATGTCGACTTTCGCGTCACAGGAACCAACGCCGAACTGACGCGTGAGCGCGATGGCTACTTCATCACATTCAATGTGCAGGAAGGTCAGCAATTCCGGTTCGGAGAGATCACAACCACCAGCGAGATGCCCGAAGCGGACCCGCAGGTGTTCCAGGATGTTCTGAAGGTCAAACCGGGCAGGGTGTATTCCCCAACGGTGGTCGAAAACTCGATCGCCCGGATGGAGCGTCTGGCGACCAATGAAGGTATCGATTTTCTGCGTGTAGAGCCCGCAATCACGCGCAATGACAGAGACCTGACGCTCGATGTGGAGTTTCAGATCGTGCGCGGCCCGCGTGTTTTCGTGGAACGGATCGATATCGAGGGAAACACCACGACGCTCGACCGCGTGATCCGGCGGCAGTTCGATACCGTTGAGGGCGATCCCTTCAACCCGCGCGAGATCCGTCAGGCAGCGGAACGAATACTTGCCTTCGGCTATTTCGCCAATTCCGATGTGAATGCACGCGAGGGATCGCGTCCGGATCAGGTGATTGTCGATGTCGATGTCGAGGAAACCACGACAGGCAGCCTCAGCTTCGGCGGTAGTTTCAGCTCGCAGGATGGTCTGGGCCTTGCCATCGGGTTCACCGAAAGGAACTTTCTGGGGCGGGGCCAGCAGGTCAGAGCGAACATCGCGGCGACGACTGAAACGGCCAATTTCAATCTTGCTTTCGTCGAGCCCGCATTCCTCGGTCGCGATGTGGAATTCAGCATTGCCACAGGTTTGTTCGAATCCGGCGGTGCCAATGGGTCCTTCTATGATACGATCACAGGCTCATTTCGACCGGCTCTCGGCTTCCCACTCGATGATACAAGCCGATTGTCTGTGTATTACAATGGCGAATATCGGGAGATGAGTGACTATGTGGGTCGGTCTCCCACACTGGCCGCTGAAACAGCTCTGGGCGGCAGTTTTTCCAGTGCACTTGGCGGCCGCTACACGTTTGACACCCGGCGCACGGGGATCGACCCGGACAGAGGTGTGTTGATCGATCTCGGCTTGGAATATGCGGGAATCGGTGGGGAGCAGGAGTACCTGCTATCGTCCTTCGGGGCGGGCGGGCAATCGCGGGCTTTTTCAGAAGAAGTCACGGGGCGCGCCGCTTTCGAGCTCGGCGCGCGCGAGTTTCTCGGGGGCACGCCGTCGCGGGCCGTGGACCGCTATACGCAACAGATCATGCGCGGTTTTGATGCGAATGGGATCGGGCCCAGTCAGGCGGATATCTTTGGCAGGGAATTTCTGGGCGGAAACTACTTTGCCGTCGCACAGTTCGATGCGGAATTCCCGCTTGGTCTTCCTAACGAATTCGGGATTACCGGTGGTGTGTTCTACGATATCGGCTCTGTCTGGGGGGTGGATCAAGCGATTGGCTTCGTGCAGTCTGAGAGCTTCAAACCGCGCCAAACGATCGGTATCTCTCTTTTCTGGAACTCTCCTTTCGGTCCCTTGCGCATAAACCTCTCGGAGCCGATCCAAAAAGAAGACGGGGATATCACGCGTCAATTCGACGTCCAAGTCCGCACGGATTTCTAGAATGCTGCGGTTGGCCGCCGGCGTCCTTTTGACGGCTTTGATCTGCGCGTGGCCCTTTCGATCGTCTGACGCGCAGGATGTCGGTGTTGTTCAGAATGAAATCGTCCTGATCGATCCGGAACAGCTCTTTGAACAGACCCGACTGGGCCGCTCTATAGCGCAGCGCATTCAGCAGGAGCGGGAGACCCTGATCGCCCTGAACCGCAAGCTGGAAGCGGAACTTGAAGCCGAAGAGAAAGATCTGACGGCGCAACGGCAGCAGAGTTCACCTGATGAATTCCGGGCGCTCGCCGATGCCTTTGACGAGAAAGTCCAGCAGATCCGCAGAGACAGTGAAAGACGCGCCCGGGATCTGGAACGTCGTCGCGAACGCGCTCCGCGTGACTTTTTACGTCAGGTCGAACCGATCCTCATTGACCTGATGCGCGACGCGGGCGCGGTTGTTGTTCTTGATCAGCGCAGCGTGTTGTTGAGCGCGGATATTGTCGATATGACAGACCTTGCGATCCTGCGCATCGATGCGGCTTTCAGAAGCAATGGCGCAACGGACCCCGAGACGGCAGAGCCACCAGGTGAGGAGGCTCCGGAACCGGACGAGTAGGGGAGGCTCAGGCACGGCTTGCTCCGTCACACCCAACTTGATAAGCCGCCCGGGCAGTAAGAGGAGAGGCCGATGAGCAACGAAATGCAAAGCGCGGATATGGCGCGGATTTTGCGGTTGCTGCCCCACCGTTACCCGTTTTTGCTTGTGGATGCGGTGACGGATATCGATGGGTACAAAAGCGCAAGGGGCCTGAAAAACGTGACGGCGAATGAGCCGCATTTCCAGGGCCATTTTCCGGATAATCCGATCATGCCGGGCGTGACGATTGTCGAGGCGATGGGTCAAACGGCCGCTGTGATGGTGGGCGTTGCGCTGGAGATGGAGGATCGCAATGCCGGCGTCTACTTCATGTCGATCGAGAAGTGTAAATTCCGTCGGATGGTCGTCCCCGGGGACCGGCTGGAACTGTTTGTCACCACGTTGCGCGGCTCGCCGAAGGGCAAGGTCTGGCGGTTTGCCTGCCGGGGCGAGGTCGAGGGCGAAATGGCCTGTGAGGCGGAACTGACCGCGATGATCGTGATTCCGGAGGAGTGATGGAGATGGCCGCTGCGGGTGATACCCGGATTCATCCCACCGCATACATCGAACCGGGCGCTCAACTGGGCGAAGGATGCACGATTGGCCCTTTCTGCCATATCGGACCAGACGTGCAACTCGCCGATCGTGTGACGCTCAAGAGCCATGTCGTTGTGTCTGGGTTGACGGAAGTCGGTGAGGACACAATCGTCTTTCCCTTCTCGGTCATTGGAGAAATCCCCCAGGATTTGAAGTTTCAAGGCGAAAAAACACGTCTCGTCGTCGGGGCGCGCAACCGTATTCGTGAACATGTCACCATGAACACCGGCACCTCTGGCGGCGGCGGTGTCACCAAAGTGGGCGATGACGGGCTTTTCATGGCGGGCTGTCACATCGCGCATGACGCGCATGTCGGCGACCGGGTGATCATTGTGAACAACGCCGCGCTGGCCGGGCATTGCATCATCGAGGACGATGTCATCATCGGCGGATTATCCGGTGTTCATCAATGGGTGCGGATCGGACGTGGCGCGATCATCGGTGCGGTCACAATGGTGACCCACGACGTGATCCCCTATGGCCTCGTGCAGGCTCCGCGTGGCGTTCTGGACGGGCTCAACCTTGTCGGGCTCAAACGTCGCGGCGTCTCGCGCGCGGATATCACCGCCTTGCGCGCTGCCTTTCAGATGCTGGCTCAGGGCGAGGGAGCCTTTCAGGACCGGGCCCGACGCATGGGTGAGGAAAATGAGAGCGAATATGTGCGGGAAATCGTGGATTTCGTGACAGGCGCCAGCGACAGATCCTTCTTGACGCCCGGGGCGGGATGATCGGCCGGGCGGGTCTCATGCCGGGGCGATGTCCATGAACCTTGCGATCATTGCAGGTCAGGGCGGCTTGCCGCCGCATCTTGTCCGCGTCCTGCGCGCCCGAGGCGAGGTCCCTTTGATTTGCGAGATCGATCAGTTTCCCTCGGACGTGACGGATATTGTGCCCCGGCTTCGCTTCCGGTTTGAAAATCTCGGAACGTTTCTGAAAGTCCTGCAAGAGGCGGGCGTGTCCCGTCTTTGCATGGCAGGCGCCGTGCGCCGTCCGGCTGTCGACCCAAGCCTTATCGACAAGGAAACGCTTCCATTGGTGCCCCGCGTGATGGCGGCCATGGCGAAGGGAGATGATGGCACGCTGCGTGTTTTCATAGGCCTTTTCGAAGAGCTGGGGCTGAGTGTCGTGGGCGCCGCAGAAATCGACCCTGATCTTTTGCCCCCCGCGGGTCGCCTCGGCGATATCGACGTGCCCGAAGGACTGGAAAACGATCTGAAGGCGGCGGAAACCGCGCTTGACCAGATGGGCGAGGCCGATCTGGGACAATCCGTCGTGGTGCGGGATGCCCGCGTTCTCGCGCGCGAGGGAGAGGCCGGTACCGATGCGATGCTCGGGGGACTGGCGCCGGGGGCGAAACCGGCCGCCGATGATCCCCTCGACGCGGTGGGCGACGTGCTGGGGTCCGTGGCCGACTGGTTGTCCGGTCCCGAGGCCGAAGCAGCACGACAGCAGGCACCGGGGGCTGGTGGAATTCTTTACAAGGCACCGAAACCCGGCCAGGAACTGCGGGTCGATATGCCAGCGATCGGACCAGAAACCGTGCGGCGCGCGGCCCAGGCCGGTCTGCGCGGGCTCGTGATCGAAGAAGGCGGCGTAATGGTGCTGGACCGTGAGGCCGTCTGCCAATGCCTGACAGATCACGCGCTTTTCCTCTGGGTGCGTCCCCGGTCGGGCACGTGAAGGTTTTCGTCATTGCCGGCGAGGCGTCCGGCGACAAGCTGGGCGGTGCGCTGATGGCCGGCCTGTCTTCGATGCAGGATGTCCAGTACGAAGGGGTCGGTGGTCCCATGATGGAGGCGCAGGGCCTGACCTCGCTCTTCGATATGGAAGAGCTGAGCGTCATGGGCCTGATAGAGATTCTGCCGCGCTACTTCGACCTCAAACGTCGCATCACCGAAACCGCGCAGGCGGTTCTTCGATCCAAACCCGATCTGTTGATCGGTATCGATTCTCCGGATTTCTGTCTGCGTGTCGCCAAAATCGTAAAGGCGCAGAGCCGGACGCGGGTCGTGCATTACGTGGCACCGTCGGTCTGGGCCTGGCGGCCCGGCCGGGCGCAAAAAATGGTCGGCGTGGTGGATCAGGTTCTGGCCCTCCTGCCGTTTGAGCCGCCTTATCTTGAAGATGTTGGCATTGAGTGCGATTTCGTGGGGCATCCGGTGGCCGCAGAGCCTTTGGCAACGCCCGATGAGATGACAGCGCTCCGCGAGGAGTTGGGATTTGGCGCGGCACCTGTGCTCTTGGTCCTGCCCGGGTCCCGTAAATCCGAAGTGGACAGAATGGCGCCGTTCTATGGTGCGGCGCTACGCAGCATCTGTGCGGCGCGACCGGATCTCAGGGGTCTTGTTCCCACCATCGGTCCGCGCGTCGCGCAAGTGCGGGAGGCCGTGAAGGACTGGGCCGGTGCGCCGGTCCTGCTTGCGCCACAGGGCGAGGACGCTGGCATCAATGGCGCACGCAAACGTGCGGGATTTGCGCTCGCCTCCGCGGCTCTGGCCACGTCCGGCACGGTGTCTCTGGAACTCGCTGCGGCGGATACACCCATGGTGATTGCCTATGACACAAACTGGCTCACGCGGGAAATTATCCGGCGCATGCTGCGCATCGATACACTCACCCTGGTCAACCTCGTATCCGAGACCCGCGACATTCCCGAGTTTCTGGCAGAAAACTGTCGTGCGGACCTGATTGCCCCCGCGATCCTGAAACTTCTTGACGCGCCAGCCGTTCAGAAAAATGCGCTTCGACTGACCATGGATCGATTGGGCCGGGGGGGGCAAGCGCCGGGATTAAGGGCGGCGAAAGCCGTCTTGGCACGCCTTCCAGCCTAGGGCGTCACCCTGACCAGATCCAGCCGCCGCCCAGAATGCGGGTTCCGTCTGTTTCATAAAACACGCAGGCCTGACCCGGCGAGACACCTTCCTCAGGGTTCAGCAGTTCCACCTGTGCCGTGGTGGCGCCTGTTGGACGGATCACCGCCTCGCGCGGGGGGCGGGTGGAGCGCACTTTCACGGAGACGTGCCACGCCTCCTTCGCATCGAAGCGGTCATCGCCCAGCCAGTTGATCTCCCGCACCGGAATAACCCGGGTCGCCAACAATGCCTTGGGCCCAACCACGACATGCCGGGCCTCTACATCAAGACGCACGACATAAAGCGGCTCTGACAGCCCCCCGATGCCAAGTCCGCGCCGCTGTCCGACAGTGTAGTGGATCACGCCCTCATGCGATCCCAGCACGCGACCATCTGCGTGGACGATCTTCCCCGGTTCCGCCGCGCCCGGTCGCAGTTTCTCGATGACCTGTGCGTAGCTCCCGTTCGGGACGAAACAGATATCCTGACTGTCGGGTTTGTCGGCCACGGCCAGCCCGTAACGTGCTGCCATCTCACGAGTGGCGGACTTCGAGGGCAGGTGGCCCAGAGGAAACCGCAGGAAATCGAGCTGCTCCGGCGTGGTCGAGAACAGAAAATAGGACTGATCCCGGGCCGCATCGGCCGCGCAGTGCAATTCGGGTCCAAAGGTGCCGGCCTTGCGCTGAATGTAATGACCCGTCGCCATACAATCGGCATCCAGCTCACGGGCGGTCTGTAGCAGATCCTTGAATTTTACGCGCTCGTTGCAGCGGATACAGGGGACGGGCGTGGCCCCCGCGAGATAGCTGTCCGCAAATTCATCGATCACCGCGTCGCGAAAGATATTCTCGTAATCCAGAACGTAATGCGGAAAGCCCATTTCCTCTGCCACACGCCGGGCGTCATGGATATCGACGCCGGCGCAACACGCGCCTTTCTTGGCCAGGGCCGCACCATGATCGTACAATTGCAGCGTGACGCCAACCACATCGTAGCCCTGTTCTGCCAGATGAGCGGCCACGACAGAGCTATCGACGCCGCCGGACATGGCAACAACGACGCGGGTCTCTGCCGGAGCTTTTGGCAGACCAAGCGAATTCAGGCCAAGCGAATTCAGGGCCGGATCGAGCGGCATCGGACATTCCTCTTCTTGCTGCGCTATATAGACATTTCACCCTCAAAGTTAAGCGTCCTTTCATAGGTGTCAGAAGCAAGCAGAGCATCCGTGACAATCCCGGTGCGCTTGAGACAAATGCAAACTAAGTCACTCTGGGCGTTTCATCCGCTGTTAAGGGCTAGAAGGCAGGGTTTGCCCCGTATGATTGTGGGGTTTTTACTATGTATCTCAAAAAGGTTCCCGGCCCCCGGGCGGTGACTTTACCTGACGGATCGGTGTTGAGCCGGTCCGATTTGCCGCCGCGGGATACGCGAAGATGGGTCGCGTCTCGTAAACTCAAAGTTGTGCGTGCCGTGATCTATGGCTTGATCAGTCAGGCGGAGGCGCAAGCGGAATATGGCATCAGTCAGGATGAATTTCAGGAATGGTTACAAGCCGTTTCAGATCACGGTGCGCAGGGTCTGAAGGCCACGGTGGTTAAAAGAAGTAGACAACCATAAGTAGAGTATGATAAGTCTTTGTCTATGGTAACGTGCAATTAACCAATTTTAGTCAGTTTGAACGTGCAACGGTTTACGCGGAGAATTGAACATGCGGGTTTTGCTGGTCGAAGACGATCCAAACACGTCCAAGAGCATCGAACTCATGCTCACCCATGCCAATCTGAACGTTTATACAACAGATCTGGGCGAAGAGGGTGTCGATCTGGCAAAACTCTACGACTATGATCTGATCCTGCTCGATCTTGGATTGCCGGACATGAACGGGCATGAGGTTCTGCGCCAGCGCAGGCTGGCACGGGTCGAAACGCCGATTCTGATTTTGAGCGGTGCCGACGATACGGACAACAAGATCAAGGGCTTCGGATTTGGTGCGGATGACTATCTGACGAAACCTTTCCACCGAGAGGAACTGGTGGCGCGGATCCATGCGATTATTCGCAGATCCAAGGGGCATGCCCAATCCGTCATCCGGACCGGAAAGGTCAACGTCAATCTGGACGCCAAAACAGTCGAGGTGGCCGGCAAGTCGGTGCATCTGACAGGCAAGGAATATCAGATGCTAGAACTGTTGAGCCTGCGCAAGGGCACGACGCTGACCAAGGAAATGTTTCTGAACCATCTTTACGGCGGCATGGATGAGCCGGAGCTGAAGATCATCGATGTCTTTATCTGCAAGCTGCGCAAGAAACTGGCAGAGGCCACAGACGGGGACAATTACATCGAAACCGTCTGGGGGAGAGGATACGTGTTGCGCGATCCTGATCCGGTTCAAGGCGGCAGCGACAGTCGCGTGGCCGTTGGTGCTTAAACGACCCTGTACCGGGCGCGCCTCGTTCGCTGGTAGGACCGGTACAAAGACATCCCAGTAAGCGAACCAAAAAATCTTGATACGGCAGGTTGCCAAGGTACGGCGTGCAGGACAGGGCTGGGACTCTCCCAGACCTCATTCAGTTCGCG
>ERZ1740060.593-NODE-593-length-17737-cov-8.999491_pt1 | contig 17737 bp, 16 predicted proteins | sample MGYA00581743_ERZ1740060 | MGnify/ENA primary metagenome ERZ1740060 (study PRJEB43018, sample SAMN04849235) | marine metagenome | isolation source: floating plastic debris | place: Pacific Ocean | collected 2008-08-27 | study: EMG produced TPA metagenomics assembly...
TTGAAGGCTTTACCCCCAGCTATTGTTTGAAGGCAAAGCCCGTCGAACTGACGTTTACCCGAGAGAAGTGCTCATAAAGCGTGGATAGTGCGTTCTCGGTCCTTAATCCAAAATCGAGTCGCGATCATTGTCGTAAATATGCAGTCGAGCGATGCCAGCGCGGTGAGGGCGATTGAGTTCGCCTGCGGGCTGGGCAACAACCTCAAAGAGGTAAACCCCCTCCCAGCGGGGGTTCCGAACCGGCTGTACGGCCAGCGTCACGTCTTGGCCTGGTTGTGCTGGGGTTTCTAGCTGAATCGTGATGACTTGTGTCTCTTGATCGTAGGCAGTTTGTGCCAGCGGAATGCTTTCGCCGCGATCGCCGGGTGTACCCCTAAACAGAGCCGTGTCGTCTAGGTGATAGCGAAGTAAATTAGCCCGCCCTTCGATTAGCTTGATTTCAAGGGTTTCTAAGGGTTCACCAGCGCCTTCTGGCAGGGTGAGGGTGAAATAATAGGTGCTGTGGCGATCGCTGGTCCGATTGCGCGTGGCGTAAAAATCAGTCAACCGGGGCGGCACCTCAAAAGCGACGGTGCCGTCCGCCAGTTGCACCGCAGCACTTTCATGGGCGGCGATACTCCCAAAGAAGATCGCTGTTCCTAAAAACAACCCTGTTAGCGATTTCATAACACTGGCCTCCTTTGGTTTGGACTCGCTGCTTGGCAGAAACACCTCAAACGGGAACCTTTGGCGCTATCGCTATTCTGGCAAATGTGAATCATCGAGGGCACCCACAAGGGGTGCCGCCACATCGGCTATCGCGAGGCGTCAACACTATAGGCAGGTATTTCTTTTTCAAGAAATGTCCTTATACCAATGAGAGCAGCGGATCAATTAAACGACGTCTGCTTTTGTGACCAGATGGGCTTCTAAGAACCAGAGGCGCTTGTCGATGGTGCGAGAAATCTCGGTGTAAAGGTCGGCGGTGTCAGCATCACCGGCGGCATCGGTCTGGTCAATCGCTTCACGCACATGCTGACCATAGGCGGCATAGCGCTCGGCCAGGGCCGTGATGTGCTCCTCGCCCTCGACGGCATCTAGGGGGTATTCCGGCAGGATAGAAACGTCAGCCGCAATGCGGGCCGTGCCTAGGGCGGTGCTTCCTAGCGCAGTGACGCGCTCGGCCACCATATCCACATACTCTTCCATCTCCCCTGCCATTTCGTCGAATAGCTCATGGAGCTGGAAAAAGTCTTTGCCTTTAACGTTCCAATGGGCCTGCTTAATCTGGGTTTTGAGGTCCAGGCTGGCAGCGAGAGTTTGATTCAAGATGGTCACCACCTGCGATCGCACCTCTTTAGGCAGGTCAATGCGGGTGGGATAGAAGCGGGCCGTCGTTTTTGTAGCGGTTGCAATCATGGGTTATCCTCCTAAAAAATCTGCAAAAAAGTCGAAGCGGGCCAAGCGTTCAGCCCAGTCATTTAGGGGCTGAATACATTCTGAAGGGAAGGCGGCGAGTACAGGCCATAACCGGACCTAACGCTCATTTTCAACCTCCCCTAAATCATACTCGGTATGAGTATGAGCATCAAGTCTTGTCATATTCCTGTATGGGTGATGGCGTTGGCAAAGACTCAAGATCCAGGGTCTCGTAGACTTGGTAGGCAGTAGGGGCCATGCCGAGATTGCGATAAGTGTTCTGGGCAGCCCTATTGTCTTGCTCAACATAGAGACGTAACCCGCAAACCTCACCCTGCGCTTGGGCCAGCTCATTCACAGTTTGATAAAGGCGACGAAAAATGCCCTGACGGCGATATGCAGGCTGGACATAAACGCTCTGGATCCACCAGAACAAGCCATTGCGCCAGTCACTCCATTCTGTGGTGATCAATAGGCAGCCCACCGGTTGATCTGAGGCAGTTGCCACCAGATAAAACCCCAGTTCTGGGCGGGCCAGCAATTGAGCCACTCCCGCCTGTACCGTGGGTGGATCGAGGACGCGATGCTCACTCTCAAGCGCCAGGGCCTGATTGAAGTGGGCGATCGCTTCAACATCTGTCGCGATCGCCCGTCGAATTTGAATGTCAGTCATTCGCCACCTTAACCGCCATAGGGCTGACCCAGCCGATCCACTGAAACATTCACTGATAGCGGCAAGCGGCCTGGGTTCTTGCGAGGTTCAGCCCCATAGCCAATGGGTAGCAGTAGGGCGATCTCAAGATTAGGCTGATCGGCAGCGCCAATCACGGCCTTGACCTTATCTTCGAGCCAGCCATTCATAAAGCAACTCGATAACCCTAAAGCTTCGGCAGCCAGAGCGGTATGGGTGGCGGCAATCATGGCGTCTTTGATGGCGTACTCTCGGGTTTTGGTGCCGAGCGCCGTCATGAACTGAGGAATTGCCCCCTTAAAGTAATCAACGGTTTGCTGCAGCCAAGCCCCACTGTCGAGTCCTTGCTGGTAGATCTGGGCCATGAGCGCGTCATCTTGCCAACTGCTGCTGTCGGCGGCAAAAACGAAGGTGACTGGTGCCTGAGTAATTTGGGGCTGCCCAAACGCTGCCTCTGCTAAGGCCTGTTTTTGGGCGTCGTCCTGTACAAGAATGATGCGCCAGTCTTGCAGGTTATAGCTGCTCGGGGCAGCAACGGTCAGCTCCACCAACTGGTGCAGAAGTTCCGGCGCGATCGGATCTGACTTGAAGCTTTTAATCGCCCGCCGTTGCTGAATCGCGGTGACAGTATCTAAAGGGGGGAGGGCCATAGTTTGAGATTTAGAAGTCGGGGCTGAAAGGGCTGGTCAAACGCAGGCATTGCGCCTACTTTCCACAGCCTGCCACACCCTCAAAATCCTGAGCCAACTTTTGGGTTGCTGACCCGGTTATCTGGCTATTTTGAGTACCGATCTCACTCAGTCTTGGGTCACAGCACGGGTACTCTTGCAGGCATGCATCAGATCTGGAGAACAAGGAAGCCAGAGGCGCAGGGGGGCTAGTAACTAAAAGGGTTATGGAAACTCCGCTGTACATGGCTAAGGTAAGGACTCCTTAAATCTACGTAAAGTTTATCCAAAATCTGATACCACTCTGGGGAACAATGGACCAATGGGTACATTTGCATCTCGTTGATTTAAATTGGAGCGGCTAACCGTATTGAGGGGGCACAGAGTCGGCAAAAGTCTTCTGAGTTACCGATCATTCGAGGGTTAGCAAGATTTACAAATCTATCGTTTCCACTCATTTTTAAGGCAAACCTATGAAAATCCAGAAGCTTTATCAACCCTTACTGCTCATTCCTTTAGCCTCAGCCTTACTCATCGGGGGCTGCACTAGCGCGAGCGACAGCGTAACCGAGCCCACAGCGACTAGCGTTGAAACCCAAGAGGCTCAAACCGCATCCGCATACCATGTCAACTTGGATGAAAAGGGCCGCGCCTTGAGGGGGCACGATCCTGTCGCCTACTTCACAACAGGTGAACCTGTTGCAGGTAGCCAAGACTTTGCTTTTGAATGGGACGATGCCGAGTATTTCTTTGCCAGTGCTGAAAACCGCGACGAATTTGCCAGCAATCCTGAGAAATATGCCCCTGCCAATGGCGGCTACTGCACCTTCGGCGTTGTCTTAGCCAAGAAATTTGATGGTGATCCGCAAGTGTGGTTGATTCACAACGATCGCCTCCATGTATTTTTGAATCAAGACGTCAAAGCGCAATTCTTACAAGACGAACCCGGCAACCTCGCTAAGGTCTCTGAAAATTGGCCGGTCATTCAGGATAAATCACCTGAGGAGCTGGAAGCGGCGGGCTAATCCAGAAAGGCAACTCAGGGCTGTTCTATGTTCACGAAATGGAAATCTAGAATGGTGTTTTAAGCCATCGAGTAGAGGCCCATAGATGTGCGTTTCTATTCGATGGCTGCTGATTTTGTCTGGCGACAATAAAATCGTCCTGACTGACAACTGGGTTATGTCGCTCCATAATTGCCCTAGAGAATTAAGCTGGGTAACTGACCTGATCCATACCCATAAAATTTATTCAGCTCCTGAGGCAACCGTGCTTCATGAACAAGCGACTTGGCTTTTTTAATCAGTTTTCCCGGTTGGCCACAGTGGCGTTGGTGGTGACGGTGGTCTTGGCTGTCGTAGACTTTCGAGATCGCGCCAAAATGAACCAGATTTTTGAGGCGCAGCAACAACTGTTGGACCTTAAAAAGCAGCTCACGCAAACCGGGAAAGCCTTATTGCAGGCTAGACTGAATGAATCGCAGCTGATTAATACCCAGAAATCGACTTTCTTTGAAGGATTTGAGCAAGAGCTAGGCGCGGTTGAAACATCTACCCGCGATCTAACTGAACAAATTCAATCAGAGGATGCATCGGAACCGCTAGAAACAATATTGTTGCATGTTGATAAATATCGCAATTCCGTCCTAAAAATCCGTGGCCTACAGCAAAAAATGGGTTTAGGAGATACTGAGGGAATCTTAAGCCAGCTTCAGTCCTCGACTCAAAATATTGAGGCTTACTTAACCGAAGCAGGTGAGCAGGAATTGGTATTCGAATTTGCACATATGCAAATTTACGAAAAAGATTTCAGCAGCACGCTTGACATGAGTTTGGCTGATCAACTCCGAGCTCAAATCAACGATCTCAATACTGGTATTCAAGCTGCTGATCTGCCACCCAATATTCAAACACCGCTGATTAATGAGCTGAACACCTATACAAAATTAGTTTCGGAATTTATTGCCAGTACGGTTGAGCTAGAGCTTTCCATTGCAGCCAGTACGCTCCATTACGATCGCATTGCCCCCGAGCTCTCGATCAGCCAAGCAGAAATTGACCAAATGCTGTCAGAAACGGCTGAACAACTGCGATCTCAACGCCAAATTTCTACATTCCAAACCATCACAGTATTTAGCGGTGCTTTTGCTATTTTGCTGCTGCTGGTGATTCTTCAGTTGCGAAGTGCTCGTCAATTGACCAAGCGACTGCAACAACTGGCCAATGGCATGAAAGAAGTGGCAGCAGGTCACTTTGAAGAACTTGGGGAATTACCCCAAGGGAAAGATAATGTGGGCACTTTGGCTGAGACCTTTACAGCCATGGCCCAACAGATTCGCGATCAGATTGCGCTGGTCCGCAACGCGCAGAAAAAGGCCGAGATTGCCAGTGAAGCAAAATCTCATTTCTTGGCCAATATGAGCCATGAATTGCGGACGCCCTTAAATGCAATTTTGGGCTTCACCCAAGTGATGCAGTCGCAGCCTTTGTTGACTGCCGAGCAGCACAACAACTTAAGCATCATTAATCAAAGCGGTGAGCATTTGTTAGCCCTAATCAATGATGTGTTGGACATGTCAAAAATTGAGGCGGGTAAGTTCACACTCAATCAAGATGCCTTTGATCTCCACATTTTGCTAAAAACGCTTGCATCCATGTTGCGGTTTAAAGCGGATGCCAAAGGCATTGCCCTGACCTTAAAATGTGCACCCGCAGTACCACAATTTATTAAAACCGACGAGCAGAAACTACGGCAGGTTCTGATCAATTTACTGGGCAACGCCCTGAAATTTACTGAGGTGGGACAGGTTGCTCTGCAGGTTGACTGCATCACTCAGCCTTTAAAACATGCCGAACAATGCTCCGCTCCAACTCAGACCTTGACGTTTACCGTGACCGACTCCGGTCCTGGCATGGCCCCCCATGAGCTGCAGCGACTGTTCGAATCATTCCGCCAGGGAAAACAAGGCCAAACCAAAGGAGGAACCGGCTTGGGACTAGCAATTAGCAAAGGCTTTGTGCAACTGATGGGGGGAGATATTCGCGTTCAGAGCCAGTTGGGCCGGGGCAGTCAATTTAGCTTTGACATTCAGGTCGACCTAGCAACTCCCAAGGTCGCAAAGCCCGCCGCTCTCCAATCGCCATCCGTAATTGGCTTAGCGCCGCATCAACCGGGCTACCGCATTCTCATCGTTGAAAACAATGCTACGAGCCGTTTGTTAATGGTGAAGCTGCTCACCTCCGTGGGATTCCGAGTCAAAGAAGCAACGAATGGCATGGAGGCAATCGCCCTATGCCAGCAGTGGTATCCCCATCTGATTTGGATGGACTTGAATATGCCAGTGATGAACGGGGCAGAAGCCACCCGCCAAATTAAGCAGTGGGCTACAGAACAAAGCCCAACCCAATGGACGTTGCCCGTACCGCGATCTCAGTCTTCTGTGGAACTACTACAACCCTTGGAGTCAAGCTTAGAATCCCGTATAGTCGCCACAACCCACACGGACCCATCTGAAGATTTGCTGTCTCAGCATTTTTCCGGGCAGCCTGCGGATCAGGATGTAAGGCTACCTGGTATAGAGCGACCTATCGTAATTGGGCTCACGGCCAATGCCTTTGAAACAGACCGCCAAACTATGTTGGCTGCAGGCTGTAGCGACTTTGTGCGTAAACCCATCCAGCGATCGCTGATCCTGCAAAAAATGGCAGATTATTTAGGGGCTTGTTACATTTACGATGATGCCTCGGCTGATAGTCCCGCCTTCCAGACCAGTTCGCCTTTAAAGGAAGATACAGGGACAAATTTTCAGTCGATACTCACTCCTAAAATGCTGCACACAATGCCCATGGATTGGGTGCGACGATTGCATCAACATGCTTGTTTAGCTGAGCAAGACCAGATCAGTCAACTGGTGAATGACATTCTCAATGCCCATCCAGTTCTAGCGCGAGCGATTCAGACTCTGATCGAACAGTTCGATTATGAGAAAGTTATTACATGCACAGAGCAGGTGTTAGCCCATGAATAAGGCTCAAAATCAGCCTGTGAAGGGCCACATCCTGATTGTCGATGATGTTCCTGAAAACGTTCAACTTCTTTCTAGTACCCTCTCTGAAGAAGGTCACAAAGTGCGAGGCGTTTTATCAGGGGAGATGGCGATTCGAGCTTCTAACTCCCTGCCCGACCTGATCTTACTAGACATCATGATGCCAGGGGTGGATGGCTATGAGGTCTGCCGACGACTAAAAGAATCGCCCCATACCTGTAACATCCCGGTGATTTTCTTAAGTGCCCTCAGTGATGTCGCCGATAAGGTGAAAGCGTTTGAAATCGGTGGAGTTGATTATATCACTAAGCCCTTTCAGCTTAAGGAAGTGCGGGCTCGGGTCAACCATCAGTTGCAGATCCAGCAGCTCCAAAAGCAGTTGATTGCCCAGGCGGAAGTCCTCAATGAGAAAAACGCCCGTCTACAGCAAGAAATTCGCAATCGCGAGGCGATTGAATCGGCACTACGAACCTCGGAAGCCAAAGCACGGGAAAAAAGCCAGCAACTTAGCCAAACTCTACAGCAATTGCAAACCGCTCAAGCTCAGTTGATCCAGCAAGAAAAAATGTCTGGTCTCGGTCAGTTAGTTGCAGGAATCGCCCACGAGATTAACAACCCGGTCACCTTTATCTATGGCAACCTAAAATGTGCCGATGCCTATGCTCAGGATCTGCTAGAGGCAATGCAAATTTATCAACAGGCGATTCCCCAGCTTACACCTGAGCAACAAGGTCAATTAGATGAGCTTGGGTTGGGCTTTATTCAAGAAGACTTTCCCAAATTACTGCAGTCTATGAATGTGGGCTCTGAGCGCATTCGTGAGATTGTCCACTCCTTAAGAACCTTTTCCCGCCACAGTGAGGCCGAAATCAAAGTAGTCGATATCCATGAAGGTTTGGATAGCACGCTGATGATTCTGCAGAGCCGACTCCGCTCTCAGGCCAACCATACTGCCATTGAAGTTATGAAAAACTATGGAACCTTACCCGAAATCGAATGTTATCCAGGGCAGCTCAATCAAGTTTTCATGAATATCTTGAGCAATGCTATTGATGCCTTAGAGGTGGTCCGACGAACGGACGATCATCCCTATTCTCATCGTGATCCAACCATTAACATTCAGACCAAACTGTTGTCTCCAAAGCAGTTGGGTATCTACATCTCGGATAATGGCCCCGGTATTGCCAAAGAGATTCAGTCCCGGTTGTTTGATCCCTTTTTCACCACGAAGGATATTGGCCAGGGGACTGGCTTAGGACTGTCAGTCTGCTACAAAATCATTACTGGTCAGCACCAAGGCGATCTCCGTTGCCTTTCTGCACCGGGGCAAGGGGCAATGTTTGCCATTGAGATCCCGACTAGCCAGACAGAAGCGGGTGCCTAGGCACAGCACCATCGTCCGTCATAATGAAAACAGAGACACTTCATATTTCTTATTGACACTCCCTAATATATGGCCAAGGATTTGCGGGCATTTTTGACCCAATTGGAAGAACGCGGACAGCTACGTCGCATCACGGTTCCCGTTGATCCCCATTTAGAAATTGCTGAAATTGCCAACCGACTGCTGTTGTCAGGTGGCCCTGCCCTGCTGTTTGAAAACGTAAAAGGGGCAAAAATGCCTCTGGCCATCAACACGCTCGGAACCCTAGAACGAGTCTGCTGGTCTTTTGGGATGGAACAGCCCAAGGAGCTGGAGGCAATTGGCCATAAACTGGCGCTGCTCTATCAGGCCCGCCCGCCCAAGAACCTTTCACAAGCGATCGATCTGGGTAAAGCACTCTTTGATGTGGTAAAAGCTAAACCCGATCGCGATCTGTTTCCCCCCTGTCACCAAGTGGTGCTCAAAGATGACGCGGTGGATTTGACCCAAATGCCGCTGCTGCAGGTTTATCCCGGTGATGCCGCCAAGGTGGCCACGCTGGGGTTGATGGTGACGCGGGATCCTGAGACCAAAATCCCCAACGTGGGCGTGTATCGCCTTCAACTGCAGTCTAAGAACACCATGACCGTGCAGTGGCTGTCGGTGCGGGGACCCAGTCGACATCTGCGTAAAGCAGCTGAGCGGGGCGAGAAATTAGAGGTAGCGATCGCCCTCGGTGTAGACCCGCTCTTAATTTTGGCGGCAGCCACCCCCCTGCCGATCGATCTGTCGGAGTGGTTATTTGGCGGACTCTATGGCGGTCGAGGGGTGCATCTGGCCCAATGTAAAACCGTGAATCTGCAAGTCCCCGCCCAATCGGAAATTGTGCTGGAAGGCACTATCACCCCTGGCGAAACCGCCGCCGACGGTCCGGCTGGGGATCACATTGGCTACTATGGCCCCTGCCGGGAAGATGCCCCATTGATTCGCTTCCACTGCATGACCCACCGCAAAGATCCGGTCTATATGACCACCTTTAGCGGTCGTCCCCCCAAGGAAGATGCGATGATGGCCCTCGCCCTGAATCGGATTTACACGCCGATTTTGCGGATGCAGGTGCCGGAAATCAAGGACTTTTTCTTGCCGATGGAGGGGTTGAGCTACAAAGCGGCAGTGATTTCCATTGATAAGAGCTATCCCGGTCAAGCCCGTCGCGCTGCTTTTGCCTTTTGGACGGCGCTGCCACAGTTTACTTACACCAAGTTTGTGATTGTGGTGGATCAGGCGATTAATATCCGCGATCCCCGCCAGGTGATGTGGGCGGTCACCTCAAAGGTCGATCCGGCTCGGGATGTATTCATCTTGCCGGAGAATCCCTTTGATCGCCTGGATTTTGCCACTGAGAAGCCCGGTCTCGGTAGCCGCATGGGCATCGACGCCACCACCAAGGTCTATCCCGAAACCGATCGCCCCTGGAGCGATGAGCTGCATCCCGACCCAGAAACGGCAGCTCAAGTGGATCGCCGCTGGGCGGAATATGGTCTAGCTGATTTAAGCCTAGACGATGTCAACCCTAATCTCTTTGGCTACGACATTCACTAAAGTAACTCACGAAGCAAAGAGGACGATGGCAAATCGCTAGAAGCTGCAAGTATCCGCTGAAACCTATCACTGACATCGACGCATTGAATGCTGTTCCTTATGGTTGTCTTCTCTGCATCAGAAAAGATCACGTCAAATTTTCTAATCTGAGGCGCTTGTATATCTGTCGCGACTCTTTCTTTCCAAGTTTCTCGATTCTCAACCAGCTTTTTTCCAGTACTGGAATAATTTTCAAGCATCTCAGCACTAAAAGAAACTTCTAGAAAGCGACATATTCGCCTCAGTTCCGCTTCAGGGTTGTCCAGTAGTTTTTCATAATTCACAAAAGCATGATTCGTTTTTTTAAGACACTGCTCTGATTTTTCAACAGCAGAAATCCATTTTTGAATGCAATAGCTCAATCCTCTATCGCCGTAGCCCCATGTATCAGGATATTTTTTAACCAGTTCATAAAAAGAAGCCACTACATCTTCTCCATTCCTGATGATGTGAACCACTTTTGCAGATGGCAAATAGCGCTCAATATAGCTAATAAAATTTATATGGTTAGGCGTCTTTTCCAGGAAAATTGATTTCCCATTTTTCTGGGTTATTTCACTCATGACATCAAAAAAGACGTGAGTATAGCGACCAGAACTAGAGATTATTGACGGAAATCTATTGCCATATTCAGGCGCATCTATATCGTCAAAAAAGTTTTGAATCCTGCGTTTTGCATAGCGAGATGCCAAACCAAAGAAAAGCCGTTTTTTTTCATATGTTGGAATAATATTCTCAAAAAACTTTGTCTCCTGAAGGGAAAATACTTTTGGGTGAGAGGCCAGTAAACTTTGCAAAAGGGTCGTGCCAGAACGTGGGCAACCCACTAAAAATGCTAGTTGAGTTTTCATAAATTCATCTTAATTCTAGAGATTTTTATCCTAGCTTTTACAAACAGTATTGTCTTTTGATTGAAAACAATTAAATGTCGGCACTTTTAGTTATTCCACAATTTCGGTAAAGGATATCAAGCTAATTAGAGAATCGTTAAAAATACGTAGAGGCGAGAAAGATTTTGAGGCTATTCCATCAAATCGTTTGACTAAGTCATAGCCACTGCTGGGCCGATCAAGCAGAGACACTAAAATCGCGTGGGCAAGGGCCATAGGAATGGGTCAGGCGTTACAAGTTCTATACGACCATATCGGAGAATCCACTGATGGAGTGTATGGGAGCAGATTCAGGCCGTAAGCGTTGCCAGCGGGCAAGTACAGGGGAGCGTTGGGCGCAAGCTAGCGGGTTGCTGCTAATCGAGATTGTCTGAGCAAATAAGTGGTCATCCAGCCTTTGCCTTTGACCTGGACTTGGCGGGATTCGACGTCATAGCACCCTTGTAGGGCCTGATGGGTGGCTGCAGTGATTTGGATTTCATTGGCCAAACCGGCTGATTCCATCCGACTGGCGATATTAACGGTGTCGCCCCAGAGGTCGTAAATAAATTTCTTGGTGCCGATGACACCGGCCACGACCGGTCCGGTATTGATGCCAATCCGCATCTGAAAGGTGCGCCCATACTGTTGGCTCACCTCTTGCAAAACCGATCGCATCGCCTGAGCCATGGCGACGATCGCTAAGGCGTGGTCATCGCGGCGATCGGGTAAGCCACCCACGACCATGTAGGCGTCGCCAATGGTTTTAATCTTTTCCAAACCGTAGTGATCGGCCAGGTCATCAAATGCGGAAAAGATGTCATTTAGGAGGACGACTAAGTCCCTCGGGGGCAGTTCTGCCGATAGCTTGGTGAAGTCCACGATGTCAGCAAACAGGACCGTCACCTCGGCAAACTGATCAGCAATGGTGGCCTTTTGGTCTTGCTTGAGGCGCTGGGCAATGGGCTGGGGCAGGATATTCAGCAACAGTTGTTCAGACTTTTCCTTTTCATCCGCGAGGTCGGCCTTAATCGCATCCTGCTCAGTGACGCCAGCGGCTAAAGCCAAAGTAACGCCAATCAAAATGCAGAGATAGGCCTGAAGAGCCAGAATGGCCTGTTCTGGAGATACCATCGTGGCGTTTTCTCCACGGGTCACCGAGAAATGTAGGAATGGGCCACAGCCCATGATGAACCCCCAGCAGGCCAAGCTCGTCGTCAAGGAGATCGCCACCCCGGCCCCGGCTCGACCTAACCGAATTGCCCCCCAAATGGCCAGGGGGAAGGGCAGATACATCAGTAGATAATGGGCAACCACATAGCGATCGGGGGCCACAAACACGTACCACGCTAGCCCCGCCAGTAACACCGCCCAGGCACCGCCCTCCCAGAGCCGTTGCCGCGCCTGTATCTGCTGCCAGCAGGCGGGTAGCAGCAGCGCCACCGGAAAGAAGATCAAAATACTGGTGACGTTACCAATCCACCAGTTGAACCAAATGCTACCTAAATGGACAAGACTCACTGCGTCGACCAGACAGCAGTTCACAACCCCCACGGTGGCACTGACAGCAGAGGGCACCATCGCCCCCAGCACAATCAACAAGCGGACATCCCTTAAGCGACTGAGCTGGCGATCAAACCTAAAGCGGGAGAGGAGCCACACGCCCAAAAACACCTGGGCCGTATTGTTGGCGGCGGCAAACAGGCCCTCTGGCCAGAGCGATTGCCCATCCGACCAGACGGTATTGAGCAAGGACCCGAGCGTGACCGCGGGCCAAAACCGCAAACCCAGCAGCACCACCACGAGCTGAGCATAAGCAATCGGCGGCCAGAAGGGGTAGGCCGGTAAATCAGGCGATAGCGGCAGCTTAAAGACCAATACCACCAGGGTGCGATACCCCAAGGCCAAGAGCAAGACCATGGAGAGATAGCGCCACCCGTGTAGCCGTTGCGCCCACGGTAAGGTAAGGTCAGGCCGCTGTTTCGCAAGCGATGGTCCTGAAAGCAGATTGGTCGCAGCCATAATGCTGGGAAAAGAACCGTTAATGTCGTGTCCGTAAGAACGTTTTGCATTCTCTTGACGATCTCTTCCGGAGATCGCCAGTTTTACTCTCTCTATTAGGTTAAAGGGCGGCCTTCAAGACTGTAATCAGCTAAAAGCGAAATTCTAATGGTGAACTAAACCGCTTCCAGCGTAAGACCTGTGGCTTTCTTTACGGAAAAATTTCCGCAATGGGCGCGTAGGGTTTCTTCGCAATGGCCCATTCTGCAAGGCGAGGCATTATCCCAGGGTCATAGTTCCGAAGGCAGCCCTTAAAGGGCAGTTTTTGCCCTTTAACAGAAGACAATCAAGCCGGAGGTCGGAATTGGGAGTTAGACCCCCAAACCCCCTGATATGGGGGCCTAACTCCCCCAACCCCCCCGAAAAGGGAATGCGGTTTGGGTCGTGAATGCGCACGGTAAGACGTCAGGGGCGAGGACAGACCTGCGGCGCTTTTGCCGGTAAAAATAAAGCGTTCGACGGTCGTGGGTAAAGAAACCGCACGGCTGGGCGAACCCAATGCGCAAAAAAAGTATGGTTTGGGGGGGCGGTTCCGCTGGAGCTGTACCCTTCTTGATGCGTGTTTTAGGTTTGCCGCAGGATCATGTCTCAACCCACCATAGAATCCATCCTCAACGAAAAGCGTTTATTTGAGCCCCCCGCTGAGTTTGCCAATCAGGCCCGCATCAACGGCATGGCCGCTTACGATGCCCTCTATGAAAAAGCCGCTGCTGACCCCGCTGCGTTTTGGGCGGAGCTGGCCGAAAAAGAACTGCATTGGTTTAAAAAGTGGGATCAGGTCCTGGACTGGCAGCCCCCCTTTGCCAAGTGGTTTGTGGGCGGCAAGATCAACATCTCCTATAACTGCCTGGACCGGCACCTGACCACGGAGCGACGCAACAAGGCCGCCCTGATTTGGGAGGGCGAACCGGGCGATGAGCGCACCCTCACCTACGCCCAACTGCACCGGGAAGTGTGCCAAATGGCGAATGTGCTCAAGGACTTGGGGGTGAAAAAGGGCGATCGCGTCGGTTTGTACATGCCGATGATCCCTGAGGCGGCGATCGCCATGCTGGCCTGCGCCCGCATCGGTGCCCCCCATACGGTGGTGTTTGGCGGCTTTAGTGCGGAAGCGCTGCGCGATCGCCTCAACGATGCCGAAGCCAAGGTGGTGATCACTGCGGATGGCGGCTTCCGCAAAGACAAGACCATCCCTCTGAAGGCGGCGGTGGATAAAGCCCTGGAAAATAACGCCGTACCTTCGATTACCAACGTGCTGGTGGTACAGCGCACCCAAGAGGACATCTATTGGCAAGACGGGCGGGATGTCTGGTGGCACGAGGTCAAGCCCACCACCTCCGCCAAGTGCGAAGCCGAGCCCATGGATGCCGAGGACATGCTCTTCATCCTCTACACCAGCGGCACTACCGGTAAGCCCAAGGGCGTGGTCCATACCACTGGCGGCTACAACCTCTACACCCACATGACCTTCCAGTGGACCTTTGACCACAAGGAAAACGACGTCTACTGGTGTACTGCTGATGTGGGCTGGATTACGGGTCACAGCTACATCGTCTACGGCCCCCTCTCTAACGGGGCCACCAGCCTCATGTACGAAGGGGTGCCTCGCCCCTCGAATCCGGGCTGCTTCTGGGATGTGGTGGAAAAATACGGCGTCAACATCTTCTACACCGCCCCCACCGCGATTCGGGCGTTTATCAAGATGGGCGATGACCGGCCCAACGCCCGTGATCTCTCGTCCCTGCGGATTCTGGGCACAGTGGGTGAGCCGAGCAACCCCGAAGCCTGGATGTGGTACCACAAGGTGATTGGCGGTGAGCGCTGCCCCATCGTCGATACCTGGTGGCAGACGGAGACCGGCGGCTTTATGCTCACGCCGCTGCCGGGTGCGACCCCCACCAAGCCCGGTTCTGCCACCAAGCCCTTCCCTGGCATCTTGGCAGATGTTGTAGACCTAGACGGCAACCCGGTGGGCGACAACGAAGGGGGCTATCTGGTGGTGAAGCATCCCTGGCCAAGCATGATGCGCACGGTCTACGGCAACGACGAGCGCTTCCGTCGCACCTATTGGGAGCACATTGCGCCTAAAGATGGGAAGTATCTCTACTTTGCCGGGGATGGCGCTCGCCGAGATGAGGATGGCTATTTCTGGGTGATGGGTCGGGTGGATGACGTGCTCAGCGTCTCCGGTCACCGGCTTGGCACGATGGAAATTGAGTCAGCGTTGGTGTCACATCCGGCAGTGGCGGAAGCTGCTGTGGTGGGCCGTAAGGATGAGATCAAGGGTGAGGATGTATATGCCTTTGTGACGTTGGAGGGCAGTTTTAGCGCTAGCGATGAGCTAAAGGCGGAGCTGAAGCAGCACGTTGTGGATGAGATTGGGATTATTGCGCGACCGGGTGAGATTCGGTTTACGGATGCGTTGCCGAAGACGCGATCGGGCAAGATTATTCGTCGGTTCTTGAGGAATTTGGCGAGTGGGGAAGAAGTGGCTGGGGATACCACCACGATGGAAGATCAGAGTGTGTTGGATAAGTTGAGAGCTGGAGCATAAGCTTGGCATTTTCGGTAGCATTGGAGAGTGTCATGTGCATTCTTCAATGCTGGCACTTCAAAACACATTCATGAAATTGCTGGATCGAGCGCAATATGCTCACAAAAATAGAGATCAAGAACTATAAATCCATTTGTAGTGCCTCTATTGAGCTGTCACCCTTCACATTGTTGATAGGTGCAAATGGAACTGGGAAATCAAACCTTATTAGCCTTTTGAAGGAAATCTCAAAAGAGAAACCGGAAATCAACAAGGTTGATCTTCATCCACAACCCTCTTACTCTGCAATATATTCACAAGAGTTTGAAAAACATTTCAATTTCTTAGATAAAAAGCTTTTAATCAAATTTCAGAATTCCATCGGTCAAAAATGCACTCTACATAATAAAAGCATTTCAGGAACGCTTTCTAACAATAGAAACTTAATCCTAAATGCAAATATATCGCCTCTCCCAGAACTTACTGACGTAAGGATTTTCAATATAGATCCGGCTTACCCTGGGAAGAGTGAGACTTTAGTTGCGAAGCCTACAGTTCATGAGAATGGAACTGGTGTAGTCCAAGTCCTGGACTCTCTGAAAACAGGTGATCGCGAAGACTTATTTGTTGCGATTGAGCACAAGCTTGGAAAATATATTCCAGAAATAGAAAAATTAAGTTTCATGCCTGGAAAAGATACTAAAAAGCTTCAAGTTAGAGAGCAATATATTCCCCAACCTGTACCTGTAGAAGTTTTATCAGAAGGGACAAGACTTGTCCTAACAATACTCACTATCCTCCATCAGGAGAGGCCTCCATCTCTAATCTGTATTGAAGATATCGACAGAGGGCTTCACCCTAGGCTATTCCAAAAAATCATTGAACTATGTCGTGACTTGTCCGAGCGTCGCGATATTCAAATTATTGCTACGACACATAATCCCTATATCTTGGATGAATTTCCCGGAAATGAGTCAGCCGTAGTAATTGTTGAGAAAAAAGAAGGCTGTACTACATTTACGACTCTTTCAGAGAGACTGGCCCAGCTAGAAGCAAATGGCAGTGACGATGAGATACCATTGGGTTCCCTCTGGTACTCAGGCTTAGTGGGTGGTGTTCCGAAAAGATAACCGCATGGAACAGGCCAACTTTCTTCATCTTTTATCTGAAGATGATAATGACGATCTTTTCTACAAAGCCTGCCTCGAAAAGATCACTAACCGTACATATGAGATCTTGCCAACCCGGCTGCGGAAAAATGGTGGCATAGGCGCAGTGCGACAAGCGTTATCTCCTTTCCTGGCTGGCATAAAGAACACTGGACCTGTTGAAGCTATATTCTTCTTGATTTCCATTGATAACGATCGCCGCCGCACACACCCTGAGCAAACTCAACGAGAGAATTTTCACAAGTTATCGAGAAAGGAGCAGACTGATCCTTGTCGGTTTTACGAAATCGAGAGACGTGTACAAGAAAAGCTGGGTCAGAATAGGGAGGAATGGCCTATTCCTGGGGCCATAGTAATTCCAGTCGAGATGCTGGAAAGCTGGCTATTGTTAATCTGCAACAGTGAAAAGTACAGCTCCGAAGCCAAACTACCAATCTTTTCTGAAAAAGTGAAGCCCAGTGCCATCAAGTATTATGGCGGCTCCAATAAAGTCCCGGATCAGCTTAAAGATCTAGCTGAAGCTGAGCGACAATCATTGGGACAAAGTAAACGGGAGTTCTATCAGCATTGCGCCAGTATTCTTGAACCTGATGCTTTAGCTTTGGTCTCCCCGAGTTTCGCCCAGTTCTTGAGACAAGTCCAAGGTTGGCAAATTAGCTGAGGATAGACATGGCAAATTCAGTTTCTAAAAAGGAATTCATCCAAATCTTGGCCCACCACATGAATGTTGATGAGACAAAGGCCAGCCGCTGGGTTAACGGTATGATCAACACCTTTTATAAAGTCTTTGCGCAGGGTAGAGGTGTGACTCTAAATGGCTTCGGTACCTTTTACTTAGATCCCAGAAGCAGCACCAGCGCCTTTAAATTCAATCCCAGCCAGAAATTGAGAAAGTTACTGGGCTGGTCATCCAGCTATAAAAGATGATTTACGTAATCATTGATCTTGTAAGGTATTTTGCAGTTGAGCAAGCGCATTGCCCCATGTATCCAGAAACACCCAATGTCCAATTGTTGACGACCCAGCATTAGGAGTGAAACCTGCCTAATAGAGCAGCAACAGAGAGTTCATTGCTGAAAACCAGCGTCCCCACACAGTTAAACCAGAAATTTCTCTATGATGTGGCTATGGAGTACCAGTGGGATTCATCAAAAGCGGCCCGTAATCTCAGCGAGCACGGCATTAGCTTTGATGAAGCAAAAACTGTTTTCAGTAATCCGCTTGCTCTGATTTTCGATGATGAAGCCCCTTAGTGGTGCAGAAAACTTTTCAGCATCTTAGTCAGTCTCACCATGAGAA
>ERZ1740060.594-NODE-594-length-17639-cov-5.923794_pt1 | contig 17639 bp, 16 predicted proteins | sample MGYA00581743_ERZ1740060 | MGnify/ENA primary metagenome ERZ1740060 (study PRJEB43018, sample SAMN04849235) | marine metagenome | isolation source: floating plastic debris | place: Pacific Ocean | collected 2008-08-27 | study: EMG produced TPA metagenomics assembly...
TTGCCGATGTGGTCGACCAGCGGAACCTGGAAAGCGTGTGGGACCGTATGGAGCAGCACATCGCAGAGGCGGCTGCCCTCTCCCCGCTCATCATCTCCAATGGCCGCGAAGATGGCGTGCTGATGCCCGATCATTTGAGCATCATGAGTGAGAATATCCTGCGGGCTCGGACGAACATGAGCGAGATACGGGATATTTTGCAGCGCTAGCGGTTGTTCCGAAGGAACAGAGCAAGTGAAGAACACCTGCTAGTCTCCCAGTCCCTCTGGGTGTCATCCTTGCCCTTATGACGGGGTTCCATTCCGATGCGTCCTTGAGCGCTTCGGAGTTGCCGGATTGACCTCAGGCATGGACCCTCGTCACAAGCCCAACGGTGACGGTCGCTGGGGTAAGCATGACGATAGATTGCCAAATTGCCGGAGTAAACACTCAGCTCATCCCAAGGAGCTGAGCCCGAAGTGTTTCTGAAAACGCACCAAACCACTCCCATTCCTCATAAGGCTGACCGTCATGGGCGCGATACACCAAATACAAATGATCGACTGGACTTCCTTCGAATCCAACACCTTTGCTTTCCAGATACAGCGTTCCCATTAGAGCGTCCCTTCCAGATGAGTCTTCATGATCATTGACCAGGCCACATAGTTAGATAGAGAAAATCACTACTTTCCCCGTCGAAATACAAAAAGAATCTATAACCAAACAATCCAGAGTAATGTGAAACAGCATTTACGATATTAACATTAAATACATCTCGATAAACAATTATATAAAGATCTTGAGTGCCGTTTTGTATTTTTTCTTTGCTTTGTAATTCAGTCCAGAATTGAAAGAAATACGGTAAGATTTCCGCCTTCGTGCACTCCAAACCGCCCAAGATCTGGAAGTGTTGTGCCGCTCTGGTTCCCGGAAAGCTCCTCTCGTATCCTCCGCCGATGTAGATCGGCAGCTCACTCAAGGGGGGCGATGTCAGTGCCTCAACGCAGGGCGTTCTTGGCAGGCTGGCCAGTTCTGCCCGATAGCCGGCGCGCTGGTACTCCTCGTAGGCGACCATCACCAGATTGTAGGCAACGAAACCTGCAACGATGGTCACAAACCACCAGCGTTTGCGCAGCCACCAACGCCTTACCCCACTCTTACTTGCGGCACCTAGGGCTGCACCATTGTCGCCGTCGCGAGGCTGATCAGACATTGCGCCCCACCTCGGCAGCGTCCCTGAAGGATTGAAACAGCGCGCGCGCTCGTTCGATGAATTCAGGCATCCGCAGCATGTGGGCGCGGTCAACGGCGACAAGCCCCGTATGCAGATCGTTCCAAAGGATCTTTGCAAGACAATTGTTGACTCGGCCCGGACCCATGTTTTCGCAGGTCATCGCCCAGAGATAGTTGCCATCCTCACCATATTGGATGACAACAAAGGCATCGCGGGCACCGGTCGCCAAACAGCTATCCGCAATACGGAAAGGGCTCAGCTCCTCCGGCACGGCAGCAAGCTGTTCGGGTGCATGGTCATAGCGAACGGAACCAGGGAAAGGTCCCTCGGAGACCACACACCCATCTCGCGATTCGAATGCGCTTTGTGGGGTGCGCTCGATGTGATCGTTAAACAGTGAGCTCAAGACGTGCCGGCGGCGTTCGATCTCAGGGGTCGCCAAAACCGCTCGGAAAGTTGCCTTGACCGGCACGATACCCCGGCGCTCCATTTCCTCTCGAAAGCGCCATTGTGTTGCTCGATCAGGGAAGGAAGGCCAAGGGCGCGATTCACGATAGTTCCGCTCGTCCGAAGTGAGCATGCGAAGGTCCATGTCTTCGGCAACCATCAACATCATGCGCTGCTGTTCAAGCGTAAAGGGACCATCGCTGTTGATCAGAAACTCAATGCCAACCGAGGTTATTCGATCGCGCTCGCGGCGCGGTCCAAAATCCTGGGTAATCACCGACGCAATGTAGGCCGCCGGCACGACCATTGAAAAATGAGGGTCGACGCCCTCAAGCTCGCCAGCTTCGATCCGAGCGATGGCTCTTCGATCGAAAAGATCGAAGCGGATCGGCTCCATCGTGAACGCGCGAATGTTGCGGATGGAGGCGTCACGTGGATCGGTGGTGGTGCCAACAATCGAGCCGAGTATGCGTCCGGCCAGATTGTCTAGGCCGGCATAGATGCCACCCACCACTGCAAGGCCAACGCCAAACATCAGCACTATGTTTTTCCAGCCCCGCCCACCTGATGGTCGCGGCAGCGGAGGTGGGGTTGATGGTCCTTTGCCTCGTGTCATTGATGCAAATTTCACTGTTTGCTGACGCCCGTGATCATGAATGCCGAGCAACATCCTATGATTTGGTACGTCGCAACAAGCATATTCGCCAGCATCGTTAAGATGATGAGGTGAACAATAGACGCTCGAGCCCAGCATTGGTGCCGCTATTGCGTTTTTCTATAGCGTGGTCGTGAAGTATAACTGTGCCGTTTTGGTGGCGTATTCTTCCTCCTCAACAGCCTGCGCGACAGGTTCCGGTTGAAATAGGGTCTTCTCATTCCCCGAGAGGATGACGCTCTGCCCAACTGCCGTTCCATCTCTGCTCTGTTCCTATGGAACAACCGCCTATCCAACCCTCGCTCTGGGCCCGCGGCCCAACCGGGGGGATGCGCAAACCCATAAGGGCGAAGGATGGGGGTGACGGGTGTGGGTGGGTCGTGCTTTTGGGGAGCCGGACAACCCACGAGGCACCCATGTTCGAGCACGCCCTTGAGATTATCGTTCTGGCGCTGGAGATTGTCGGCATTGCCGCCATCGTCATCGGCGCGACGGTTTCAGTGGGGATCTATGCGCGCGACTGGCTCGCCAAGCTGCCGCATGACGATTGCTTCAAGGCGCTACGGGCCAATCTTGGCCGCTCGATCCTGCTCGGGCTGGAGTTTCTCGTCGCCGCCGACATCATCAAGACGGTGGCGTTCGAGCTGACGCTGGAGAACGTGATGCTGCTGGGCGGGATCGTCTTGATCCGCACCTTCCTCAGCTTCGCGCTTCAGGTGGAAATCGAGGGCCGGCTCCCCTGGGCGCGCAACGGCGCGGAGGCGGGGTAGGCACCCCGACACCTTTGCGTTCTGTCTAAGCCGACGCCTTCAGCGCCAAACGCGCCTGATGCAGCAGTGGCTCGGTGTAGCCTGATGGCTGTTCCACGCCCTTGAAAACCAGGTCGCAGGCGGCCTTGAAGGCGATGCCGTCATAGCCGGGCGCCATCGGCTGGTAGAGCGGGTCGCCGGCATTCTGCTCGTCCACCACGGCGGCCATGCGCTTCATGACGTCCATCACCTCATCCTCGGTGACGACGCCATGGGTCAGCCAGTTGGCCATGTGCTGGGAGGAGATGCGCAGCGTGGCGCGGTCTTCCATCAGGCCGACATTGTTGATGTCCGGAACCTTGGAGCAGCCGACGCCCTGATCCACCCAGCGGACCACATAGCCCAGGATGCCCTGCGCGTTGTTTTCCAACTCGGCTTTGATCTCGTCGGGCTGCCAGTTCGGACGGTCAGCAAGCGGGATGGTGAGAATATCGTCCAGCGAAGCCATGCCGCGGCCCTTCAGCTCCGCCTGGCGGGCCTGCACATCGACCTCATGATAGTGGGTGGCGTGCAGCGTCGCCGCCGTCGGGGAGGGCACCCAGGCGCAGTTGGCGCCGGCTTTCGGGTGGCCGATCTTCTGCTCCAGCATGGCGTTCATCAGGTCGGGCATCGCCCACATGCCTTTGCCGATCTGCGCCTTGCCGGGCAGGCCACAGGCAAGGCCGACATCCACGTTACGGTCCTCATAGGCTGAGATCCATTCGGTCGCCTTCATGTCACCCTTGCGGCGCATGGCGCCGGCCTGCATGGAGGTGTGCATCTCATCGCCGGTGCGATCGAGGAAGCCGGTGTTGATGAACACCACGCGGTGCTTGGCAGCGCGAATGCACTCTTTCAGGTTCACCGTCGTGCGGCGCTCCTCATCCATGATGCCCATCTTCAGCGTGTAGGCGGGCAGGCCGAGCTTTTCTTCCACCGCGCCGAACAGATCGTTGGCGAAGGCGACTTCCTCTGGCCCGTGCATTTTCGGCTTCACGATGTAGACCGAGCCGGCGGCGGAGTTGCGCTTGGTGTGCGTCTCATCCTTGGCAAGGTCGTGCATGGCGATCATGGAGGTGCAAAGCCCGTCGAGAATGCCCTCGGGGATTTCGTTGCCCTCGCCGTCGAGCACGGCAGGCGTGGTCATCAGGTGACCGACATTGCGGATCAGCATCAAGGAGCGGGTCTTGACCATGAAGGGCGAGCCATCGGGCGCTTTGTATTCAAAGTCGCCATAGAGCTTTCGGGTGATGGTCTTGCCGCCCTTTTCCAGCGTCTCTTCCAGATCGCCTTTCATCAGGCCGAGCCAGTTGCGGTAGGCGAGCGCTTTGTCTTCCCCATCGACGGCGGCGACTGAATCCTCGCAGTCCATGATGGTGGAAACGGCGGCTTCCAGATTGATGGTGGCGATGTTCGCCTTGTCGGCTTTGCCGATGGGGTTTTCGGCGTCGAAGATGATTTCGAAGTAGAGATTGTTGTTTTGGAAGAGCAGCATGGACGGCGCCATCGGGTCGCCGTGGAAACCTTTGAACTTCTCTGGCTCTTTCATCTCTGTCACGGTGCCGTCTTCCAGCGTCGGCACCAAACGATCATGGGCGACAACGTAGGTTGCGACATCGGCGTGGCTGCCCACTTCCAGCGGGATAACCTTGTCGAGGAACTCACGGCCCCAGGCGATGACACGCGCGCCGCGCGCTTCGTCGTACCCCTTGCCGCTCGGCAGGTCGCCCATGGCATCGGTGCCATAGAGCGCGTCGTAAAGGTTACCCCAGCGCGCGTTGGCGGCATTCAGCGCATAGCGCGCGTTCATGATCGGAACGACGAGCTGTGGTCCAGCGATAGAGGCGATCTCCGGATCGACATTGCTTGTTTCAACCGAAAAGTCCGGCCCCTCAGGCACCAGATAGCCAATCTCAGACAGGAACGCCTTGTAGGCGGCCATGTCGATCGCCTGGCCGCGGCTCTCTTTGTGCCAAGCATCGATCTTTGCCTGGATATCGTCGCGCTTTGCCAGCAAGGCTTTGTTGCGCGGGCCGTAGTCGCGCAGCAAGTCGGCGAGCGCTTGCCAGAAGCCATCTGCCGTTACGCCGGTTCCCGGTAGAGCATCCTTTTCGATCAGGGCGCATAGGGTGTTTTCGACCTTCAGGCCGGCTCGTTCGGCGTAGGAGAAAGATGCGCTGACATCGGCCATGGTCGAAACTCCGTGATTGGCACTTTTGGGGATTGTGACCGGGAACTTAAAGCCAGCCGGCGACCGGTCAATGTGGCTTGGCGATCTTTCACCTTTTCCATTGCGTCATCAATCCGCGTGGTTCTCTCCAACCTTTCAGCCTTTGAGGTTTCAATTAGCCGGGTAAGTGCCGATTTCCGGTGTCTATGCTCTTGGTTCTGTAACGGAGGTTGAAGCCAATCTACGCGTGTTTACTAAAGGTTTAGCCGATGCCGTTTAACTGCCCCCGACATGCAGATCGATTGCGCGCCCCTCGATATAATGGTCGTGGACGATTCCGCTTATATGCGAAGGATCGTTTCTGCGATGCTGCGCGGCTTTGGCGCGCGCCGCATCCATGAGGCTGAAGATGGCGCGGATGCGCTTGAGAAAATCGAGATTCAGCCGCCGGACCTTCTGATCTTGGATTGGGTCATGCCGGTGCTGGATGGGGCGGAACTTGTGAAACTGATCCGCAATCCGGACCACATGTGCGCTTACATCCCGATCATCATGCTTTCGGGCCATACCGAGCGCAGTCGGGTTCTGTCGGCTTCAAAGATCGGCGTGAACCATTTTCTTTCAAAGCCGGTTTCTGCCAAGTCGCTTTATCTGCGCATGGCCGATTGCATTCTCCATCCGCGCAAATTTATCCGCACCGAAGACTATTTCGGGCCGGAGCCGCGCGAGACCGATCATGCCAACACGCGGCCTATGTTGGGCGTGCTGCTGGATGATGATGATGGTGCGGAGGCCATGGTCTGACGACCAGCTCTGCGGCGGCCTAACTGTCTTGCTAACCTGTCCGTTCCAATTCGCTTACAATCCAAAGGCGGCAAGCCTTTGCACTGTCACCGACGCAGGATGACAAGCGCTCCATCGCCATTGGCGCAAGCGGTGAGCCCTTGGAACGTCTCACCCTCTATGGTCAGCGCATGTGCAAGCTCTGCTCGCACCCCCTTGGAGTAAGCCTCTTTGAGCGTATCGCAGAATGGCGGTTCAAGGAGCTGGGGTGCGCAGTCCGACAGTTGCAGATGGCGCAGCGATCGGAACTTGAACAGCGCGGTTGCCGCCTCGTTGGTACGCAGCAATTGAGCGTCGGTCGGGTCATTGTTCTGTCCGCGGATCATTCGGATAACGATCACTGGGTCATCAATGCTTTGCAGCATGGCTCCGACCAGGGAGTCGCGCATATCGATGGCTTCAAGAACGGTGATGAGGTTGACTTGCTCGGCATCGTCAATGGCCGGCAAGATAAGGCGTCGCCAGCTTGCCACCGCCGTCGTGGCCAGAGCCGATGAGAAGGTCAGAAGTGGTTTTTGCGTGTTGAATACCCGTTCATAGCACTCACGAAAAAACGAAAAGGCGAGCCCGCGATTTTCCGAGACGCGGCGACCGGTCATCGTGAAGCCAACCATGCTTTCGATCTCGGCGCCGTAATGGGTGTAGAGAAAGTCTCCGTCGGGCAGGGCGAGCAAACGGCTGGACCACGCATCAAGGCCCATGGTGCGGTCTGCGCATAGTTCGCTGACCTGTGGCGGGCGTGTTCCGCTCTCTTGGCGCAATGTTTCGTAGCGAGAGAAGAAGGTGTGAACCCGTCCGCGCGGCAGTTGCGCTTCCAGATCCTGATCAAATACACGCGTATGGAGTGGCATGCCTCACCTTCAAGCACTCGTTATTAGGGTAATTGCATTGATTACACTCTAAAGGTGTTTTGCCTGTTAACGACCGTTGTGGTTCGACCAAAAAAAAGGTGCCGTTACGGCACCTTACAGGATCCAAGGGAGGAGTGAGCGATCATCGCTCCGTTGATCGGCGATGGCCGATCAACACCAGCATAGTCCCACAGAAAGAGATAGGTTTGCAGTCGGAAGAGTGCGATCCGTAGCGCTGCGAACCGCCGAAGGCCTTACGACCAAACGGTGGCGACAAAGGTTGCAAAGGTGTTGGGCTTTTGACAGGGCCGGCAACCGCCAACCAGGCGGGTGATCACCGACAGCTAATCGTGACAGCTTGCGAGCTTAGATGACTTTGAGGTCGTTTTCGCTGGCGCGTGGCATGCCCATGCCGGAGCTGCGGCTTTTTTCGGCTGCAACGGGTGCATCAACCGGTGCCTTCTCGGCTTCAGTCCTGGTGGCCTTTTTTGCCTTGTTGGCTGCCGGTTTGCCGGAGGCCGTTGCCGCACTCAGTTTGGCATCTGTTGCGGCGGCTTTGGCACGCTGACCGCTGACAGCCACCTTTTTCGGCTCTGTGCTCTCGGTTTCAGCCTTCGAAGCCTTTGCAGCCGCGGTCGTGGCGCGCTTGCTGGGACTTGTCTTGTTGTCGGCCGTGGTTGCGGTCTTGGTCGTCTTGGCGCGCGACTTGGGAGCTGGCTTGGCGGCGGTCTTGGCGGTCCGTGTGGTCGTGCCGGTTTGCTTGCGGCTGCGCAGGCGTTCACGCGCTTCAACCAGCGAGGTCACAAGGCTGCTATCTTTGCCTTCCTCGGCGGCTTCGTCGAGCAGCGCATTGATGCGGCCTTCGCGGTCCTTGTCGATGCTGGCGGTCGCCGTCAGAGAAGCGGTCATGGCGTCGATGGAGGCGCGCAGGGTTTCAAGCTGATCGGCATTGGCGACCGGATCAAACGCTGCCTTATCGTCATTGGCGCCGGCCGGCATGTTGGTGTCAGGATCGGAGACAAGACGGTCATCATCGGTCACGGCGACCAGATGCGGTGCTGGCGGTGCGACCATGGTGCGGTCACCTTGCAGAGCGCCTTCAAGTTCAGCGATGCGGCCTTGCAGTGAATCGCGCTCGGCATTGAAATCGGCCTTGGCGGCGGCAACCGCTTCATTGTCGTCGCGTGCCTCCAGAAGCAGGCGGGCGCGGGCGGCGGAGGCCTCCGCTGCATTTTTGTCTGAGCGCAGCTGGCGCACGGTGTCGCGCAGATTTTCGATCTGGGCGCGCGCCATGGCAGCAGCACCGCCGGTCTGAGCCAACTCTTCCACCAGCGCAGGGTCATGCTCGCCGGCCATCGAGGCGGCAAGTTCGGACCGCAAATCTTCATTTTCCCGCGTCAGGCGATGCACATCATCCTCGCGCATCATCAAGTCCTGGCGGGCGTCGTTGAGGTCCTGACGCATGTCGCCAAGTTCATTGAGCCTGCGAGCCAGGACATCTTCCTGCTCACGCAGGCGCTCGCGTGTGGTGTTGAGCGTATCGGACAGCTCCAGAAGTGATGCCTCAGTGTCATTGCGCTCTGACAAGGCAATGGCCGAAGAGGACGACATCTGGTCAGCCATCAAGCGAGCTTGGGCCGACATTTGGCGCTCACGCTCCAGCGCGCGTTCCAACTCACGAATGCTGACAGCAGCGCGCGCCTGGGCGCCGGCGATACGTGCCTCGAAAGCGCGCAGCGTCTCAGGCCGATCACGCTCCATCCTCGCCCGTGTCAACCGGACCGCTCGTACCCAAACCAGCCGGCAGGCAATCATGCCCACCAAGCTTGCAAGGAAGAAACCGAGGGCGAAGACGAACGAGTCTGCTACTGTCACGACACAATACCTCAGGACCGCAATAGGCCCACTGTCATGCATCATGCGCAGTGACGCAAGGGCATGGTTGATTAAAGCTTAACGCGGTTTGGAGATCGTGATGTGACAGATATCACGTGATGTCCATAGCGGTTGCGAAGCGCAGGACATCAGGGTCCGGATCGTGCTGAAACCGGAACGATTGTGAGACGGTTTTGAAACGATTGAGAGACGGCGTCTCGCTGCCGGACCGATCCGGTGAAACCCGTTTTCCGCTTAGAACGGGTTCCACGTCGGATTGCGGGTGAACTTCAGGTAGCCGACATTCACGCCAAGGCGCGCGCCGATGCCAGCACGGATAGGTGCGACTACCACTTGGGCTGACTGGTTGGCCGATACCGACAGACCACCAACCAGGAAGGCCGACCCACTGACACCTGGGAAGCGCTGATACATGGTGTCCAACGTTGGCAAATTGTAGACCAGGACCATGGTGCGCGTGCCGTCGCCGCCAACGTCAAAGCCGATGGATGGGCCCTGCCAGTACACCCGGTGATTGCCGGCGTTGCGGGTGTACAAAATGCCCTCGCCGTAGCGCAGGCCGCCGAAGAAAGCAGCGCTTGCCTCTTCGCCCAGAATGTAGCCGTTCGGCTGGCCATACTGCGCGGTGAGCTGCTCCACAACCTGTGCCAGCCCTTGCGCCATGGTGCCGAAGAAGACGTGACCAGAGTCCACCAGCTCCTGGCTTGTGAACCCGCCCTGTGTCCCCTGGGCTTTTGAGGTGCCGGGCATGGCGGACAAAAGGCCGACAGCCATAACGAGAGCCAAAACCAGACGGCCGGCCTTGGTGGACCAGATACCGGTTGCGATGAGGTCTGAGCGGAACGGGGTGCGCATTGCGGCATCTCCGGTGTTTGCGTGTCTGGCGAGCGGGCGAGGTGTGATGTTGATCCTCGATGGGCCGCTTGCCTCTTAACCATCCGGTGAGTGGTCACCGTTAGTGTTGTGCAACGAGTTTGGGCAACAGTGTGACGCCGGTTGGCTTCATCGGTTGCGCCGTCGGGCGACAAGGCCGGGAAGGCCAGGCCGAATTTTGGCCTATAGTGTGCAAACAAGGTGAACGAATGGTTCCCAAAGCGGTGATGCTGAGAGGCAATGTGTTCCAAAGCGGCACGCAGCATAGGTTTGCGCTAGGTTTGGCACTTGTTGCACTTCTCATGCTGACGGCAATGTTGGCGCCAGCGCTTGCAACCGAGCGGATCGTTTCTGATCCCGATCAACGCCTTGCCTTGTACGGCTATGACCCGGTTGCCTATCAGGCCGATGGTGAGCCACGCGTGGGCGGTGAAGAACATGAGCTGATCTATCAGCGCCTGGTCTGGAGGTTCGCCAACCAGGGCAATCACGATGCCTTCGCCGAAGACCCTGAGCGCTACATCCCCGCCTATGGGGGGCATGATCCTTATGCCATTACGCGCGGGTCAGCGCTTGTCGGTCATCCGGAGACCTATGTGGAAATTGGCGGCCGCATTTTTCTTTTTCATTCGCGCGCCAACCTTATTGCCTTCCTGATGGAGGCGGATTTCCATCTTATCGAAGCCGAACAGAATTGGCCGGACGTGCGCCGAACGCTGGCGCCCTGATCGGTCGGTGTCGATCTTTGGCCGGGAACTGGGATGACGGTTCAGCAAGAGCAAGCCCAATCGCCATTGTTTGGTTTCGCTGACATGCAGGCTTGATAAACTGCCGGCGATTCGTGCGGCGCTTTCTTTGCCGACCTGCTTTTTTCATCAATACCGGGCGGCATGTGCCGCACCCCCTGTCGCATTCGTACAAAGGACCATGGGTATGTCATCGTTTACCGAGCCGACGGCAATGGAACTGGCTTCGCTCATTGTCAGCAAGACCTGCCACGACATCATTTCGCCGGTCGGTGCGGCTTCGAGCGCCATGGAGATGTGGACTGAATCGAACGATGAGAGCACGCGCGAGGTCGCCCAGACGCTGATGCAGAAATCAAGCTCCCATGCCGTGCACAAGCTTGCCTTTGTTCGCATAGCTTACGGAGCCTATGGCGATGTGGGCGGTGATGTTGATCTGGGAGAAGCGAAGGATGCTGCCGAGCCTTATCTGACCGATGACCGGACGACATTCACCTGGTCGCTGGAGCGCATGATTGTGCCCAAAACTGTTGCCAGGCTGGTGCTCGGACTATTGGCGCTCGGCAAAGAAGCCATTCCGCGCGGTGGTGCGCTTTCCATCGAGGGTCAGGATTTGACCGGCGCGGCCAAGCTCGCCATTCGCGCCGAAGGGGCCAAGGTGATCATTCCCAATGGCGCCGAAGATGCACTGTCCCTGCGCTTCGGTGACGGCGTCCATGCCCGCAATGTGCATCTCTATCACCTGGTGAAGACAGCCCAAGCCGTTGGCGTTCGCATTGAGCCTGATATGAGTGACGATGCTCTGACGCTGCGGACCATCCCAGCCTAGCGTTGGTTGACGCTACGTCCAATACCTCTAATCCACACAATCAGAAGAGCTTGGAGAGTGGTCCAAGTGGAGATGTCTGGCCGTGGACACTGGCTGGCTCGACCGCCAGTACGTGTTTCAGCTTAAATTAACCCTTCATATTCAAACTTCTTCCCAATGTTCAAGAACCAGAGCGCGACTCCCACGCGTCTGGAGTTAGCCTGAATGACCAATGGTTCGAACGCCATGGTCCAATGAACGGGATGGAAGTATGGACGACCTTCTTCTTGAGTTTCTTACTGAAACCAATGAAAGCCTGGACGTTGTCGACGTCGAACTTGTGAAGTTCGAACAAGACCCAAACAACGCCGAAATTCTCGACAATATCTTTAGGCTCGTCCACACGATTAAGGGCACCTGTGGGTTCCTTGGTCTGCCGCGGCTGGAAAGCCTGGCGCACGCTGGCGAGACATTGATGGGCAAATACCGGGACGGTGCTCCGGTTACCAAGGATGGCGTCAGCCTGATCCTTATGTCGATTGACCGACTGAAGGCCATTCTGGCCGATCTGGAAGCCAACGGATCGGAACCTTCCGGTGATGATCAGGACCTGATCGGTGAGCTCGAGCGCATGGCGCTTGAAAGCGATGCGATCATGGCCGGCGGTGGCGAGGCTGCTGAAGCTGTCGCAGAAGAAGCTGAACCGGAACCCGAACCTGAGCCCGAAGAAGAGCGCGAAGTGCGCATTGGCGAAGTTCCGCTTGATGAGCTTGAGCGCATCTTCCAGGAGACGGAGAGCGATTTCGACGCTGAAGCTGCGGCCAAACAGCAGATGGAAGACGCGCTTGCCGAAGTGAAAGCCAGTTCGGATGGTGATGAGGCTGCGTCCGCAGAAGCCGAGGCACCAGCCTCCGAGGCTGTTCCAGAGCCCGTCAAGGTCGACGCTCCGAAGGCTGAGGCCAAGCCGGCACCAGCCAAGAAGCCGGAGGCCAAGCCAGCGCCAGGCGCTGCGGCCGAAGGCAAGCCATCTGGTGAGAAATCACTGGCCTCACAGTCGATCCGCGTGTCCGTCGATACGCTGGAAAACCTGATGACGATGGTCTCCGAACTGGTGCTGACCCGCAACCAGCTGCTTGAGATCGTCCGTCGCCACGAAGACTCCGAGTTCAAGGTGCCGCTGCAACGCCTGTCCAATGTGACGGCTGAACTGCAAGAAGGCGTCATGCAGACCCGCATGCAGCCGATCGGCAATGCCTGGCAGAAGCTGCCACGCATCGTTCGTGATCTTGCAGGCGAGCTTGGCAAAGACATTGAGCTGGACATGGTCGGTGCGGAGACCGAGCTTGACCGGCAGGTTCTTGATCTCATCAAAGACCCTCTCACCCACATGGTCCGCAACTCCGCTGACCACGGCTTGGAGATGCCGGATGTTCGCGCCTCTCTGGGTAAGCCGGAGAAGGGCACCATCAAGCTTTCAGCTTATCATGAAGGTGGTCACATCATCATCGAGATTGCCGATGATGGTAAGGGTCTGCCGACTGAGAAGCTGAAGCAGAAGGCGATCGCCAACGAGCTTTACACCGAAGCTGAAATCGATCGCATGTCGGAAACGCAGATCCACAAGCTGATCTTCCATCCCGGTCTTTCAACTGCTGAGCAGGTGACGAACGTCTCTGGCCGCGGTGTCGGTATGGATGTGGTGCGCACCAACATCGAAGCCATTGGCGGTACGATTGACCTGAAGAGCCAGGAAGGTCGCGGCACAGTGGTGATGATCAAGATCCCACTGACGCTTGCTATCGTGTCCACGCTGATTGTGGAATCGGCCGGCGAGCGGTTCGCTATTCCGCAACTGGCGGTCATCGAACTTGTGCGGGCACAGAAGGATTCCGAGCACAAGATCGAAACGATCCGGAATACGCCGGTGCTGCGCTTGCGCAACAAGCTTCTGCCTCTGTCACCGCTGTCGCAGCTGTTGGGCGTCGATACACCCGATCCGCAGGAAACGATTGGCGAAGAAGGCTTTATCGTCGTCATGCAGGTCGGTAATCAGACGTTCGGCCTGGTTGTCGATGCGGTGTTCCACACCGAGGAAATCGTCGTCAAACCGATGTCGACGATGCTGCGTCACCTGACGATGTTCTCCGGCAACACCATTTTGGGTGATGGCTCGGTGATCATGATTCTGGATCCGAACGGCATCGCGAATGCCATCGGTTCTGCCATCGACGGTGAAGTGGCCGAAGAGGCAAATGCGGCTGAGGAAATCCAGCTCGACGAAGACAAGCAGACGTCCTCAATGCTGGTGTTCCGTGCCGGCGGCGAGGAGCCGAAGGCTGTCATGCTCTCGCTGGTCACGCGCCTTGAGGACATTCAGTCTGAGTCAATCGAGCAGGCCAATGACCGTTATCTTGTCCAGTATCGCGGCCACTTGATGCCGCTGGTGAAGGTCAATGACGACATGGAACTGCGCACCGGCGGTACCCAGCCAATGCTGGTGTTTGCCGATGAGCATCGCTCCATGGGTCTGGTGGTCGATGAGATCGTCGACATTGTCGATGAGGTACTCGACATTGAGGTGACCTCCGAGAAGCCGGGCCTTCTTGGTTCGGCCGTCATCAAGGGCAAGGCCACGGAGATTGTCGATGTGGGCTACTACATGCCGCTCGCCTTCGATGACTGGTTCATGATGAAGGATGTTGGTTCGGCGAAGGAGGAGTTCGAAGTTCTCCTTGTCGATGATAGTTCCTTCTTCCGCAACATGCTCGCGCCGGTGCTTCGCTCGGCGGGTTATTCGGTGACCACCTGCAACAACGCCCAGGAAGCTCTGGATCTTCTGGATGATGGCTCAAGCTTCGATGCCGTTGTCAGCGACATCGAGATGCCAGGCCTGTCGGGCTACGAGTTCACCGCCCAACTGCGCAAAGACAAGCGGTTCGCCAATATACCGATCATTGCCATGTCCGCGCATGCCTCGCCATCGGCGGTGCGGCGCGGTCGGGAAGCCGGCTTCTCCGACTATGTTGCAAAGTTCGATCGTACCGGCCTCATCGCGGCCATCAAAGAGCAAACGAGTGAAGTGGAGTTGGCGGCATGAGCGCCATTCGTGACCCAGAGCAAGACCAGAACCGTATCGCATCCGGGCTTGATGTGCTCGCAAAGGATGTGACGCAATATGTGACCGTATACATCGCCAGCCAGCTTTTCGGGCTGCCGATCAGCCGTGTGCACGATGTGTTCACGCCCGATGCGATGACCCCGGTTCCTCTGTCCAAGAGCGAGATTGCAGGTGTTTTGAACCTGCGTGGCCGGATCGTCACCGCAGTCGATATGCGCTGCATGCTTGGTCTGCCCGAGCCCGATGACGCAACCAAGCGCATGGCGGTCGGTATCGACTACAAAGGCGAGAGCTACGGCCTCATCATCGATCGGGTCGGCGAAGTCCTGAACCTGCCAATGAGCGAGCGTGAACCCAACCCGGTCAACCTCGATCCGCGATGGTCGACCATCTCGGCAGGTGTTCATCGTTTGGAAGGAACCTTGATGGTAATCCTCGACGTCGACCGAGTTCTGCAATCTATGAGCGAAGCAATTGCTGCTTAAACCTTAGATTGTTTTCGGGCCTCCTGCTGATGTGACCCCTTTTGGACAAGGACTTAAGTGTCATGAAGACCTGCCTGGTTGTTGATGATTCCAGCGTGATCCGAAAGGTTGCGCGTCGCATTCTCGAAGATATGAACTTCACCGTCGAAGAGGCGGCCGATGGTCAAGAGGCGCTCGAAAAGTGCCGTGCAGCGATGCCCGATTCCATCTTTCTGGACTGGAACATGCCGGTCATGGACGGTCTGGAGTTTCTGAAGGCGTTGCGCTCCGAAAAGGGCGGCGCTGATCCTAAGGTTGTGTTTTGCACCACCGAGAACGACGTCGCTCACATAGCCAAGGCGATGCGCGCGGGGGCCAATGAGTACATCATGAAGCCTTTTGACCGCGAGATCGTTGAAGCCAAGTTCGCCGAGGTCGGCCTGGCCTAAAATTGGCCAGAACGACAAGCCTACCGGCCGCGCATCCGAGCGGTTGGATGTTCCTTTCAGCATCTAGGACACGTTTGTGATGAGCCTTGCCGCGCAATCTCAATCCAAGACCGTCACCGATCCAGTTCGCGTTATGGTTGTGGACGACTCCGTTGTTGCCCGCGGGTTGATGGCGCGGTGGATCGATGAGGATCCCGCTCTGGCGGTGGTCGGCACCTTCCGGACCGGCAAGCTGGCCGTTGAGGGCATTTTGGGTGCCAATCCTGATGTTGTGGTGCTCGATATTGAGATGCCGGATATGGACGGGCTGACAGCCCTTCCGCTGCTTTTGAAAGCCAAGCCTGGTGTTCGGGTTGTGATGGCTTCGACCCTGACCCGGCGCAATGCTGAAATCTCTTTGAAGGCCTTGTCGCTCGGCGCGACGGACTATCTGCCCAAGCCGGAAAGCAATGCTGGCGTATCGACCAGCACGGAGTTCCGCCGTGAGTTGGTGGAGAAGGTCAAGGCGCTCGGCGCCAAGCGAAGTTCTGGCCGGCGGACGTTGCGGGCTGTTCCCGCGTCCCCCGCGACTGACGGTAGGGCCCGGCAGCCAGCTGAAACCGGTAAGACAGCGCTTGATGGATTGGCCGAGAAGGCGAACCTGCGTCGCTGGTCTTCCTCCATGCCGCGCATTCTGGCCATTGGTTCTTCGACCGGCGGTCCGCAGGCGCTGAGCAAGGTGATGAGTGTGGTTGGTCCGGCAGCCCATAAGGTGCCGATCGTTATCACCCAGCACATGCCGTCGACGTTCACTGCGATCCTAGCCGAAAATCTGGGTCGCGCTGCTGACTTGCCGTCAGCAGAAGGTGAGCATGGCGAGCCCCTAAAGCCGGGCCGCATCTATGTGGCACCAGGCGGCAAGCACATGGTGATCCGCAATGAAGGCGGCAATCATGTGATTGCGCTCGAAGATGGGCCACCTGTGAATTTCTGTAAGCCTGCTGTCGATCCGTTGTTCGACTCTGTGGCTGAGCATTTCGGCTCTGCCGTTCTGGCCGCTGTCCTCACCGGCATGGGTCACGATGGCGGTAAGGGTGCTGTGACGATCAGCGACGCCGGCGGCAGCGTTGTCGCGCAGGATGAAGCAAGCTCCGTTGTGTGGGGCATGCCGCAGGCCGTGGTTCAAAACAATGCATGTGCGGCCATCTTGCCGCTCGACACGCTTGGCCAAACCTTGGCGCGTGTTCTGAAGGGAGGACGTCCATGACGCCGGCCGATTACGACTTTCTGCGCCAGTATCTGAAAGACAACTCCGGGCTCGTCCTTTCTAACGACAAGCAGTATCTGATTGACAGCCGGTTGATGCCGGTTGCCCGCGATGCTGGCCTGACCTCCATCAGCGAGTTGGTTGCCAAGCTGAAAACGCCCCTTGGGCGCTCGGTTGGCGAAAAGGTCGTCGAAGCGATGACCACCAATGAGAGCTTCTTTTTCCGCGACAAAACGCCGTTTGAGAACTTCAAAGAAGTGATGCTTCCAAACATGATGGAAGCGCGGCGCACGCAGCGTTCCATCCGGATTTGGTGTGCGGCGGCCTCGACTGGCCAGGAGCCTTACTCCATCGCGATGATCCTCAAGGACATGGGTCTAAAGGCATCAGCCTTTCGGTTCGACATCATCGGCACCGACATTTCCCGCGAGGTCCTGGATCGGGCCAAGGCTGGCACCTATTCGCAGTTTGAAGTGCAACGCGGTTTGCCGATCCAGATGCTGTTGGAGTATTTCAAGCAGGAAGGCGACACTTGGATCATTTCCCAGGCCATCCGGCAGATGGTGCAACTGCGTCAACTTAATCTGTTTGATGCTTTCACATCGCTCGGCAAGTTCGACATTGTTTTCATTCGCAACGTGCTGATTTACTTCGAGCAATCGGCGAAGGTGGATATTCTGGAGCGTGTGGCCAAGCAGATGGCCCCCGACGGCTACATGGTTCTGGGCGCGGCTGAAACCGTGGTTGGTCTGACGGATGCTTTTGTAGCGGTGCAAGGGCATCGCGGCCTTTACCAGCCCAAATCTGCTCAGTCCTCGTCGGTTTCGATGTCGGGCTCTGGTCTCTCGGGCCTCTCAGCGATCCGCAAATCAGCCTAGCAAAACTCCAGTTCTTCGGAGCTGAACAAAAAAAGCCGGCCCCTAAGTGGCCGGCTTTTTTTGTTGGGCCTGTGATACTTTTAAGGCGCCCAAATCTGGAGCCGGACAGAAGGTCCCGCCAAGCCAAGCTATAAATACCATGCAAAAACGCCGCCCGTTGAGGGCGGCGATTTGGCTTAAAAGGGGATCACAGA
>ERZ1740060.595-NODE-595-length-17625-cov-23.715424_pt1 | contig 17625 bp, 18 predicted proteins | sample MGYA00581743_ERZ1740060 | MGnify/ENA primary metagenome ERZ1740060 (study PRJEB43018, sample SAMN04849235) | marine metagenome | isolation source: floating plastic debris | place: Pacific Ocean | collected 2008-08-27 | study: EMG produced TPA metagenomics...
CCTAATTAGCTGGCATTTTCCTGCCACGGCTGCATAGTTGACCCGGTAGAGCCGAAAAATTTTGCTATCGGCTCTGGACTACTCTGCGCAGCAACCTTGCTATTTACCGCTGCGACCCCAGCGATGGCTGGCAACCTCGTCGTCAACGGTGGCTTTGAGGAGCCCGGTCTAAGAGACGGCAGCTGGAAGCACTTTGGCGATGGAGAAGTGAGTGGATGGAAACCCACTGAAGGGAGCAGAATTGAAATTCGCAATCGTGTAGTTGGTACAGCTTACGAAGGCAAGCACTTTGCCGAAGTTGATAGCCATTACTATGACAAACAGGCTGATGAAATTGGTTTCTTTCAAGACATCGTCACCGAGATTGGCCAAAAATATACGCTTTCTTTTGCCTATGGGCCTCGCGAAGCCAGCAAAGTAGATGGTGATAATTTGCTCTCGGTTTCCTTTGGCAATCTCTCCGAAAATCTCGATGCGGGCAACAGCGTCGATGGCTGGCAGCGCTTTACCCAAACCATTACAGCTACCGAGACCACGACTCGCCTGAAGTTCTTGTCCTTGGGCAAGCGCGATACGTTAGGCGCTAACGTTGATGACATTTCTGTGGAGACGGCGGCAGTGCCTGAGCCCGCTTCTCTGCTGGGTCTGCTCGCCGTGGGTGCAGTTGCTGCCGGTGGTGCCCTGAAGAAGAAGCAAGCCGCTTAGATTTTCTGAGGCTAACTCGTCACTGCTCCATGCCCCTTACCTTAATGGTGAGGGGTTTTTTCGTGCGCCTGCACGACCAATAACCTGCGCGGAGAAACTCGACACAGCCGAATGGTAATTATTGGCAGCGCTTGAACAGACCCCACATTGCCCCTACAGACGCCACTAAGATATCTGCCAAGTTACCTGTCCAGTCGGATTGGTAGGCGTACAAATGTTAAGACATGTCGCAATTTTGGCACCTCCATCAGATCGTACCTCAATCAATACTGCTCCCACAAAAAATATTTTGCGCTCACCAAATCGCTGACTCCATAATGGTTTCAAGCTTTGGAAAATATAATTCGTTCGTGACGATAAAATGGAGTTCACTTCAGCTTAAAATCACTCTAAGTCAGAACCAACAATGATTTGACCGATCCACCACCCATTTCATCTGCGGCAGTAGTCGTGAATGATTTTCCCTGAACCAACATGCCCCCTAGGGGTATTGTTTTTCCCGGTTCTTATGGCTTAACTAAGGGGAGAGTTTGACAACGGAACATAGGGTTCAGTAACGGAATATAGGGTTCGACAACTTAATGTTTCGTTCGATAACTCAATCACTTCATGGATTATTGTTCAGACTTACCTATGTCTAAACTTTCTCTGGTTTTTCGCATCGCTAGCGCTACGCCGCTGCTCGCTCTGCTTGCCTGTAGCCCTGCCTCTACCCCGCCGGTAGAGCCGACCGAACCGGCTGCCGAAACCGAACCGGCTGATGATCAAGCCGCTGGCCAGTTAACCATTCGAGCCAATGGCGAAGATTTTGTGCGCCAGGGTTTTGTTACCAAAGATGATTGGCAGGTCACCTTCGACCATGTTTACGTCACGCTGGCTGAGGTGACCGCCTACCAGAGCGATCCGCCCTTTGATGCCGAAGCGGGGGGGAAGCCGCAGGCGACCGAAACCATCAGCGTAGGTGAGCCCACGACGGTGGATCTGGCGGAGGGCGGCGACGATGCCGAACCAGTTTTGATCACCACGGTGGATGCACCAGCGGGTCGCTATAATGCGCTGTCGTGGCAGATGCAGCCAGCGGCAGCTGGGCCAGCGGCGGGACAAACCATCTGGCTAGAAGGGACGGCAGCAAAGGCGGATGAAACGATCGCCTTCGTCGTCAAATTAGACCCCACTTTGCAGTTTGTCTGCGGCGATTTTGTCGGCGACAACCGTAAAGGCATTCTTGAGGCCGCCGCTCAGGCTGACCTCGAAGCCACCTTCCATTTTGATCATCTATTTGGTGATGGTGAAACTGCCCCTGACGATGACATCAACACTGGTGCTTTGGGCTTTGAGCCGCTGGCGGCGATCGCCACTGATGGCAGTCTTGAGGTCGATATGGCTGGTTTGGAGGCGCAGCTGGCCCCTGAGGATTACGCGACGCTGATCAACATTTTGCCGAGCTTGGGCCACGTCGGCGAAGGCCATTGTGAAGAGACGACCTTGGCCAATAACTAAATGAAGCCATTTAAATTGCGGCGAACGGTAATTTGGGCGTTACAAAGGTTAGGGCTAGTGTTGGCGGCGGGAGCCTGCACTCCCTTAGCAGCACTGGCCCATGGCGCTCATGTGCAGTCTCGCACAACCGCTGCCGTGGAGATTCAAGCGGCCTATGATTCTGGCGAACCGATGGCTGCCGCTACCGTGCAGGTCTTTGCCCCTGATGCTCCCGAGACGCCGAGGTTTACGGGGGTGACTGACGCTGCCGGTCGGTTTGTGTTTATCCCGCCGCAACCCGGCGATTGGGAAGTATCGGTGCGGCAAGCGGGCCACGGCGATATTGCCGTCATTCCCGTTGAGGCTGATGGGGTGATCGCGGCTGGATTTACGCAGTCGGCGGGGCTCACGCCCCTGCAGCGGGGGGTAGTGCTGGGCGCGGTGGCCTGGGGCTGTGTGGGCACGGCGCTTTTTTGTTTGCGAGGTAAGCGGTAGTGCATATTCCCGACGGTATTCTGCCAGCGCCGGTATGTGTGGCTGGGTACGCGATCGCAGGTGGGGTCACCTGGCTGGCCCTCAAGCGGATCAATCAAACCGTCGATCCCCAAGCGGAGGTGCCCAAGGCGGCGTTGCTGGCAGCAGCCTTTTTTGTCGGCTCTTCGATTAGTTTGCCGGTGCCCCCAGCCAGCGTGCATCTAGTGCTGAATGGCCTGCTGGGAGCGTTGTTGGGATGGTATGCCTGGCTGGCAATTTTGATTGGCCTACTACTACAGGCAATTTTACTGGGGCACGGGGGCCTAACCACGCTGGGGGTAGATGCCGTGATGATGGGGGTGCCGGCCCTGATCGCCGCGCGAGTCTTTCAGCTGCGGCATCGCTTAGGTAAGCCGCTTTCGCCCAAGCGATCGCTAGCAGTTTTCAGCTTCTTGGCCGGGGCGATCGGCGTGGGGCTAGCGGCTTTGATTTTTTTTACGCTGATTATCTTTACCCTGCCGTCCACCTTAGACCGCAGCGCCGAGCAAGGGTTTCTGACCGCCTTGATGGTGGCGCACATACCGCTGATCTTTTTGGAGGGAGTTTTTACGACACTACTCTGCTTTTTTTTGCTGCGTATCAAACCCGAACTTTTGGAAAGCTGACTCTTTATGGCGATCGCGCTTCATGCTGATGTGTTTATCCCCGGCGATTCTCCCCTGCATCGCTGGGCCGTGCGTCCCAAGCTGCTGAGCTTGCTGACGCTGATGTTTGCGATCTCCCTGGTGCGGCATTTGCTGCTGCTGCCCTGGGTTTTTGGCGTTGTCGGTGGTTTGTATCTGGCCTCGCGGTTACCGCTGCAATATCTGTTGCGGCGTTTGCCTTATCCAGGTGTCTTCATCGTGGCGATGGTGGGTTTGCTGCCGTGGGTTTCAGGCGAAACGGTAATTTGGCAGTGGTCATTTTTGGCCCTGCATTTAGAGGGGTTGCAAACGGCAACCTTGATTGCGGGCCGGTTTTTAGCCATTTTGATCACTGGCTTTGTGCTGTTGGGCACGACCCCCTTTCTCGATCTGTTGGCGGCGCTGCGGTCTTTAGGACTATCGCCGCTGCTCACCGACATGACCCTGCTCACCTACCGCTATTTGTTTAACATTGCGGCGCAGTTGGCGACGATGCGTCAGGCGATGCGCCTGCGGGGGCACGGCTTGCGGCGTCAAACGTTACAGCGCCAGTGGGGCTGGCTGGTCGCTTTGTTTGGCAGTCTGTTATTAAGAAGCTACGAACGATCGCAGCGAGTTTATCAGGCGATGCGCCTGCGGGGCTATGGCCAACAAGGCCAAGGGCTCTCTCCTACCCCTGCAGCTGGTTCGGCGCGAGCAGCCCCCGCGCCCATGACGGTTTTAACTTTGCTGTCTGCCTTTAGTTTTGTCATCGCCGAGTGGATTTTCCTAGCGTCATGAATCAATTTTCATCCAGTACACCGCCGTCCGTTTCGATTCTCACTGCTAAGGACTTTTTGACCCCGGCGACGGCGATCGCGCTGCAAAACCTGTCTTTTTCCTATCCCGACAATCCTCACATTCTGGTAGACATTAGTCTGAGCATTCGTGAGGGCGAACGGGTCGGGCTGATCGGCCACAACGGCTGTGGCAAAACGACGTTGTTTAGATTGGTCTGCGGCCTGTTGCCCCCTCAGGCTGGGACGATTCAGCTATTTGATCAGCCGGTGCAGCCTAATCAATTTCGCTCCGAGATTGGCTTTTTGTTTCAAGATCCTGAAGATCAGCTCTTTTCGCCCTCGGTGCGCGATGACATCGCCTTTGGCCCCCAAAACCTTGGGCTGACGGAAGCGGAGATTACCGCGCGAGTCGAAGCAGCCCTGGAACTCACGGGCATCAAAGCCCTGGAAGAGCGACCACCTCACCATCTGTCGGGGGGCGAAAAGCAGATGGTCGCGATCGCGGGCTTGATCGCCATGTGTCCGCGCGTTTTGCTCTATGACGAACCGACTGCCAGCCTTGATCTGCGCACCCGGCGGCGCTTAATTCGCTTCCTGCAGCGCTCCGACGAAACGCTGCTGCTGGCCTCCCACGATCTGGAGTTTTTGCTGGAGGTGTGCGATCGCGTGGTGCTGATCGATGAAGGTCGCATCATTGCCGATGGTGACCCCGTTGCAGTGATGGGTGATCAAACTCTGATGGAAGCTCACGGCCTCGAAAAGCCTCATTCGCTGATTCCCCATGTGGAGCCCCACCATGTTCAGCGCGATCGCTTGGCTCAACTGCCGCTTGAGGGCTAATCCCAATTCTGAGTGACTGGACTGCGATGCTGTTTGGGAGAGGCCAGGGAGCCTAAGAGGGCAGGGGGGCAGATTTGTCGTCTGATTTGAGAGAATCGGTATAAGCTGAGTGACAGTTCTGGGTGAGCGCGATGTCCGCAATGCTACTAGCGCCTGGCTTCACGACAGCTTTCGTTCAGGGAACTGTGTCAAAAATAGTGTCCCCGAGCGCAGAGGTTTGGCATTGCCAAACTTTCACAGAACCGTTTCTGCGCTGTGCCCTCATCATCAGACCCATGTTTGACAAACAAAATTTGTTCGCCGTGTCCCTATTTCCCTATCTGGGGTTCCTCTATTTTTTGACGCGCTCGGGGCAGACGCCTCGGCTAGCGCTCATTGGCTTTTATGTACTGCTGATTTTTGTCGCGGTCACCATCCCAGCGGGCCTCTATGCTCGCCAAGCCTTTGGCGCTGAACTTGCTGATATTGACTGGCTGCACGGCTCGGCTGAACTGTTTTTAAGCATTTCTAACATTCTGGTGGTTTTGGGCTTTCGGCAGGCGGTGCTAAAGCGACAACAGACCGAAGAGTCTTAGGGCAATCCAAAATAAGAAATATCCCACCTGAAGAACCCGATTTCTGGGAATCGGTCAACCGGCTGCGGTCAGTTTTTCATAGAAACCGGGTTCTTGGACAGGTTGTTTTTTGGCATACGCCTAGCTCATTGCGACACGAAAATAGCAACCGACACCGCCGTCTACGAAACTGATTGCGGCGGCTGGCCTTGATGCAAGATCAGTCGGTTGCCGTCGGGATCATAGGCATAGATTTCTCGCCCGTGGGAGGCCGTCTGGATGGCACCGGGGGGTGGATAGCCGAGTTGGGTGAGGTGGGCGATCGCCCCTTCCAAGTCTGTCACCTCTAAGCACAGGCTCATGGCCGCGCCTGCCGAATTGGCAAACTCTTCAGCATTCTGCTTTTGCGGCTGAAACAGGGCTAGCTTGAGCCCCGGCAACACAAATTCCGCATAGCGATCGGCTAGAAACATTTGTGGTGGCCGGTCAAAGAGCGCTTCATAAAATTGGGCAGCGTCGTTCACCTGACGGGTCGCCAGTGCCACAAAGGCTTCTGCACAGAACGTTTGATTGACCAAACTAGCTTCCTCAAACAGAGCCGCAATTAAATAATGTAGGGTGTATGGCGACGTTAGCCCAACGCACCACCACGGTGTCTGTGGTCGGCATCGCCTGGCGTGACGCGCTCTACGGGTTCGGGTTAAGCCAAACCCCGTTGCTTTCCCCTCTGGGGAGGGGCTAATGGGGTGGGTCGAACCACTCTCAGCGGGAGGATCGACACCCACCCCGCCTTGGGCACCCCTCCCCAGAGGGGATTGTCTCCTCAAAAGGCTGGTAAGCGTGCCTCATACCCTTATCCCGAACTCAGGTTGAGTATGGTCGCCTCATTAAGCGCAAAAGGTGTAAAGACTGGAATGATTAGTTGGATTTCGCCCAGCTGCAATCGTCTCCATCGGTAGTTTTAACCAATATTTGTTAGCCTCAGTCTGGAAAGTCGATGCGTCAACCGGCTTTGTCAGACCTGAACGATGGGCTGGGCTGTGTACGTTATCGACAGAGAAAGGTTCAGCGCTCTTTTTAGCATTCGTCAATATCCGCCGTCAGGCGAAGTTCCCAGCTTTCATAGGAGATCCCCATGGTTGTTACGGCTGCTTCCCCCCAGTCCATTGCTGACCAGCTTGGCGATGAAGCCAGTTATCTGCTCGACTACGAAGCGAAAGTATCCCAATCGCTGCTGCATTTGCCCAATCCCGACTGGGTCGAGAGCAACTTTGCTCAGAGCGATCGCAGTCCTCAGGTGCTCCGCAGTTTGCAGCAGCTCTATGGTACCGGTCGGTTAGCCCATACCGGCTATCTCTCAATCTTGCCCGTCGATCAGGGGATTGAGCATTCTGCTGCCGCCTCGTTTGCGCCCAATCCCATTTACTTTGACCCGCAAAACATTATTGAGCTGGCGATCGCGGGTGGGTGCAACGCCGTGGCGACCACGGTCGGCGTCTTAGGCAGCGTCGCTCGCAAATACGCCCACAAAATTCCCTTCATTGTGAAACTCAACCATAGTGAGCTGCTGACCTTTCCCAACGTTAATGACCAGGTCATGTATGCCTCCGTTGAGCAGGCTTGGAATTTAGGCGCAGTCGCCGTGGGGGCCACCGTTTACTTCGGGTCTAGCGAGGCGACTCGGCAGCTACAAGAGGTGCGAGCAGCCTTTGCGCGTGCTCATGAGCTGGGCATGGCCACGATTTTGTGGTGCTATCTGCGCAACAGCGCCTTTCAACAAGAGCAGGACTACCATCTCTCCGCCGATCTGACTGGGCAGGCGAACCATCTCGGGACGACAATCCAAGCCGATATCATTAAGCAAAAGTTGCCCACGACTAACGGTGGCTATGGGGCGGTCGCTCAGGCCACCGGCCAAAAGTTTGGCCGTACCAATGATCGGGTCTACAGCGAGTTGACGAGCGATCACCCGATTGACCTGACCCGCTACCAAGTCTTGAACTGCTATGCGGGGCGAGCCGGGCTGATTAACTCTGGTGGGGCCTCGGGCAAAAACGACTTTGCTGAAGCCGTGCGTACAGCGGTGATTAACAAGCGCGCCGGGGGCTGTGGTTTGATTTCTGGCCGCAAGACCTTTCAGCGCGATTTCAAAGAAGGGGTGAAGCTTTTTCACCTGATTCAAGACGTGTATCTCTCGTCTGAAATCACTATCGCCTAAGGTTGCGGCACCGCTCAATTCAGGCAGGGTGGTGACCTGATGCCTAATGATGAAGCGTTCTGAGGAACGGCAGTATCTGTCCTTGAATTCAGGTCTCAAAGCTCTCTTGTTAGACCCGACCAGAGAGCTGAGTAAGGGCCAGATTTGGTCAATTTTTAGAGGGAAGCACTATGAAAAAAGCGCTTTGAAGTATCATTCAAAGCGCTTTTGTAGAAATCTCAGTTAAAGGAATGCGTTTACACCGCGCGGTGGTCAGTTAAGAAGCACGGCGGCGACGTGAACTGCGCCGCGATCGCGTTGAAATGGCATATTCCACTACGGCCCCGAGCCCAAAGAACACCGCCGAAAACGTCCAAAAGACTTCCCACAGGCTGCCTTCTTCATAATTTGCCTGACTGACGTAATAGGCAAAGCACATGTCGGCGATGTAGAGACAGATCGCCGCGATCGCAATGAGCTTCCATGACTGCGAAAAGCGTCCGCCCCAAAACGCGACAAGCAGCGTCGCAGCGACCACCAGCAGCAGACAGTCACCTAGCACATAAAGTAAACCCACCGTGCCTTCAAACGGTTCTAGCTGGGCATCTAGCGTCACCACCCAGCCCGGTGCGTTAGAAGAGACGGCCTCTTCTTCAACGACTTCAGGAGCGGCGGCGGCATCCGGCGTCACTGCCGGATCAGCCGGTGCGTCTGGATCAACCGGAGCCGCGGGATCAGCAGGCGCTAAGGCCGGATCAACCGGAGCCGCGGGATCAGCCGGTGCCACCTCTTCAACGGGCACCGGATCAGGCACCGTCACCGCTTCTTCGACATCGGCCCCGGCTCGATAGCTCAGAAAGAACGCCAAACCGACGCCCAAAAGCCCCACCACGGCCACCAAGATCCACTGGCTTACCTCTAAGTTAAGGCGTCTCGGCAACACCGCCTGAAACATGCCGATCGCCAAAAATATATAAGACAGCAAATAAAATGCATCACCAAGAGACACCGCCGGGTCCTTGCCCCAAACGTTGCCCCAGAGATAAAACATCAGGTTGCCAAAGGCAAAGCACAGCAGGCCGAGACCAATCCAAAACCAGACGGTGCGGCCACTGACAATTTGGCCACTCTTCCAATTGCGAAAGCAGAGCAAGCTTGATAGCACAAAGGCCCCTGTTTCCAGCACCGTGATGCCGTTCAAATACCACTGAGGACGATCTTGTCCAGGCGGTGGAACGCTGAAAAAGAGGAAAAAGAGTAAAGCAATTAAACCCCAAACAATCCCGAGGGTGAGCAGGGCGTTGGTAGATAGTAAAGAAGATGCGGTAGAAGACTGCTTGCTCAATGGAATACTCTCCTCAGAGCACACAACAAAGAAAGTCAAATGCATGGCCATTGCTATCGGTCGGCCAATTGCAACCGCAGCAAGTTTAACCAGCAAGTTTTGTTTTACAACAGGATCAGCAGGCTGACAACGCTCGCCGACAAGCTGGGTTTAAGACCCAAATACTTTGTGCCCCCAGTCCGCTTAGCCCTGTTACGACAGGGTGCCACATCTTGACTGAAAAGCACGATAGGTCAATGTTTCTTAAACCTCAGGTCGCTAACTCCAAAGCTTGCTATGGGGAGAGTTTTGGAGCCAGGCTAAAAACTGCTTGCGATCTCCTGTCGGCAGATCTTCCAGCGCATCCAGCAATCGCTCGGTAAAGTTAGCATTGCCAAAGGAATCTTTGCCCAGGCGATGCATTTCTTCGAGGAGCCTCAGCAGGTGATGCTCTTCCCAAGGGGGGACTTGAGTGGCTAAGGGATCCATGGTTAGCAAGGTATTGACGGCCTTCGCCGATGTCACCTGCGGAAATCGCCACTGCGAAAATACACCGGTAATATCTTTCGAAAATAAATCAGCTTGCTTGTTGCCCAACAAGTCTTCAATATCGAGGAAAAGCGCTTGTAAAATCAACAAACACCCTTGAATCAAGGATTGTTCGGCCGGTCGATTAGCGTTGGCGTCTGACTCTTGCCCAACGACTTCGTCGAGGCGAATTTTGCCCCAAATGCTAAACCGTTCAGGCTCTTCCAGTAACACGCAAGCTTTGCCGCGGTTGTCGGTTAAATCGCGCCACAGAGCCATCGCTTCCTCTTCCTGAGCTGCCGCAAATACGCTCAGCAAGCGAAAAGTCTGCTCCTGATAATACAAAATTGGGATCGGTTGATCCTTACTCAGATGCTGTACATTTTTGATGTCAACATCTTGTCGCTTGAGAATGAACATGATGCAGCGAGTCGACTCTGTGGGATCAAGTCATACATCACCAGGCACGATCGCTCGAACCTGAGACTAGCCATCAGTGAGAAAGGGCTTCTCTCGACAAGTTGAGGAAAGTTTGCTCACGGCCACGTTATTGATACCTTACATTAGCCCATCCAAACCGTTCGCCAGCATGAATACTGGAAAATTTGCAGTCTATGCTAGGCGGCATCTGGGCAAGTTAGCCCGGTGATTGCTTCTCTACTGTGAGAATTGATCATAGAATCAGCTTAGTCATCAGCGCACCTGATTGACGATTGGGGCCTTTAGCTCAGTGGATAGAGCAACCGCCTTCTAAGCGGTCGGTCACAGGTTCAAATCCTGTAAGGCCCGTTTAGCGACTGAGCACAAGTAACCCATGGGGCAACCTTGATCCGCCCCCCTTGCTTGAACGAACGTTGTCTGAGTAGACACCGCCCGAAGCGGTAAAATCGCGGCTGAATCCGCAAGGGAATGCTAACGTTTGGACTGAGCAGTTTTAATTGCTTCTGACTATCGATAGTAGACGTGCCGAAAGTTAAATGCCGCCCATGTCTTGGAAGACTCTGTTTGCCTGTGGACTGCGATCGCCCGTGGTTGCAGCGGGGATATTGTTCGCCGGATTCTTCGCCCCCCCCATCCCCGCGATCGCCCAAGCCCAGACCATTGAGACGATCGAAGAGTGCAATCAATTTGCCGATTTGGTCAATCGCAACCAAGAGATCTTAGCAGCGTTTGAAGTGGAGATTAATCGCTTTTCGGCCAATGCGGTTGAGGCAGAAACCTTGGATGAAATTCGTCAAGCCGCATCGCAATATGTGGCTGCCGTCAATGAGGTGACCGATAATTTAGCCACGTTGGCGACGGATTTGGAGGACTTGGCGATCGCAGATGGTGAGCTGTCGATCTATCGAGATGACTATATCACTGTCGTGTCTGGCTTTAGCGCAGCGTTGGATGTAGTGAGCGGCGCGATGGCTGGGGTCGCAGATGCGGCATCAGAAGCCGAGCTGTCAGAGAACTTGGGGGCGGTGCAAACCGATACGACAGAGGCCATTGAACAAATTGATGAGTTGGCTATTGACGAGTCTGACCTATTGAATGACTTCAACGCCTACTGCGGTGCAAGCTAGTCTCCTGAGTCGATTGAGGGATTAGGGAGGTGTAAGGGGGCTGGGGAGTTAGGGAGCAAGGGCGCTAGGGGAGCAGGGGAACTAGGGAACGAAATCCATAGCTTGACGTTGAGAACATTGCACCAGCAAATATTCCCGGTCGCCAATATCCATTATTGGCTCGATGGCTGGTGTTAACTCTCAGGTTGATTAGCCAGGGCGATCGCGGTTTTGCCAGTTTGCCAGGCTCGCCACAGGTTGCCGCGCAGTAGGGACGCAACAGCGCTAAGGCCTTGGATCTCTGGGGATTCAGGGGCTAATTCTAGGGCAGGCGCTAGGGCAATTTGCGCCGCTTGAGGATGCAGGCCATAGAGGTTAACGAAGCCGAGATAGGCATGAGCGTAAGGATTCTCGGCATCGCGTTGCACTAACTGCTCTAACGAGGCGATCGCGGCGTCCACCTTGAGCTGTAGCACTTGCGCCAGCACCAGTGCATAGCCATAGTTCACCAGATCGGGCTGATCCTGCCAGCGTCGCTCTAGGCTCTGCTCAGCCTGCACTGTGTAGTTTTGAATTGGGTCATACAGATTGATCCGACCGATTGGATCAAACACTTCGTCTAAAAAGTCGGGGCCTTGGGGCAGCAGACCGCTCACTTCGCGCAGTTGTGTCACCCAATCGAGATCGGGGGCGAGCAGCGCCGGTGCTTGGGCCGCCAAGGTGACGGTAGCGGCGGCATTCAGAGGCTGGGGTGCCCCTTCGGCGTCCAGATAAGTCCCTGTGAGCTGATAGGGGCCAGCGATCGCCGTAGCGGGGGGCAGGGTGGCCAGCCGTTCAACCACGCGAAAGCAGCCATCTGGATTAATATCCGCGGCGCTCAGGGTGGTCTGATGGGGTTGGATGGGGTGAGGTCGCAGGGTGCCTAACCCGATGGCGTGGTCGTGAATCCAGGGCTGTGCCGTGCTGGGGGCAGCCGCTGTCTGGGGCGGCACGGGCTCCCAGGTCAATAGCACCAAGCCGGTGCGCAGGGCGTGCCACCGACCAATCCATTCATAGGTCACCGGCAGCGGTTGACCTGGGGGGGCTTGCGCGGGCACCTCAACTTGGGCCAGCTGGAGCATCGCGGTGGGGCAAGCCGTCTCAGGGAGGGTCGTGACTTCGATGGGGAACTGCTGCCGCCGGTACAGATAAAGCCGCGTGTTATTGGGCAAGTCCCAGGTGCGATCGACGGCAAAGTTGGGATCGGCTTCGAGCTGACGCACCAGCACCGACTGGGCATCTTCTGCCGTCGGGGGCCACGGAGCGGCTAGGTCACCCTGGGCATAAAACCACGACAGCGATCGCCGATCAAGTTCGTGCTTGCTGGGGCGGCTGCCAATCTGGCGGCCATAGACTTGATAATCAACCAGCTTGCCGTAGTAACTGATGTTGTGTTGATTGACCACCGGCGTTGACTGCAATCCCCCCACGGTGGTGAGCTGATAGGGTTGGGCTTGGGCAATGTGATCCACGATCGCTGGGTGCGGATACGGCTCTTCTAAATAAGGATAAAACGAGGCTTGGGGGGCCAGGGTATTAGCCACCCGATCTAAGGTCGGCAGCCCAGTCGGAAAGACCGTCAGCAGCGCCACCCCAATTCCGGCCACGTAAGTAGCGGTCGTGATCCAGGGCCATTTGCGCCACCAGCAGGCCAGTCCCCAAGCTAAAAACACGGCGAGGGCGGGCAGCAGCGGCGCAATGTAGCGCCAATCTTTATTGACGATCGCCGACCACAGCCCATAGCCGCCGACCAGATAGGCCAATAGCCATAGTCGCCCTGCCGGCGTGCCATCTAGCACTAAACTGGAGCGCCGACCGGGCAAAATCCCCAGCATCCACAAGGTAATGCCCACCAAGGGCACTAGCAGCAACACCCACGACACCGCTGAGGGCAAATCTTGCCAATAGTAGGTCCAGGCGGCCCAGGTGTTAAGCATGGGGTCACCTTCGGCTTGCGCCGATTTGACGTTGGTGTTGCCCAAGATACTGAACTGAAACAGCCAGTTCACTGAGAGCCACGGGGCCATCACCGCCAGGGTGACGAGTCCCCCCAGTAGCAACTGCAGCAGGCGGCCCCAGTGCCGCTGCCACAAAGTCGCCAAGCTTACCCAAACCAGCGGCACGACCAAGAACGGCAGGGCCGACTGTTTAGTCATCAGCGCTAAGCCATAGCTTGTGCCAAAGCCCAGCATCCACAGCCACTGTCTTCCCCCTTTGGGGGCGTCTCGCCAGACGGTTAAACACCAGAAACTAACCACCACACCGGTGGTCACGGCATAGTCGAGCTGAAAGTCGAGGGCGATGCGTAGCAGCCGTGGCATCAATAACGTGAGTCCGGCAGCGAGCACCCCAATTTGCGGGCTAAAAAGATGACGCCCCAAACCGTAGGTGGCGACCAGCAGTACTGCGGCAAACAGGGCATTGGCCACCATCGCAATATCGGGGCCTGGTCCCAGCAGCGTGTGCACGCCTGCACCGACCAGATAAAACACCGGCGGGTATTTCGGTGACAACATCCACAGATGCCGTAGCCCCTCGGCCGAGAGCCAATGGCTGTGGGTCAGCGTCCACCAATAGTTCATGGCCAGCGACAGGTGCTCAGCTTGATCCCAAGCGGGAGGCTTGTGATCCGCAATCACCCACACCGCCGCGATCGCCACTGCCACCGCCCACATCAGAGCTAGGCGTCCCAAATCTTTAGCCCAGGTCGAAACCCCTTTGGTCATAGCGAATGGCTATCTCAAAATTGCTCAGCCGTATTGTAAGGCGCGGCAGCGGCGAATCACTGCTGCTGATTTCCAATCACAGTCGCGATTCGGATCATAACCATTCGGCGCGTTGATAGTCAGCACAGGTGTGGCAAGGCCCGTCGGGGTTAACGGCACACCGAATGATTTCGGACTGGGCACTGTAGCAACAAGTGGCATCGCCCACGACCCAGCGATCGCCCACCCGACTGGTTTCGTTGGTAGCGGGCGTCGCTTGCACGTACAAGTCAATTTTGTGCAGATGATACCGACTGGCGTGAAATTGGTAGCGATGGCGGCGCTCTAACACGGTATAGGCCTGGCCATTGTGCAGCACCTGAGCACCAGGCTGGGGCGTCCAGTCAAGCTCCACACTGCCGAGCGATCGCGGGGGTTGAGTCAAAATCAGCTCGGTCTGAGGCAATGACGACGGCATACTCAACGGTGTTGTTAGCGATGAAGCGATCGTAGGCTTTGATTGTCGATCCTGATCCGAGCCGTGGCAGCCGAGGAATTTGCCGACTTGTCGATAACCGACCCTGTAGTGCCCATCATATACCTGATGCCTTTAACGTTTCAGGAGGCTGATCGGGAGATGACAGTGATGGATGACAGCGTGCACACAGGTGGCCAAAGCCGTTAGTTAAGATAGGCCAAGATGACCTAAGATGACGGAGATATGATGACTATCCAGCAAATGCAGTACGAAAATTTGCTGGCCACTTGCAGTGACTATGCTGGAGCGATCGCGCTGCTGAGGCAGTATCGTCCCTATCTGGAAGTAATTCCCAGCATGCGACGTCCCAAAGACAGTGTCGTTACCATTCCATTACCCGTCATCAAGGTGCACCACGCCGTTGAACCGACCGGCCATGCGGGCATCCATCTCACCGCTGGAGAATCGGTGCTGCTGCCCTGTGACGTGGCGTTGCTGATGTGCGACCCCGAGTGGAAAATCAAGACCGGTGTCGAAATTTTTGTCTTCATCCACCGCCCCCACGAAGACTTTTCGGATCTGCTCATGCGCTGGCGGCAGACCCAGATTCTGCTCGATCGCGGCTACGAATGGTTGCTACCGGCCCGCCACCAGCATCTCATCAGCGATAGTGCTAACCGCATTCGTCCGCTATTCGTCGTCTTTCCGGATAGCCCTGAGCGCATCACCAAAGGGCTCAAAGGGGCGGGATTACCGGCTATCACTTATGCAGCAGACTTACCAGCGGCAACATCAGAAACAGCCTCCACTCAAGTCCTCGCTGAGGGGGAGCTAGATGTCGAAGCGGCCGAAAAGTTTGACATGGCCGATTTGGACAATATTGGCTTGGGTGAGAACCCACCGGAGTAAATTGGTGAGTTCACCGCCAGATGGTGTCAGAGCATTGCTGTAAAAAGCCTCGGGCTCGCCGGAGTTGGGCATCCCCATCCCTGATAGAAAGCGTTTGGCTCTACCGGCATGAGCCCTGGCCAGCGCGGCGATGCCTACCCTTGAAGGTATTTAGCCTCCGATTCGCAGCCACCCTGCCACTGGCTCAAATAGGTGTTGACTGCGTCATACCTTTTGGCGAGAGGTATCACAAATAATGACCCGATTTTCCTTTCCGAAAGCTTCATTACTGATGAGCGGTAGTAGCCTGCTACTGGCGGCTGCCTCCATTATCTTGAGCCAGCAAGTGGACTATTTAGCTTATTTGCCCCTCTTTAACACGATGGCATTGCTGATGGTGGCGTTAGGCCTGGCAGCGCTATTGTTGGGAGTGTTCGGTCTGTGGCGCACCGGTGGCCAGAATAGACTGCTATGGTTTGCCAATATCGTGGCCCTTTTGGTTTTAGGACTATACGTATTCGATTCGTAATCATTCCCGCCGCGCTAAACGGTTTTGTCTCAAGCATGTCGGCTAAGCACAAAGCCTGAATGCCAACAGCGATGCTCACCTGAGGATGTCATCCCCCAGTGGCGAGTTGGAAACAATATGTTAGGAGCGATCGCCATGCCCAGAGTCGTCATTTTCAGAAATTCTGGCTCGGGTGAATCAACCAGTTTCTAGAATTGGTATCCCCCCAGGTTGAGAAACTGGTGCAACGTCTCTAGAATTGGGAACGAGAGAGCAAAATCGACTGTCACTGCCTCAGTCCTAGACAAGCCAGCAGTTAGCTTCTCATTGTTCCAGTTCGCTAAGCAGGATAGGAGATCTCAATAGTTCGCGTAAACTCTGACACCGCTCTAAGGTCGGAGCCTGCTACAGTCTGGTGGATCGCATTGTCTTTGCAAGATGATCGCCCGCATAAAGGTCTATGGCTGCCATTTACCACGACGAGACGACGATATTTGGCCTGCCGGCTGAACGAGGCCGCTGGATATTGCTGGCACTGGGCATCACGTCTTTGCTTTGTCTGGGCACTGTGTATTCCTGGAGCATCTTTAGAAAACCGCTGGAACTGGAACTCGGGATTAACGCCACCCAGAGCCTGCTCCCTTACACGGCATCCTTGCTCGGCTATTCCTTCTCAATGACGGTCGCGGGGTTTTATATCCCCCGTTTAGGCACCCGCACTGTCGCGGCTATCGGCGGTTTAATGGTGGGGCTAGGCTACATCTTGGCGAGTTTTGCCACTCACATCGGCATTATTACTTTGACCTATGGCGTGATTGCGGGGACGGGCGTCGGCACGGCCTACGGTGTACCCATGGTGGTGATGGCGCGCTGGTTTCCCGAACGTAAGGGGTTTGCCGTGGGCTTAACCATCATTGGCTTTGGCCTCTCACCCCTGATTACAGCGCCTCTGGCCAACAGTTTGATCACCGCATTTGATGTCCGGTTGACGCTGCGAATTTTAGGACTGGCGTTTATGGTAATCGTTCTGGCGATCGCCACCACGCTCAAACTGCCCCCGAAGGATTGGCAACCCGCCCACGCCCGCGCCGCTCGAACCAAGACGGTGCCGCAAACCTATCCGCCCCACTTGCTCAAAAGCCGCTCGTTCTATGGCTTGTGGATCTGCTACACCATTGGCACCCTAGTGGGGTTGAGTGCCATCGGCATTTCTAGCCCCGTAGCCGAAGAAATCATCAATATTGGTCCTCAGCAGGCGGCCATTAGTGTGGCCCTGTTTGCTCTCTTCAATGGGTTGAGTCGCCCGTTGTTTGGCTGGCTCAGCGATCGCTATCGTCCCCGCTATGTGGCGATCGCCTCCTACGTTTTGATGTTGGTGGCCTGCCAGATGATGATTACGGCCCAATCAGGTCAGGTCATCACCTATCTAATCGCCTTTTGCCTATTTTGGTTTTCCCTCGGGGGCTGGCTGGCGATGGCCCCCGCGATTACCCTACGGTTGTTTGACCCTGAGAATTATGCCCAAAACTACGGTCTGGTCTTTTCGGCCTATGGGGTGGGGGCACTCATCGGTACGCTGACGGCAGGGCAAATTCGCGACTGGTTTGGCAGCTATACCTATGCGTTTTATCCGATGGCGCTATTGGCGGTCGTCGGCATTGTGGTCGCTAGCATCATGCTGAAGCCTGACGCCCATCCAGCGCCAATTGATGACAGCCCCTAGAAATGGCGATCGCTGTCAAGGGATATGCGCTTAAATAACATCCCATTTATGGAAACGTTTTCTGTAGGGGTTTGGCAGTGCCAAGCCCCTACGATCGGGACGTTATTTTCAAGCAACTCCCTAAGTACCTTGGAAATAAAGTTTTCTGCCATTTAGAGAGCTTTGCCGACCTGA
>ERZ1740060.596-NODE-596-length-17592-cov-4.149341_pt1 | contig 17592 bp, 16 predicted proteins | sample MGYA00581743_ERZ1740060 | MGnify/ENA primary metagenome ERZ1740060 (study PRJEB43018, sample SAMN04849235) | marine metagenome | isolation source: floating plastic debris | place: Pacific Ocean | collected 2008-08-27 | study: EMG produced TPA metagenomics assembly...
AGCTTTTGATCATGGCGGACGCGCTCCGGCGCTCCTCTGCGCGCCGGATTACGGCGGTGATCCCATACTTTGGATATGCCCGTCAGGATCGCCGCACCAAAGCCCGCACACCCATCTCGGCCAAGCTGGTGGCAAACATGATCGTAGGTGCTGGGATCGAACGGGTGCTGACGATGGATCTTCATGCCGCACAGATACAGGGTTTCTTCGATATTCCCGTCGACAACCTCTATGCGTCACCGATCTTTGCGCTCGATGTCATGACACAATTCCATGATCAGTTGTCCGACGTGATGGTCGTCTCTCCTGATGTTGGCGGCGTGGCGCGCGCCCGAGAGCTTGACAAACGGATCAACGCACCACTATCCATCGTTGACAAACGTCGTGAAAAGCCCGGGGAAGTGGCTGAGATGACGGTCATCGGTGATGTCACTGGCAAGATTTGCGTGATCGTGGACGACATTTGCGACACGGCGGGGACGTTGTGCAAAGCCGCAGAAGTGTTGATGCAACATGGCGCAAGCGAAGTGCATGCCTATATCACGCACGGTGTCATGTCGGGTCCAGCCGTTGAACGCGTTGAAAACTCGGTGATGAAATCGCTTGTGCTGACTGATACGATTGCCCCCACAGTCGCCACGAAGAAAGCTACCAATATCAGAGTGTTGCCAACAGCACCGGTGTTTGCCCAGGCGATTTTGAACATTTGGACTGGGACATCAGTGTCATCTCTGTTTGAAACACCGACGTTGGAGCCAATCTACGAGGGCCAGTTCGGCACTTGACCGGACGTTTCAGTAGAGTTCCCAATCGTCTTCATTGACAATCGGCCCAATGGCCATCCACCTGACACGGGCGCGCGCAACGCGGGTATCGCCCCAGGTTTTGAACACGATCTCGAACCCGTCTTCGCTGATGGTTTCGGCAGAAACGTCGGCGCGAGCATTGTTTTCAGTGTCGATATCCCACATGGAGAGAGACACAAAGACAGACGGCACTTTATGGTAGGGGCGTTCAAAAAACACCGCGTGCCGACGCTCTCGCGGGCCTTTGCCAGTCCACATGTCGCCTTCGTCTTGGTAATCTGAAAACAGAACGTCGTCGCCCTGCTCGATCCCGATCATGCTGCTGGAGATAAACTTCATACTGTCGACGTCTAAGATTCTTTAAACACTATAGCGTGCAACTTCGCTCAATTCTTGAAGGAACTAGGGCGCAAAGCGAACAATTTTGCGGCGTGTAATATGCTGGAGTAACTGTGCAAAAAAAATGAACCCGCAAATGCGGGTCCATGTGGTTTTTCACGATTTTCCGTGTCAGGCCGCCGACATGCCGATCTCAGCGCCCAAGGCAGCCATATCGGCAACAAACTTGACCGCGTCGTCTACCTGACCCGGCTCTGCGCTATCTGCGGCTTGCGCCTTTTCAAGGCGCGCGTTGGCCTCGCCCATCATCTCGGCAAACTGCTCTTGTGTCACTTCCGACTGCGGAATGGCCCGCTCTGCCAGAACCGAGATCGAAGATGCGTTAATCTCGGCAAAGCCACCGGTGACCACGTAAGATGCATCCCCATCGCTGCCGGAGACCTTAAGGACGCCTGGGCGCAGCGTCGTGATCAGCGGTGCGTGATCCGGCATCGCGGTCATGTCGCCCTCAGCACCCGGAATTTGAACTTCCTTCGCCTGAGTCGACGCCAAAAGACGCTCGGGGCTTACAAGATCGAATTGGACTGTATCAGCCATTGTCGTTTTCCCTTTTTGGGTAGGTGGTGGGGTGAACCCCACCCTACGCCTGGGTCAATTCGTAGGGCGGGGTTCACCCCGCCACCACATTTACGCAGCTTCGGCAGCCATCTTCTCGGCTTTTTCGATCACCTCGGCGATGCCGCCCACCATGTAGAAGGCACCTTCGGGCAGGTGGTCGTATTCGCCAGCAACAACGGCCTTGAACGAGCTGATCGTGTCTTCAAGCGGCACCTGAACACCTGGCGAACCGGTGAAGACCTGAGCCACGTCGAACGGCTGAGAAAGGAAGCGCTGGATCTTCCGGGCACGGGCCACGGTCAGCTTGTCCTCCTCGGAGAGTTCGTCCATGCCGAGGATCGCGATGATGTCCTGAAGCGACTTGTAGCGCTGCAGGATACCCTGAACATCACGTGCCACCTGATAGTGCTCTTCGCCCACAACCGCCGGGTCCATCAGACGCGACGTGGAATCGAGCGGGTCCACAGCCGGATAAATACCCAACTCGGAAATCGCACGGGAAAGAACGGTTGTCGCATCGAGGTGCGCAAATGACGTCGCGGGGGCCGGATCGGTCTAGTCGTCCGCAGGCACATAAACAGCCTGAACTGACGTGATCGAGCCCGCTTTCGTCGATGTAATCCGCTCTTGCATCGCGCCCATGTCGGTGGCGAGTGTCGGCTGATAGCCCACAGCGGAAGGAATACGGCCCAGGAGAGCCGAACATTCCGAACCCGCCTGCGTAAAGCGGAAGATATTGTCGACGAAGAACAGAACGTCGGTACCGGACTGGTCGCGGAACTGTTCGGCCAGTGTCAGGCCAGTAAGAGCAACCCGCATACGCGCTCCGGGAGGTTCGTTCATCTGACCGTATACAAGCGCCACCTGGCTCTCGGCCAGATTATCGGGCTTAATCACGTTGCCTTCGATCATCTCGTTGTAAAGGTCATTTCCTTCACGTGTCCGTTCGCCCACACCGGCGAACACGGAAAAGCCCGAGTGCACCTTCGCGATGTTGTTGATCAGTTCCATGATGAGAACCGTCTTGCCCACGCCGGCACCGCCAAAGAGGCCAATCTTGCCGCCCTTCGCGTAAGGGGCTAGCAGGTCCACAACCTTGATGCCTGTCACCAGAACTTCAGACTCGGTAGATTGTTCTTCGAACTGCGGCGCGTCCTGGTGGATCGAGCGTGTTTCCGAGGCGTCAACCGGGCCACCTTCGTCCACGGGCTCACCCACAACGTTCAGGATGCGGCCCAAAGTGGCGTTGCCCACTGGAATCGTGATCGGGCCCCCGGTGTCCGTCACGTCCTGACCGCGAACGAGGCCTTCGGTGCTGTCCATCGCAATGGTGCGCACGGTGTTTTCACCAAGGTGCTGCGCCACTTCGAGAACCAGACGCTTGCCGTTGTTGTCTGTTTCAATCGCGTTCAAAATTTCGGGCAGGTGGTCATCGAACTGAACGTCGACCACGGCGCCGATCACCTGCGTGATTGTGCCTTTTGCTTGTGCCATGTTTCGTTTCTCCGGTTCGGTTAGAGCGCTTCCGCGCCCGAAATAATTTCAATCAGTTCGTTGGTGATCACGGCCTGACGTGAGCGGTTGAACTCAATCGTCAGCTTGTCGATCATCTCACCGGCGTTGCGTGTCGCGTTATCCATCGCTGACATACGCGCACCCTGCTCGGACGCGGCATTTTCCAGCAGCGCGCTGAAAATCGCCGTGGCCACACCGCGTGGCAGCAGATCGGCCAGGATTTCTTCCTCACCAGGCTCGTATTCATAGAGCGTGACTTCAGCGTCTTCTTCCTGCGCGAACTTCGCTGGAATAATCTGCTGGGCTGTTGGGTGCTGTGTCACAACGTTTTCAAAGCGCGCAAAGAAGATCGTCGCGACATCGAATTCCTCAGCATCAAAGCGGCCAAGGATATCCTTAGCGATGCCCTGTGCATCGGCGTAGCCCACGCGCTTGACCTCTGTCAGGTCTACGTGACCAACAAAGTGATCGCCCAATTCGCGCTTGATCGCATCGCGGCCCTTTTTGCCGACCGTGATGATTTTCACCGTCTTGCCTTGCGCTAGCAGCTCTTGTGCGTGCGTCTTGGCCAGCTTGGCGATGTTGCCGTTAAAGCCACCACACAGGCCACGTTCAGCAGTCATGATGATCAGCAGTTGCACCTGATCGCTGCCCGTGCCGGACAGCAGTTTTGGTGCAGACTCTGACCCGCCGACTGACGCCGCAAGCCCCGCCATCACGGCGTTAAACCGTTCTGTGTAGGGGCGCGAAGCCTCGGCCGCATCTTGGGCGCGGCGCAGTTTTGCGGCCGCGACCATCTGCATGGCCTTTGTGATCTTGCGGGTCGATTTGACCGACTCGATCCGATTTTTCAGGTCCTTAAGACTAGGCACAGCAAAGTCTCCTTTGTCTTACAAGATTAAGCGAAGTCTTTGGCGAAGGCCTCAATCGCGGCCTTGATCTTGTCTTCAGCTTCACCTTTGACCTTGGGGTCTTCCTTGGTGATGTAGTCCAGCACGTCGGATGCGTTTGTGCGCAGGTGCTTGAGCAGACCCGCCTCAAAACGACCCACGTCTTTCACGTCGATCTTGTCGAGGTAGCCGTTCGTGCCTGCGTAGATCACGCACACGATCTCGGCGTTGGTCAGCGGCGCATATTGTGGCTGCTTCATCAACTCGGTCAGGCGTGCACCACGGTTCAACAGCTGCTGTGTTGCAGCATCCAGATCGGAACCGAACTGCGCAAAGGCGGCCATTTCGCGGTACTGCGCCAATTCCAACTTCACAGGACCCGCGACCGACTTCATCGAGTTGGTTTGCGCGGATGAACCCACACGCGAAACGGACAGACCGGTGTTCACCGCTGGGCGGATACCCTGATAGAACAGTTCGGTTTCAAGGAAGATCTGACCGTCGGTGATCGAAATCACGTTGGTCGGAATAAACGCAGACACGTCACCACCCTGGGTTTCGATGATCGGCAAGGCCGTCAAGGAACCAGCACCATTGTCTTCGTTCAGCTTCGCCGAACGCTCCAACAGGCGGGAGTGGAGGTAGAAAACGTCACCTGGATAAGCTTCACGGCCTGGTGGGCGGCGCAGCAGCAGCGACATCTGACGATAAGATACAGCCTGCTTAGACAGGTCATCATAGATGATCAGCGCGTGGCGACCGTTGTCGCGGAAGTGCTCTGCCATCGCAGTTGCGGCGTAAGGTGCAAGGAACTGCATTGGTGCCGGGTCAGAAGCGGTCGCAGCCACAACGATGGAATATTCAATCGCGCCGCTCTCTTCCAGCTTCTTCACCAGCTGGGCAACAGTAGAACGCTTCTGACCAACAGCAACGTAGACGCAGTACAGCTTGTCATACTCAGATGCAGCCGCATCGTTGTAGGACTTCTGGTTCAGCATGGTGTCCAGCGCCACAGCTGTTTTACCAGTCTGACGGTCACCAATGATCAACTCGCGCTGGCCACGGCCAATCGGGATCATCGCGTCAACGGATTTCAGACCAGTTGCCATCGGCTCGTGCACCGATTTACGTGGGATAATGCCGGGTGCTTTACTATCCGCAACAGCGCGGGTCTTTGTCTTGATCGGGCCTTTACCGTCCAGCGGGTTGCCCAAACCGTCGACAACACGGCCAAGCAGTTCGTCACCGACAGGCACGTCCACGATGGATTTGGTACGCTTAACGGTGTCGCCTTCTTTAATGTCACGGTCGGAACCGAAGATAACAACACCCACGTTGTCAGCTTCAAGGTTCAGGGCCATCCCGCGAATGCCGCCGGGGAATTCAACCATCTCACCGGCTTGCACGTTGTCGAGGCCGTAGACGCGGGCAATCCCGTCACCCACCGACAGCACGCGGCCCACTTCAGCCACTTCGGCTTCCTGACCGAAGTTTTTGATCTGGTCCTTCAGGATCGCAGAAATTTCAGACGCTTGGATCGCCATTTATCCGACCTCTTTCATAGTGTTCTGGAGTGCGTTGAGCTTGGAAGCAATCGACGTGTCGATCATCTTTGAGCCCACTTTGACAATAAGACCGCCAATGATGCTTTCATCCACGGTTTCTTTGATGGTAACAGATTTGCCCACTTGGGCTTTGAGTGTTTTGGCGAGTTTCTCAGCTTGCGCCTTGGTCAGCGCCTTGGCTGTTGTGACCTCTGCCGTCACTTCGCCGCGTTCGTCGGATAGCATGTCCTGCAGAACGGCCAATAGCTGTGGCAATACAAACAAACGGCGCTTGCTTGCCAGCAGCGCCAATACATTGCTTGTGGTGTCAGAGAGTTTCATTTTCTTGGCGACCGCAGAGATCGCGCCAGACTGTTCTTCACGGCTGTAAAGCGGTGAGGTCAGCAATGTGCGCAGATCGGCGCTTTCGGCCATCGCCGCTTCTAAAGTCGCAACATCTGATTCGAGAGCTTTGATCGCCTTCCCCTCTTTGGCGAGGTCGAAGACGGCAGTTGCATAGCGCGCGGCGATGCCTGTCGAAATACCAGCAGTTTCGGACACGTGTAGCCTTCCGATATCTTGGGCCCGGTCTGGCTAAGCCTTGGTGATAGGCAGCTAGTGGGCGTCTTCTTGAGCCCTCACGAACGCGAGAGCGGCAAAATCTTGCGCGATGTAGCAGAGCCCTTGGAGTGCCGCAAGCACCCTACGCCAAGAATCCACCACACGCGCCTGCATATGGGGCGTTCACGCAGTCTGAACAGGTTCTTGCGCTTAATTCACACTCGTTTTCCACAGATTCCGTATGAAAAAGAAAAAGCGCGGAACCCGAAGGTCCCGCGCTTTTCTTGGATCGCCATCCGATTGCCCCGGTCGCGGGGGAATCGTTGATTGTGCGCTACGTCCCTACGCCCGCCAACATGGCCCATGCTGTACCAGTAAAGACTTGCAATTCTGCATCATCCTTAACCCAGGCCATCCATCCTTCGCGCGGTGCGACAAACAACCACCCCCCGCCGCGCCATGTCGCGATTTGCCCGTCCTGACCCGCCCAATCACCCGTTGGCGATGCGCCCAGCGCCCAGGCCTCGCCTTCGCTGGGCAGCACCGGTGGCGTTACCGCATCGCTATCTTCCAGCGTCAATTGCACAATCGTATCAAGCAGTTCGATCGCTTCGTTATGCGTGACATGCTTTTGGGCCTGTGCCGGCATAATGAATGGCATAGCAAGGTTTGGGGTCGTTTCTGACATGAGGGTGCGCCTTCCGCTGAAAAAATGGGATCGCGCGCAGTATTTGGGTCGAAGTGTCAGAAAAATCTTACACCACCGTACGTAAGTTAACTTTACATTAAGGGGTTGCATTCCATGAAGGGTTAACAACTGCTTTACGAGACGAGTGACGACCCATGTCAAAACGCGCATTGATCACCGGAATTACCGGACAAGACGGTTCCTACCTTGCCGAACTCTTACTATCGAAAGGGTATGAGGTGCATGGGATCAAGCGCCGTTCATCCTCGCTGAATACCGAACGGGTTGATCACATCTATCAGGACCCGCAGACCGATGATGCGCGTCTGATCCTGCACTACGGCGACCTGACCGACAGTTCAAACCTCACGCGGGTGCTGGCAGAGGTGCAGCCAGATGAGGTTTATAACCTTGGCGCGCAAAGCCATGTCGCCGTCAGCTTTGATACCCCCGAATATACCGCCGATGTCGATGCGCTGGGTACGCTGCGCTTGCTAGAGGCGATCCGCTTTCTAAAGTTGGATCAAAAAACACGGTTCTATCAGGCCTCAACCTCTGAACTTTATGGTCAGGTCCAGCAGACCCCGCAGACAGAATTAACACCTTTCCACCCCCGCAGCCCCTATGCGGTGGCCAAGCTTTATGCGTTTTGGGCCTGCGTGAAATACCGCGAGGCCTATGGGATGTACGCCTGCAACGGCATCCTGTTTAACCACGAAAGCCCGCGGCGCGGTGAAACCTTCGTGACCCGCAAAATCACACGCGGCCAGTCGCAGGTCGCACTGGGGCTACAGGATTGCCTTTATCTGGGCACCCTCGACGCCAAACGTGATTGGGGACATGCGAAGGATTTTGTCGCGATGCAGTGGTTGATGCTGCAACAGGACCAGCCCGAGGATTACGTGATCGCGACGGGTGAACAGCATTCCGTGCGTGACTTCGTGAAATGGACCGCGGCCGAGCTAGGCATGAAATTGGCCTTCAGCGGCAAAGGTGCGCAAGAGATTGCGACGGTCGCTGCCGTGAATTCCAACCGCGCCCCTAGCGTGCGCCCCGGCGATGTCGTGATGCGCGTTGATCCGCGTTACTTCCGGCCTGCCGAGGTTGAGACGCTTTTGGGCGACCCTTCGAAGGCAAAGAAACAATTGGGCTGGACACCCACGATCACCCCGCAGGATCTATGCGCTGAAATGGTGGCCGAAGACCTGAAGAACGCAAAGCGTCATGCGCTGTTGCGCGAACACGGTATGGACATGCCCGTGGCGCTGGGGGCCTGAGCGATGCGGATTTTTCTGGCAGGCCACAATGGCATGGTGGGCAGTGCGATCCTGCGCAAGCTGGTGGCAACTGGCGAACATGACGTCATCACTGTCGCCCATTCCACCCTCGATCTGACCGATCAGGCGGCAGTCCGATCCTTTGTCTGGGCGAAAAAGCCCGAATTGGTGAGCTTCGCTGCCGCCTGGGTCGGCGGCATTATGGCCAATGACACGCGACCTGCCGATTTCATCCAGGACAATCTGATGATTGCCAGCAATCTGATCCACGAGGCACATGCCGCCGGTGTCCAGCGCCTGATCCAATTGGGATCATCCTGCATCTACCCGCGCGATACCCAGCAGCCGATCCCGGAAAGCGCTTTGATGACCGGTCCGCTAGAACCGACGAACGAACCCTATGCGCTGGCCAAGATCGCCGCGATCAAGCTATGCGAAAGCTATAATCGGCAGTATGGCCGCGATTACCGGTCACTGATGCCCACAAACCTTTATGGCCCCGGCGATAATTTTCACCCTGATCATTCCCATGTCCTGCCCGGCCTGTTGCGGCGCTATGATGATGCCGTGCGCACCGCCCAGCGTGATGTCACAATCTGGGGAACGGGCACCCCACGGCGTGAGTTCCTGCATGTCGATGATCTGGCCGATGCGGTCCTCTTCACAATGGGCCTCAGCCAAAAGGCCTATGCCGCCGCGACCAAGCCGATGCAAAGCCATCTGAATGTGGGCGTGGGCAAAGACATCAGCATATTGGACCTGGCCCATATGGTTGCTGACCTCACCGGATTCCGCCGTGCCACAAAGACCGACCCCAGCAAGCCCGATGGCACCCCCCGCAAACTGCTGGACACATCTGTGATGCAAAGCCTTGGCTGGCAGCCCAAGATTTCGCTGCGCGAGGGGCTTGCCCAAACCTATGCCTGGTACTGTGATATGCAGGAGGCAGGTCAGAACTTGCGCGCCTCATGAAGATCACACCCGTCATCTTATGTGGCGGATCGGGGACACGGCTTTGGCCATTGTCGCGCAAAAGCTATCCCAAGCAATTCTCGCCCTTCATCGGTGAGGACAGTCTGTATCAAACCTGCGCCAAGCGTTTGGGCTCTGACGCCTTTACCGCACCCGTGATCGTCCCCGGTGATCCGTTTCGTTTTATCGTCCTGCAACAGTTGCAGGACGTCGGTATTGAACCCGATACAGTGCTGATTGAGCCAGCCCAGCGCGACACAGCACCTGCCGTGATTGCTGCCGCCCTACAAGTGGCCGAGAGTGACCCTAATGCGCTGCTGCTTGTCGCGCCCTCAGACCATCTGATCCCGGATGAGGCCGCGTTTCGCGCGAGTATTGAAGTGGCCGTTCCGGCGGCTATGGCTGGGCAGCTGGTGACCTTTGGCATCAAACCTGACCATCCCGAAACGGGCTATGGCTATCTGGAACTGACCGCGCCTGCGCAGGACAGCGCCGCACCCGCGCCGCTGCGCCGGTTTGTAGAAAAGCCCAGCGCCGGTAAAGCGGCCGAGATGGTGCTATCGGGGCGATTTCTGTGGAACGCGGGTGTTTTCCTGTTCACCGCAAAATCCATCATCGCGGCCTATCGCGCGCATGCAAGCGACATGCATGCCAGCGCGAAAGCAGCGCTTGATGATGGGGTCTCTGACCTGTCCTTCCTGCGCCTTGCGTCAGGCCCTTGGGGCGATATCGCACCCATGTCGATTGACTACGCGATCATGGAAAAGGCCAAGAACCTAAGCGTAGTACCCTACCATGGCGTCTGGTCCGACCTTGGCGATTGGGCCGCCGTCTGGCGCGAAACGCAGGTCGACAATCTGGCCGTTGCAGGTGATGCGACCGCCATTGATTGCCAAAACGTCCTGCTGCGCAGCGAAGTTGAAGGGCAAAGCCTTGTCGGGATCGGGCTGGAGGATATAGTCGCCGTCGCCATGCCAGACGCGGTACTGATCAGCCACAAGGACCGCACGCAGGATGTCAAACTGGCGGTGCAAACGCTGAAAGAAAGCGGTGTGAAGCAGGCTGAATTCACCCCCAAGGATCACCGCCCGTGGGGCTGGTTTGAAAGCATCGCTAAGGGGGACAGGTTTCAGGTGAAACGCATTGTAGTGAACCCCGGTGCAGCGCTGTCGCTGCAATCCCACCACCACCGCTCCGAACATTGGATCGTCGTGCAGGGGACAGCCAGCGTCACAGTGGGCAATAAGGTTGATCTGGTGACCGAAAACCAATCGATCTACATCCCCCTTGGCACAAGGCACCGACTGGAAAACCCCGGCAAGCTGCCGATGATCCTGATCGAGGTGCAGACCGGCGCCTATCTAGGTGAAGACGATATCGTGCGGCACGAAGACAATTACGCCCGCGCCTAGCGGCCTGACCTTAAGCACAGTTGAACCCAAACGCCTGACTGCCTAGTACTGCGGCAAGTCATTTGGAGACAGGCATGCGCGTATTGGTCACGGGCGGCGCCGGATATATCGGCAGCCACACATTGTTGGAACTGATGGCACAAGGCCATGAGGTCTGTGTGCTGGATAACTACAGCAACGCCACACCAGAGGTGCTGACCCGGGTACGGTCACTGTCAAACGGCGTGCTGCACGACTATGTCGGCGATGTGCGGGATGCCACCAAGCTGGATGAGGTCATGCAGGATTTTCAGCCGGATTCTGTGATCCATTTTGCCGGGCTCAAAGCCGTGGGTGAAAGCACGCAGAAACCCCTCTATTACTATGACGTCAATGTCTCCGGCACCTTGACCTTGCTGCATGCGATGTCACGTGCAGGCTGCAATCGCATTGTGTTTTCATCATCTGCGACAGTTTATGGCGAGCCCGTTTATCTGCCTTATGATGAGGCGCATCCGACGAACCCCATGTCCGTTTATGGGCGCTCCAAGCTGATGGCCGAACATATTCTGACTGATTGGACCGCCGCACATCCGGGGACAACAGCCGTGCTACTGCGCTATTTCAACCCTGTCGGCGCGCATGCCTCTGCCCAGATTGGCGAGGACCCAAAGGATATACCCAACAACCTAATGCCCTTTATCGCGCAGGTCGCGGTGGGCAAACGTGAGGTCCTGGAAATCTTCGGCGATGACTATGATACACCAGATGGCACCGGCCTGCGCGATTATATCCATGTGGTCGACTTGGCGCGGGCGCATGTTGCGGCGATCAACTATGCCGAAACGGCAACCGGTGCACGGCCTTTCAATATCGGCACCGGGCAAAGCTATAGCGTGCGCGATATGGTGGGTGCTTTTGAAAAGGCCAGCGGCAAGTCGATCCCGACCAAACAAGCACCGCGGCGCGAGGGCGACATTGCAGCGATGCAAGCAGATGCCAGCAGGGCGAACGCAGAGCTTGAATGGTCAGCTACACATGGTTTGGATGCGATGACGGAAAGCACTTGGGCGTGGCAATCAAAGAACCCTAATGGCTACGAAGGCACTTAGAGTGAAAGTGCCTTGTATCCGAAGATACAAGGCACAATGAAGACAAACCGTTAAACCCTCACCACTCAAAATATCCCCGTTATTTTGTATAGCTATGCAACCGCAGCATTTCTGTGCGTTTTGTCACAAACTTTCGATATCTCACTGCGGCGCAATGGCACATTTCAGCACTGGCATAAGGATTTTCAGCACCTCTTGCGCGTCATTCTGTATTGCCGCCTCTGCGTAAAGCCGCATCTCTGGTGCGTTGCCGGAGGGGCGCAGATGCACAATGCGGCCGTCCTGCAAAGTCATGCGCAACCCATCGGTTTGATCAACTGCCATGCAGTGGCTGCCAAGCGGCATCAGAAAGGTCGCCTTTGCATCGTCACTTTCGCGCAGCTGATCAAGGAACGTCGCTGCGGTACTTAAATCAACATCTTGCAACCGATCTGCAGCGGTAAACCGGGCGGGCTGCGCTTGAACGACCGCTTTCACACTGGAACCAGCGCTTTGCGCCAAAACCGAAATGATCGGCAGCGCCGCATCGCGGGTCAGTAGTGGCGGTAGGGATCCAGTTGGGCCTTGCGCGGCAAAGCCCAACAGAAAACCGCCATTTGCCTCATATCCCACCACCGCCCCAGTGCAGCTTTGCATGGCTGCAATCACATAGGGAGATCCGATGGCGGTTCGGATCACCCGATCAAACTGACCAGACATTGCGACGCCAGAGTTCGATGATATCGGCGTCACGACCGTTTCAGCCCCTAAGGCCTGCACCGTGATCTGTCCCAGAATGTCCCCCGGCACCACGGTGCCATCCGCGTCAGTCAGCAACGGTCGATCCCCATCAGCATCGGTTGAGACGATCGCATCAAGCCCATGTTCCTGCGCCCAGTCGCGCAGTTGGTGCCGCAGATCATCCGACAGCGCCTCGGTATCGATGGGCACAAACACATCCGACCGCCCCAATGGCGTGATCTCTGCGCCAAGGCTGCGCAACAAATCGGCTAGCCCATCGCGCCCGACCGCACTTTGTTCGTAAAGCCCAAGGCGCAGGCCGGTCAGCGCACCCTCAAATACCGTTTGGTATCTGGCTGCATAACGGTCGGCGACATCAGTCACAGTCTTGATGGTGGCCGTGGGGCTGTCCTTAGGCGCATTATTCAAAGCGCCCTGGATCAACGCCTCTTCCGCCTTTGTGATTTCGCCCTGTGGTGTGTAGAACTTCAGCCCATTGCGATCAGCCGGAATATGGCTACCTGTCACCATAATCGCCGCAGCGCCATCCGCCATTGCGGCATGAGCCAGCGCAGGCGTCGGCACCTCACCACAGAGCGTCGCTGTAACCCCAGCATCAGCCGCTGCTTGCGCCACGATACGGGCCAAACCAGCAGATGATGCGCGCAAATCCTGCCCGATATAGACGCCCTGCCCCACAGGGCAGCTAACCACAAAAGCCCGCACATAGCGCGACACACAATCAGCAGTCAGGTCAGTCACAAGGCCGCGCAGGCCGCTGGTTCCAAATTTGGGGGGCATCGTTGTCATCCAATTGTTCAGCGCAGCATGACAGATGTGCCGGGGCCGTCAAAGCACAGTTAGGCCCGGCTTCATATTAAATCCAAGATGATATTGAACAAATTGCGCGGCAAGCTTCATGCCCGCGCCGCAATCATGCCGCCCTGTCACCGCAGGCATTGATGAACTTATCCGCACATACTGATGACACGCGGTTCCGGGGGGGACCCAATTTATGTCTTCTATATCTTTTGTGTATCACGTCGCCGATCCCGGCGATGGGGGCTTTTCGCATATCACGGACCTGATTGTCCTAGATGTGAATTGCACCCCCACGCTCTATAGCAGCACCCGCTATGACGGTGTGCTGCGGCAATGGGACATCGACAGTGGCGTGCTGAGCATCGGTGAAAGCGCACCTTTCTACGGCGCTTTGATGGCCGGCCGGACAGGCAGTATGACTGCGCTTGAAACAGGCGCAGGGCCAGCCGTGTTGGTGGGTGGCGGGATGGATGGGGCCTTGCAGGTCGTCACCCTTGCGGGGAATGGCGGGTTTGACGGGGCAACCGTGCTCACATCATTGCCTGCCGTATTCGACGGGTTCCAACACGCCGCGAGCCTGACCATGTCGGACGGCGATCAGATCGTATTTGGCACGTTGGCCGGACAAACAGGGCTGGCAAGGCTGACGTTCGACGCAGGCGGTACGCTACAGGGCCATACGGTTTTGCAGGGTGCCATAGCAGGCACCACCGCAGGAATTTCAGGAACCGCAGCCATCACTGTGGCTGGGCAGCAGTTTATCGTCACAACCAGCACCTCACAGAACAGCATTACCGCGAGGGCCGTAGATGATACGGGCGTGATCACGAACGAAACCTCGATCACCGCCGACGACGGGTTGTGGACCAACGCGCCGACGGCGCATGAGGCCGCGACCGTTGGCGGGACCAGCTATCTGATCCTTGCGGCGGCGGGAACGGATAGCCTGAGCGTGGGCGAGCTAGGCGTTGATGGCAGCATGATCGTGCGTGATCATGTTTTGGACAGCCGGGACACAAGGTTCGGCGGCGTCACCGCGATTGAAGTGATCGAAGCGGATGGCAAAACCTATGTCATTGCGGGCGGTGCGGATGACGGTATCTCTGTCTTTATCCTGCTAGAGGGCGGCCTTCTGGTGCATCGCGGCACGATTGCGGATACGGATGATTTTGGTCTCGACAATATCAGCGCTATCACCGCCGCGACGCGCGGTGCCGGGATTGATATCTTCGCCGCCAGCAGCAGCGAAGCGGGCGTCACCCAATTGCGCATGGATACCGGGCTGGCTGGGGTGACACAGACAGCAGCCTTGGGCGGTGGCCTACTAACGGCCACAGCCGGGGGCGACATCTTGCAAGGGCATAACGGCGACGACACCATTGACGGTGGCGCAGGTGACGACATTCTGCGCGATGGGCTGGGCCGCGACACTCTGACAGGCGGTACTGGGGCGGATGTATTCGTCCTTTCAGCCGATGGCGAGAGCGACACAATTACGGATTTCACCGTTGGCGAGGATAAGATTGACCTGTCCCTCTGGCCGATGTTGCGCGATATCAGCCAGCTGTTTATCACACTGCAACCCGATGGGATGCGGATCATCTATGGTGATGAGATCCTGAATGTCATTAGCGCTGATGGAAACCCGATTGATTATCGGACATTAAGCAGCGGCGATCTGATCGGCCTGTCCAGAATACCCGTCGATCTGACACCGGGCTATCCGGGGCCCGCAACACCGACACCACCGCTGAATGGCGGGCCATCCACACCACCCGCCGATGATACGGCGGCAAATAACCCGCTGACCGCTTGGCAGATGATCAAAGCAGGCAATTTTGATCTGCTACGCGATATGATGGGGACGTCATCTGGCAGTGGAACCGCTGGCATGGTGATTGACGGCACCGACGCGGTCGAAACGCTGACAGGCAGTGCGGCGGCCGACCGGATTTTTGCAGGCGGCGGCGATGACATCGTGAACGGCGAGGGAGGATCCGATGCGCTATTCGGGCGTGCGGGCAATGATACGCTATCGGGTGGCGCAGGGGCCGATACGCTGCTGGGTGGTGCGGGCGCTGACATCCTTGATGGCGGGTCTGGACAGGACGTGCTGATCGGGGGTGCGGGGGCCGATACGTTTATCTTCAACAGCGGCACGGATGAGATCATCGACTTTGAACAAGGGTTGGACCAGATCGTGCTTGACCCATCCCTATGGACAGGTCTGCCCTCTGCCGCAGATGTGCTGTTTTTCTATGGTGAGATTGCAGTTGGACAGGCCGTCATCGATTTTGAGGACGGCAACATCCTGATCATCAACGGGGTCACCGATCCCGCTACGCTCGCCGATGATATCGCGCTATTCTAGGATCAGTTGCTGTTGACCAGACCATTCACAGTATTCGTCAAACCAACCAACGTGAGCGCCGGGCCAAGCGCGCTTTCGGTGCCATAGATCAGGTCATCACCTTCCAGCATAAAATTGCTGGCCGAAAACAACCCATCTGCTGATGTCAGGTCGATATTGAACACCACCCGTTCTTTGGGCGGGCCCGATACGCCATCGCCGACCGCACCGGATGCATACTCTCGCAGGATCAAAATACCTTCGGGGTTCGCACTGCCCGCATTCACCCCGCCGATCAGGGCCAAGGCCTCTAACGCGGAAAATTCAACCTCGGGAAAATCAACGATGGTCTGCGTCCCGGTGGCCCCGAGAGCGATGAATTTACGGTCGTCATCTTCGATGTAAAAGCGATCACCGCCACGCACCGCGATGTTCGCGCCAGGTTCACGCAAAAGCCGCTCGAACGGAATGCCAAAAGTGCGCGATCCGCGTACAAGACGGACCTGGGGTGAGTTCAGTTCCGGGTTGGGTCCACCTGCTTGCGAAAACAGATCAAGGACTTTGACGTTGCGATCAAGCAAAGGGAACAGACCCGGTGCCGTAAAACCAGATGCAAGGTTGGCGGTATTCGACCGGCCCGGTTCAACAGATAGCTGCACCTGCGCAGATGGGACGGTTCTGATCAATTCTTCTTCGATACGCTGGCGCGCCGTGGATGGCGCCATGCCGGAGACCCGCAAATCACCGATGTAGGGTACAAAAATACGGCCATTGGCGCTGACCACTTCGGGCTGCAAAGGTGTAACACCCGCCGCACCGAAAATCGAGTTTTCTTCGGCATCCCAGATCGTGACCTGCACAGTGTCACCCGCAGCAATCGACAATGAGGCCGGCTGCTCTTGCGCGACGATCCAGGGCAATGTTGCGTCTCCGGTGACAGGCCACCCTTGCAGCACGGGCAATGTTTCGCGGTTCACCTCATAGACCGCAAAATCATAGACGGGCTCTTCGCCCTCGGCGGCAGTGTTGGCGTTCGATGCGGCCAGGACTTCTGATTGAAAACCTGCGCCACGGGGCAGACCACAACCGGCAAGAGCGACACAAGCAATGACGGCAAAACATCTATTCACGAACAAAGCTGATTCCTTTCGAGCAGTGCATAAAACTTACACTGCAAAAAGGGGCTGCAACAGCGCTGGGGTCCAGAAATCGGTGGGAAACCTCCGATCAGAAGTCGATGGCAAGGCCTTTCTTCTCCCAATCACCATAGCGCACCGGATCTGGCCCGTCCCGCCCGCCTAGTTCCGTAGGAAGCGCCTGCTTATCTGCGGTCTTGCGGCGCTCTTCCGCCTCGGCCAGGGCGCGTTGGGCCGCGGGCGGCAGGTCTTTGGGCTTATCGGTCACGGGTCGCACCCTCCTTGTCGATATGTCCTGATTGATATACGCCCCGGCCACCCAGCTTCAAGTGAGACCGCCATGAACCAAACAGGTTTGCCCGCCCGCCGTTCGGCCCATCATCTGCTGATGCAGATCACCGGCGAGGGCCGTCTGATGGCAGAGCTGATCGGCGGCGGCGCATTGGCACGGCTAGATAGCGATGACCGCGCGCGCGCGCAGCGCCTTGCGAATGATGCGTTGCGCGGGTTGGACCGGGCGGACCGGATGCTGAAACCCTATTTGAAGAAAGCGCCGCCTGACTTTGTCATGAATGCCTTGCGCCTTGGCGTGATCGAACTCTGCAGTGGTGAAGCCGCCCATGGTGTTGTGAACGCCTATGTCGAAATCGTCGCCCGCAACAAGCGGACACAGGCGATGAAAGGGCTAACCAATGCGGTACTGCGCAAGATTGCCGCCGAAGGCCCCGAAGGCTGGCAAAAGCGCGCCATCCCGCTGACGCCGGGTTGGTTGCGCCAACCGCTGGTTGCCGCCTGGGGACGTGATGCGGTGGCCAGCATTGAGGCGGCACATTTTGCGGGTGCGCCGCTTG